>Ga0116141_10001144_pt1 | contig 22403 bp, 23 predicted proteins | sample AD_UKC097_MetaG_FD_89744 | JGI IMG/M metagenome (GOLD analysis project Ga0116141, IMG submission 89744) | Active sludge microbial communities of municipal wastewater-treating anaerobic digesters from USA - AD_UKC097_MetaG | ecosystem: Engineered > Bioreactor > Anaerobic > Digestate | place: USA...
ACGAAAAGGCGTCCTCACCGTGCGCAGGGCTTGCAGCAAGCCGCGCGCAGGTGGGGACGCCTTTGTCCGGGTTTGATCGGGTCAGCCCGCCGTTGGACTGCTCCGGTCAGAAGACCATCGTTGGTCGTGCAAAGGTCAAAGCAAACGCCGTGCCAGGCGGTTTTCCCAACAAGCGCTTCCATTAACGTAGCGCCATATGGCCACTTGACGCTGGGGACGGGCGATTTTTCCAAAGAACACAGCGCTGCGCACCGGTTTTGTGCGGCGCACCATCGTGGCGATCGGGTGGGGCCGGCTGCGTGGGCGCACCGCCGACGAGCCGTCGCGCACCCGCTCGGGGCGAGCGCGCGTGGTGGATCAGCCCAGCAGGTCGGCCATGTCCAGCATGCGCTGGGCGACGTCGGCCAGCTTCAGGCCCCGGTCCATGGCCGCCTTGCGCAGCTTGTCGTACGCTTCCTGCTCGCTCAGGCCCTGGCGCTGCATCAGCAGGCCCTTGGCGCGGTCGATGACCTTGCGGTCCTTGAGCTCGGCACTCAGTTCATGCAGCTCGTTGCGTGCCTGGGCCAGCTCTTCGCGCAGGGCCTGCTCGTGCTGGAAGCGCGCCAGCGCCACATCGAGGATCGGGCGGATGCGCTCGGGCGCCAGCCCGGCCACGATGTAGGCCGAGACACCCGCCGCAACCGCATCCTTGACATGGGAGGTGTCGCTGTCGTTGGTGAACATGACGATGGGGCGCGGCGCGTCGCGGGTGGCCATCACCACGTGCTCCAGCGTGTCGCGCGCCTCGCTTTCGGCGTCGACGATCACCAGGTCGGGGCGCAACTGGGTCAGCCGCTCGGTCAGGAACACGTCGCCCGGCAGGGTGGCCACCAGGTTGAAACCGTTCTCGAGCAAGCCGATGCGCAGGCTGCGCGAACGTTCGGCCTGCGCCAGCGCGTCCTCGTCGCGGGGGTCGGCGACGTCCAGATCCGGGGCAACGACGACGATTCGCAACGCTTCGCTCATGGACCGAGTATGTGCAAGAAATGCGCCATGAACGGATCGATGGTGTGGAGCCCTTCCCCTAAACTGCGAACCCATGCTGATTCTTGGAATTGAATCCTCGTGCGACGAAACCGGTGTGGCGCTGGTCGAGTCGACCGGCCCGGGCGTGCCGTTGTTGCTGGCGCACGCGCTGCACAGCCAGGTGGAGATGCACCAGGCTTACGGGGGCGTGGTGCCGGAGTTGGCCAGCCGCGACCACATCCGGCGCGTGCTGCCGCTGGCCGAGCGGGTGCTGGGCCAGGCGTCCCGCGGGCTGGCCGACATCGACGTGGTGGCGTTCACGCGCGGGCCGGGTCTGGCGGGTGCGCTGCTGGTCGGTGCCGGTGTGGCCTGCGCGCTGGGCGCCGCGCTGGATCGGGCCGTGCTCGGCGTGCACCACCTGGAAGGCCACCTCTTGTCGCCCTTTCTGAGTGCCGATCCGCCCGAGTTCCCATTTGTCGCGTTGCTGGTTTCCGGTGGGCACACGCAGCTGATGCGGGTCGATGGGGTGGGGCGCTACGCGATCCTGGGCGAGACCATCGACGACGCCGCGGGTGAGGCCTTCGACAAGTCGGCCAAGCTGCTGGGGTTGGGCTATCCCGGCGGCCCTGCGCTGGCGTGCCTGGCCGAGCAAGGGGACCCGAAGGCGTTCAAGCTGCCGCGCCCCTTGCTGCACAGCGGCGATCTTGATTTTTCGTTTGCCGGACTGAAGACCGCCGTGCTGACGCAGGCGAAAAAACTCGGCGACGCGCTGGCGGAGCCGCTGTCGCGGGACCGGGCCGATCTGGCCGCGTCCACCCAGGCCGCCATTGTGGAGGTGCTGGTGAAAAAGTCGCACGCCGCCTTGCAGGAAGCCGGTCTGAAGCGGCTGGTGGTGGCCGGTGGGGTGGGTGCCAACCGGGAGCTGCGCCGCCAGCTCGATGCCACCTGCGCCGCGTGGGGCGTGCGCGTGCACTACCCCGAACTGCACCTGTGCACCGACAATGGCGCCATGATCGCGATGGCCGCGGCGATGCGGCTCCAGTCCGGCGTGCAACAGCCAGCGCGGACCTACGCGTTCGATGTCAAGCCGCGCTGGCCGCTGGATGCCCTCGAAAACGGCTGATTTCGGCGCCAACCCAGCGCCGGTTGGCCACGAGCAGCTACTTAATTGATAGTGATCCGGGTGCTGGTTTCCGCCGGCGCTTTGCGGGCGAGCGTGAGGGTGAGCACACCGTTCTCCAGCCGCGCCGCACTCGTCGCCGGGTCGATGTCCTGCGGCATCTCGAATGCGCGGCGGTACTGCCGGGGCGCTTCGGGCAAGGATTCGACGCGTACCGTGGGTCCGTCGATGTCGATGTTCAGCTGCTCCTTGCCGATACCAGGCAAATCGATCGACAGGGTCCAGCCGGCCGCGTCCGTCTTGATCGTGGCGCGGCTCGCCGGGTTGGCGGCCCACGGTGCGGTGAGCGCCTGGTCGAGCACGCGATCGAGCGAATGCAGTGCCGGGGCGCAGGCGGCGCGGCGGATGCCGACGGGGCGGGTGGCGGTGAAGTACATGGTCAATCTCCTGAAACCGGTGGGTGATAACAAACAGTGACACGCCCCCGATCGAACCGGCCCACGTACACTGCGCGGCTTTCGATTCGTCCGATCGGGCGGATAGCCGGAATCTGTGAACAGGAATCCGGTTTTTCAAGTGGATGTCTTGCATGAATATTTTTCGACGCCGGCTCTTGAATTCGCTGGCTTTGGCCCTTGCATCGCCAGCACTCGCACTGGCGCAGACGCCGGCGGCAGGGGCGCCGATCCGCATCGCGCTGATCGAGGGACTCAGTGGCGCCTTCGGCAACACCGGCGAGGCGGTGTACCGCAACCTCATCTGGGCGATCGAGCGCGTCAACGCGCGCGGCGGTGTCAAACTGCCTGGCGGCAGCCGGCCGCTGGCCCTGCAACGCTACGACAGCAAGGGCCAGATCGAGGAGGCGCTGTCGGCCCTGCGCTCGGCCATCGACGACGGCATCCACTTCGTGGTGCAAGGCAATTCTTCCGCGGTTGCCGCGGCACTGATCGACGCCATCAACAAGCACAACGAGCGCGAACCGGCGCGGCGCGTGCTGTTCCTGAACTATTCGGCGGTCGATCCGATTCTGACCAACGAGAAGTGCAGCTACTGGCATTTCCGCTTCGATGCCCATGCCGACATGCGCATGGCGGCGTTGATGGAGGTGATCCGGGACGACAAGGCCGTCCGCAGCGTGTACCTGATCGGGCAGGACTACAGCTTCGGCCAGGCCGTGCTGCGCGAGGCCCGCAGGCAACTGGGGGCGCAGCGGCCCGACATGAAGATCGTCGGTGACGAACTGCACCCGGTCGGGCGGGTCAAGGACTTTCTGCCCTATGCGGCCAAGATTCAGGCCAGCGGCGCCCAGGCCGTGATCACCGGCAACTGGGGCAACGATCTGACCCTGCTGATCAAGGCGGCGCGCGAAGTGGGATACGAGGGCCGCTTCTACACCTTTTATGGCAATGCGCTCGGGGCACCGGCGGCGATCGGCGACGCCGGCATCGGCCGCGTGGTGGCCGTGGCCGACTGGCTGCCCAATGTGCCGGGCGCACAGAGCGAGTCGTTCTACCGCGCATTTCGGGCGCGCTTTCCCAACCCGGACGACGACTACGTGCACCTGCGCATGCAGTTGCTGGTGGAGGCGCTGGCACAGGCCATCGAAAAAAGCGGCTCGGCCACCAACGTCGCGGCGGTGGCGGCCCAACTGGAAAAAGCGGCGGTCAGCTTGAGCGGGCAATCGGGGCGCATGCGGGCCGCGGACCACCAGTTCCAGCAGCCGCTGGTGGTGGGCGTGATGGACCGCCAGGGAGCGCCGGGCGTGAAGTTCGACGTGGAAGGGTCGGGCTACGGATTCCGGGTGATCCGCCAGATCAATCCGGCCAGGCCGAACTGCCGACCAGCTGTCGCATGGTGCGCCCGGCCTGACGCCTTCGGACCCGTTGCGACTGGTCATCGGCGTCGTGATGTCAGGATGCGTAGCCCAGGCAGGCTCCGGCGTTGGGCCTGCCCTTGCATTCCCGTGTGAGGCGGCGATCACGCTCGGCGGTGGTCTCCGCCGAGCCCTTGTCGTACTTGACGCTGCCGGACTTCTTTTTCTTCTTGGGTTTGGCCGTATCCGCCGGCCCGGGCGCGGGCGACGTCTGGCCTGGCATCGCGCCGGGGGCGGACGGGGCACCGGTCGGTGTTGCCGCCTGGAGCGGCGCGGAGATGGCGGCGGTCATCGCGGCCAGGACGAGCGCACGACGTGGAAGGAGAAGGAGGGGCATTGGGCACTCCAGGAACGGTTGATGTGGCTGGCGGATCATAGCCAGCCCCCGACCCGGTTGGTACCGGTCGGCTAGGATCGCCGCTTTCCAGCTCCCGACTTTTTGCGATGCGCCAGACTGTCCTGAACCTTGAAGAATCGCGGATCCGCGAAGTGGCCAATGCCGGTATCGGTCGCGATGACGTGCTGGCCTTCTGGTTCGGCGAGAGCGACGAGGTGACGCCCGATTTCATCCGCCAGGCCGCGATCGAGTCGTTGCAGCGCGGCGAAACCTTCTATTCGCACAACCTGGGGCTGCCCGAGTTGCGGCAGGCGGTGTCGGGATACATGGGGGCCTTGCACGGGGCGATCGGGGCCGATCGCATCGCGATCACATCCGGGGGCGTGAACGCCCTGATGGTGGCGGTGCAGGCGCTGGTCGACTCGGGCGACGAGGTTGTGGCGGTCACGCCAGTGTGGCCCAACCTGACCGCGCAACCCGCTATCCTGGGCGCGAAGGTCCGCACCGTGCCGCTCAAGACAGTGGGGGGGGCGTGGTCGCTGGATCTGTCGGGCCTGCTGGCGGCCGTCACGGCATCGACCCGGGTGCTGATCGTCAACGCGCCCAACAATCCGACTGGCTGGTGTCTGAGCCGGGCGGAGCAGCAGGCGCTGCTCGATCACTGTCGCGAGACCGGCACCTGGATCCTGGCCGACGAGGTGTACGAACGCCTGTATTACCGCGGTGACACCGTCAATGGATGTGCGCCGAGCTTCCTCGACATCGCCACGCCGCGCGACCGGCTGGTCGTGGTGCACAGTTTTTCGAAGAGCTTCCTCATGACCGGCTGGCGGCTGGGCTGGCTGGTGGTGCCGCCCGAGATGACCCACCATGTCGGCAAGCTGATCGAGTTCAACACCTCCTGTGCCAGCGTGTTCAGCCAGCGAGCCGGCATCGCGGCGCTGGAACGCGCCGAGGAGGTGAATCCGCGGGTCGTGACGCACCTGCGACACTGCCGCGACACGCTGATACCGCAGCTGGCAGCGGTGCCCGGCGTGCAGGTTGCCGCGCCGCATGGCGGCATGTATGCATTCTTCCGTCTGGACGGATTCGACGATTCGCTGGCCACGGCCAAGCGGCTGGTGGTGGAGGCTGGGCTCGGTCTGGCGCCGGGCGAGGCCTTTGCGCCCGAGGCGCGAGGCTGGCTGCGGTGGTGTTTCGCCTCTCACGATCCTCAACGCCTGGCCCAGGGCGTGGAGCGGCTGCGGCGGTGGCTTGCGGGTGCCAGGGCGCCTGGGTCGGGGATCGGGGTATAATTCCAAGGCTTTGCATTCCGCAGGGCGCACGTGGCAGGCAGTTCCAGCCCACCGCGCAAGTTGAACCCTTCAGCGCAGCGATGTGTTCGCAAGCTGATCCAACCTACAGGAAATCGAAATGATCGCATCCTCCGTCAAGGCCGAGGTCGTCAAGGCCAATGCCCGCAGTGCCGGCGACACCGGCAGCCCCGAAGTCCAGGTGGCCCTGCTCACAGCCCGCATCAACGAGCTGACCCCCCACTTCAAGGAACACGCCAAGGACCACCACGGGCGCCGCGGCCTGCTGCGCATGGTGAGCCGCCGCCGCAAGCTGCTGGACTATCTCAAGTCCAAGGACGCCGACCGCTACGTCGCGCTGATCGCCAAGCTCGGCCTGCGCAAGTAAGCGAAAGTACGAATGCGAGGCGCCTGAGTTAGGTCCACTAGCTCAGGCGCCTTCTACTTTGAGTTTTCAGTTCGGAGTCTGTCGCGACGAATACGCGCTGTGTCATTCCATGAGGGATCGCCGATCGTTCATGGAATGGCATCGTGTTCGGAAGGTCCGGCTCCAGGCCCTCGGCGCAGCCTCATGCGCCCCTTTACAAGGAGATGAACATGTCCATATTCAACAAAGTCACCAAGACCTTTCAGTGGGGCGACAAGACGGTCGTCATGGAAACTGGTGAAATCGCGCGCCAGGCCACCGGCGCGGTGCTGGTCAACATCGACGACACCGTCGTGCTGGCTACCGTCGTGGCGTCCAAGAGTTCCAAGCCCGGCCAGGACTTTTTCCCGCTGACCGTCGATTACATCGAGAAGACCTACGCCGCCGGCAAGATTCCGGGCAGTTTTTTCAAGCGCGAGGCCAAGCCCAGCGAACATGAAACCCTGACCAGCCGCTTGATCGACCGCCCGATCCGCCCGCTGTTTCCCGAGGGTTTTTTCAATGAGGTGCATGTGGTCATCCACACCATTTCGCTGAACCCCGAGGTGGACGCCGACATCGCCGCGATGATTGCTTCCAGCGCCGCGCTGGCGGTCTCCGGCATTCCGTTCGCCGGCCCCATCGGTGCGGCCCGCGTCGGCTACATCAATGGCGAATATGTGCTGAATCCCGGCCAGACCGCTCGCAAGAACAGCCAGATGGATCTGGTTGTGGCCGGCACCGAATCGGCTGTGCTGATGGTCGAGTCCGAGGCCGAGCAGCTGCCCGAGGAAGTGATGCTGGGCGCCGTGGTGTTCGGCCATGAGCAGGGCAACATCGCCATCAATGCGATCCACGAACTCGTTCGCGACGCCGGCAAGCCGGTGTGGGACTGGAAGGCGCCCGCCAAGGATGAGGCCCTGATCGCCAAGGTCACGGCCCTGGCCGAGGACAAGCTGCGCGCGGCGTACCAGATCCGCAACAAACAGAACCGCACCCACGCGTGCCGCGAAGCCTATGCCGTCGTGATGGCCGATCTGAAAGAGGCCGGCGTCGAGTTCGATGCCGTCAAGGTCGAAGGCATGCTGTTCGACATCGAAGCCCGCATCGTTCGCAGCCAGATCCTGGCCGGCGAGCCGCGCATCGACGGACGCGATACCCGTACCGTGCGTCCGATCGAGATCCGCAACAGCGTGCTGCCCCGCACCCATGGCTCAGCCCTTTTCACTCGCGGTGAGACCCAGGCGCTGGTGGTGTCGACCCTGGGCACCGAGCGTGATGCCCAGCGTATTGACGCCTTGGCCGGTGAATACGAAGACCGCTTCCTGTTGCACTACAACATGCCTCCGTTCGCCACGGGCGAGGTGGGCCGCATGGGCAGCACCAAGCGCCGCGAGATCGGCCACGGCCGCCTAGCCAAGCGTGCGCTGGTCGCGGTGCTGCCGAGCAAGGAAGAGTTTCCCTACACGATGCGGGTGGTGTCCGAAATCACCGAGTCGAACGGCTCGTCATCGATGGCCTCGGTCTGCGGCGGCTGCCTGTCGCTGATGGACGCCGGCGTGCCGCTGAAGGCGCACGTGGCGGGCATTGCCATGGGCCTGATCAAGGAGGCCAACCGTTTTGCGGTGCTGACCGACATCCTGGGGGATGAGGATCACCTGGGCGACATGGACTTCAAGGTGGCCGGCACCACCCATGGCATCACAGCCTTGCAGATGGACATCAAGATCCAGGGCATCACCAAGGAAATCATGCAGGTCGCGCTGGCCCAGGCCAAGGAAGCTCGCATGCACATTCTGGGCAAGATGCAGGAGGCCATGGGTGAGGCCAAGGCCGAGGTGTCGAGCTTCGCGCCCAAGCTGTACACCATGAAGATCAATCCCGAGAAGATCCGCGACGTGATCGGCAAGGGCGGCTCCGTCATCCGTGCGCTGACCGACGAAACCGGTTGCCAGATCAACATCGACGAAGACGGCACGATCACCATCGCGGCCACCGACGCGGCAAAGGCCGACGAGGCCAAGCGCCGGATCGAACAGCTCACCGCCGAAGTTGAGATCGGCAAGGTCTATGAAGGCCCCGTCACCAAGATCCTCGACTTCGGTGCCTTGATCAATCTGCTGCCGGGCAAGGATGGCTTGCTGCACATCAGCCAGATCGCACATGAGCGCGTTGAAAAAGTGACGGATTACCTCAAAGAAGGCCAGGTGGTCAAGGTCAAGGTGCTCGAAACCGACGAAAAGGGCCGTGTGAAGCTCTCCATGAAGGCGCTGCTCGACCGCAACGCGTCGGCGGGCGAAGGCGCGCAACAGCAACAGCAGTAATTCACTACTGTTTCGGTAGCGCCTTACGGCCCTTCCACGCTGGATAGACATGAAAAGTAGCATGAAAGCCGTCGAAATCAGCACGCCGGGAACGCCGGAGGTTCTGGTGCCAGCCGAGCGCGCGCTTCCCGTGCCGGGTGCCGGAGAGTTGCTGATTCGCGTGACGGCCAGCGGGGTCAACCGCCCCGACGTGCTGCAGCGAAAAGGGCTGTATCCGCCGCCAGTCGGCGCTTCTGACATTCCGGGGTTGGAGGTCGCGGGCGTGGTCGAATCGGGCGACGCGGCGGCGATGGCCGCCGCCGGCATCGCGCCTGGCGACCGTGTCTGCGCGCTTGTGGCCGGCGGAGGGTATGCCCAGTTCTGCGTGGCGCCGGTCGAACAATGCCTGCCGGTGCCGGCCGGGCTCGATGACGTGGCCGCGGCGTCGCTTCCGGAGACTTTCTTCACGGTCTGGAGCAACGTGTTCGACCGAGCTCGTCTGCAACCGGGCGAGACGCTCCTGGTGCAAGGTGGCAGCAGCGGCATCGGGGTGGCGGCGATCCAGATGGGCAAGGCCGCTGGCGCGACGGTCATCGTGACGGCCGGCAGTGACGACAAGTGTGCGGCCTGCGTGGTGCTGGGCGCCGATCACGCCATCAACTACCGCCAGGCGGATTTCGCCGAAGAGGCCCGCCGGCTCACTCAGGGGCGCGGCGTGGACGTCATTCTCGACATGGTCGCCGGTGACTACGTGGCGCGCGAGGTGGAGTGCCTGGCCGAAGACGGGCGCCTGGTCATCATCGCGGTGCAGGGCGGTGTGGCCAGTTCTTTCGACGCCGGGCTGGTCCTGCGTCGGCGGCTCACGCTGACGGGTTCGACCCTGCGCGCGCGCCCGGTCGCCTTCAAAGGGGCGATTGCGCGCGCGTTGCGGGCGACGGTCTGGCCCTGGCTCGAGCAGGGCCGCATCCGGCCGGTGATTCATTCCGTCTTCAGGGCGCTGGAGGCGGGCGAAGGCTGGCCCAGCGGCGCTGCGCGCGCCCACGCGCTGATGGAGAGCAACCAACACGTGGGCAAGATTGTTCTGGCATGGAGTTGAGCATGAAGAAGAAACTGATTGCAGGCAACTGGAAGATGAATGGCAGCCTGGCGGCCAATGAAGCCCTGGTGTCGGCCCTGCTGGCTGGTGCTGGAGCGCCGGCCTGTGAAGCCGTGCTGTGCGTGCCTTCACCCTATCTGGCGCAGGTGCGTGGTCTTCTGGGCGCGAACTCGCCGTTTTCGCTTGGAGCCCAGGACGTGTCTCAGCACGAAAACGGCGCCTTCACCGGCGATGTATCGGCCACCATGCTCAAGGACTTTGGCGTACGTTACGTGATCGTGGGCCACAGCGAGCGCCGTCTGCACCAGGCTGAAAGTGACACCCATGTCGCCATCAAGGTGCGCCGCGCCTTGGCGGAAGGCATCACGCCGATCGTCTGCGTCGGGGAGTCCCTGGCCGAGCGGGAAGGCGGCCTGACCGAACTTGTGGTCAAGCGCCAGCTGGCTGCCGTGATCCACCTGAACGGGCATTGCATCAGCGAAATCGTCGTTGCCTATGAACCGATCTGGGCTATCGGCACCGGCAAGACAGCGACACCCGAGCAGGCGCAGGAGGTGCACGCCGTGTTGCGCGGTCAGCTGCAGGCCGCCAGCGAGCATGCCGATCGCATCCGGATTCTCTACGGGGGAAGCATGAACGCAGCCAATGCGGCACAACTGCTTTCGCAACCCGATATCGATGGCGGGCTGATCGGCGGCGCTTCACTCAAGGCGCCGGATTTCCTGGCCATCATGGGTGCAGCCGGCTGAAGCCTGGCGCGATCGATAACCTGATTCTGGAGTATTCAATGAGTGTCTTGCTGACCCTGCTTCTCGCCGTTCAAATGCTGTCGGCTCTGGCCATGATCGGCCTCATCCTGATTCAACACGGCAAGGGGGCGGACATGGGGGCTGCATTCGGAAGCGGTGGATCCGGCAGCCTGTTCGGTGCCAGCGGCAGCGCCAACTTTCTTTCGCACACCACGGCGGTGCTGGCGGCCGTGTTTTTTGTCTGCACGCTGCTGCTGGCCTATTTTGGTGGACAGCGTCCGGCTGCCAGCAACGCCAGCGTGCTTGAGCGTGCTGCGGTCAGCGCGCCGGCACCGGCGCCGGCCGCGTCAGGGTCTGCCGCGCAGATTCCGGTCGGCGCCGGTGTGCCGGCTGTGCCGGTGCCGGCGGCGCCTGCGGCACCGGCCTCAGGGGCAGCTCAAATTCCCGGTAAATAGTGCGGGCCGCCCTGAATTTCCTCTCTCACAGGGCGTGAATCAGGGTTTTTTCAGGGTAAACTCTTAGTTGTTCGATTGCGGCGCACTGTGTGGGATACCTCAGCCGCATTCGGTCCAACAGACTGCCGTCGTGGTGAAATTGGTAGACACGCTATCTTGAGGGGGTAGTGGCGAAAGCTGTGCGAGTTCGAGTCTCGCCGACGGCACCAACAAAAAGAGCCTGGTGAGCCTGAATAGGCGTCGGGCTGAGTGATGATCAGAAGCGCACGATGAACTTGGAACAATACCTTCCCATCTTTCTGTTCATCCTGATTGGCATCGCCGTCGGCATCGCCCCGCAGGTCATTGGTTATGTGCTGGGGCCAAACCGGCCCGACGCGGCAAAAAATTCCCCCTACGAGTGTGGTTTTGAGGCGTTCGAGGATGCGCGCATGAAGTTCGATGTGCGCTACTACCTCGTTGCCATTCTCTTCATCCTGTTCGACCTGGAAACGGCGTTTCTGTTTCCATGGGCCGCCGCGCTCAAGGACATGGGATTGTTCGGTTTCCTGGTCGGTCTGGAGTTTGTGGGCGTGCTGACCATCGGTTTTGTGTACATGTGGAAAAAAGGCGCCCTCGACTGGGAGTGACACGATGATTGAAGGCGTTCTCAAAGAGGGTTTCATCACCACCAGCTACGACGCGGTGATGAACTGGGCCAAGACGGGTTCGATCTGGCCCATGTCTTTCGGATTGGCCTGTTGCGCCGTGGAAATGATGCATGCCGCCAATGCCCGCTATGACATCAGCCGTTTCGGTGCCGAGGTGTTCCGCGCCAGTCCGCGCCAGTCGGACCTGATCATTGTTGCCGGCACCCTGTGCAACAAGATGGCGCCGGCGTTTCGCAAGGTGTACGACCAGATGAGCGAACCGCGCTGGGTGATCTCGATGGGCTCCTGCGCGAATGGCGGTGGCTACTACCACTACAGCTATTCCGTCGTGCGGGGTTGCGATCGCGTGGTTCCGGTTGATGTGTACGTGCCAGGTTGTCCGCCGACGGCCGAGGCATTGCTGTACGGAATCATCCAGTTGCAGCACAAGATCCGGCGCACTGAGACCATCGCGCGGGCGTGAAGGAAATACGATGACTGTGTCTTCCCGTGCTGTGAATCCCCAGAACCTCAAGGCAACTGTCGAGGCGGCGCTGGGTTCCATGATCCTGAGCAGTGAGGTGGCTCTCGACGAATTGACCGTGGTGGTTGGGGCGCAGGATTATTTCCGCGTCGCCGAGATTCTTCGTGACCACCCCGCATGCCGGTTTGAGCAGATGATCGATCTGTGTGGCGTCGACTATTCCACCTACAAGGACGAGCCCCAACAAGGGTTGCGATTCTGCGTCGTGGTTCACCTGTTGTCAGTCAGCCTGAATCAGCGCGTGCGGCTCAAGGTTTTTGCGCCCGACGATGATTTTCCGGTCGTCCCGTCGATCACGTCGTTGTGGACGTCCGCCAACTGGTTCGAGCGTGAGGCGTTCGACCTTTTTGGCATCGTCTTCGACGGGCACGACGACCTGCGTCGCATCCTGACCGACTACGGTTTCATCGGGCATCCGTTCCGCAAGGATTTCCCGATATCCGGACATGTCGAAATGAGTTACGACCCGGAGCAGAAGCGGGTGGTGTACCGGCCCGTCACCATCGAGCCGCGCGAGAACACACCGCGCATCATCCGTGAAGAAGGCTACGGAGGCTTGCACTAGGCAGTTTGCGTCATGGCAGAAATCAAAAACTACACGCTCAACTTCGGGCCGCAACACCCCGCGGCCCACGGTGTCTTGCGCCTGGTTCTCGAACTTGATGGTGAGGTGATCCAGCGCGCTGATCCGCATATCGGATTGCTGCATCGGGCCACCGAAAAGCTCGCTGAAACCAAGACCTATATTCAGAGCCTGCCTTACATGGACCGTCTCGACTACATGTCGATGATGTGCAACGAGAACGCCTATTGCCTGGCCGTCGAGAAGATGCTTGGGCTCGAGGTGCCGGTTCGTGCGAAATACATCCGCACCATGTTCTCGGAGATCACCCGGCTGTTGAACCACTTGCTTTGGGTGGGTGCGCACGCCATCGACTGCGGCGCCATGACGGTGATGCTGTACGCCTTCCGCGAGCGTGAAGACCTGTTGGACGCCTACGAGGCGGTCAGCGGTGCACGCATGCATGCAGCCTACTTCCGGCCCGGCGGTGTCTATCGCGATCTTCCGGACACGATGGCTCGCCACCAGCCCAACAAGATCCGCAGCGCCAAGTCGACAGCTGGCCTGAACCGTAATCGCGAAGGCAGCCTGCTCGATTTTCTGGATGATTTCACACAACGTTTCCCGACCTACCTCGACGAGTACCACACGCTGCTGACCGACAACCGGATCTGGAAGCAGCGCACGGTCGGCATCGGCGTGGTGTCACCGGAGCGGGCGTTGAATCTTGGCTTCACCGGGCCGATGTTGCGCGGCTCCGGTATCGCGTGGGACTTGCGCAAGCAGCAACCCTACGACGCGTACGCTGACCTTGATTTCGATATTCCGGTTGGGAAGACCGGAGACAGCTATGACCGTTATCTGGTGCGCATGGAGGAGATGAAGCAGGCCAATCGCATCATCAAACAATGCGTGGACTGGCTGCGCGCCAACCCGGGTCCGGTGATCACCGACAACCACAAGATCGCGCCGCCGGACCGGGAATCCATGAAGTCCAACATGGAGGACCTCATTCACCATTTCAAGCTCTTTTCGGAAGGTTTCCCGGTCCCGGAAGGAGAGGCCTATGCTGCCATCGAACATCCCAAGGGCGAGTTTGGCATCTATCTGATCAGCGATGGAGCCAACAAGCCCTACCGCATGAAGATTCGACCGCCGGCGTTCGTGCATCTCGCCGCGCTGAACGAAATGGGCCGCGGTCACATGATTGCCGATGCTGTGGCCATCATTGGCACGATGGATATTGTGTTTGGGGAAGTTGACCGATGATTTCCAGTGAATCCAGAGCGCGCTTCGAGCAAGAGGTCGCAAAGTATCCGGCGGATCAGCGGCAGTCGGCGGTCATGGCATGTCTGGCGATCGCCCAACAGGAGATCGGGTACGTGAGTGCCGAAGCCGAAGCCGAAATCGCAGAGTTTCTCGGCATGGCGCCCATGGCAGTGCATGAGGTGACGACGTTCTACAACATGTACAACCAACGGCCGGTGGGGAAATACAAGCTCAACGTGTGCACCAACCTGCCATGCCAGTTGCGTGACGGCGGCAAGGCGCTTCAGCACCTTGAGAGGAAGCTTGGCATCAGCATGGGCGAGTCGACGAAAGACGGGCTGTTTACCCTTCAGCAATGCGAGTGTCTGGGTGCTTGCGCCGATTCACCGGTCTTGCTGGTCAATGACCGCACGATGTGCAGCTTCATGACCGATGAGAAGCTTGATCAGCTGGTGGATGGTCTTCGTGCCGCGGAGGGCAAAGCATGAATCCCCAACAGGTCTTGGGGCGGTTTCGGGCGACGGGGCTTGAAACGTCCTTCCATGGGCGTCACATCGGCGCCCAGATTCTTGACGGCTTGGATGGCGGCAACTGGCGCCTGAAAGATTATGAAGCGCGAGGGGGGTATCAGGCGCTTCGGAAGATTCTGGGTGTCGATGGAAGCGAGGGAATGACACCGGATCAGGTGATTGCCGCAGTCAAAGAGTCCGCTTTGCGTGGTCGCGGTGGCGCCGGGTTCCCGACCGGGTTGAAGTGGAGCTTCATGCCCCGCCAGTTCCCAGGGCAGAAGTACCTGGTATGTAATTCCGATGAAGGTGAGCCGGGCACCTGCAAGGATCGCGACATCCTGCAGTTCAACCCGCATATCGTGATCGAGGGAATGATCATTGCGGCTTATGCCATGGGGATCACCGTCGGGTACAACTACATTCACGGCGAGATTTTCCAGACCTACGAGCGATTCGAAGAAGCCCTTCGTGAAGCACGTGCGGCCGGTTTGTTGGGCGATCGCATCCTTGGCAGCACCCTCAACTTCCAGTTGCACGCCGCCCATGGATTTGGCGCCTACATCTGTGGAGAAGAGACCGCGCTTCTGGAATCCCTGGAAGGCAAGAAGGGGCAACCCCGCTTCAAGCCACCGTTTCCCGCCAGTTTTGGCTTGTACGGCAAACCGACCACGGTCAACAACACGGAAACGTTCGCGGCGGTGCCATGGATCATTCGCAATGGGGCACAGGCCTACTTGCAATGCGGCAAGCCGAACAACGGGGGAACCAAGATCTACTCCGTCAGCGGTGATGTGGAGCGTCCCGGCAACTACGAGATTCCGATGGGCACGCCGTTTTCGGTCTTGCTGGAACTGGCCGGTGGCGTCCGGACCGGGCGCAAACTCAAGGCCGTGATTCCTGGCGGTTCATCCGCGCCCGTGTTGCCGGCCTCCATCATGATGGAGTGCACGATGGACTACGACTCGATCGCCAAGGCGGGGTCAATGCTCGGGTCGGGGGCGGTGATCGTGATGGACGACAGCCGCTGCATGGTCAAGAGTCTGCAGCGCCTGAGTTACTTCTACATGCATGAGTCCTGCGGACAGTGCACCCCGTGCCGCGAAGGCACCGGTTGGCTTTCGCGCGTGGTGGATCGAATTGAAAATGGCCAGGGACGGCAGAGTGACATGGACCTGCTGGACAACGTCGCCGAAAACATCCAGGGGCGCACCATTTGCGCACTTGGCGATGCGGCGGCGATGCCGGTTCGCGCGATGATCAAGCACTTTCGTCCGGAATTCGAATACCACGTGGCCAACAAGACCTGCATGGTCCCGGCCTACGTCTGAGCGAGTCATCCAACATGATCGAAATCGAACTTGACGGAAAGAAAGTTGAAGTGCTTGAAGGCAGCATGGTGATGCATGCTGCCGAGAAGATAGGGACTTTCATTCCTCACTTCTGCTATCACAAGAAGCTGAGCATCGCGGCCAACTGCCGGATGTGTCTGGTGGATGTGGAGAAGGCGCCCAAGCCGATGCCGGCCTGCGCCACACCGGTCACGCAAGGCATGGTGGTCCGCACCCGAAGCGACAAGGCCGTCAAGGCGCAGAAATCTGTCATGGAATTTCTGCTGATCAATCATCCACTGGACTGCCCCATTTGCGACCAGGGCGGTGAGTGTCAGTTGCAAGATCTTTCCGTCGGCTATGGCGGTACGAATTCCCGCTATCAGGAAGAAAAGCGGGTGGTGTTCCACAAGGAGGTGGGACCGCTGATCTCGATGGAGGAGATGAGCCGCTGCATTCACTGCACCCGTTGCGTGCGGTTCGGTCAGGAAGTGGCCGGCGCCATGGAACTCGGCATGTCCAACCGCGGCGAGCATGCGGAGATCGAGACCTTTGTTGGTCGCTCGGTTGATTCGGAGTTGTCCGGCAACATGATCGATCTGTGTCCCGTCGGTGCGTTGACCAGCAAGCCGTTCAGGTACAGCGCGCGGACTTGGGAACTGTCCCGCCGCAAGTCGATCAGCCCACACGATTCGACCGGCGCGAATCTGATCATTCAGGTCAAGAACCATCGGGTCATGCGGGTGGTTCCCATGGAGAACGAATCCGTCAACGAATGCTGGATTGCGGATCGCGACCGCTTTTCTTACGAAGCCCTCAACTCCGATGAACGTCTGCCGTCGCCAATGCTCAAGCAGGGCGGTGCCTGGAAGGCGGTGGACTGGACGACGGCGCTGGAATACGTTGCCAATGGCCTGCGACAGGTCAAGGCCGAACACGGCGCCGAGGCGATCGGTTTGCTGGCCAGCCCGCATAGCACCATTGAGGAGTTGTACCTGGCTGGCGTGTTGATGAAGGGGTTCGGGTCGCAGAACATCGACTACCGGCTCCGGAATGCGGAGTTTCCCAACGAAGCAGGTGTGCGTTACCTGGGCATGTCCATTGCGTCTTTGTCCGATCTGCAAAGCGTCCTTGTGGTGGGTTCGAACCTGCGTAAGGACCATCCGCTGTTTGCACAGCGAATCCGGCAAGCTGCCCGCAAAGGGTGCTCGGTGAACTCGTTGCAAGATCGGCCGATGGATTGGGCGATGCCGGTCGCCAACAGCCTGGTAGGCGATCCGAGTGTCTGGGTGCAGGCTCTTGCCGATGTCGCGGCGGCGGTCGCTCAGGAAAAAGGTGTTCCATGCCCGGTCCATGGGACGGCATCCGAGGGAGCGAAGGCTATTGCGCGTTCAATGCTCGGCGGCGAACGCAAGGCTGTTCTGCTGGGCAATGCGGCCGCGCATCACGCCCGGGCGTCCAGTTTGCTCGCTCTGGCAAACTGGATCGGCGAACAAACCGGGGCCAGCGTCGGTTACCTGACCGAAGCTGCCAACACGGTTGGCGCCCAACTCGCCGGCGCCAAGCCCGGTCCGGGTGGACTGAACGCATCCCAGATGCTGGGCGGTTCCTTGAAGGCTGCTGTCCTGCTCAATTGTGAGCCGGGCCTTGATACGGCGGCGGGACGGAACGGTGGGCCAGGTTTGCGCGCCGCCGAGATGGTTGTCAGCCTCAGTCCGTTCAAGGCCAACATGGACATTGCCGACGTGATGCTGCCCATCGCTCCTTTCACCGAGACGTCTGGCACGTTTGTCAACGCAGAAGGACGGGTTCAGAGTTTCCATGCAGTGGTCAAGGCATTAGGAGATTCCCGTCCTGCGTGGAAGGTGCTCAGGGTGCTTGGCGATCTCCTGGAAGTGGACGGAGTCGAGTTCGAATCCAGCCGCGAGGTGCTGGCTGCGCTGCCCGCGCTGCTGATGGACGAGGCGGGAGCGACGGTCAGAACAGGGCTGCTCGACAACCGGACGCAGGCGGCCGTCGACTTCACGCCGGCCGAATGTGCCCCGGTGGTCGCCAGCATCTACCAACTTGACGGGTTGGTGCGTCGCGCGCCTTCGCTCCAGTTGACCGCGGATGGGCGGCTTGGTTTCGCTGCGCAAGAGGTGGCCGCATGATTGACGCGATCTACAACTTCGGCCTGGGATTGCTGGGAGCTGCCTGGTGGCGGGACATGGGTTGGCCGGTCATCTGGGCCGTGATCAAGATTCTGGTGGTTGTGCTGCCACTGATGGGGGCGGTTGCCTACCTTACGCTTTGGGAGCGCAAGCTCATCAGTTGGATGCAGATTCGACTTGGCCCGAATCGGGTGGGACCTTGGGGCCTGTTGCAGCCGATTGCCGACGCACTGAAGCTGCTGACCAAGGAAATCCTGACGCCTGCTGCCGCGAATCGGAACCTGTTCTTCCTGGGTCCCATCATGACCATCATGCCGGCATTGGCCGCTTGGGCAGTCGTGCCGTTTGGGCCGGATCTGGCGCTGGCCAACATCAACGCCGGCCTCCTGTTCGTGATGGCCATCGCTTCCCTGGAGGTCTATGGCGTGATCATTGCTGGCTGGTCATCCAACTCCAAGTACCCGTTCCTGGGGGCGCTGCGTGCGTCGGCCCAGATGGTGAGCTACGAGATCGCCATGGGTTTCTGCTTGGTGATCGTTCTGATGGTTTCAGCGAGTCTGAATTTCTCTGACATTGTGGCCGGACAGGCGCGCGGGCAGTTCGCCCAGATGGGTTTGAATTTCCTGTCGTGGAACTGGCTGTCGTTGTTGCCGATCTTCGTCGTCTATTTCATCGCCGGACTTGCCGAAACCAACCGACATCCATTCGACGTGGTTGAGGGTGAGTCTGAAATCGTTGCCGGTCACATGGTGGAGTACTCCGGCATGTCCTACGCGATGTTCTATCTGGCCGAATACGCCAACATGTGGCTCATCTCGATCCTGACGTCGCTGATGTTCCTCGGTGGCTGGCTGTCTCCCATCGACAGCGCGTTGTTCAACTGGATTCCGGGCTGGATCTGGCTGGGTATCAAGACTTTTGCGGTGGTGACGTTGTTCATCTGGGTGCGCGCCACATTCCCACGTTACCGGTACGACCAGATCATGCGCCTGGGGTGGAAGGTTTTCATTCCCGTCACCCTGGTCTGGCTGGTGGTTGTCGGTGCCTGGATGCAGACCCCTTGGAACATCTGGAAGTAATCTGAATAGAGCACTATGGCCAACCCTGCTTCAAATGCCGTGACAGCGCCGGTCGAACCTGCCTTTTCCCTGAAGGACTTTCTGGGCAGCTTCATGCTCGCCGAGTTTTTCAAGGGCCTGGTGCTGACCGGGAAATACGCTTTCCGGGGAAAGATCACGCTCGAATACCCTGAGGAGAAGACGCCGTTGTCGCCGCGCTTCCGCGGTTTGCATGCCCTTCGGCGGTATGAAAACGGTGAAGAACGGTGCATTGCCTGCAAGCTTTGCGAAGCGGTCTGTCCGGCGATGGCCATCACGATCGAGTCGGAGCAGCGCGCCGATGGCTCGCGGCGAACCACGCGTTACGACATCGATCTGACCAAGTGCATCTTCTGTGGCTTCTGCGAGGAAAGCTGCCCGGTGGACTCGATTGTCGAGACGCACATTCTCGAATACCACGGCGAGACGCGGGGTGACCTGTACTACACGAAGGAAATGCTGCTGGCTGTCGGCGACCGTTTTGAGCCGCAAATTGCGGCCGCCAAGGCGGCTGACGCCAAGTATCGATAACGGAGTCGTCTTCCGAACCGTTCAAGACCCACGAAAACGAAACGCCCATGGACGTCAAAACCGGCTTCTTCTACTTCTTTGCTGCCGTGCTGCTGTTCGCCTCATTCCGGGTGATCACGGCCCGCAACCCGGTGTACGCGGCGCTCTATCTCGTGCTCGCTTTTTTTCAGGCATCGGCAATTTGGTTGTTGCTCAAGGCCGAGTTTCTGGCCATTGCGCTGGTACTGGTGTACGTCGGAGCGGTGATGGTGTTGTTTCTGTTCGTCGTAATGATGCTGGACATCAACACCGACAGCCTGCGACAGAATTTCTGGCGCCATTTCCCTCTGGCCGCGGGCGTCGGCGTGCTGATTGCCTTGGAGATGTCCGCAGTCCTGATCAGTGGATTCCGCATTTCCGAAGAGCCCAAGCTACCCGGTGCCGTGGGACAGGTGGCGCAACAGGTGTCGAACACCCGGGAACTTGGCAAGCTGATCTATTCCCAGTATGTGTACGCACTTGAGGTGGCTGCTGTCATCCTGCTGGTGGCCATGATCGCCGCGATCGCCCTGACGCTGCGGCAACGCAAGGACAGCAAACACATCGATGTGGCCGATCAGGTCCGGGTGCGGGCCCGTGACCGCATGGAGGTCGTGAAGATGGCGCCCACGCTGCCCTACCTGAAAGACGAAGCGGGTGCGGGTGTCAGCGCCGGGACCCCAACGGAGAAACAGTCATGACCCTCACGCTGGGACACTTTCTTTCGCTCGGCGCGATTCTGTTCGCCCTTTCGATCATCGGTATTTTTCTGAACCGGAAGAACCTGATCGTTCTGTTGATGGCCATCGAGTTGATGTTGCTCGCCGTGAACATGAATTTCGTCGCGTTCTCCCACTTCCTCGGGGACATACACGGACAGGTCTTCGTGTTTTTCATCCTGACCGTCGCGGCGGCCGAGTCCGCGATTGGCTTGGCGATTCTGGTGCTGCTGTTCCGCAACCGGTCGAGCATCAACGTCGACGAACTCAACACGCTCAAGGGCTGAACGCAGGTTCATCAACTTCAATATGAGTCAAACTCTCTCTGCCTCGACCCTGCTGGCTGTCCCACTGGCACCATTGGCCGGATCCATCCTGGCCGGTGTGTGGGGCACCTCATTCGGCGGGAACCGTATCGGTCGCCGGCTGTCGCACAGCTTCACGATCCTGGGTGTGCTGATTGCCTTCGTGCTGTCGGCCATGACACTGAAGAGCGTGGCGCTGGACGGCGCGCGGTTCAATGAAACGCTCTACACCTGGATGGTCGTCGGCGGACTGAAGATGGAGATCGGATTCCTGGTCGACGGGCTGACCGCGATGATGATGTGTGTCGTGACTTTCGTGTCGCTGATGGTTCACATCTACACGATCGGCTACATGGAAGAGGATGACGGCTACAACCGCTTCTTCTCCTACATCTCCCTGTTCACGTTTTCCATGTTGATGCTGGTGATGAGCAACAACATGCTGCAGCTTTTCTTTGGCTGGGAAGCTGTCGGTCTGGTTTCCTACCTGCTGATCGGCTTCTGGTTCAACAAGCCCAGTGCGATCTTCGCGAACATGAAGGCGTTCCTGGTCAACCGGGTCGGCGACTTCGGGTTCATCCTGGGCATCGGGTTGATTGCCGCCTACGCTGGCACGCTCAACTACACCGAAGCCTTCGCGAAAGCGGGTGAACTGGGCAAGCTGACTTTCCCTGGTACCGACTGGATGTTGGTCACGGTGATCTGCATCTGCCTGTTCATCGGCGCCATGGGCAAGTCGGCGCAATTCCCCCTGCACGTTTGGCTTCCGGATTCCATGGAAGGCCCGACGCCAATCTCCGCGTTGATCCACGCCGCCACGATGGTGACAGCCGGCATCTTCATGGTCGCACGCATGTCCCCGCTGTTCGAACTCAGCGACACAGCGCTCAACTTCATCCTGGTGGTCGGGTCGATCACCGCCCTGTTCATGGGATTCCTGGGCATCATCCAGAACGACATCAAACGTGTCGTTGCGTATTCCACGCTGTCCCAGCTGGGCTACATGACGGTGGCGCTGGGCGCGTCCGCCTACTCGGTGGCTGTCTTCCACCTCATGACTCACGCCTTTTTCAAGGCGCTGCTGTTCCTCGGCGCAGGTTCGGTGATCATGGGGATGCATCACAACCAGGACATCCGCTGGATGGGCGGGGTGCGCAAATACATGCCCATCACCTGGATCACGTCGCTGCTGGGCTCGCTGGCTTTGATCGGAACCCCGCTGTTCTCGGGCTTCTATTCGAAGGATGAAATCATTGTGGCGATGCATGCCAGCACGCTGCCGGCAGCCGGGTTTGCTTATTTTGCGGTTCTGGCCGGGGTGTTCGTGACGGCCTTCTATTCCTTCCGGATGTACTTCCTGGTCTTCCACGGTGAAGAGCGCTACGACCAGAACCCGGACGCCCACCATGGCAGCCACGACGACGGGCATCATGACGGCCACCACGACTCGCACCACGGCCCACACGAATCGCCGTGGGTCGTCACGGTTCCGTTGATCCTGCTGGCCATACCGTCGGTGGTGATCGGGTACATGACGATCCAGCCCATGCTGTTCGGTGAGTTCTTCAAGGATGCCATCGTTGTCGATGGCAACCTGCACAAGGCCATGGAAGTCCTGCGTGCCGAGTTTCACGGACCCTTGCAGCTGGCGGCCCATGGCCTGACCGCCGCGCCGTTCTGGCTGGCGATCGCAGGCGTGGGCCTGGCCTACTACATGTATCTCGTCAACCCCGCCTTGCCGGCGGCGATCCAGAAGCGCATCCAGCCGGTCTACACCTTGCTGGAGAACAAGTACTACCTCGACTGGATCAACGAGAACATCCTCGCTCGGGGCGCGCGTGCGATCGGAACCGGTCTGTGGAAGGGCGGCGATGCAGCGGTCATCGATGGCCTTCTGGTCAACGGTTCGTGGAAAGTCGTCGGCTGGGTGTCCGGTGCGGTGCGCTGGCTGCAGACCGGCTACCTGTACCACTATGCGTTCGCCATGATTTTGGGCGTGTTTGTGTTCATGACGTACTTCGTCTGGCTCAACAAGTAGGGAGAACAAGAAAAATGGGTCTGTTGAGCCTTGCCATCTGGACACCGATTGCCTTCGGTGTCGTG
>Ga0116141_10001147_pt1 | contig 22402 bp, 22 predicted proteins | sample AD_UKC097_MetaG_FD_89744 | JGI IMG/M metagenome (GOLD analysis project Ga0116141, IMG submission 89744) | Active sludge microbial communities of municipal wastewater-treating anaerobic digesters from USA - AD_UKC097_MetaG | ecosystem: Engineered > Bioreactor > Anaerobic > Digestate | place: USA...
GCGGCCGGTGATGTAGAGCTCGAAGCGCTCGGTCACCTCGGGCCGCTGGTCGTTGGCGCGCGCCAGCGGGCTGATCTCGGTCGGGTGCTCCATGATGAAGGTGGGCTGCCACAGGTGCTGCTCCACCTCTTCCTCGAAGTACATCACCTGCAGGCTGGCCAGGCTGCGCTGGCTCAGGCGGTCCTTGTCCTCGCTCAGGCCGAGCTTTTTCAGGCGTCGGATCAGCTCGGCCGCATCGTCGACGTGGGCGCCGATGTCGGTGTGCGTGTGCAGCGCCTGACGGATGGTCATGCGCTGGAACGGCTGGCTCAGGTCCACCGCCCGACCCTGGTAGCTCAGTTGCAGCGAGCCGGTGGCCTGTTGCGCGGTGTCGCGCAGCAGCGCCTCGGTGAAGTCCATCAGGTCCTGGTAGTTCCAGTACGCGGCGTAGAACTCCATCATCGTGAACTCGGGGTTGTGCCGCACGCTGATGCCTTCGTTGCGAAAGCTGCGGTTGATCTCGAACACGCGCTCGAAGCCGCCCACGATCAGGCGCTTCAAGTACAGCTCGGGCGCGATGCGCAGGAACATCTGCTGGTCCAGCGCGTTGTGGTGCGTCACGAAGGGCTTGGCGTTGGCACCGCCGGGGATGGGGTGGAGCATGGGCGTTTCCACCTCCATGAAGCCGTGCCCTGTCATGAAGGCGCGCATCGCCGACAGGGTGGCGCTGCGGGCAGCAAAGCGGGTGCGCGCCTCGCCGTCCATGATCAGGTCGACGTAGCGCTGACGGTACTTCAGCTCCTGATCCTGCACGCCGTGGAACTTGTCGGGCAGCGGGCGCAGGCTCTTGGTCAGCAGGCGGATGCGCGTGGCGTGGATCGACAGCTCGCCGGTGCGGGTCTTGAACAGGTGGCCCTCGCAGGCCACGATGTCGCCCAGGTCCCAGTGCTTGAAGGCCTCGTAATCGGCCTCGCCGACGGCTTCGCGCGCGACGTAGATCTGGATGCGGCCGGTGGCGTCCTGCAAGGTGGCAAAACTGGCCTTGCCCATCACGCGCTTGAGCATCATGCGCCCGGCCACGCTGGCGTGCCGCTGGCGGCCGGCCGCCAGGTCGGCCTCGAATACTTCCTTTTCGATAGCGCCGTGCGCTTGCTGGAGCTGCGAGGCGCGGTCTTTTGGCTTGAAGTCATTGGGAAAGGCCACGGCCCCGCCGGCGGCCTGCACGGCGCGGATGGCGCGCAGCTTGTCGCGCCGCTCGGCGATCAGCTTGTTTTCGTCGTGTTCGGAAGCGGCGGCTTGCAGGTCGGCGGGCGCTGCGGGCTGGTTCATGGCGTGTCGGGCAGGGCTGGGGCGCGAGCAGGGCATGGGCGGCAGCGATAATTCGCCGCGACCCTTGCCGATGTCGAGGGAAACTGTCTATTTTAGGCGCGCGCCGCCCGTGACCCTGCCGCTGACCCGTTTCCGCCCGTCGACCCCGCGCACCCCTGCCGGCGCCTGCCCGCGGGCGCCGGCGGGCCTGGGAGCGCCGCGGTGAAGGCCGCCTCCGGCTCGCAGCCGTCGCTGACCCGGGCCACGCTCACCCTGTTGGGCGGCGGCGCGCTGGCGCAGCTGCTGCCGCTGCTGCTGGGGCCGTTCATCGCCCGCCTGTTCACGCCCGAAGCGTTCGGCCTGTACACCCAGTTTGCCACCGTGGCGGCGGCGCTGGCGGTGGCCGCCAGTCTGCGCTATGAGCAGGCGCTGCCGCTGGCACGCAGCGACGACGAGGCGCGCGCGCTGCTGGCGCTGGCGCTGCGACTGCTGCTGGCGGCGGTGCTGCTGGGCGTGCCGCTGGGCTGGGCGCTGCACGCGCTGGGCGCCTTGCCGCTGGCGGTGCTGCTGGCGCCGGCGCTGGCCACGGCCGGCCTGCTGCAGGTGCTGATGCTGTGGGCCAATCGGGCCCAGCGTTTCGGTGCCCTGGCCACCAGCCGGGTGCTGCACTACGGCGGCGCGGCGGCGCTGCAACTGGTGCTGGGCTGGGCCCTGTGGCGCGGCGCGGCCAGCGGGGCCGAGGGCGCCTGGGCGCTGGCGCTGGCTCCGCTGCTGGCGCAGCTGCTGGCCTGCGGCGGGCTGTGGCGGCCCGCGCCGGCCGGCGGCTGGCGGGCGCTGCTGGTGCCGGCGTCGGCCGCGCTGCGCACGCAGATGCGGACGGTGGCGCGGCAGCAGCGCGACTTTGCTCTCATCAACACGCCGCACGCCCTGCTGGGCCTGCTGCAGGACGCGCTGGCGGTGGCGCTGCTGGTGGCCTGGTCGGGCGAGGCGGCGGCCGGCTTCTGGGGCCTGGCGCTGCGCTACCTGAAGGCGCCGGCCACGCTGGTGGGGGGGGCGGTGTCGCAGGCGCTGTACCCGCGCCTGGCGGCGGCCCGGGCCGACGACGCGCGTCGCCTGGTGCGCCGGCTGATGGCCCTGCTGGGGGCGCTGGCCCTGGGGCTGATGGCGCTGCTGCTGCTGGCCGGGCCGTGGCTGTTCGAGCGCGTGTTCGGCCCGCCCTGGCGCGAGGCGGGCGAGCTGGCGCGTGCGCTGGCGCCCTACATCGCGGCGCATTTCGTTGCCGCGCCGCTGGCGGTGGTGACCATGGCCTGGCGCGCCCAGCGCTGGGCGTTTCGGCTGGCGCTGCTGGGTCAGCTGGCGCTTCTGGCCGCGCTGGCGCTGGGTCTGCGCCAGGGGGGGCTGCTGGGCGGCGCCTGGGCGGTTTCGGCAGTGATGCTGCCGTACTTCGGCTGGTACTTCTGGCGCCTGGCCGGCTGGCGCGACATTCCATCGCCCCCGGGCGTGCCGCCGCGCGAGGGTGCCCCATGATCGCGCTGCGTGCCGCGCTCAACCGTCTGCGCCGCCGGCTGTGGCGGCTGCTGTTTCACCGCATGCTGTTCGGCGAAGCCAGTGCCGGCGTGCTGCGCCCGGCCACGCGACTGTCGCCCACGGTGTGCATCGAGCACGAGCCGACGCTGACGCTGGCCGACGACGTGTTCATCGGCCATTTCTGCTTCATCGAGGCCAGTGGCGGCGTGCGCATCGGTGGCGGCACGCAGGTGACCAACTTCGTCAGCATCGTCAGCCACAGCACGCACCGCGCGCTGCGGGTGGCGGCCGGGTTGTCGGGCGCGCCGCTGGAGGCGGCGGTGCGGCGCGCGCCGATCGTGATCGGTGAACGCTGCTTCATCGGCCCGCACAGCACCATCGAGGCCGGCAGCACGCTCGGCCACGGCACGCTGGTGGCGGCGCACAGCCGGGTGCGTGGGGTGTTTCCGGACTTCGCCGTGCTGGCCGGCAGCCCGGCGCAGGTGGTGGGCGACACGCGCGCGGCCGACGAGCGCTGGCTGGCGGCCCATCCCGAACTGCTGGCGGCGTATCGGCGCTGGCGCCAGGGGCTGGCGCAGTGACGGCGCCGCATCTGGGCCTTCTGGGCGACGCCAGCAGCGTGCACGTGCAGCGCTGGGCGCGTGAGATGCGCGCGCGCGGCTGGCGCGTGTCGCTGGTGACGGCGCGGCCGGCGCCCATCGAGGGCGTGTCGCAGATCGTGTTGCGCCCGGTGCGGCGCGCCAGCGACTGGCTGTGGCGCGTGGGCGAGGCGCGGCGCGCGCTGACCCAGTTGCAGCCCGACCTGGTGCATGCGCACTACGTCACCTCCTACGGCTACCTGGCGGCGCGCGCCGGCCTGCAACCGCTGGTGCTCACGGCCTGGGGCAGTGACCTGCTGGTCACGCCGCGACAGAGCGCGCTCAAGCGCTGGCTGACGGCCTGGAGCCTGCGCCGCGCACGCCTGGTGACGGGCGACTCGCGCGACTTGCTGGCTGCGGCGCGGGCGCTGGCGCCGGGTGTGCCGACCCAGCTGGTGCACTGGGGCGTGGAGCGCAGCCGCTTCGCGCCCGTGCCCTGGGCCGACAAGCCGGCGGCCGAGGCCGTGAGCCCGCGCAACTGGGAGCCCAACTACCGCATCGACGTCGTGCTGCGCGCGCTGGCGCAGGTGCGCGCCGTGCGCCCGGAAGCGCGCCTGCACCTGCTGGGCGGTGGCCCGCTGGAGGCCGATCTGCGCGCCCTGACCGGACAGCTGGGGCTGCAGGACGCGGTGCGCCTGCACGGCCGGCTCGACGACGCCGGCATGGCCGCGGTGCTGGCGCGCTGCAAGCTGTCGATCAGCGTGCCCGAGAGCGACGCCACCTCGGTGTCGGTGCTGGAGAGCATGGCCTGCGGCCTGGCGGTGATCGCCAGCGACCTGCCGGCCAACCGCGACTGGCTGGCGCCCGAGGCGCTGGTGGCGGCCGGCGACGTGGCGGCGCTGGCGGCGCGCTGGCTGGCGCTGCTGCAGGACGACGGCCGCGCCGCGGTGCTGGGCGCGGCCAACGCCGAACGCATCGCGCGCGACGGGGATCGGCGCGTGCAGATGGACGCCATCGACGCCGCCTGCCGGCGCCTGCTGCAGGAGGCCGGCCGATGACGCAGGATCTGGCCACGCCGCCGCTGCCGCAGCTGCTGACGCCGGGCGAGGCCGGGCTGGTGAGCGTGGTGGCACCGTGCCGCAACGAGCGGGCCCACATCGACGCGTTCTGCGACTCGGCGCTGGCCCAGCGCCTGCCCGAAGGCTGGCGCATGGAGCTGCTGGTGGCCGACGGCGCCAGCGACGACGGCACGCGCGCGCGGCTGGCCGAGCGCGCCGCCGCCGATGCCCGGCTGCGCCTGCTGGACAACCCGCGGCGCATCGTCTCCAGCGGTCTGAACGCCTGCCTGGCGCAGGCGCGCGGGCAGGTGATCGTGCGCATGGACATCCACACCCGGTTCGCCCCCGACTATGTCGCCGAATGCATCGCCGCGCTGGCGCGCAGCGGTGCCGACAACGTGGGCGGCCCCTGGGTGGCGCGCGGGCAGGGCGGCTGGGGGCGGGCCATCGCGGCGGCGTTTCAGAGCCGCTGGGTGGTGGGCGGGGCGCGCTCGCGCGATGCGGCGTTCGAAGGCGAGGTCGATACCGTCTACCTGGGCTGCTGGCCACGCGCGAGCCTGGCGCGCGTCGGCGGCTTTGACGAAACCCTGGTGCGCAACCAGGACGACGAGCACAACCTGCGCCTGCGGCTGGCCGGTGGTCGCATCTGGCAGAGCCGGCGCATTCACTCCAGCTACCGGCCGCGCGATTCGCTGCGCCAGCTCTTCGAGCAGCAGATGCAATACGGCTACTGGCGCCCCTTCGTGCTGCGCAAGCACCGGCAGGCGGGCTCGGTGCGGCAGCTCGTTCCTATGGTTTTTGTAGCTGCTGGCGCTTTCTGCGCGCTGCTTGCTCCGGTGTTTGATCTTGGTCTGAAGGCCTGGGCCGCGGCCTATGCCGCCTACCTGCTGGCGGCCAGCGCGCAGGCGGCGCACCAGGCCGGCGAGGCGCGTCTGGCGTGGCGGCTGCCGTGGGTGATCGCCGCCTACCACCTGGGCTATGGCCTGGGCAGCTGGCGCGGCGTCTGGGGCCTGTGGCGCCGGCGCGCCGCCCCGCAGGCGGCGACCCGCCTGACACGCTGACACAGGCGCCGTGGCGCGCAGCGCAGACAATAGCGGCTTCATGAGCGTTTCCGAAAGCTTTCTTCCCTTTGCCCGCCCCGACATCGGTGAGGCCGAAATCGACGCCGTGGCGCGCGCGCTGCGCTCCGGCTGGGTCACCACCGGGCCCGAGACGCGCGCCTTCGAGCAGGAGTTCGCCGCTTTCCTGGGCGGCGGCGTGCAGGCGATCGCCGTCAATTCCGCCACCGCCGGCCTGCACCTGGCGCTGGAGGCGATCGGCATCGGCCCGGGCGACGAGGTGATCGCCCCCACGCTGACCTTCACCGCCACCGTCGAGGTGGCGCGCTGCCTGGGCGCCGACGCGGTGCTGGTGGACGTCGATCCGGTCACCCTGAACATCGATCCGGCCGCCATCGAGGCCGCCATCACGCCGCGCACGCGCGCCATCCTGCCGGTGCACTACGGCGGCCTGGCCTGCGACATGGCGGCCATTCACGCGATCGCGCGTCGCCACGGCCTGCAGGTGGTCGAGGACGCGGCGCACGCGCTGCCCGCCAGCTGCGGCGGCACGCCGGTGGGGCAGTTGCCTAGCGCGGCAACGGTGTTCAGCTTCTACGCCAACAAGACCATGACCACCGGCGAGGGCGGCATGGTGGTGACGCGCGACGAAGCGCTGGCCGCGCGCATGCGCGTGATGCGCCTGCACGGCATCAGCCGCGACGCCTTCGACCGCTTCACCAGCCGCACGCCGGCCTGGTATTACGAGGTGGTGGCGCCGGGCTTCAAGTACAACCTGACCGACCTCGCCGCCGCGCTCGGGCGCGTGCAACTGGCGCGCCTGCCGGCCTTCGTGCAACGGCGCCAGCAACTGGCGGCGCGTTACCTGCGCGAGCTGGCCGGGCTGCCGCTGGTGCTGCCGCCCCAGGCGCCGGCCGGCGACACGCACGCCTGGCACCTGTTCGTGCTGCGCCTGGCCGACACCGCGCGGGTGACGCGCGACGAGGTGGTGCAGGCGCTGGCGGACGCCGGCATCGGCACCAGCGTGCATTTCGTGCCGCTGCACCGCCAGCCCTACTGGCGCGACCGCTATGCGCTCAGGCCGCAGGATTTTCCGGTGGCCGAGGCGGCCTACCAGCGCATGCTCAGCGTGCCTCTGTTCACCGCCATGAGCGATGCGGAGCAGGGGCGCGTGATCGCGGCGCTGAGGGCCTGCCTGCAATGACGCCGGCCCGCCTGGCTGCTTCGCCCTGGCCCTGGTTTGGCTGGAGCGCGCGCGCCTGGGCGCGGCCCTGGCGTGCGTTCGTGCGCGACTTCGCCGGCTGGCAGGGCGAGTGCGGGCTGGAGCTCGGCGCCGGTCCGCGCTCGGCGCTGGCGCCGTTGATGCTGAGCCTGGTGCGGCAGGTGGAATGCTCGGCCCAGGACGCGGCCAGCCTGCCGGTCATCGAGGCGCGCCACCGCGACCTTCTGGCACCGCAGGACGCCGCCCGCATCGCCCACGGCGTGCGAGATCTGCGGGCGCTGCACGGGCAATGGGACCTGATCGTCATGAAGTCGGTGCTGGGCGGCGTGCACCGGCTGGGCCGCTCCTCGCTGGCCGACGTGCACACCACCCTGGAGCAACTGGTGGCCCGGCACCTGCGCCCGGGCGGCCTGCTGGTGACGCTGGACAACGGGCGCACCGCGCTGGAGCCGCTGTGGTCGCGCTTTGGCGCGCGCCGCAACGGCTGGCGCTTTTTCACGCGCGACGAGTTCCCGCCGGCGGCGGCGGCGTACGGCTTCGGCCTGCTGGGCAGCTTCTCGGCCGCCACCCGCCTGGGTCGGCCGGGGCGCTGGAGCGACGACGCGCTGTACGGCGCCGATCTGTTGCTGTCGCCCTGGGTGCGGCGCCACGCCGTGCTGCTGCACGTCTACCGCAAGCCGGCATGAGCACCACGAGCACCGACGCCGCCAAGCGCGTGTTCGACCTGGCCCTGGCGTTGCCGGCCCTGCTGCTGGCGCTGCCGCTGATGGCCGCCATCGCGCTGTGGGTGCGGCTCGACTCGCCCGGGCCGGCGTGGTTCCGACAGGCGCGTGTGGGGCGCGGCGGGCGGCTGTTTCGCATCCACAAGTTCCGCACCATGCAGGTGCAGGCCGTGGCCGGCGGGCCCCTGATCACCGTGGCCGGCGACGCCCGCGTGACGCGGGCCGGGCGCTGGCTGCGACGCACCAAGCTGGATGAGCTGCCGCAGTTGCTGGATGTGGTTCGCGGCGACATGAGCCTGGTCGGCCCGCGACCCGAGGTGCCGCGCTACATGGCGCTGTACCCGGACGAGGCGCGGCGCCTGATCCTGTCGGTGCGCCCTGGCCTGACCGACCGGGCGTCGATCGAATTTCGGGACGAAGAGCGGCTGCTGGCCGCCGCCAGCGATCCCGAGCGTGCCTACGTCGAGCAGGTCATGCCGATCAAGCAGCGCTACTACCTGGACTACGTGGCGCAGCGCAGCCTGACCGGCGATGTGGGCATTCTGTGGCACACGCTGCGGGCCGTGCTGCGGCGTCCGGATTCCAGATGAAATCGGCCTTTGACGCCCGTCTGTCATGCGCCGCAAGCTATAAAAAGAATAGTATCCGGAAGCCTCAGCGGGGCGCGCCGCCGATGCCGGTGCGGCTCAGCAGATCGACCACCAGCTCCAGCCGCAGCAGGGGACTGTCCAGGCTCATCAGGTGCTGACGCGTGGCGGTGGGCAGCGGCAGCAGCTCGCACCAGCGGTTGGCCACCCAGCCGCAGTCGTCGTAGTCCAGCGCGTCGCCGCCGGGCAGCCGCAGGCCCTGGGGTTGCTGGCGCAGGGTGTCGTGCGCGCGGCGCAGGGTGCGGGCGGCGGCCTGCAGGTCGTCCGGAATGGTCACCACCGGGTCGGGCGGCAGCAGGCTGACGTCGGCCACCCACAGGCCATGGCGCAGCTGGTGCGGCTGGTCGATGCGAAAGCGCTGTTCGCCCTGGCATTCGATCAGCATCAGCCCCGGCTGCGGTTGCGTCAGCGTGCGCACATGCGCCAGCGTGCCGACCGGCTGCAGCCGCTCCGCGGTGCGCCCGGGGTGCGCACTTCCTGACCCTGCGCCAGCGCCACCACGCCGAACGGCGCGCCGGCGCGCTGGCAGCGCCCGATCATGTCCAGGTAGCGCACCTCGAACACCCGCAGCGGCAGCCAGCCGCCCGGAAACAGCACGGTGTCGAGCGGAAACAGCGGCAGGCTGGTGAGGGTGAGCGGAGCGTCGGCCATGGGGCAGGGTGGTCGACCGGCGCCGCGGGGCGGGCGGACGGCGGCCGCTATCATCGCACGCGGGGATCGGCGTGCTGTGGGCCTGGACGCCAGGCCGTGCCGATCCCGTGGCCGTCGCCCCGCATGCTCTACACGATCCTTTCCTTTCTGCTCGAAATCGGCGTCACCCTGGTCGGGGGCGCCTGCCTGCTGCGGCTTTACATGCGCTGGCGGCGCATGAGCTTCGACAACCCGGTGGGCCAGTTCGTGCTGGCGCTGTCGGACTGGCTGGTGCAGCCGCTGCAGCGCGTGGTGCCGCCCGCCGGCGGGCTGGACGTGGCCAGTCTGCTGGCTGCCTGGCTGCTCAAGCTGGTGCAGTACGCGCTGCTGATGGCGCTGCTGGAGCTGCCGCGCTGGGGTCTGCTGCCGGTGCTGGCGCTGCTGGGCACGGCCCGGCTGGCGGTGTCGGTGTCGACGGCGCTGGTGATCATCGCGGCCGTGCTGTCGTGGACCGGCCAGCGCAGCCGGGCGCACGACGTGTTCGAGCGCCTGTGCGCGCCGCTGCTGGCGCCGATCCGCCGCCGCATCCGGCTGGTCGGCGGGGTGGATCTGTCGCCGCTGCTGCTGATCGTGCTGCTGCAGGTGCTGGGCATCGTGCTCAGCTCGTTGCAGTCGGGCCTGCTGGGTCCGGGGGTGCCGGCGCTGGCTGGCTGATGCGGCTGCGCGTTCACATGCATGACCCAAGGGTCATTTTGAACGCGAGCTCGCATGAGGCGCTGCCCGCTCGGCCCTGCGGCCCGCTGGCCGGTTCTGCCACCACCCCGAATTGCTATCAATGTGATAGCTTTCGGCGTTGCACCCATGGGCGCCGCAGCCTGTTTTTTTACTCAACGGCGTCGGCCGGCTGGCGCTGCAGCATCGCCAGGATGGAGGCCACCTTCTGGCGCAGTTCGCGCCGGTCGCAGATGAAATCGACCGCGCCTTTCTGCTGCAGGAATTCGGCACGCTGAAAGCCTTCGGGCAGGGTCACGCGCACGGTGTTTTCAATCACGCGCGGGCCGGCGAAGCCGATCAGCGCCTTGGGCTCGGCGATCACCACGTCGCCGACGAAGGCGAAGCCGGCCGACACGCCGCCCATGGTCGGGTCGGTGAGCACGCTGATGTAGGGCAGGTCCTTCTTGGCCAGCTGGGTGAGGGCGGCGTTGGTCTTGGCCATCTGCATCAGGCTGAACAGGCCCTCCTGCATGCGCGCGCCGCCGGTGGCGGTAAAGCAGATGAAGGGCACTTTCTGCTCGATCGCGGTCTGCACGCCGCGCACGAAGCGTTCGCCCACCACGCTGCCCATGGAGCCGCCCATGAAGTCGAATTCGAACGCCGCCGCCACCACGCTGATGCTCCTGACGGCGCCGCCCATGACGACCAGGGCGTCGGTTTCGCCGGTGTTTTCCAGCGCCTCCTTCAGGCGCTCGGGGTACTTGCGGCTGTCCTTGAACTTCAGGGCGTCGACCGGCACCACCTCCTGCCCGATCTCGTAGCGACCCTCGCCGTCGAGGAAGGCGTTCAGGCGCTCGCGCGCGCCGATGCGGTGGTGGTGGCCGCAGTGCGGGCAGACGTTCTGGTTCTGCTCCAGGTCGGTCTTGTAGAGGACGGTGTCGCAGTCCGGGCACTTGATCCACAGCCCCTCGGGCATCTGGCGCCGCTCGGCGGCGTCGCTTTTCTGGATCTTGGGCGGGAGGAGTTTTTCGAGCCAGCTCATGGCGCTTTCCTTCTTGAGTGGCGCCGATTATGCGTCCAGCGCGGCGCGCATCGGGCGCAGAAAATCGGCCGCGGCGGCGGCCACGCGCTCGTGTGGCTGGTTTTCGATCTGCTGGATCAGCCGGCTGCCGATCACCACCGCGTCGGCCACCTGACCGATGGCGCGTGCGGTCTCGGCGTCGCGGATGCCGAAACCGACACCGACCGGAATGTGGACGTGCTGGCGGATGCGCGGCAGCATGGCGCCCACCTCGGCGGTGTCGAGCGCGCCCGAGCCGGTGACGCCCTTGAGCGAGACGTAGTACACGTAGCCGCTGGCGACTTCGGCCACCTGGCGCATGCGCGCTTCGGTGGAGGTGGGCGCCAGCAGGAAGATCAGGTCCAGCCCGGCGGCGCGCAGGCGGGCGGCGAAGTCACGGCATTCCTCGGGCGGGTAGTCGACGATCAGCACGCCATCGACGCCGGCGGCCGCCGCATCGCGGATGAAGGCGCCATCGCCGTGCTTCTGGTCGTAGCGTTCGACCGGGTTGGCGTAGCCCATCAGCACCACCGGGGTGTCGCCGTCCTTGGCGCGAAAGCTGCGCACCATGGCCAGCACCTGGCCCAGGCCGATGCCCAGCGCCAGGGCACGTTCGCCCGCCTTCTGGATCACCGCGCCATCGGCGCTGGGGTCGGAAAACGGCACCCCCAGCTCGATCACGTCGGCGCCGGCGGCCACCATGGCGTGCATCACGGCGGGCGTGATGTCGGCGTACGGAAAACCGGCCGTGACGTAGGGAATGAGGGCCTTGCGGCCCCGGGCCTGCAGGGCTTCGAAGGTGGCGGCGATGCGGCTCATGCCCTGGCCCCCTTCACCACGTGGCCGCGCATGGAGGGGCGGTCGTAGAAGTCGGCGCCGTCGAGATCGGCCACGGTCCCGATGTCCTTGTCGCCCCGGCCCGACAGGCACACCAGAATGGATTGGTCGGGTCGCATGGTGGGCGCCAGCTTCATGGCGTGGGCGAAGGCGTGGCTGGACTCGAGCGCCGGGATGATGCCCTCGGTGCGGCACAGGTGGTGAAAGGCCGCCAGCGCCTCGGCGTCGGTGGCGCCGACGTATTCGGCGCGGCCGGTGTCTTTCAGCCAGGCGTGCTCGGGGCCGACGCCGGGGTAATCCAGGCCGGCCGAGATGCTGTGCGTCTCGGTGATCTGGCCGTTGTCGTCCTGCAGGATATAGGTGCGGTTGCCGTGCAGCACGCCGGGGCTGCCGCGCTGCAGGCTGGCCGAGTGCTTGCCACTGTCGAGGCCCTGGCCGGCGGCTTCGACGCCGATCAGGCGCGTGTTTTCGAACGGGATGTAGGGGTGAAAAATGCCCATGGCGTTGCTGCCGCCGCCCACGCAGGCGAGCACGGCGTCGGGTTGCCGGGCCGCCATGTGCTGCTCGGCCAGCAGCTCGGGCATCTGCGTCAGGCATTCCTGGCCGATCACGCTCTGGAAGTCACGCACCATCATGGGGTAGGGGTGGGGGCCGGCGACGGTGCCGATGATGTAGAAGGTGTGGTCCACGTTGGCGACCCAGTCGCGCATGGCCTCGTTCAGCGCGTCCTTGAGCGTGCGGCTGCCGCTTTCCACCGGCACCACGGTGGCGCCCAGCAGCTTCATGCGGTAGACGTTGGGGCTCTGGCGCTTGACGTCTTCGCTGCCCATGTAGACCACGCACTGCAGCCCATAGCGCGCGCAGATGGTGGCCGTGGCCACGCCGTGCTGGCCGGCGCCGGTTTCGGCAATGATGCGCGGCTTGCCCATGCGCTTGGCCAGCATGGCCTGGCCGATCACGTTGTTGATCTTGTGCGCGCCGGTGTGGTTGAGGTCTTCGCGCTTGAGGTAGATCTGCGCGCCCCCCAGCTCACGGCTGGTGCGCGCGGCGCGGTAGATCGGCGAGGGGCGGCCCACGTAGTGCGCCAGCTCGTGGCGGAATTCGCGCTGGAATTCCGGGTCATGCTGGTACCTGGCGTAGGCGTCCCTCAGCTCGTTGATGGCGTAGGTCAGCGTCTCGCTGATGAAGCTGCCGCCGTAGCGGCCGAAATGCCCGCTGGCGTCGGGCTGGTGGTAGTCACTCATGTCGGGGGCGATCCTGCAAGGGCGGCGTCGGCCGCACGCACGGCGGCGACGAACTGAAAAATGCGGGCAGCGTCCTTGATGCCCTTCAGGGGCTGGCCGTCGGGGCCGACGGCTTCGACGCCGCTGGAGACGTCAACCGCGAGCGAGCGCCCGCGGCCGCGCAGCAGCCGCAGGCCATCGCCCACATTTGCAGGTGTCAACCCACCAGACAAGACGAGGTGAGCGGCGACGTTTGGAGGCAGCAGTGACCAATCGAATGTCTTTCCGCCGCCGCCGAAGCCCTCGACATGGGCGTCGAGCAGCAGGGCCTGTGCCGTGGCGAAGGCGTGGGCAAATTCTATCAAGTCGAACGCGCCGGCGGCGCCCGCAGGGATGCGCGCCGCGCGCCAGTACGGGCGCCCGCAGCGGGCCGCCACCCGGGCGCAGTCGGCGGCTGATTCATCACCATGAAATTGGAGTGTAGCGCCCGTCAGGAGCGCGCAATCAGCTATGATTTCTGAAGCATCGGCGTTGACGTAGAGCAGCACCGGCGTGACCATCGGCGGCAACCGGCGCGCCAGTTCGGCGGCGCGCCGGATGTCGACGTGGCGCGGGCTCCTGGGGTAGCGCACGAAGCCGATCGCATCCACTCCCGCGGCCACGGCGGCGTCCACGTCCTGCGCGCGCGTCAGGCCGCAGATCTTGATGCGGGTGCGCGCCCCGGCGAGCGCAAGGGAAACGGGTGTCATGATGGCAGCCAATCATAGGCCGGCGTGCGCTCGGGCAAGCCCCAGCGGGCGTCGTAGCGCGGACCGAGGAAATACAGTCCGTCGGGCGCAAACGTGGGCGCCGCCGCATCGCGGCTGCGCGCGGCCAGCACGCTGTCGATCCACTCGGGCGGGTGCAGGCCCTGGCCGATCGCCACCAGACAGCCCATCAGGTTGCGCACCATGTGGTGCAGGAAGGCGTTGGCCTCGAAGTCGAAGCGCCAGTAGGCGCCGCAGCGGCGGATGTCAATGCGCTGCAGCTGCTTGACGGGGGTCAGCGCCTGGCAGGCGCTGGCGCGAAACGACGAGAAGTCATGTTCGCCGATGAGTCGGTCGGCCGCGCGCCGCATCGCCACGCCATCCAGGGGCCGGAAGGCCCAGCCGACGCGCCCGCTCTCCAGGCTGGGGCGCACCGGCGCTTCCAGCACGACGTAGGCGTAGCGGCGCGCCAGCGCGCTGGCGCGCGCATGAAACTCCTGCGGCACCGGCTGCGCCCACTGCACGGCGATGTCGCGCGGCAGAAAGCGGTTGGTGCCGCGCACCCAGGAGAAAGCATCGCGCTCAAGCTCGGTGTCGAAATGCACCACCTGCATCAGGCCATGCACGCCGGCGTCGGTGCGGCCGGCGCACAGCGTGGCGATGGGGGTGGTGGCAAATGCGGTCAGCGCCGCCTCCAGCCGGTCCTGCACGGTCTGCCCGGTGGGTTGGCTTTGCCAGCCCTGGTAGGGGGTGCCGAGATAGCTGAGGCCGAGGGCGATTCTCACGATGGCGTGATTGTGGACGAAGCGTGGGCTCCAGGAGGGCTCCAAAAGGGCGCGGCGCCCATCGGGGCGCCGCGTTGCCGGAGTCCGGAGGCCAGGCCTCGGTGGGGACGGATCAGTCGAGCTCGGCCAGGAACCGCTCGGCCCGCATGCGCAGGCTGCCGGTGGCCTCGGCGATCACTTCCCTGACCAGCGTGCGCGCGCCCTCGGTATCGCCGATGGCGTGGAACTCCTGCGCCAGCGCCAGCTTGGTGGCCACCGGATCGTCGTCGGCATCGTCCGGTTGTTCGGTTTTCGGATCAACCCCGGAGCGAGAGTCCGGATCGATCGACAGGGCCTCCATGTCGAAGTCGATCATGCCAGCCTTGCTCGCCACATAGGGCTGAGCAACCGATGGCGGTTCGTCGTCGGCCTGCGTGGCAACCGCGGCAGCCAGGGCGGGGGCCACCGTGGTCGGCGTGTCTAGGTCGAGGTCGAAGTCGGGCAGCGCAATCGGCACGGGCTTGACTTCGGGCGCGGCAGCGATCGCGGGCTCCGGGCCGTGGTGACTCGGCATGGCGCTGGTGTTCCCCACGGACGGGGGGACCGACGTCACCGCGCTGGCACGCACCGGGGCGTCGTCCAGGTCGAGTTCCAGATCCAGCGGGATGCTCGAGCTGTCGGGCTTGGAATCGCGCTTGTCCTGCAATTGCGCCGTCTGTGGCTCGGTATCGGCACCGAACCGCGGCTGCGGTGTAGTGGCGGTGGCGGCGCTCCGCATCATGGGAACACCGCCCGGCTTGTAGAGGGGGTTGTCGGGATCGAGTTCGCTGCCGAGGCTGGCGATTGCCGCCCAGTCGGCACCTTCTCCCTTGACGTGGTTCCAGGCTTCCGAGGCGACCATTTCGAGGGCGCGGGCGTCGCGCCGTCTGGCATAGATCTCTGCCAGCTTGCGATGCACGCTGACCCGTCCAGGATGGGTGCGCAGTGCTTCTTTGAGGATTTCCTCGGCCTGCATGTCACGTCCGTAGGCCAGGTAGACGTCGGCCTCGGCCACGGGATCGACGTCGCCGGCTGCGTCGAGTTGACTGGGCGAATAGACCATGGACGAGCTGCTGCCCACCGACGGCCGACCCTCGCGCGTGTCGACGCGCTGTCCACCGCTGGCGCCGAAGAAGGAGTCGGGCTGCAAACGGCTCTCGATGAACGAGCTGTCCATTGTGGCGTCGCCCTTCTTGCTCTGGCGCCAGCGGTACACACCGAAGCCCGCCAGCAGGGCGATCAAACCTGCACCGGCGATAGGCAGCAGCGGGTTGTCGGTCAGCGCATCGAGGAAAGACGGCTCCTCACTCGCGGTGGTCGGCGGCACGGGAGCTGCCTGCGGCGCCGGAGCGGCAACTGGCGCTGTCACCGTTTCGGAGACGCCGGAAGCCGGAACCGCTGCAGGTTCTGCCATGGCGGCGGAGGCGGGTGCAGCCGGGACGGCCGAAGCCGCATCGGCCATTGTCGGTGCCGGTGCCGGTGCCGGCGCTGAAGCGACGCTGGCCGGTTCGGAGGCGCTGGCTGGCGTCGCAACGGTGGGCGCCGCCGGTTCGGCGGCGACGGAAGCCGCAGGTGCGGCGGGCGTCGCTGCGACGGGTGCGGCTGCGGGCGGAGTGCCGATGGGCAATTTCACGCCCGTCGAAGTCGCGCTGCCCGATGCGGCCTGCAGGCGCGCCAGCTCGCTGAGATTCTTGTTCAACTCGGCGACGCGATCGGATTGCTCCTGAGCCTGGCGGGACTGCGCCAGTTGTGACTCCGCTCCCGTTTGTGCACCCTCGCGCGACAGCTTCAGGCGATCGGGGCTGGGCGCCGCCGCGCGGCTGTCCCGGACTTCAGGTTGCACCCCACCGGACGCACTGCCAGTGGCGGCCGTCGCCACGCGCGTGGCTCCGCTGCGCTGCGCCAGGCCAAGACGGTAGGCGTTGAAGTCCCGCGTCTGGGCAACGATGGCACGACGGGCGGCTTGCCGGGTGACTGCGCTTGCCTGCTCGACCGACGGCATCTGGAGCACGGTGCCTGCCCGCAGCAAATTGACGTTGCCGTTGATGAACGCATCGGGGTTGGTGCGCAGCATGGCGACCAGCATCTGATCAAGCGACACGCCCTCGATGGCATGCGCCCGCGCGATGCTGCCTGCGGTATCGCCACGCTGCACCGTCACGTTGGCGCCTTCACCGGTGGTGCTCACCGCCTGTCGTGGCGCCTCGGCGGGATGGATGTCGCGGCGTGGGCGCGAGCCGGCGTCCGCCGCCGCGACGGGCGGGAGGGGGGCCGCCCTGGGCGCATGCACCACGGCAGATGTCGGTGGCGCTGTGGCCTGCGAGGCGGTGACGGAGACCGGTGGAGGCGCACCACGACCCGGCGGATCCACCAGCAAGGTGTAGTCGCGCACTACGCGGCCATTGGCCCAATTGGCCTCGACCACGATGCTCAGGAAGGGTTCGTTGACGGTGCGTTCACCAGTCACCCGCAAGTAGGCTTGACCGCTGGCTCGCCGCTGCAGGCTCACGCGCGCCCCGGCCAGGGCGGCGGGGAAATCCACTCCGGCAGCGCGAAACGCTTCGGGTGAGCCGATGTTGGCCTTCAGCGTCGCGGCTTCTTCGGAAGAGATCTGCGGCACCTCGATCTCGGCTCTCAGGGGCTCACCGAGTGCCGAGCGGACCGTGATGGCACCCAGCGCCAGCGCTTGCGCGTCCAGGCTCACGCCGCACGTGGCAATGGCCACGGCCGAGGCCAGCACGCCTTTGCGCCAAGGTTGGCGAACGCTGTGACTTGAAGCAATCGACCCGAGCAAGGTCATAGCGGTCTTGTTCTGCATGTCTGGTGTTGGGCAGGCTGAGCCCGGCCGGAACGAATGTGGAAAACGACATTAACATCAACGTATTAGCCTGACAAGCTGAGGCACTGTCTAATCCTGCCTGTAGCGCCTCACTGCGGTGCAAGGGCACTGAGCTTGTTGCAATACGACAACGGGCAGCCCCCGTCCAGGGCCGCCCGCTGCGAGATCCGCGCCGCTCGTCAGTCCTGCAGCAGGATGCGCAACATGCGGCGCAGCGGCTCGGCCGCACCCCACAGCAGCTGGTCGCCGATGGTGAAGGCGCCCAGGTATTGCGGCCCCATGGCCATCTTGCGGATGCGACCCACCGGGATGGTCAGGGTGCCGGTGACGGCCACCGGGGTCAGATCGCGCAGGGTGGCGTCGCGGTTGTTGGGCACCACTTTCACCCAGTCGTTGTCGGCGGCGATCATGGCTTCGATGTCGGCCACCGGCACGTCCTTCCTGAGCTTGAAAGTCAGCGCCTGGCTGTGGCAGCGCATGGCGCCGATGCGCACGCAGTAGCCGTCCACCGGCACCGCCGGCGTGTCGAAGCCTTCGCCCTGGCCGAGGATCTTGTTGGTTTCGGCCATGCCCTTCCATTCTTCACGGCTCATGCCGTTGCCCAGATCCTTGTCGATCCAGGGGATCAGCGAGCCGCCCAGTGGCACGCCGAAGTTGGCTTTCTCGGCGTCGTCCAGCGCGCGCTGCTTGCCGATCACCTTGCGATCGATTTCCAGAATGGCGCTGGTCGGGTCGGACAGCAGGTCGCGCACCTCGTGGTTCAGGGTGCCGAACTGCGCCAGCAGCTCGCGCATGTGCTGCGCGCCACCACCGCTGGCGGCCTGGTAGGTCTGGGTGCTCATCCATTCGACCAGGCCGGCCTTGTAGAGCGCGCCCACGCCCATCAGCATGCAGCTGACGGTGCAGTTGCCACCGATCCAGTCGCGCCCGCCCTTGGCCAGCGCGTTCTGGATCACCGGCAGGTTGACCGGATCGAGCACGATGACGGCGTTCCTTTCCATCCGCAGGGCCGAGGCGGCGTCGATCCAGTGGCCCCCCCAGCCGGCGGCGCGCAGCTTGGGGTAGACCGCATGGGTGTAGTCGCCACCCTGGCAGGTGAGGATGATGTCGCACTTTTTCAGTGCTTCGATGTCGTGCGCGTCCTTCAGCTGGCGTTCGTTTCTGGCCTGGGCGGGCGCGGCGCCGCCGGCGTTGCTGGTGGAAAAGAAGATGGGCTCGATCAGGTCGAAGTCCCGCTCGGCCTGCATGCGGTCCATCAGGACCGAGCCGACCATGCCCCGCCAGCCGACGAGGCCAACAACGTTACCGGTTTTCATTTGCTTTGGCGCCTTTCAAACAAAGTAGATTCGTTCTGACCTGCCGGGCTCGTCTGGCTCCGGAGGCGGCGCGCACGACGAACCGAAGGCTGATCAGCCTTTTTTGGTGATCGTGGTTGTGCGGAACGTGGACACGCCAGCGGCCGGCGCGGTGGCCGGGCGGTGCAGATCGCGGGGATCGGGCGTGTGCATGGTGCGCAGATTCTAGCGCAGGCCGGCGCCGCTGCGGCGACTGCCCCTGCGCGGCACGCGGCACCTGCGGCGTGGGGGCGACAGTGGCTGGCCGGCGCCCGCGCCTGCGCGCGGAATCATGAACAAAATGGCAACTGGCGCTTACGCAGCAAGCGCCAGAAGCTATTCAAATGATAGCTTAGGAATGCTTTTGCGGTGCCGGCTGAACCCCGTTCGGCCCCTCGCTGACCGGCACCGCGGCGCGGCGGCGCTCAGGTGGTGGGCCGGGCGATCTTCAGTCCAGCGCCCGGACCACGGCCTCGCCCATCTCGCGCGTGCCCACACGGGTCGTGCCTTCGCTCCAGATGTCGGGCGTGCGCAGGCCCTGGGCCAGCACCTTCCTGACGGCGGCTTCGATGCGGTCGGCGGCTTCGGGCTGACCGAGCGAGAAGCGCAGCATCATGGCGGCCGAGAGGATGGTGGCCAGCGGGTTGGCCACGCCCTTGCCGGCGATGTCGGGGGCGCTGCCGTGGCTGGGCTCGTACAGGCCCTGCTTTTTGTCGTTCAGGCTGGCCGAGGGCAGCATGCCGATCGAGCCGGTGAGCATGGAGGCTTCGTCCGACAGGATGTCGCCGAACATGTTGCCGGTGACGATGACGTCGAACGCCTTGGGCGCCTTGACCAGCTGCATGGCGGCGTTGTCCACGTACATGTGCGACAGCTCCACGTCCGGGTAGTCCTTGTGCACCTCGGTGACCACGTCCTTCCAGAGCTGGAAGGTTTCCAGCACGTTGGCCTTGTCGACGCTGGTCACGCGCCGCGAGCGCTGACGTGCCGCCTCGAAGGCCACGCGGGCGATGCGCTCGACTTCGGGGCGCGTGTAGCGCATGGTGTCGAAGGCTTCTTCGGCGCCCGGAAAGTGCCCATCGGGGGCCTGGCGGCGGCCGCGCGGCTGGCCGAAGTAGATGTCGCCGGTCAGCTCACGGATGATCAGGATGTCGAGCCCCGCCACCAGTTCGGGTTTGAGGCTGCTGGCGGCCGTGAGCTGCTCGTAGCAGATCGCGGGGCGGAAGTTGGCGAACAGGCCCAGGTGCTTGCGCAGGCCCAGGATGGCTTGCTCGAGACGCAGCGGACGATCCAGCGTGTCGTACTTCCAGTCGCCCACGGCGCCGAACAAAATGGCATCGGCGGCCCGGGCCAGATTCAGGGTGGACTCGGGCAGCGGATGGCCCGCGGCCTCGTAGGCGGCGCCACCGACGGGAGCGCTTTCCAGCTCGAGTTTCAGGCCCAGCGCCTGCAGCACCTTGACGGCTTCGGAGGTGATTTCGGGGCCGATGCCGTCACCCGGCAGAACTGCGATTTTCATGTGGCAAAGACTTCAGAATGGATAGCTGCCGGCGCTTGTCTGGTGCGCGCTGGCGGCCGATTTGGCTTGGAAACAAGGGGCGCGGCCGCGGCGCCGCGCCATCAGGCCGGGCGGCCCATGGTGTGGGCCAGCCAGGGTTTGCTGGCCAGGCGCTCGGCTTCGAAGCGGGCGATCGCGTCCTTGTGCTGCAGCGTCAGGCCGATGTCGTCCAGGCCGCCCAGCAGGCAGTGCTTGCGGAAGGGGTCGATGTCGAACGCCAGCTCGGTGCCGTCACCCTTGACGACCACCTGCCGCTGCAGGTCGATGGTGAGCTGGTAGCCGGGAAAGGCCGCCACGTCATGGAACAGCCTGTCCACGGCCGACTCGGGCAGCACGATGGGCAGCAGGCCGTTCTTGAAGCAGTTGTTGAAGAAGATGTCGGCAAAGCTTGGCGCCAGGATGGCGCGAAAGCCGTACTGCTGCAGCGCCCAGGGGGCGTGCTCGCGGCTCGATCCGCAGCCGAAGTTCTGGCGCGCCAGCAGAATGCTGGCCCCCTGGTAGCGCGGCTGGTTGAGCACGAAATCGGGGTTGGGTTTGCGACTGGCCGGGTCCATGCCGGGCTCGCCGTGGTCCAGGTAGCGCCATTCGTCGAACAGGTTGGGGCCGAAGCCGGTCTTCCGGATCGATTTCAGGAACTGCTTGGGAATGATGGCGTCGGTGTCGACGTTCTCGCGGTCCAGCGGGGCGACCAGGCCCTTGTGGGTGGTGAAAGCGTCCATGTCGTGGGTTCGAGGAAAGGGTTGCTGGGGCGCGGGCAGCGGCGGCGCCCGATGATGGACGGGTGGAATGCTTCGCCCAAGCCACCGCTGGCGCACGCACGGGGCGTGCGCCTGGGGTGGTCGGGCGAATGGCAGCCTGGCCATCGCCTGCCGGGGGCGTGTGGCCAGTGCGGGCGGGCCGAACGTGGGCTTACTTCTTGCCGGCGTTCTCGACCGCCGAGCCGGCCTTCTGCACGTCCTTGCCGACGCCTTGCACGGTATTGCAACCGGCCAGCATCAGGGCTGCGGCAACCAGGGCGAGTACTTTTTTCATGATGAGCTCCTTCTGGGGGTTAAGAGATCTGGCGAATGTCGACGAAATGGCCATGCACGGCCGCTGCGGCGGCCATGGCCGGGCTGACCAGGTGGGTGCGCCCGCCCTGGCCCTGACGGCCTTCGAAATTGCGGTTGCTGGTGGAGGCGCAGCGCTCGCCCGGCTCCAGGCGGTCGGCGTTCATGGCCAGACACATGCTGCAGCCGGGCTCGCGCTACTCGAAGCCGGCGGCGGTGAAGATCTTGTCCAGGCCCTCGGCCTCGGCCTGCTGCTTGACCAGCCCCGAGCCGGGCACCACCATGGCCAGCTTCACGTTCGGCGCCAGCCGGCGACCCAGGCGCTTGACCACCACTGCGGCGGCGCGCAGGTCTTCGATGCGGCTGTTGGTGCAGCTGCCGATGAACACCTTGTCGACGTGGATGTCGGCGATCGGCTTGCCGGGAATCAGTCCCATGTAGGCCAGGGCGCGTTCCATGGCGCCGCGCTGCACCGGGTCTTTCTCCTTGTCCGGGTCGGGCACCCTGGCGTCGACACCGACCACCATTTCGGGGTTGGTGCCCCAGGTGACCTGGGGCACGATGGCTTGGGCGTCGAGTTCGACCACGGTGTCGAAATGGGCGCCGTCATCGCTGTGCAGGCTGCGCCAGCTGGCGACCGCCTGGTCCCACTCGGGGCCACCGACGAAGCGGCCGCTGACGGGGTCGGTGCCGGGGGCCATGGGGCGGCCCTTGACGTAGTCGATGGTCTTGTCGTCCACCGCGATCAGGCCGGCGCGCGCACCGGCTTCGATGGCCATGTTGCACACCGTCATACGGCCTTCCATGCTCAGGTCGCGGATCGCCTGGCCGGCGAATTCGATGGTGTGGCCGGTGCCGCCGGCGGTGCCGATCCTGCCGATGATGGCCAGCACGATGTCCTTGGCGGTGATGCCGGGTGCCACCGCGCCGTTCACGCGCACCAGCATGTTCCTGGCCTTCTTGGCGATCAGCGTCTGCGTGGCCAGCACGTGCTCGACTTCGCTGGTGCCGATGCCGTGCGCCAGCGCGCCGAAGGCGCCGTGGGTGCTGGTGTGGCTGTCGCCGCAGACCACCGTCATGCCGGGCAGGGTGGCGCCGTTTTCCGGGCCGATCACGTGCACGATGCCCTGGCGCTGGTTCATGAACGGAAAGTAGGCGGCGGCGCCGTGGGCCTGCATGTTGGCGTCCAGCGTGACGATCTGCTCCTTGCTGATCGGGTCCTCGATGCCGTCGTAGCCACGCTCCCAGCCGGTGGTGGGGGTGTTGTGGTCGGCCGTGGCGACCACGCTGCTGGTGCGCCAGACCTTGCGCCCGGCCTGACGCAGGCCCTCGAAGGCCTGCGGGCTGGTGACTTCGTGCACCAGGTGGCGGTCGATGTAGAGCAGGGCGGTGCCGTCCTCTTCGGTGCGGACGACGTGCTCGTCCCAGATCTTGTCGTACAGCGTTCGCGGGGTCATGTCGGCCATTCTCGTGATTGTCAAATTCTATGCTGCGGCTGCGCGTCGTGGGA
>Ga0116141_10001151_pt1 | contig 22366 bp, 16 predicted proteins | sample AD_UKC097_MetaG_FD_89744 | JGI IMG/M metagenome (GOLD analysis project Ga0116141, IMG submission 89744) | Active sludge microbial communities of municipal wastewater-treating anaerobic digesters from USA - AD_UKC097_MetaG | ecosystem: Engineered > Bioreactor > Anaerobic > Digestate | place: USA...
GACATGGACGGGCATGCCCGGGCGCGCCTCCGGGGCGGCGCCGCGCGGGCCCACCCAGGCCTCGCCCGACACCGTCTTGACGTGGCCGATGGGTGCGTTGGCCTCCTGTGCCGCGATCCGCCCGGACAGCGGCGCCAGCAGCAGGAGGAACCCCGCTGCAGCCAGCAGACGCGGGAGGCGGAAGATCCGTCGTGCAGGCATGGTCGGTCCCCAGGTCGGTCGGAAGGGTTGCGTTACGATGATGGGTCAAGACCCGGTGCCAAACCGGCACGGCCCACCCGGTGCCGGTTTGGCACGGCCCTGGAGTGTAGCCGGACCTCGACGACGGTGCCCGATGGACGTGCGCTTGCCCGACCGCTCCCGCCCCCCTTTCGTGTCGCACGACGATGACGACGCCGCGGTGGTCGGAGCGCACATGATCGAAGCGTTCGCGCGTCTCGAGCATCGTCCAGACCGCATGCGCTGGGCATTCGACGCCTGCGTCGGTGCACTGGGCGTGGATCCGGCCGCGCCCGCCTGCGTCGGCGGCCGCGCGATCGCCGCCGACATCGACCGCGGGGTCGGCACGGGGATGCCCGGCGGTTACCACACACCGCAGCATTTTCTCGAGGTGATGCTGTCCGCGCTGCAGCTGTCGCTGCGGGCCCGCCTCGATGCACCGGCCGCACTGACGGTCGTGCTCGCCGCGCTCGTTCACGACTTCCACTACGACGGCCAGCGCGACCCTGCGCACCCGTTCCGCATGGAGTCGATCGCCGCGCGCCGGGCGATGCCCTACCTCGAGGCGGCCGGCGTCCCGCAGGTGCAGTGCGCACGCATCGAGCGCCTGGTGCTGGCCACGGAGCCCATCGTGGGCGTGCCGTTCGTGCGCGCGTGTCACGCGTTCCACGTCGGCACACGCGCCGGCCCGCCGCCCGAGGCCCCGCTGCCGGCGCTTGGGGTGCTGCGGGAGGATGCCGCGCTGGCACGCGACTGCGCGCTGCTCGTCGAAGCCGACGTGCTGCCCTCGATCGGCCTGTCGGTCGACTATGGCTGGCGGCTGCAGGCCCGTCTGGCACGCGAGTGGCGTCGCCCGCTGGGCGCCCGCGATAAGATCCAGTTCGTCGAGCACGTGTTCGGACCATTCGTGGTCGGCGCGTTCTTCGAGCCGAACCGCAGGCGCCTGCGCGACGCCTGTCTCGTCCGGCTTCAGACCGAAGGCGACGCCGGCGCAGGCCCCGTGCCGGGCGGTTCCGCCGGCGCGTGAAAGGCCGCGAGGTCGTCGGGCGGCATCGCGTCGAGCACCTCCCGGGCATGCGCATGCCCCATCGCGACGATCTTGTCGTAGCGCCGCCACTGCAGCATGCCGACACGCAGCAGCGGCGGGTTGAAGTACAGATCCGTCTTCGCCTGCGCCTGCGCCCTGCGCGACACGCTGTACAGGATCGTGACGTTCATCAGGTAGCTCGCCAGCGACGGCAGCCGGTAGCGGCGCCGGCTTCGTCCCCGCAGCCGGTCCAGGAAGATGCTCCACGGTGCCGGCACCTCGTCGAGCGGGATGCGCCGCGTGCGCACGTTGCTCAGGTCGACGCCGATCACCTTGCCCACGCCGCGCGCACGCGCCATCACGTCGACCGGGAAGTTGTTGAAGGTTCCGCCGTCGCACAGCAGATCGCCGTCGTGCAGCACCGGCGGCAGCGCCCCCGGGATGGCCACGCTCGCCAGCAGCGCACGGCCGATCGCGCCATCGCGCATCACCTGCTCCGACGCGCGCGAGTAGTTGGTGGCCACGCAGAAATAGTTCAGCCACAGGTCCTCGAGATGAGCGTCGAAGCCGAACAGCGCCCGCACCGACGACTCCACCACGCGGCGCAGGCGCTGACCCTTGATCAGCGACAGCACGGGCAGCAGGTTGAAGTCACCGGTGGGGTTGGTCCCGAAGCTGCGGCGCGCGTTCTCGTCGACCACCGCGTAGGGCTGGTCACTGGCGACGTACAGTCCCATCACCGCACCGATGCTGGTGCCCCCCACGTAGTCGATCGGGATCCCCCGCTCGAGCAGCGCCCGGTACACCCCCATGTGCGCGAGCCCGCGCGCACCGCCGCCCGCCAGCACCAGGCCGACCGCGGTGCGGCTCTGGACGCGCGCGAGGCGGGCCATGTCGCGCGCGAGCCCGGGGCGGATGTGGACGTGATCGGCCACCGGGCGGCGCGCCAGCCACCGCGCGGTGTGACGCGGCGCACGGGCGTCGGACGGATGCAGCAGCACCAGGATCTCGGCCGCCTCGGATCGGGCGGGCAGTCCCTCGAGGAACCGCGCTTCGCTGGGATGGATGCGGGGCTCGGCCTGCGCGTCGGCGAGCAGCAGCATCTCGTCCGAGTGCCGGGTGCACAGACGCGTCCATTCGCTGGCCGTGTCGTCGGCCACCAGGAGCACGAAATCGTGCGCGGCCTCGATCTCATCGAGCACGCGTCCGATGCGCTGCGTCAGCGCTGCACCGTCGCCCGCCGGCTGCCCGCCGGGCGCTCCGGACGGTGCCGGCTGCCCGCCGGCGGCTCCGGGCAGCGCCTGCGCGATGGCGGCGGCGTCGACGATCCGCACGCGGCCATGGCGTGCGAGCTGTTCGCCGAGGCTGCGCGCGAACCCCGGCAGGTCGATGCCGTCGGTGATCGGCACGAGACCGATCGTCACCGGCCGCGTCGACGGCGGCCCGGCGGCCTCCGTGCGCAGGCGCCGGACGATCTGCCGGGTGAGTGCGATGGACAGCTGCCCGCTCTCGGTCATCAGCTGCTCGAAGCCCGCCTTGTCGAGCCGCGCGAGCACCGAGTCGCGCACCGCCACGACGGTGGCCGTGCGCGGTTCACCGGTGTACAGGCTGATCTCGCCGACGATCTCGCCGCGCGGCACCTCCCGCAGCACGCGCTGGACGCCTTCCTCGTCGGTGAGGTAGGCACGCAGCCGTCCGCTGACCAGCAGGTACAGCGCGTCTCCGGGGTCGCCCTGCTGCAGCAGCGTCTCGCCGGCCCGGATGTCCATCCACTGCAGGTGCGCCCGGAACCGCGCAATGGCGTCCTCGGGCATCCCGGGAAAGAACGCCCGGAGATGACCGAGCAGCAGTGCGTCGAGGTAGTCGGGGCGCGACGTCGAATCCATGCCGGTCATCGCGTCAGTACATCTTCGGGAAGAACGCACCGCCCACGCTGTCGGAGATGGCGCGGAACACGCGCCCCATCACCTCGGGGGTGGAATGACCAGTCATCGGCGCGATGCGGTCGATCTCGTGCAGGATGGCGGGCGGGCAGTCCTCGATCGGCACCCCCTTGACCTCGGCCCACTTCTGGACCTGGTTGAGGAAGCGCGGCGTGACGATCGGCACCGCCTCGTGGTTCATCGGATCCGCCATCGCCTCCTCGAGCGACACGAACACGACGCCCGCCGCCTCGAAGCGATCGAGGATCGCGTCGAGGCAATCGGCCGCCAGCGGCGTGCCGTGGATCAGCCAGATATGCGCCGGGTCGCGTCCGAACATCGCACGCGCCGCCGCCGCCTGTACGCGCAGCTGCTGCTCGGCGGTGTCGACGAACGCGCGGCGCAGCCGTGCCACGCCTTCGGTGTCGCCGGTCGCGAGCGCGCGCCAGTGCGGCGCCAGGAACTCGGTGTCGTAGAACCAGAGGCTGATCGGCGCTGCCGTGAAGCCGTGTCGCGCCAGATAGGCCTGCACGCCGGCATGCTTCTCCGGGGTGTTGCCCCAGTTGTCCATGCAGTAGCGGAAGTAGCGCGTGGGCGCGCGGCTCGACCAGGGCTCGATCAGCGTCTCGGTGCGCTCGATGTCGGCGACGTAGGCCGGTACCGTGACCCAGTTCAGGTTCGCATGATGGTGCGTGTGGTTGGCGATGTGGTGACCGTGCTCGACCCAGTGATCGAACACGCGATACAGGTCGGGCTGACGTTCGGCGGGTGTGGTCGCCGAGAACGCGTATGCCCCGGTCACGCCGTGCCGCTGCATCGCACGCGTCATGGCCTGCGTGATGCCGAGGTGCGAATAGCCCGGCGCCAGCGGCATGTCGGGCCACAGGAACAGGTCGTCCATGCTGATGGCCAGCCGCAGGGGGCCGTCGGGGGAGATCGGTTGCACCATGTCCTGCTCCTCGAGCTCAGCGTCCGTGGGCCTCGGCGTGCGCACGCCGCGACTCGCGGCGTGCGATCCAGATGGTCGCGCCGACGATCACCACGCCGCCGGCGAGCGTGTACGAGCTCGGCGTGTCGCCCCAGACGATGAAGCCCCACATCGTGGCCCACATCAGGTCCAGGAACTTCACCGGCTGGCTGGCCGACATGTCGGCCGCCTTCAGCGAGTGCGTGATGCAGAAATGCCCGAGACTGCCGAGCACGCCGGCCACCGCGAACAGCAGCCACTGCGTGGGCGTGGGCCACGTCCAGAACCACAGCGCCAGCGGCAGCGACAGCACCGACACCGTGATGCCCTGCCAGATGACGATGACGGCCGGGCTGTCGCGCCGCGTGAGCAGCTTGGTGAGCAGGAACGACAGCGAGAACACCGGGGCCGACGCCAGCATCACCAGCGAATACCAGTCGCCCGAGCCGGCCAGGCGCGGTCCCACCACGATCAGCACGCCGCAGAAGCCGACGATCGCCGCCACCCAGCGGTCCCAGCGCATCTTCTCGCCGAGCAGGTAGGCCGCGCCGATCATCGTGAAGATCGGGCCCGTGTAGCCGATGGCAGTGGTGTCCGCCAGGGCGAGGTGCGGCAGCGCATAGAACCACAGCGTGATGCCCAGCGTGTGCACCGCGCCGCGGCTGAAGTGTCCGCCGACGCTGCTGGGCATGAAGCTCGCCCATCCGCTGCGCAGCACCAGCGGCAGCATCGCGACGACGCTGAACAGGTTGCGCAGGAACTGGGTCTCGAACGGATGCAGCTGCAGCGACAGGCTGCGCACCATCATGTTCAGGACCGAGAACGTGAACCCGGCGGCGAGCGCCCAGAGAATGGCACGCGTGGGGCCCGGCGCCTGATGGAAGCGCTCGAGGTGATGCTGAAGGTTCACGCGGCGTGCGTCAGATCACGTTGCGCGCGCGCAGGTCGGCGATCTGCGCCGCGTCGTAGCCGTACTCGGCCAGCACCTCGTCGGTGTGCTCGCCCAGCTGCGGCGGACGGCGCCGCGGCACCGGCTTGGTCTCGGTCATCCAGATCGGCACCGCGGCCACCGGCGCGGGCCGCGGCAGGCCGGGGTAGTCGGTGTCCTGCAGCACGCCGAGCGCCTGCACCTGGGGATGGTCGAGCGTCTGCTGCTGGGTGAGCACCGGCGCGCACGGGATCTTCGCCTTGCCGAGGATCTCGACGACCTCGTCGGTGGACCGCTCCGCGCACCAGCGGCCCATGCGCTCGCTCAGCACCTTGCCGTGCAGGCCGCGCGCGTCGTCGTTGGCAAAGCGCGGATCGGTCAGCCACTCGGGCTCGCCCATCAGCTTGGCCCAGCGCACGTAGAGCGGCTGACCGGTCACGGCGACCAGCACGGAGCCGTCCCTGGTGCGGAAGATGTCGTTGGGCCCGGCGGTCTGGCCCCGGTTGCCGGTGGGGATGCGGTTGGGCGCCACGACCGCCTGCTCGATCAGCGAGGCGTTGTTGACCGTGACCGCCGTGGCCAGCAGCGCACCCGTCACCATCTGGCCCTTGCCGGTCTTCTGGCGCTCCATCAGCGCCGCCATGGTGCCGAACGCGCAGTGCAGGGCCGTGCCGAAATCGACCCACGGCGCCGCGTAGCGGTGCGGGCGATCGGGTTCGCCCGTCATGTAGCTGGCGCCCGACATCACCTGCCCCACGCCGTCGAACCCGACGTTGCTGCTCATCGGCCCGACCGGACCGAAGGCGGTGTTGGTGACGAAGATGATGTCCTCCCGGTAGGACCGCAGCGTGTCGTAGTCGAGACCCATCGAGACCAGGGTCGCGACCGGCAGGTTGGCGATTACGACATCGGCGGTCTTCACCATGCGCGCGACGATCTTGCGGCCGTCCGGCGAGGCGGGATCGAGCGTGATCGAGCGCTTGTTCCGGTTCATCTGAAGAAACAGCGCACCGACGCCCCCGCCCACCTGCGCGGGGAAGCGGTCCTCGCTGCCGTCCCGCTTCTCGATCCGGATGACGTCGGCGCCGTATTCGGCGAGGAGCGCCCCGCAGTACGGGCCCGCGATGTAGCGGCCGAAATCGAGGACACGGATGCCTTGCAGCAGGGCGGACATGGGGCGTTTCTCCAGGGTTGGGGATCGGGGCGGCCGTCCGCGCCGTGCAGGACACGGGGCGTGCGCGACACGTGTTCCGCCGGAACGCCGGCGGGAGACACGCGCGCGCTGCGCGGCGAGCGTGGCGCGATGATAGCGTGACGGCAGGGCCGGCCGCTGTTTCGCTCCGCGAACCAGCCACCGGCCCTGCGGGGACCGGCGATCAGGTCTTGACCAGCCCCGCCTTGATCAGCAGCGGTTTCACCCCGTTGTAGTACTCCTCGGCGAACGCCCGGTACTCGGCGGGGTTCTTGCGCCACGGCACCTGCACGTACTTGTCGAGGAACTGCTGCGTCGACGGCTCGTTGTTGGCCTCGGCGAACGCCTCGTGGATCGTCTGCGCGATCGCCGGCGGCAGGTCCTTCGGACCGACCAGCCCGTACGGGCTGTGCGCGACCACGTTGATGCCGCGCTCCTTCAGGGTCGGCACCGCGCCGTAGCGGGGCAGGCGCTGCTCGGTCGCCATGGCCAGGATGCGGCACTGGCCCTGGTCGACGTGCGGCGCCCATTGCGAGGCGTCGGCCAGGAAGTTCACGTGGCCGCCCAGCAGCGCCTGCATCCATTCGGCACCGCCCTTGTACGGCACGTGCGTGAACTTCGCGCCGGTGGTCTGGTCGACCTCGATCATCATCAGCTGGCCGGTGCCGCCCACGCCGCTGGTGCCGTAGGTGTACTTCTCCGGCTCCTTCTTGCCGGCGGCGATCAGGTCCTCGATCGTCTTCCATGGCGCATCCGCGCGCACGACGACGCCGATCGTGTACGACGACAGACCGGTCACGTAGGTGAAGTCGCGCATCGGATGCCAGTTCGCCGGCTGGTAGTGCGGATAGCGCAGGCTGTTGATGCTCATGCACGCCAGCGTGTGCCCGTCGGGCTTGGCGGTCATCAGGGCCGCGGGCGCCAGCGTGCCGGCCGCACCGGGCTTGGCCTCCACCAGCACCTGCTGCCCGAGCGTCTTGCTCACGCGCTCGCCCAGCAGGCGCATGTGCAGGTCGGTGATGCCGCCGGTGGCGAACGGGTTGTAGATGACGATCGGCCGCTCGGGCCTCCAGCGCGTCTGCGCACGGAGGATCGCAGGGGCCGCGAGCGTGCCGGCCAGGCCGAGCACCGCCGCGCGGCGGCCCGGTTCGTGGGAATGTCGGGTCATGGCGACGCCTCCTCAGCCCATCTTGTAGACGACCAGCTTGTTGCCGTCGAGGTCGCGGAAATAGCCGCCGTAGAAGTGCTCGCCGCGCAGACCGACCGCGCCTTCGTCCTTGCCGCCGAGCTCGAGCGCCAGCTTGTGCACGGCGTCGACCTTCTCGCGGCTGTCGGCCACGAGCGCGATCATCGTGCCGTTGCCGACGGACGCCGCATGGCCGTCGAACGGTTTCATCAGCATCAGCATGGGGCCGCGATTGACCGACCAGCCGATGCCACGGTCGTTCTTGAACACGCGCTTGCCACCGAGCGCCTCGGCGATCTTGTCGTAGAAGCCGCCCGCCCGGTCGAGGTCGTTGGTGCCGAGGGTTGCGTAACCGATCATGAGCGTGTCTCCTGTGTGGTGGATGGTCGGGCCGGCGCAGGCCGTGCCCTCGTGCAGTGTAGTCGCCTCGCGCGGCCCGTGAACGCACGACGCCGGGCGCGCTGTACGCCACGGGCGTTGCTGCCTAGAATCGCGCGTTCGACCAACACGAAGGGGAGCCGCACCGGTGCGCATACTGATCGCGGGGGGTGGAATTGGCGGGCTGACGACCGCACTCGCGCTGCACGCGGCGGGCCTCGACGTCGAAGTGGTCGAGGCCACCGCACAGCTGCGGCCGCTGGGCGTCGGCATCAACGTGCTGCCGCATGCGGTCGGGGTGCTGTCCGGCCTGGGCCTGGCCGACGAGATGGCACAGCTCGCCATTCCGACCCGCGAAGTGGCGTTCTACAACCGTCACGGCCAGCGCATCTGGCAGGACGGCCGCGGGCTCGACGCCGGCTATCCGTTCCCGCAGTACTCGGTCCATCGCGGCGAGATGCACCTGATGCTCTACCGGATCGCCTGCGCGCGGCTGGGCGCCGACCGGGTGATCACCGGGCAGCGCCTCGAGCGCTTCGATCAGGACGACGGCGCGGTGCGTGCGACGTTCTCGGCCCGCGACGGCACCCGCTCCACCCGGACCGCCGACGTGCTGCTTGCGGCCGACGGCATCCACTCGGCCGCGCGCCGCCAGTGCTATCCGGACGAAGGGCTGCCCCGCTGGAGCCGGCTGATCCTGTACCGCGGCGTGACGCGCAGCGCGCAGTTCCTGTCGGGGCGCACGATGGTGCAGATGGGCAGCAAGGCGCAGAAGTTCGTCTGCTATCCGATCTCGCGGGCCGCGTACGACGCGGGCGCGTCGCTGACCAACTGGATCGCGTGCGTGCAGGCGTCCGCGGACGAGGCGCTGAAGCCCGAGGACTGGAACCGCAAGGCCGACGTCGAGACCTTCGTGCACCGCTATGCCGACTGGAAGTTCCCCGACCTGGACATCGTCGCGCTGATCCGGGGTGCCGAGGAGGTGTTCGAGTTCCCGATGGTCGACCGGGACCCGCTGCCCCGGTGGACGTTCGGCCGCATGACGCTGGTCGGCGACGCCGCCCATCCGATGTACCCGATCGGCAGCAACGGGGCGACGCAGGCGATCATGGACGCACGCGCGGTGGCGGACGCGTTCCTGCAGCACGGCGCCGACTGGCGGGCCGCGCTGGCCCGCTACGAGGACCAGCGGCGCAACGCCACGACCGCGCTCACGCTCGCCAACCGCCGCGAAGGCCTCGACCGCATCCTGGACCTCGTCGACGAGCGCGCGCCCGACGGGTTCACCGACCTCGAGGCCGTGCTGCCCGCGCGCGAGCTCGAGGCCATCGTGTCCGAATACAAGACCCTCGCCGGTCACCACGTGACGATCGGCGCCCCCAAGGCTTCGTAGTCGATCCGGACGCCGCTGCGTGGCATGGCCGATCCGGTCCGGCACGTGCGGCCCCCTCCCCCACCCAACAGGTCCAAGAGCATGAAGCGTCGCACCCTGATCCGCACCCTGCCCGTCGTACTCGCCGCCGCCGCCCTCGGCCCGCTCGCGGCGACCGCGTCCGCCCAGGACGCCCCGCTGAAGATCCTCGTCGGGTTTCCGGCGGGCGGCAGCATCGACACCATCGCCCGCAGCCTGGCCGCGGAGCTCACCACGCTGCTCAAGCGCCCCGTCGTGGTCGAGAACCGCCCGGGGGCGGGCGGCCAGATCGCCGCGGTGGCGCTCAAGGGTGCCGCGCCGGACGGCAACACGCTGTTCCTCACGAACAGCCACACGGTGTCGATGATCCCCCTCACCGTGCGCACGCCCGGCTTCGAGCCGGCCAAGGACTTCGCGCCGGTGTCGATGGTGGCGATGAGCCCCGACGTGCTGGGCGTGAACGTGAAGCTGGTCGGCGAGAAAGGCGGTCTGCGCGAGTTCATCGAATGGGCGAAGGCCAATCCGGGCAAGGCGAGCGTCGGGGTGCCGGCGCCGGCCAGCGCGCCGGACTTCGCCGTGAAGATGATGGGCAAGGCGTTCAGGACCGACCTGAACGCCGTGTCCTACCGGGGCGACGGTCCGGTCGTGCAGGACCTGATCGCCGGCCAGATCGCCGCGGGCATCGGCTCGGTGGGGGCGATGAGCCAGTACGTGAAGGCCGGGCAGGTGCGGCTGATCGCGGTCAACCTGCCGGCGCGCATGGAGCGCATGCCCGAGGTGCCGACCTACAGCGAACAGGGCATGAAAGGGTACGAGTCGGGAAACTTCGTGGCTCTGTTCGCCCCCGCCGGCACCCCGGTCGACTTCGTGCGGCGCGTCAACGCCGCGGTCGGCACGGTGACGAAATCGCCCGACTTCGCCCAACGGCTGGCCACGCTGGGCATCACGCCCGTGCACAGCTCGCCGGAAGGGCTGGCCGCGACGGTGCAGGAGGTGAACCACGCGCTGGCCGAGATGGTGAAGGCGGCCGACTTCAAGATGCAGTGACCCCGCCGGCGGCGGACTCCAGGAGATGCCGATGACCGCACTTGCCCCCCGCCGCCGCGCGCTGCGCACCGTGCTCCACGCCGGGCTGACCGGCGCCTGCCTGTCGGGTGCGCTGTCGCCCGCCGCCGCCGCGCCCGCCATCGGCCAGCAGGCGCCGGCCTTCACCGCGACGGACGTCGACGGCAGGACCGTGCGGCTGGCGGATTTCCGAGGCCGCCACGTGGTGCTCGAATGGAACAACCCCGGCTGCCCGTTCGTGCGCAAGCACTACCAGCAGTCGGGCAACCTGCCGGCGCTGCAGAAGGCCTACACCGCCCGCGGCGTGGCCTGGCTGGCGGTCAACTCGACCGAACGCGGGCATGCCGACCACCTGTCGCCGGCCGACCTCCGGAAGTGGTTCGCCGACCAGGGCGCCCGGCCGACGGCGGTGCTGATGGACGAATCCGGCGCGGTCGGGCGCGCGTACGGCGCCACGGTCACGCCGCACATGTACATCGTCGATCCGCAGGGGCGTCTGGTCTATGCCGGCGGCATCGACAGCATCCGCTCGGCGAATGCCGAGGACATCCGGTCCGCGCGCGCCCACGTGCGCGAAGCGCTCGACCAGGCGCTCGCCGGCAAGCCGATCGACACGCCGACGAGCACGCCCTATGGGTGCTCGATCAAGTACGGACCGTGAGGCCGCACCCCCCATTCGGATAAAATCGCGCGCATGAATACCTCCTACCGCACCCCCCTGCCCGGCACCCGGCTGGATTGGTTCGACGCCCGCGCGGCGGTCGACGCGATCGCGCCCGGCGCCTACGACAAGCTCCCGTACACCTCGCGTGTGCTGGCCGAAAACCTCGTGCGTCGCTGCGACCCGGCCACGCTGACCGACTCGCTCAGGCAGCTGATCGAGCGCAAGCGCGACCTGGACTTCCCGTGGTATCCGGCGCGGGTGGTCTGCCACGACATCCTGGGCCAGACCGCGCTGGTCGACCTCGCCGGACTGCGCGACGCGATCGCCGACCAGGGCGGCGACCCGGCCAAGGTGAACCCGGTCGTGCCGGTGCAGCTGATCGTCGACCACTCGCTGGCCGTCGAGTGCGGCGGCTTCGATCCCGACGCGTTCGCCAAGAACCGCGCGATCGAGGATCGCCGCAACGAGGACCGCTTCCACTTCATCGACTGGACGAAGGCGGCGTTCGAGAACGTCGACGTGATCCCGCCGGGCAACGGCATCATGCACCAGATCAACCTGGAGAAGATGTCGCCCGTGATCCAGGTGCGCGACGGCGTCGCCTTCCCCGACACCTGCGTCGGCACCGACAGCCACACGCCGCACGTCGATGCGCTGGGCGTGATCGCCATCGGCGTGGGCGGCCTCGAAGCCGAGAACGTGATGCTGGGCCGGGCGTCGTGGATGCGTCTGCCCGACATTGTCGGCGTCGAGCTCACCGGCCGGCCGGGGCCCGGCATCATGGCCACCGACGTGGTGCTCGCGCTGACCGAGTTCCTGCGCAAGCAGAAGGTCGTCGGCGCCTACCTCGAGTTCCGCGGCGAAGGGGCGGCCGCGCTGTCGCTCGGCGACCGCGCCACCATCTCGAACATGGCGCCCGAGTACGGCGCCACCGCGGCGATGTTCTTCATCGACCAGCAGACCCTCGACTACCTGAAGCTGACCGGCCGCGACGACGAGCAGATCCGCCTGGTCGAGACCTATGCCAAGCATGCCGGCCTGTGGGCCGACAGCCTGAAGAACGCGCAGTACGAGCGCACGCTCACGTTCGACCTGTCGTCGGTCGTGCGCAACATGGCCGGTCCGTCCAACCCGCACGCGCGCGTGGCGACGGCCGAGCTGTCGGCCAAGGGCATCGCGGGCCAGTGGGACGAGGTGCCGGGCCAGATGCCCGACGGTGCCGTGATCATCGCCGCCATCACCAGCTGCACCAACACCAGCAATCCGCGCAACGTGATCGCCGCCGCGCTCCTGGCGCGCAACGCGAACCGCTACGGCCTCACGCGCAAGCCCTGGGTGAAGACGTCGCTGGCGCCCGGATCACGGGTCGGCGCCGAATACCTGAAGGAGGCCGGCCTGCTGCCCGAGCTCGAGAAGCTCGGCTTCGGCGTCGTCGCCTTCGCCTGCACCACCTGCAACGGCATGTCGGGCGCGCTCGACCCCAAGATCCAGCAGGAGATCATCGACCGCGACCTGTACGCGACGGCCGTGCTGTCGGGCAACCGCAACTTCGACGGGCGCATCCATCCGTACGCGAAGCAGGCGTTCCTGGCCTCGCCGCCGCTGGTCGTCGCCTACGCGATCGCCGGCACGATCCGCTTCGACATCGAGAAGGACGTGTTCGCCGTCGTCGACGGCAAGGAGATCCGTCTGAAGGACCTCTGGCCGAGCGACGAGGAGATCGACGCGGTGATGCGCGTCGCGGTCAAGCCGGAGCAGTTCCGCAAGGTCTACGACGTGATGTTCGCGCTCGACCGCGACACGTCGACGAAGGTCAGGCCGCTGTACGACTGGCGGCCCCAGTCGACCTACATCCGCCGCCCGCCGTACTGGGAAGGTGCGCTCGCCGGCGAGCGCACGCTGCGCGGTCTGCGTCCGCTGGCGGTGCTGGGCGACAACATCACCACCGACCACCTGTCGCCCTCGAATGCGATTCTGCCCGACAGCGCGGCCGGCGAATACCTGGCGAAGATGGGCCTGCCCGAGGAGGACTTCAACTCCTACGCCACGCACCGCGGCGACCACCTGACGGCGCTGCGCGCGACCTTCGCCAACCCCACGCTGCTCAACGAGATGGCGGTGGTCGACGGCAAGGTGAAGAAGGGATCGCTGGCGCGCGTCGAGCCGGAAGGCACGGTCACCCGCATGTGGGAGGCCATCGAGACCTACATGAACCGCAAGCAGCCGCTGATCATCATCGCGGGCGCCGACTACGGGCAGGGCTCGTCGCGCGACTGGGCGGCCAAGGGCGTGCGGCTGGCGGGCGTCGAGGTGATCGTCGCCGAAGGCTTCGAGCGCATCCACCGCACCAACCTGATCGGCATGGGCGTGCTGCCGCTGGAGTTCAAGGCAGGCACCACGCGCAAGACGCTGGGCATCGACGGCACGGAAACCTTCGACGTCATCGGTGCGCGCACCCCGCGTGCCACGCTGACCCTGGTCATCCACCGCAAGAACGGCGAGCGCGTCGACGTGCCGGTCACCTGCCGGCTCGACACCGCCGAGGAGGTGTCCATCTACGACGCGGGCGGCGTGCTCCAGCGCTTCGCCCAGGACTTCCTCGCCTCGACGAAGGCCGCGTGAGGACCCCCATGGCACACGTTCCCCAGATCCGGATCCCCGCCACGTACCTGCGGGGCGGCACGAGCAAGGGCGTCTTCTTCCGTCTGCAGGACCTGCCCGCGTCCGCGCAGGTGCCGGGCAAGGCCCGTGACGCGCTGCTGATGCGCGTGATCGGCAGCCCCGATCCCTACGGCAAGCAGATCGACGGCATGGGCGGCGCCACGTCGAGCACCAGCAAGACGGTCATCCTGTCGAAGAGCAGCCGGCCCGACCACGACGTCGACTATCTGTTCGGCCAGGTGTCCATCGATGCCGCCTTCGTCGACTGGAGCGGCAACTGCGGCAACCTGTCGGCGGCGGTCGGCCCGTTCGCGATCAGCAACGGCCTGGTCGACCCGGCGCGCGTGCCGCGCGACGGGGTCGCGGTCGTGCGGATCTGGCAGGCGAACATCGCCAAGACCATCGTCGCCCACGTGCCGATCACCAACGGCCAGGTGCAGGAGACCGGCGACTTCGAGCTCGACGGCGTCACCTTCCCCGCCGCCGAAGTGCAGCTCGAGTTCATGGACCCGGCCGCCGAGGAGGAAGGTGCGGGCGGTGCCATGTTCCCCACCGGCAACGTGGTCGACGACCTCGACGTGCCCGGGGTCGGCGTGCTCAAGGCGACGATGATCAACGCCGGCATCCCGACCATCTTCGTGAACGCGGACGCGATCGGCTACACCGGCACCGAGCTGCAGGACGCGATCAACGGCGACCCGAAGGCGCTCGCGATGTTCGAGACGATCCGCGCGCACGGCGCGGTGCGCATGGGCCTGATCAAGCACGTCGACGAGGCCGCCAAGCGTCAGCACACGCCCAAGGTGGCGTTCGTCGCGAAGCCGGTCGGCTACACCGCGTCCAGCGGCAAGACGGTCGCTGCCGGCGACGTCGATCTGCTGGTGCGCGCCTTGTCGATGGGCAAGCTGCACCACGCGATGATGGGCACGGCCGCGGTGGCGATCGGCACGGCGGCGGCCATTCCCGGCACGCTGGTGAACCTGGCGGCCGGCGGCGGCAACCGCAGCGCAGTCCGCTTCGGTCACCCGTCGGGCACGCTGCGGGTCGGCGCAGAGGCCACGCAGGAAGGCGGCGACTGGGTCGTGAAGAAGGCGATCATGAGCCGCAGCGCGCGCGTGCTGATGGAAGGCTGGGTCCGGGTGCCGGGCGACGCGTTCTGATCCGGGCGTCCGGGCGGTCGCGCACGTCCGCGCCGGGGGGCTGCGATGCAAGCGTCGGCACGTCGGCTGAGGGGGGCTCTGGCGGCCCCATTCGTCGCCGGCTTCTTCGTCCTCTGCGTCATCGTCTGCGCCGTCCTCGTTGCACCGCCCGCTGCCTGCGCGCAGGCGCTGCGCGCGGCGCTGGCATCCGCGAACGCCACGCGGGCGCTCGAAGGCACGCTGCCGTGGGAAGTGCCGACGACCAGCGGAACGCTCGACGCGACGCGTCCGGAGGACGCGCTCGAGCTCGCGTTCCATCTCGTGGACGATCAGGCCGTGACGGCACCGGCCGACGGCCGGGTGGTGCGCATCGACGCGGCTGACGGCCGCGTCACGCTCCTGATCGCGCACGCCGGCGCGGTGCATTCGCGCCTGTCCGGCCCGCTGCGCGCCGTGGTGGGCGTCGGCATGAACGTCCGGCGCGGCCAGACGGTCGCGCGGGCCGACACGAAGGCCGGACCGGACGGCGTGCTCGCGTGGTCGGTGCAGTTCCGGCCGGAGGACGCGGCCACATCCGGCGAATCGCGCGATTCGGGCACGCAGGCACGCACGCTCGCTGCGACGCCGGCCGTGGCGCTCGATCCGGTGTCCCTGGTCGAAGGCGCGGTGCTGACCCTGGAACTCGACCCGAGCGTACGCATCGACGGTCGGCTCGAGGTGCTCAGGGACGATCTTCCAATCGCACAACTGAGCCCCGCACGGCCGGTGGTCCGGATCCTGACGGATGCCCGTGCGATGCGCCTGAGCGTCACCCAGGGTCTCGTGTTCCGATCGACCGCGGCACGCGCGACAGTGTCCCCGTCGCCGGGCGATCGCGTGCACGTGACACTGTCGCGCATAGCCGCCGAACGCATCGCAGGCAACTACGAACAGCCGGCCGATCAGACCGTGCTGGTCGACCGGGTGTCGCGGCGCGCGTCGGCACAGAGCCTCGCCACGTTCCGGGAGGCACTCGCGCGCATCGACGCACCCGCCACCGCGCCGGCCCCGGCCCTGGCCGCCGCGCCGTCCGTGCCCCAGATCGCCGGGCGCACCGACGCGGCCGCCGTCGCACGCCCCGAGGACCCGGCGCCGCGCCCCGCGGATCCGGTCGTGACGCGAACCGGGCAGCGCAGAGCGCTCGTGATCGGCAACAACGACTACACCGCGATTCCGCGCCTGCGCAATGCGCGACAGGATGCGCGCGCCATCGGCGAGGCGCTGGCCGAACTGGGCTTCACGGTGGATGTCCGCACGGATCTCGACGAACGCGGCATGAAGACGGCGCTGCGCGAATTCCGCGCAACGCTGGCGCGCGGCGACGAAGTGGTGTTCTTCTATGCCGGACACGGCGTGCAGATCGGCAATGCGAACTTCCTGCTGCCCACCGACGTACGCGACGGCAGCGAGGATCAGGTGCGCGACGAGTCGATCGAGCTGCAGCGCATTCTCGACGGGCTCAGCGAACGCCGCGTCGATCTCGCCCTCGCGATCATCGACGCGTGTCGCGACAATCCGTTCTCACGGGGAACGCGTGCGATCGCCGGGCGCGGTCTGGCGCCCACCAGTGCCGCGACCGGCCAGATGATCGCCTTCTCGGCGGGCACCGGACAGCAGGCGCTCGACCGCCTCGGTCCGGGCGACCGTGACCCGAACAGCCTGTTCACGCGTGTGCTGCTCCAGGAGATGCGCGTCCCGGGGGTCACGGTCGACCGCCTGATCCGCAACGTGCGCCGGAAGGTCGTCGACCTGGCCCGTACCGTGGGTCACGAACAGGTGCCCGCAATCTACGACCAGATCGTCGGCGACTTCTATCTGCGGCGCTGACCCGCCGCGCATTCTCGACGGCGGTCGTCCTCGACGGCGGTCGGCCTCAGCGGCTGAAGCGCTTCAGCACGTTGTCCAGGATGCGCGAGACGTCGTTGTCGAAGTCGTTGGACGGCAGCGATCCGCAGAACGTGATCGAACCGACGGCGAACACCTCGCCGCCGCCCGGGCAGTCGAAGTAGGTCATGTCGGCGCGGATCAGCTGCTTGTGCGTCTCGCCGGGAATCGTGGTGATGTGCGTGAGCTGCTCCTCGGGCACCAGCACCCACGGTGCGTCGGGCGGATGGTCCTCCGAGGCGGCGATCACGACGGCGTTCTCGGGCGAGCCCAGGCGCGTGTCCACACGATCCAGTTCGAACCCGGCCGCGCCGTGCCCGGAGAACCCTTCGCCGCCGACGGTGTCGGCCGTGACGCCGTCGAGGATCCAGGCGGTCTTCGGATGCGTGCGCGCCTCGGGCCGGACGCGGTAGTACGAGCCGACGAAATTGCCCTGCGCGGTGAACCCGACGCCGACCAGCTTCTGGGGGGGCCGCGCGTTGCGCCGCCACAGGCCGCCGTACTCGCCGTCGAACTGGTGGTAATACTCGCCAGGCTCGGCCGCCCACGCGCGGATGCCGCCTTCGGCGCGTCGCACCTCGATCAGGCCCTCGCGCGACGGGTCCAGCGCGATCTTCCAGTAGAAGCCGTTTCCACCGAGATAGACGAGCCGGCCTCCGTTGTCGCGGTACGTCTGCAGCGCATCGAGCATCGGCTGCGTGTGGTACTCGGGATGCGAACCGGTGACGACCGTCTTGTAGCGCGCGAGCAGCGCCGCGCCCTCGTGGTGCAGTTCGTCGTCGGTGATGAGATCGACGTCGTGCCCCTTGCGGGCGAGCCACATCAGCAGGTGGCTGTCGGCCGGGTAGTGGCGCAGCCCCGATCCGCGGATCTCCGGATACGGGTAGGTGAAGTAGCCGACGCGCAGGTTGAGCATCGGGCGTCGCCACGTGACGATCGCGATGCCCGACCCGTCGCTGTGATAGTTGTACGTCGACAGGCCGTAGTCGCGGTGCGCGCCGGGGTTGTAGGGGTAGGCGTTCCAGGCCTTCGTCTGCGCGACGTGCGCGTCCCGCCACGCCGGATCGGTCAGCCACTCGGGCCGGGCGTGATTGCCGTACACGGTGTACGTGTAGGTCGACACCAGCACGGCGATGCGCGCGCGCGCCGTGCCCTGCGGCGGCACGACGAAGAACGGGATGTTCTCCCGCGCGTCGCCCGCCTCGAGGATCAGCGCGTAGGCGTCCGACCGGAACCCCTCGGGGATCGTGATCGCGTGCGTGGCCGGCCAGCGGCAGTCGTCGAGGTCGTCGTCGTGGAAATGGATGGCGCCGTACTGCTCGGGCGCATGACGGAAGCAGTGCTCGTGACCGGTCCAGTCGGCGCCACGCACCGCACGGGTCGGCGTGTTGACGAGTTCGCCATGCCGACCGCCGGGACCGGTGTCGACGATGCGCTGGCCATGCATGTCGCGGGAGAAGTCCCACGCGCCGATCAGCCCGTCCGGCATGTTGCCGGCCAGGGCATCGGCCCACGCGCGCGCGATGGCGCCACCGGCGATCGCCCGTGCGAACAGCATCGGACGCTCGAGGCGGCCGTTGAACGTGTCGACGGGCGCACGGTCGGACCCGCTCGCAAGACTCATCCGCCGCGACGGTGCATCGAGCACGGGTGCGGCCGGCAGCGACATCGTCGCCACGGTGACGTCGGCATGGCGCGCGACGGGCGCGGCAGTCAGCGAGAGCGTTCGGGCGGCGGTGTCCACGGTCACGGTGACCGTTGTCCACGCATGCAGCGGCACCGGCGTGCCGGTCTCGACGGCAACGTCCCCCGACGCGGTGCCGAACCGGCCACGCAGCGTGCGCGCCGGGGTGAGTTCCAGCGCGAACCCGCGGCCGTCGTCGTCGTGGCAGGAGACGATGACCTGGCGACGGGCGAGCGCAAGCGTCGGGAAGATGCGCACGGTGAACGTGCAGTCGGTGACGCCGCGCAGCATGCCGCCGGTCCCGACGATCCCGTAGGAGCCGGCGGGCACGGCTTCCGGTTTCGGCGCGACGAGCGTCGTGACCTCGAGCGGCACCGGCTCGGTCGCGACGCCGCCGATCAGCGGGTTGGGATCGGCGCACACCACCCGCACCACGCGTGCCGACACCCGGGCACCGGTCGCATTGGCGACGTGGAAACGCAGCATGGCGCCCGGTCGGACGGACAGACGTTCGGCGTAGCCGGCCAGGGGCAGCATCGGGGGCTCCAGTGGGGGTCGGATCGTGCGCAATGGTGCGGGGCGCGCAGTGCCCGGTCAAGGCGGCGCGGGGCCCCCGGATTGACGCGGCCGATTCCGATGCGTGAGCATCCGGTGCAGCGTTGCGCACGTCGCGTGGCGCACGCCACCGTCCACGGGAGCCCACGCATGATCGCCGAATCGCGTTACGACCTGATCGCGCGCTGCCTGCACTGGATCACCGCGGCCGTGCTGATCGCCATCGTGGTGCCCGCCGGCATCTGGATCCACTACTTCGAGCCGGCCGACCAGGCGTTCAAGCTGCAGCTCTACAACATCCACGAGAGCTTCGGCGTGTGCGTGTTCGTGATCGCACTGCTGCGCCTGTGGAACCGCCACCGCAGGCCGGCGCCACCGCTGCCGGCCGACCTGCCGGGCAGCATGCGCGTCGCGGCCCACGCCACCCACGTCTGCCTGTACGTGCTGCTGGTGCTGATGCCGATCACCGGGTTCCTGGCGACCAACGCCTGGGGCTTTCCGCTGAAGGTGTTCGGGGTGCTGCCCTTGCCCTCGCCGGTCGGCAAGGACGAGGCGCTGGCCAAGGTGCTCTCGCTGCTGCACTGGATCGGTGCCATGGCGATCATCACGTTCATCGCCGCGCACGTCGCCGGTGCGCTGTACCACCAGTTCGTCCGCCGTGACGGCATCCTGCGTCGCATGCTGTAGGCGTGACGATGCGGTTGCGAGACGGACTGTAAGTCTGCCGTGCGGCGTCGCGACATGGGGAATCGTCTGCGCGAAGCAGTGCCGTGATCCCGTCGCACCGTCGTCATGAACCCGCCGCGATGGCGCCATGACCTCGCCGCGGCGTCGGGCACTGCAACTCGGTTAACCTCGCGGCTTGCCCGCCCCCGCGCTCCTGCACGCTGCGCTCGAGCCTTCCACTCCGAATGAACGCCAGCGGATCGACGCCGCACGCATCCCCACCGCCCGACTCCGGCCTGTCGCTGCGCGCACGCCGCGCCGGCTTCGCCGCCCTCGTCGCTGCGAGTGCGGCCGTGCTGTTCGTGCTGATGGCCCTGGCGCTCTTCCCGCAGGGGCCCGATCCGCTCGGGATCGCGATGCTGCTGATGTTCGGGCTGACGCTGCCCTGGACCACGATCGGCTTCTGGAACGCCGTCGTCGGGCTGCTGCTGATGCGCTGCGCGCGGGACCCCGAGGGTGCGGTCGCGCCGCATCTGCGCAGCATCGGCGGTGACGCGCCGATCACGAGCCGCACTGCGCTGGCGATCTGCGTGCGCAACGAAGACGTGGGACGGCTGTCGCGCAACCTGGCCTGGATGCTCGACGGTCTCGTCGCCACCGGCGAGGCGCGCCACTTCCACCTGTACGTGCTCAGCGACAGCGACCGCCCCGACGTCGCCGCCGACGAAGCGGCGCTCGCGGCCGACCTGTCGGCGCGGTTCGACGGCGCGGTGCCGGTCACGTACCGGCGCCGCGAACGCGGTGCCGGCTTCAAGGCCGGCAACCTGCGCGACTTCTGCACGCGGTGGGGCGCCGACCACGCGTTCGTGGTGGTGCTCGACGCCGACAGCGTGATGACCCCGCAGGCGATCCTGCGCCTGGTGCGCATCATGCAGGCGCGCCCGGAGATCGGCATCCTGCAGACGCTGGTGACCGGTCTGCCGACCGACAGCGCGTTCGCGCGCGTGTTCCAGTTCGGCATGCGGCTGGGCATGCGCTCGTACACGCTGGGCGCCGCGAGCTGGCAGGGCGACTGCGGCCCCTACTGGGGCCACAACGCCATCCTGCGGCTGGCGCCGTTCACCGAGCACTGTGCGTTGCCGGTGCTGCCGGGGACGCCGCCGATGGGCGGCCACGTGCTGAGCCACGACCAGGTCGAGGCGGTGCTGATGCGGCGCGCCGGCTACGAGGTGCGCGTGCTGCCCGTCGAGGATGGCAGCTGGGAGGAGAACCCGCCGAGCCTGCTCGAATTCATCCGGCGCGACCTGCGCTGGTGCCAGGGCAACATGCAGTACCTGAAGCTGCTCGGGCTGCCCGGTCTGATGCCCGTCAGCCGCCTCCAGTTGTGGCTGGCGATCGCGATGTACCTGGGTGCGCCGGGCTGGCTGGGGTTCATGGTGCTCGGCCTGATCCGGCAGGGTCCGATCCGCGCCGACCTCGGCGCCACGCTGCTCGCGCTGAGCCTGTTCATGAGCTTCGCGCCCAAGTTCGCGACGCTGGCCGACGTGCTGGCACGCCCCGCGCTGCGGCGTGCCTTCGGCGGGGGGCCGCGGGTGGCGGCGGGGGCCCTGCTCGAGATGCTGTTCTCGATGCTGATCGCGCCGATCTGCGCGCTGTCGGTCACGCTGTTCCTGTTCGGTCTGCCGTTCGGGCGGCAGGTGGGCTGGACGGCGCAGCACCGCGACGCCGGCGGCCTGCCGTTCGGGCCGACGGTGCGCAGGCTGTGGCCGCACACGGTGGCGGGGGTCGGGTTCGGCGTGTGGATCTGGGCGGTGGCGCCGGGCGCGCTCTGGATCGCCGCGCCCTTCCTGCTCGGCCTGGCAGGCGCCGTGCCGCTGGCCCTGGTCAGCGCCGAGCCGCGCGCCGGGCGGCGCCTGCGTGCCCTCGGCCTGTGCCTGATTCCCGAGGAAACCGCCCAAGTCCCGCGGCCGGACACCGCCCTCGGCGCCGAGGGCCTGGACCATGGCAGCCGCAGCGACCGCCGGCGCAGCGCGCTGGGCACGTCCCGATGAAGCGGACCCTCCGTGCGCTCGCGATCTGCCTCGCGGTCGCATCGACGGCCGGCCGCGCGGACGCGGGGACGGCCGCTCCGGACGCGGTGGCGGCCGGAGCGGACGCAGGGATGGCCCGCCCGGATGCCGGGGCCACGGCCGGCGTCGCGTTCGTCGACGCGAGCCGCCCCACCCGCTGCGCCGAAGAGGACAACGTCCACGTGCAGCTGATCGGCGAGGGCATCACGCGCTTCCGGATCGTCGCCGAACACCCGCCGTATGCCGCCACCATCGTCGAGGACAGCACGGCACCGGACTTCAGTCACTGCGACATGTCCGGCGATCCGCGCTTCGGCTTCACGCCGCGCACCGTCGTGCTGTACGAGGACACGGACATCCGCCTCGTCGGCCACGCGTTCGCGTCGTTCTGGCGCCCCGAGGTCGTCGGCTTCGAGGTCGGCGGCCGCACCGAGCAGGGGCTGCACCTGGTGCAACTGCTGCGCCGGCTGCCGGGACACGACGGCCGCGCCCCGACGCGCGACATCGAGATCCTGGTGGTCTATCCGTCCGACGGCTACTGGCGCCCGAAGCCGCTGCCGCCGCCCGGGCTGGCCGACAGTGCGTACGGCAACTCGTTCCTGTTCGGCCCCATCGAGGAGGACGGCCGGCCGCTCGTGCGCATCCGTCACATCCGCTTCGACCCCGCCGCCCTGCGCTTCGAGATCGCCTTCCGCGACGGTTCCCGCGGC
>Ga0116141_10001156_pt1 | contig 22327 bp, 14 predicted proteins | sample AD_UKC097_MetaG_FD_89744 | JGI IMG/M metagenome (GOLD analysis project Ga0116141, IMG submission 89744) | Active sludge microbial communities of municipal wastewater-treating anaerobic digesters from USA - AD_UKC097_MetaG | ecosystem: Engineered > Bioreactor > Anaerobic > Digestate | place: USA...
CATAAATTCAGCATCCGGGGCTATTTCACAAGGAAGGAAAGTATTTCCATAAAAGAACTTACCGGTCTGAATCCCGGTGATTATGTTGTGCATATCGACCATGGGATAGGAAAGTTCGGCGGACTTGAAAAGATCGAGGTAAACGGGAGGATACAGGAAGCCATCAAGCTGGTTTACAAGGATAATGACATCCTGTATGTCGGAATTCACGCTCTTCACCGGATATCTAAGTACAAAGGGAAGGACGAATCGGAACCCAGGATTTACAAGCTTGGCTCCGGCGCATGGCAGAAGCTGAAACAGAACACTAAAAAAAGGGTAAAGGACATTGCAAAGGACCTCATCAAGCTTTACGCCGAGAGATTGTCGGTTCCCGGATATTCCTTTTCACCGGATTCATATCTCCAGCGCGAGCTTGAAGCTTCCTTCCAGTACGAGGACACCCCCGATCAGTTGAGCGCCACCCTGGCTGTGAAACAAGATATGGAAGCGGAACACCCCATGGACAGACTTGTTTGCGGCGATGTCGGTTTCGGCAAGACCGAGGTGGCTGTAAGGGCTGCTTTCAAATCAGCTGCCGACAGCAAGCAGACTGCCATACTGGTACCCACAACGATACTGGCGCTTCAGCACTACAAGACATTTTCGTCGAGGCTGAAAGAATTCCCCTGCAGGATCGATTACATAAGCAGGCACAGGAAAGCGGCCGATCAACGAAGGATACTCAAAGAACTTGAGGAAGGCAAAATCGACATTATCATAGGAACCCACAAGCTGGTTGGCAAAAATGTGAAATTCAAGGACCTGGGATTGCTGATCATCGACGAGGAACAAAGATTCGGCGTGATGGTGAAGGAGAAGATAAAGAAGTTAAAGTCGAATGTCGATACCCTCACACTCACTGCAACGCCCATACCAAGAACCCTGCAATTCTCACTTATGGGCGCCCGCGACCTTTCGATAATCAACACACCACCACCCAACAGGATCCCGATAATCACTGAGATCCACGGCTTCAACGAAGAGATAATCAAGGAAGGGATAGAGTATGAAGTTTCGCGCAACGGACAGGTTTTCTTCATCCACAACAGGGTGGAGAACATAATGGAAGTCCGGGAAAAGATAAAGCGTATCTGCCCGAATGTCAGAACGGCTGTAGTCCATGGGAAAATGGAGGGTGTTGACATTGAGAATGTGATGTTTGATTTTATCCAGGGCGATTATGACGTGCTTGTAGCGACCACTATAATTGAGTCGGGTCTCGACATACCGAATGCCAATACCATTTTTGTAAATGAGGCTCATCACTTCGGGCTGTCGGATCTTCACCAGCTAAGAGGCCGGGTAGGAAGGTCGAACAGGAAGGCCTTCTGCTATCTTCTGGCGCCTCCCTTCGATAATCTGACACACGAGGCCCGGCGGCGGCTGAAGGCAATAGAGGAGTTCTCGGAGCTGGGAAGCGGGTTCAACATCGCGATGCAGGATCTTGACATCAGGGGATCGGGCAACCTGCTCGGTGCTGAACAAAGCGGTTTCATCGCCGACCTGGGCTTCGAGACCTACCAGAGGATACTCAATGAAGCAATGGCCGAACTGAGGGAATCGGAGCCCATGGTTCAGGAGCAGGAGGCCGGGACAACCGAAAAACCGAAGCCCTTTGTTACAGATTTCCAGATAGAGACCGATCTTGAAATAATGTTCCCCGACGAATATGTCTCGAATATCTCCGAAAGGATAAGGTTGTACAAGGAACTCAACGAGATTAACGATGAAAAAGGACTGAAACTTTACGAAAGCAGGCTGACCGACAGGTTCGGACCGCTCCCCCCGGCAGCGGCATCCCTGCTCGACATTGTAAGAATAAAGTGGATAGCCTCACGGCTTGGAATAGAAAAAATATTACTGAAGAACTGTCTCCTGACCGCTTTCTTTATTTCCGACCCGAATTCAAAGTTCTACCGCAGTTCACTGTTCGTATCGTTTATGAATTTTGTAAACAGGCACCAGAAAAGAATGTCTGTCAAACAAAAGGAATCAAAACTGAGTCTTACCATAACAGGTGTTGAAGGAGTCAGATCAGCCATCACGATTCTGCAGAGCATTGAAGATGATTATAAGGAACAGGCCGGGAAGAATGAAAAATCATGCTGAAATGCCCATTCTGCTATGTTATAACATTGTTATAACGTTACCGCGGGCCTATCTTGGAGAGCAAAAAGGGCAAACGCCGACTTACAACTGACCGAAATTAGATTTCTTCATTAATAATCCTTTAGTAAATTTGCATCTATGCAGATCAGGTTTGATCATATAGCAGTGCTGGCTGCCATCGCAATCATTTTCACTTCATGCGGAAAGAAATCCGTTGATTATGAAAAGATGGATATTTTGCGTCTTCCCTCGCAGGCAGCAAAAGATTTCACCTCAACCTATACCGATTCGGGAAAGATGCAGCTGGTATTCTCGGCTCCCGTAATGGAACGATATGAAAAATCCGAACCTCCCTACACGGAATTCAAGCTGGGTATAGATGTTCAGTTTCATGACGGTAAAACAAATCCGGTGGCTTCGGTTACAGCCAAATATGCCAAATTGCATGATGATAAGAGCCTGTGGGAGTTGCAGGACAGTGTAGTGGCTTTCAATGAAGCAGGGGAGAAACTCGAAACAGAACTTCTTTTCTGGGATCAGAAGAAAGAACAGATATATACCGACCGCTTTGTAAAGATTACCACGGAAGACCAGATAATACAGGGATATGGTCTTGAATCGGATCCCCGGCTTACCCGGAGGAAAATCAAAAATCTGAGCGCCACGATATATATAAATGAGGATAACTGAAAAGCGGGAGAATATCGCACGCGTAAGCCGGTCTCATTTGCAAGAACTCAGTCCTGTCGGTGGCCCGATGATTTAGGGAGGGGTTCGAATAATCGGCGGCCTAATGGGACCGGGCTGCTCAAATAACTTATGCCGGCCATAGTATACTGCAAAGCCAGATAGTACTCAGAATGCAATGTAAGGCCTGTTACGGCTAAAATTACTATTTTTGGACTATGAATGCCATTTTGATAATAATCATAGTCATGATCTTCTCCTCTTTTTTTTCAGGAATGGAGATCGCTTTCGTGGCTTCAAACAAGTTGAGGATAGAGCTCGACAAGAAACAAGGTCAGTTCGGATCGAAATTAATCGGTTTTTTCACGGAGAATCCCGGACAGTATTTTGCCACAATGCTTATAGGCAACAATATTCACTGGTAATCTTCGGTCTTATTATCTCCCGTTTGCTGAGTCCTGTGCTGATGCCCCTGCTGCAATCCGATCTTGCCGTAATTATTGTAAATACTGTAATAAGCACTGCCCTGATACTCCTGATGTCGGAATTTCTTCCAAAAACGGTGTTTATGATCTCTCCCAATTTCTTCCTGAATATCCTGAGTCTTCCTGCAATGTTTTTCTATGTCATATTTTATCCTGTCAGCAAACTGACACTTGCAGTTTCAAATCTGTTTCTGAGGTTGTTTTTCGGGATAAAGGGGAACAAGAAGGATCAGGAGAATTTTGTCTTCAGCAAGGTTGATTTCAGCAATTTCTTAAATGAGGACAGGCAGAGTACCGGGAGCACTGAACCATTGAAGGAAAACATAAGGATTTTCCGTAATGCACTCGATTTCTCAAATGTGAAATTAAGGGAATGCATGGTTCCCAGGACCGAGATCGTTGCCATTGAAGCCGGGAGCAAGGTTCAGGATCTCAAGGAAAGGTTCATACAGACAGGTCATTCCAGGATACTGGTTTATCAGAATACCATCGACAATATTATCGGATATTTTGAACTGAAGGATATGTTCAAAGATCCTCCGGATATTATGTCATGTGTAAGGAAGCTGGCCATTGTTCCGGAGACCATGACAGCCAACAAGCTTTTAAAGCTTTTCTTTGATGAAAAGATGAATGTAGCCCTGGTGGTGGATGAGTTTGGCGGTACATCCGGTATGGTTACCATTGAGGATGTGCTTGAGGAAATAGTAGGAGATATAGAGGATGAGCACGATTATTATGAACTTACGGAGAAGGAGATTGCTCCCGGTGAATTTGTTTTCTCAGGGAGGCTTGAGATAGACTACCTTAATGAAACATACAACCTTGATCTACCTGAAGAAGATGATTATGAGACGTTGGCAGGTCTGATCCTGTATCACAATGGAAGCATCCCGGTTGTAAATGAAACCATAAACATAGGCAAATTTGTCTTCAGGGTGATAAAGGTAACAGCGACCAGGATTGAGCTGGTAAATCTGAAGACAGAATCCGGATAGCAGTTTAAACGACAGGAACAGGAACTGTCAGGTATTCGTCGATTATGACTGCAGCATTTCCAGTAATTGTCCTTTTTCTAAAAAAGAGAGACCGTCTCCTGGGAGGCCGGTCTCTATCTTATGAGTATTTACTAAAATTAACTTTTAGTTTACACCAGTACGTGTATCATACCACATTTGTTTACCCCAGAAATTATCAACAACCAGATCGCTGTAAGGTTTACTGTTAGCTCCGTTAAGAGTACCTTCATTTGCCGGGTATGGATACCTGAAAGGCGGGGAGTTATGACCCGGGAAGAATGATCCGGGAGCAACGTAGTGTGTAGTCGGGATTCCCGTTCTGCGGTACAATGTCCATGCTTCCATTCCCTGCTTGAACAAGGCGATCCACTGCTGCAGATAAATCTGATCCAGATCATCGGCAAAAGCGCCGCCATTGAGAAGATAATCGTCAATGGCATCCTGTTCTATTCCGTTTTCTTCCAGTGAAGCTGTAACGGCAGCTTCATAAGCAGCCTCCGTGGTAGTTCCTGTTGTCCATCCCAACTTGGAAGCTTCTGCAACACAGAACATAACTTCCGCGTATCTCATGATAGGTGAGAACCCCGCGGGATTTTTTCTGAAGCGTGGGCCTATTCTCGAAATGGTTGCCAGATTTGGCTGAGCTGTAGCGCCAACGATAAATCCTCTGTATTGTCCGTCAGACTCCGCGGGAAGTGCATAAACCGGCAGGCGGGGATCATCCAGTGCAAGCAGTTCATTTACCAGAACATCTGCCACACTATGGTCATCCCTTGACTTTGAATCGGTATACCAGGGCTCTTCATAAGGTGATGTACCCTGCCATACGAACATTGCATTGTCATCGTTGCTTTCCATTATCGGATTATCTGCAGGATTACCGAGAATATCCTCAACCACGGGTCTTGCTGTTGCAGCCGCAACTTCCGATATACGCATTGCCATTCTAAGCCTGAGAGAATTAGCCAGTTTCTGCCATCTAAGAACTTTAATATCATATTGTTCCTCAGAAAGATCAAGTCCAAAGAGTACATCTCCTTCGCCAATCTGATCTGTGGCAGCAGGAGTTGCCAGAAGGTCATTTGCTTCATCAAGTACAGTAAGCAATGCAGGATAGATCTCCTCCTGTGTGTCGTAGGTAGGAAGAAGTATGCCTTCATCCAGTTTTAATGCATCGGAATAGGGGATATCCCTCCAACGGTCTGACATGGTCTGAACTATCATCGATTCAAGAACCTTTGCAACACCAAGGAGGTTATCAGCTTCGTCTGCAATGGCTTTCTTCTTTATTTCTTTTATATTATTCAGAAGAATGTAGCCATAATACCAGTTGTTTTCGACGACACCGGGTCTGAAATTATAGCGTGCTTCATCAATATACTGGATTTTTGTAAGGTGTCCGGCGTATGTTGAAGGCTCATTCATATCAGCCCATGCATCGTGGAAGGTGGCTGCATAATAACGCAAAACAAACGCCAGTACATTGGTAGCGGGGGCATCTTTTGCCCTGTCAGGATCGGTGTTGATTTCCTCAAATTTCTCTGTACAACTGCTGAATGCGAATACAGCGAGGAATATCAGGACTCCAATTTTTAAAATATATTTCTTCATATTTCTATGCCTTAAAATGATTTAGAATGTAAAACTAAGTTTGACTCCCATACTGCGCGATGGCGGGTAGCTTGTACTTTCAAGACCTACGCCGTCGTTGCCGCTTGTTACGGATGTTTCCGGGTCGAGACCTGAAATGTTCGACTTATGTCTCCACAAAATAGCGAGGTTAGAGCCGATCAGGGAAAGAGTTCCCGACTTGATAATATTACCGCCGAAAAGAGATTGCGGCAACCTGTAGGATATATAGGCTTCACGAAGTTTCACATATGAGCCGTCATAAACGCTCAGTTCACGATTGCTGTAATAAGATTCGAAGAAATCCTGAGCTACGGCAGCCAGATCATTTTCTGCAAACTCCGATTCCTGAATATCCGGAGCTGCAGTGACTACTTTAACTACTTTCTCATCCTTGAGGAAATCTTTACCTAAAACAATTCCGTCACGGCGAAATTCCTCCCATGCAGTGAATTCCAGCAGTCCTGAATAAGCTCCAAACATCTGTGAGACACTGAATATATCGCCACCCTTGCGAACGTCGATCATGAATCCCATGCTTAGTGCCTTGTAGCTGAAGTCATTCCTTATACCGGCCAGCCAGTCGGGATTTACATTTCCAAGTATCATGTTTGCTGCCGTTCTTGGCATTCCGGCATTGTTAACAATAATCGCGTTGTCTGATGTTCTGCGAACCATGCCTCTTCCAACGATAACGCCCCAGGGTTCTTTCGGTCTTGCCTGAACGTAAGTACTCCACTGGCTGCCGATGTTGTATGAAGCCAGTGGCTGATTGGTTACCGGATCGGTATAGAGATCGATGATCATACTCTTGTCTTTTGACCAGTTAACCGTAATATCCCAGTTAAATCCGTCATTTCTGCTGAATGGGCTTGCACGGAACTGGACTTCAATACCTTTGTTATTGATCTCACCCGCGTTGATAAGCATGGTACTATAGCCTGTTGCTTTGGAAATGGCAACCGGAAGTATCTGGTCGGTAGTTGTTTTATCGTAAAGTGACACGTCGAAAGAAAGACGATTATTGAACAGACGGGTTTCAAGACCCAGTTCTGATGTAACTACCTGTTCAGGCCTCAGTCCAGTCGGCGGGAATTCAGTAGTCTGTGAATACTGCGTAACTCCAAAGATGGTGGAAGTTGATGCGCCAAAATACGGTTGAGTCCTGTAAGCGCTTGTGGCTGAACCAATCTTTGCAACACCTCCCCTTAATTTCAGGAAACTGAGAACAGGCGACTCAATGTTGAAAGTTTCGGTAGGTATCCAGGTTAAGAACACGGCAGGATAGAAGAAAGGATCTTCAATCGTGGAGCTCCAGTCCTGGCGCATGCTTCCATCCACGTAAATCATCCCCTTGTATCCAAGAGTTGCCGAACCATAAACACTATTGCTGCGAATCCATGAATGGTCCATTGCAGTAACGGGGCTTCCCTTCGCGTTGGCAATTGTGAACAGATCGGGAACGGTCAACTGCCCTGCTCCAATCCTGGAATACTCATATTTCAGGTCCCTGTAGTTGGCTCCTGCCAACAGATCAACATTAAAATCGCCGAATTTCTCGGAATATGTCGCGATAAAATCGGCATTCACTTCATAGTTTGTAATATCAAACAGGTCGAAATAACCGCCATCCCATGCTCCGGGACCTGCCAGAACCTCATTTGAACGGTAGCTGACTACCGGAAAGGTTTTTGAATTATAGTAGTCAATCCCCAGGCGTCCTTCAAATTTCAGGGACGAAATGGGGCTGAAAAATAAGGAAGTTTTACCAAAGAGCCTGTCCTTATCCATTGAATTGGTGTTCTTGTTCAGGCTCCAGTATGGATTATTGTGGTAATTACTGTTCCAGTTGTAAGGATAACCGTTTGCCATGGTTTCGGTCCAGTGGGCTTTAAGATCCTTCATGTCAACCTGCCTGCCAAACCATTGTCCCAAAGACTGCATGGGGTTACTTGCGTTATATTCTGTCATCGGGAGGTTATCGCTTTCGCTCCTGGTATAATTTGCGGATACATCGTAGTCCCACATTTTCCCAAGTTTAATCGAAGTGTTAAAATTGATTGAATAGCGTGTCAGATCGGTATTGGGAAGGACCCCCGACTGGGTGCGGTAACCAAGGGAAGCACGGGTTGTAGCTCTTTCAGAGTTTGCAATTATTGAAATGCTGTGGTTGCTTGTATAACCCAACTGGTAGAGGTCCTTAATATTATTCGGACTGGAGACCCATGGCGTAGCGATCAGATCCCCATTAGCGTCGCGGGGACCGTTATACTGAGCAAGTTTCAGCCCGCTGTCAAGTCTCGGACCCCAGCTCGCGTCCATACCGTCGTTTACTCCGTTGCCAAGGCCATCAAGATAATTAAAGCCAAAACCGGGATCAAAGTCACCCTGTGCAAATTCCTGATAAGTTCCGGTAAAGCCCTCTTCCTCCTGGGCCCATTTATACCAATACTCATCTCCAAGGTATCCTTGCCCGTATTTATTTTGCATTTTCTGCAGGCTGTAAACCTGATCGACGTTAAAGTTACCGTCGTAGGTGACTGTCAGTCCTGAACGGCTTCTGCTTCCTGACTTGGTTGTGATGAGAATCACACCATGTCCTGCACGCATACCATAAAGAGCTGCCGAACCGCCCTTAAGAACGGACACAGATTCGATGTCATCGGGATTAAGGTCATACAGTCCGGATCCGAAGTCAATACTGTTCTGTCTCTGTGAGCTGTTGGATATCGGAATGCCGTCAACAACCACGAGCGGCTGGTTGTCGCCCAGTGAGCTGTTACCCCTGATCACAATACGGGATGATGCTCCGATCTGACCGCCTGCCTGACTGACCTGCAGGCCAGCGATTTTACCGCTCAGGGAGGAGATGATATTAGGTTGAGCCGCTTTTGTCAACTCATTACTTTTCACATCCTGAACAGCATAACCAAGAGCCTTTTTCTCACGGGAAATGCCGAGCGCTGTAACAATAACCTCATCCAATCCCACGAGATCGGATTCGAGTACCGCGTTTATCTCAGTGCGGTTTCCTATTTCAACTTCCTGGGTTTTCATACCTATATATGAAAACAGGAGGGTTGTGGCACTTGCCGGTACATTTATGGAGTAGCGTCCGTTTGCATCAGTAATGGCACCGATAGTAGTGCCCTTTACCTGTACCGTAACACCAGGAATCGGGCCTTCTCCCTCCACTGCGGAGGTGATGGTCCCTGAAATTACTCTTGTCTGCGCGAACAAGGTCGTGACTCCTGCAAACACAAACAAGACAATCATCAGTAATAGTTTCTTCATAAGAGATTAATTTAGGTTTGAATATAACAAGCAAATATAATTGATTTCTGAAAAAATTTCACCGTATTGTTTTTTTATTAATTATTATTAACAATTTTTTTCGAGTTTTTGAAATATAAATTAATCAATAGCTATGAATACCGATAACCCTCAGGGAAAGTGACAGATGAACAACTTTTTTGTATATTCCGAAATAATTGACACCCCTGGAAAAGGGAATTTTAGCTGACATTTCGGCATATTGACCCCTTTGGTAATCGTTGTGTTTATTCCTTTGCAGAAAAAAATATACGATGGCAAGAAGGATAATAGAAATGGAAATTAAGAAACAGATTGAAATTTTAAACAGTCTTGGTTATGGTAAGAAAACAATTGCACGGGAATTAGGTGTATCAAAGAATACAGTAAAGAATTATCTTGAAGCATCACTTGAAGCCTCAGATGCGAAAGGTGTTGATTGGCACAATGACTCCCATAAAGAAGAATTACATTCTTTCTTTCCTTATTGCTGCAGTGAACTGTCTCGCAAAGGCGTAACCAGGCAGATTCTTTGGGTTGAATATCGGAGCAGGTATCCGGATGCTTACAGTTACAGTCAGTTTTGCGAGTATCAGTGGCTCAACAGAAAGGATGTATCGCTTCACATTGAACAGCAACCCAGGGACAGGATGTATGTTGATTTCGCAGGTTCAAAAATGACGATAGCAGATTTATACACGGATGAGATAAAGTAAAACAATCCCTTAAAGTTGGGTTGGTTTTATTACCATTATCATCACCTGGTAGCATCGGGGCTAATGGAAGGCTAACCCACAAGTCTGGGGTTATATTGCGATTCCTGACAACTAGGGTGTTACCAACTAATAGCCCGGGTGTCGCCCCAGGAAAATGGTTCCCCACAAAAGGCAGAACGTCTTTTATGACTTCAGCTTGCTCCCGGGGTGTATCAGCCGGGGATATCGCCAATGATTTAAGAAATGGCTCCCCGATAGCGTCAAAACCAATACGTGAATATAACTCACTAAACACAAGGTCAGGCCCGATTGCCCTAATACAATCATTGGTGACATTTTTGAGGCCTTTTACAGGGAGGGGGGTGGGGTCATATGTTTATTCCTTCTCTTATTGAGCCTGACTTACCAGCTTTTCCATCTCAACCGAATCAGTTAAACACCCAATAATCCTGATAACCCTGTTAATACGACCAACCTTTTGAACGATTTGTACGCTTACACTGTCACTCCTGTTGATTTTCTACCGTACAAACATCCAGTAAATATAAACTGAGGCACCAATATTTACAATGCAAAATAATTCTATTTTCTACATACAGATAGTTGTGGCTTTGAGGACCAAAAAACCGCACAAAACAGGAAAAAATCATTGAAAAAATGGTCCCCAATTCCCCGGAATTGTTTAACTTGTAAAGCGAAAATGAAAATGTTTGTTGGTCAATAAGGTTAATTTCTGTCAGATTCCGTGTTGTTGTGTTGTTAATGCCAATGTGACTAACGGGGCGAAGCTTTGAAACGGCACAAATAAAAAGTTGGACAAAATTGTAAGGGAGACAACCACATACATAATTAAAATTCAATCCTAATGTTAAAAGACAGACTTGAAAACTATAAGAAAATTGAAAAACTCAGAAACTCAAAATTACTTGTTTATATTACAGGTGATAGACCAGGTTTTGAGACTCAAATTCATCCTGAAATATTGGATTATTTTATTAACCATCTTGACAACTTAAAAAAAGAGAGGAAAATAACTCTACTCCTATACACAAGAGGCGGTAATACTTTAGCAGCATGGAGTCTGACGAATTTAATCCGACAATTTTGTGATGAATTTGAAGTTTTAATTCCGTCTAAAGCACATAGTTCTGGGACATTAATTTCGTTAGGAGCAAATACGATAATTATGACCAAGCAGGCTACCTTAGGCCCAATTGACCCAAGTTTGAATAGCCCCTTAAATCCTCAAAATCCTCAAGTTCCCAATAATCCACAAGCAAGATTACCTGTTAGTGTTGAATCAATAAAAGGATATTTTGAACTTGCAAAGAAGGATTTACAAATAAAAGATACTCAAAGCATTGCCAATATTTTAATTGGATTATCGAATCAAGTTCATCCATTGGTACTAGGAGATGTATATAGGTCAAGAACTCAAATTCAAATGTTGGCAAGAAAATTACTTTCAAAACAGATTAAAGATAAAAAGAGCATAGATAAAATCATAGCTTTTTTATGCAGTGATTCTGGTAGTCATGATTATACAATTTATCGTCGCGAAGCTAAAGAAGAATTAGGGTTAAACATAGAAAAACCTGATGATGATTTTTATCAACTAATAAAAGATACATTTACAAACATTCAAAATGAATTAGAACTTAAAAAGGCATTTGACCCAAATATGATTTTAGGAACAAATAGTCAAATGAATTATAGCTGTAGAAGGGCTTTGATTGAAAGCATTGCGGGAGGAACAGATGTTTTCGTAAGTGAGGGAACACTATTACGAAATAATCAAATTATTTCTCAAGGCCCAAATTTGCCACCTATTCAGCGAGTTGTAATTGAAGATCAAAGAAAATTTGAAGGTTGGAAACATGAATAATTTTATATAATTTTACAACGTATGGGCACTTTAGTAAGAAATACAAGATTTGATAACTTAGTGAATTACACTTGTAGTTCTAATAGTAGTATTTCACCTGGTATTATCGTTAATTCCTCTGATTTAAACTCCCAAGCTAATCTCATAAAAAACAACTTGCTCGTAGAGTATCATGTACTTACTGATGATTCTAATAGAGTAGTTGATTCTCCAAAGATTATTGATACTCCTGAATTGACAGAAGAATAAACAACTTTGCCCAACGTCGTGTATAAAGCATTGGGGATTAGGTTATTAAATTAAATGTGCTGCCCCTCATCGGCGTTTGTGTCGGCGGATAGGAACGAAGCCCGCAATCCCCAACACTTCATACACGCAACCGTTAAAGGCTAAAAGGCAAACTGGAGGAGGTTAGTTCACTCGTAGTATAAATTTCTTTATTTCCAAATACTTTATTACTTTTTTCCTGTTCATTTACTTTACTCCGTTGAATCCTGTAAGCGAATCTAACAAAGCCACTCTTGATAATATAATTAAGCCACCAACCATACTTATCAGATGAACATCTTCAAATTTGGATTCGTTTATAACATAAGCATCTATAATGCATAAGAACATTATAACAGGGGAATCAGAAAGAACAAAAAAGTCCCTAACCAATGCTTAATAAGGGGGATATGAAATAAGTCATTTAAGTCAACCAATAGATTTTATTAATTAAAACATCGAGAAATGAAAAACATTAGAATTTTCAGCATCATCGTAGTTATTCTATTGATAACTGGATGTGAACAAGAAACAATGATCAGATCTGATTTGCAATCTGAGACACAATCAAGTTCAAAAAAACTTTTTGAAGCAAGTAAAAGCTCCATTTATTTTGTGGACAACGTCGATTTGAATAATCCTTCAGGACCGGGGAGGGCTACTCCTGAAGAGTATGCTGTCTTACCAACAGCACAATGGGGGTATAACACAATGGGAGACAAAATAGTGGCTTCAGGATCTGTTCATGCCAGTTTTTACACAGCTTTTGGAGATTTGGGCGATACTAATAGTTTTGCAAGAATCCAGATTATGTTGGTAAAAAATAATCATATTTATAATGGATATACGACAAATTTTGAAGATAAGTGGGCATCAAAGGGAGGTATACTATATTCCGGAAGGCAGGAGGAATATGTTGATTATTATAAAAACCATAGTTTTGAAATACCACTAACTACTGATTTGACTGGTGTTTCTATTGTTGCACAAGGATATTTATGGGGGTGTTTTGGTTCGAATCAATCTGGTGATCCAGTTGCTTTAGTATGGGCAAATGACACCCGGAATCTTTTTTCTCCTTTACCTCCTCCTGCACCAGTAAATTTAACTGCATCAGCAGTATCCACTTCACAGATTAATTTGGCATGGACTCATTATCTGAGTAATATGACTTATTATATTGAAAGATCTCCTAATGGGAGCGATGGATGGTCACAAATAGCTACAACTACAAATAAATCATATTCTAATACAGGTTTGCCCTCTCATACTTGCTATTATTATAGAGTACGCGCACATAATACTGTCGGAAACTCAGCATATTCAAACACCGCCTCAGCCACCACACCATCAATAACGTATTATTATAAGTTGGATAAATGTGTACCTAATGGCATATATTATTATACAAGTCAGAGTATATCCGGGACACTGAGTAGCGGAAACAGAGTACAAGGAGCAACCGATACTTATTACGTTGTTTCCGGTTCACAATCAACACCCTATTCCGGTAGAACTTTGATACAAGTAAGCAATACCGGTCAATATGGTTGTCCATAGGAGTAATGTAAAATAGTAAAATAGAGAAAGTTCCTTATTCCCAGTCTCTTTTAACTTTCTCTTTTGTCTGACTAGGCGGGGCTGTAAAAAATATGCATTTGTATCATCAGAAATGGGAGATATCAGGTAATATAGTTGATCCTTATAAACTTACTTATATTATAGGGCTTATGAACATCCCTAAAAAGGGGCTGTTCAAAAAACAGCCCCTTTATCTAATTATCAAGCAAATATCACATCAGAGTTTTTCCTGGCCACCAGCCCACCACACTTTATCACTAAAAATGTTAACATTAGGCACGTTTTCGCCGTTGGAGGACACATCGCTCAAAGCATACGGAAGCCTGTGGATAAAGCCTTTTGTAGCATTATTAGGATTATTCATTGTAGGAACTCCTGTCCTACGGTAGTCATGATATGATTCCATTGCCTCAGCTTCATACATGGCAATGTATTTCTGGACAAGTATTTCATTCAGTTCATTATCAGGGAGTAACGGGGCTACAACATCAGTAAAGTATGTTTCAGCCTCCTCGGAAGTTAGTCCTTTTGATAGGAATGAAGCTTCAATAGCCTCCTCAAAAGCTGTAATCCAGGTATCATCGTCAGTCCTTTGTTTGGCTTCTGCCTCAAGGAATTTCAGTTCATAATAGGTCATTATCGGGTAGGCTGCGTCATACAGAAAGGCGTAATGGCAGTTGAAAATCTAGACCGGGAGTAGGTTCCAGACTGAACTTCCAACGCGGTACCATTTGGAGCACCGACAAACTCCCCACCAATTTGGGTAAAGTAAACCGCTCTTCTTGGATCTGCTCTTTCTTCCATCAATCCGAGTAGAGTTTGAGAAACTGAAAGATGGCGCCTATAGTACCAGAATTCCCACCAGGGATTCGCTTTGGATAATGAAGCTTCATATTTATTGAACATACAAGCCTCTTCATTACTTGCAAAACCACTATTAACCAAATCCATAACCTGAGTAAGGTTATCTGATTGTACTTCTGAAAGTCGTATAAGATAACGAGCCTTTAATGAATTAGCTGTCTTTATCCATGCAGCTTTGTTTTTATCATCATCGGCCAGACCTCCGAATATATAATCCTTATCAAGATTAACCAAGGTTGCTCTATCCAGGTTGACAATTGCATCATCAAGAAGCTCAAAAATGTATCCATAAATGACGGATTGTTTCTCATATCTTGGCTTTAGGTTCTCAATTCCCAAACAAGCCTCAGTCCAAGGAATCTCCCCCCAGAAATCTGTTGCAACTGCAAGATTGTAGGCTGTAAGGATTTGTGTGACCCCACGAACCCAATAGTTGTCAGGTTCAATGCCTGTTACAGGATCAGTCTTATTAAGAACTAATTTACAGATCGTAAGAACATTGTAAAGACTATTCCATGAATTGTTATAGGTGGATGCCGACTGTCCTTCTCTTCTGTCAGCATCGGATGACTGTGCCCATGTACCGGCACTATGCTCAATAAACACAGTTGCATACCAGGCCAGATCTGTTCCGGTGGTCTCATGAGCGGTTTTAAGGATGATATCAGGTAGCAGATTCTTAGCATCCATCTGTGTCGTGTTATTCAAATCCTTATTTACCTCATCCATTATGTCTTCAGTGCAAGCAAAAAGCATGAATGCAATTGAAGCTGTCAATAAATATTTTAATATTTTCATTTTGTTTTCTATTAAATGATTTAGAAGGTAAGGTTTAGATTAACCCCAAATGAGGTAGTTTGAGGCAATGACATATAGTCCATGCCGCCCTGCATATTACCCTGTCCCTGTGATGTTTCTGGGTCGAGGTTAGGTAGAGTTGTCCAAAGCAGAATATTACGGGCTACAAATCCGATACTGGCTCGTTCAATAAGAATCGGTGTAGTAAACTTCCTGGGTATTGTAATATTCACACCCAAATCCCTGATTTTCACGAAAGATGTTTCGTATACATTAGCTTCGGGAAGGCTGGATAGTATCGTTGTCTGGAGATACTGATAGGCATTCGCATCATCTGAGCCACCTCTTTCTATATTATTTGGAGTTCCGTCGGACTTGTACCCCGGATAAATAAATTTCCCCTTTCTTCCATCACCAGTTTTCTTTGTTGTTCCATAGAGATCCATCAAACGGTTCGTACCTGAGTATATTTGTCCACCCTGTTTCCATTCAACGTTACCGAAAATTTCAAGAAGATTGAACAATTTAAAAGAATTCGTTAATCCAAGTATAAAATCCGGAGAAACTTCTCCAATTTTCTTGAATTCACCTATCATAGGCATTCCATATCCAGATGAACTGGGATTTTCATTCACCAATATTCTCCCTTTGTTATCGCGAACAAATGATTCTCCGTAAATCACCGGATAAGTATCTCCGGCAGATGCTCTGATATTTGGTGTTACATATCCTCCAAGTGATATATTCTCAACACCTTCTGCAAGTTCTATAACCTCGGAAACAGACTTTGTAAAGTTAACTCCTATATTCCAGGCAAAGTTTCTGACTATTACTGGCGAGACATTGAAAATAAGTTCATGACCTCTTGTTTGCATGTGGCCAGCATTCATCATTAATGTACCATATCCGCTCGATCCGGCGAGAGGCACACCAAAAATCTGGTCTGTAGCATTCTGGAAATAGTAACTGTAGTCAATTCCCAGCCTGTTCTGGAAGAATTTCAGTTCAACACCGAATTCTATGTTAGCAGTGTTTTGTGGAATAAGGTTAGGGTCGTACAAACGTCGGTCCGGCTTATATCCCGATATGCCACCAAAAGGATACGATACACCATAATTAAGAAATCCACTAGAGGCACCCCCAGTAGTAAAGATAGGTTCCGGCAGATAGGATGATGAGGCTTGTCCGACTTCAGCATATGAAGCTCTCAGTTTCCCAAATGAAACGATTTTGTTATCAACGAGCGGTTCCAGTTCAGTAAAGACAAAACCTAAGGAAACCGACGGATAGAAGAAGCCACGATTTCCGGTAGGCATGGAAGAAACGATATCATAGCGACCCGTTGCATTAAAGAAAAGCATATCCCTGAAGTCAACTGCCAGGTTTCCGAAGAAGCCTGCTGTACGTCTGTTATATTTACTGTATGAGTTAGTCTGAGTTGTTGTATTTGCCAAGTTATTCCAGCCAGGCGTGGTAAATCCAGTACCAAGTGCACCATAGTATTCGCTATGGTTGTGATCAATTTCATTCCCGATTAAAAGAGAGGCATCAATAAGTTCTCCAAATTTATGGTTAAATGATGCTGTCAAAAGAGAATTGACGATTCTGCGAGTAACACCATAGTTATTTATTCGACCACCTGTGGGTTGCACAAAACCATAATTTCTGTTTGTCGGAGTGGGTAATGTTGCCGCAGTTGATATCATATTGGAATGACCCATTTCCTGGTAATCTTCATTGTTAGTCGTATAATTATCTATCCCAATCTGATATTTAATACTAGCCCAGGTTGCTGGTTTGAATTCCAAATAAGTATTCCCGAAAAAGCGCTTGGTGTTTTCATTATAATGATTATTCACTGTAGCCCATCTGGGGTTAACACCAACACCAGCTCTGTAGCTTATCTGCCGGTATGGGGCAAACGACCCGTCCGGCACACAATATGGTGTCCCCATCAGATCGAACGAAGGCGGAGATCCATACACTGCAAATAACCAGCTATCGTTACCTGAAGGAAGTTTGTCTATTTTAATATCAGCATAATTTCCTGAAAAACCAAGATTCCATTTATCAGCTAACTTAAAGTCACCTGCCATTTTTGCGGTGTACCTATCCATACCAGTGCTGGGAATAATGCCTGTCTGGTTTGTTGCTCCAAAACCAACAGAATAGTTCCCATACTGATTCGCTCCGCTGATATTAATACTGTTATTATAAGTATATCCATTATCAGTGAAGAAGTTTTTAGGGTTATTATATCCCATTGGAGTTACCCATTCATTTTTATAGGGATCGAAAAACCTCCCTGACTGACTCTGAGAATTACCTCCATAAATAGCAACCTCTGGCAAACTGCTAATCCGCGGACCCCAAGCATAACTATTCCCTACTGCAAAATTTCCATTTGTCCCTTGAGCGAATTCTGTCTGCATTTCAGGAAATCGCGAGACAACATCAGCCGTAAAATTCGAGGAAAAAGTCACAACCGGTTTTCCCATAGCTGAGCCTTTTCCTTTTTTCGTAGTTATTATAATAACTCCATTGGATGCCCTTAATCCGTAAAGTGCAGCAGCAGCCTGACCTTTAAGTACGTTTATTGATTCAATTTCATTTGGATCAAGGTCCATTGCCCTATTTGAGAAGGCAGTGCCTGTAACATTTGAACCATAGTCACTTCCACTTGAAATAGGCATACCGTCAATTACATACAAGGGACTGTTGTCGCCGCTAAAAGAACGTGCTCCCCTGATTAGCACCTGAGATGGTGCTCCGGGCATTCCGGAGGACTGACGGATTTCCACCCCGGCAATCTTACCAGAGAGAGATGTCATTACGTTAGGGTTTGAGGCTTTAACCAGATCTTCCCCTTTAACATCCTGAACGGTATATCCCAGAGCCTTCTTCTCTCTTGAAATTCCGAGTGCTGTCACAACAACTTCATCCAATCCCACGAGATCGGATTCAAGGACAGCACTTATTTCAGTGCGATTACCTATCGCAACCTCCTGGGATTTCATTCCTATGTATGAAAACACAAGGGTAGTAGCATCGGCCGGTACCGTTATTGAGTAACGACCGTTTGAATCGGTAACAGCACCTATGGTAGTTCCCTTTACCTGTACTGTAACTCCAGGTATCGGGCCATCTCCCTCCACTGCGGAGGTGATGGTCCCTGAAATTACTCTTGTCTGCGCAAACAGGGCCGTGACTCCTGCGAACACAAACAACAAGATCATTAGTAATAGTTTCTTCATACGATTTGGTATTAGGTTTGATGTGTAAACAATCCAAAGATAGGATTTTAGTAAGAATTACAAAATTTTTTATTTGTTTTTAGCAATAAAATGCAACTTTTCAGGAAATCAGCATGAAATGTTCAAATCAAGCAGAATAATGCTACGGTATCCCGGATCTATTGTCTCCTCATCCGGTAATTTACAGGGTTCCAGAAGCAGATAGGAAAGCCTGAATCAGCTTTTCAGCCTTGTATAATGGGAATAGAACAGCGGTATTGTTTCAATTCCCTTGAAAAAATTGAAAAGCGGAAAGTTTTCATTAGGGGAATGAATGGCATCGCTTTCGAGACCGAATCCCATCAGGATAGACTTTATTCCTAACACTTTTTCGAATGTCGAAACGATGGGAATACTTCCGCCGCTCCGGACCGGGATGGGCGTTTTGCCGAAAGACTCCTCCATGGCCAGGGCGGCAGCCTGGTATTCGGGTGTGTCGGGAGGACTGACATAAGCCTCACCGCCATGAAGATACTCAACCTTTACCTTAACCCCTGAGGGAGCTATTGACAGGAAATGATCCCTGAAGAGCCCGGCTATCTTTTCAGCCTTCTGATTGGGTACCAGCCTCATTGAGATTTTGGCACCTGCCTTTGAAGGGATGATGGTTTTAGTACCTTCGCCGGTGAACCCTCCCCATATTCCGTTTATGTCGAGTGTCGGCCTGATGCCCGTGCGTTCAAGGTCGGTATATCCTTTTTCACCTCCAAGGTCGTCCACTCCTATCGACTTCATGTATTTTTCCCTGTCGAAAGGCCTCAGAGCCATGGCATCTCGTTCCTTCCTGCCTACGGTCAGCACATCGTCGTAGAAACCCGGAATGACAATACGGCCGTTTTTATCCCTGAGCGATGCTATCATGTCGCACAGCACATTGCAGGGGTTGAGTACAGCTCCGCCGTATATTCCCGAGTGCAGGTCGTGACCGGGTCCGCTCAGCTCAACCTGAACGTACGAAAGACCCCTGAGCCCCGTAGTTATTGAAGGGATATCGGGGGCTATCATTGTTGTGTCGGATATGAGGATCACATTGGCTTCAAGCATCTTTTTATTGTCGCGGCAAAATTTCTCCAGACTTACCGATCCTATTTCCTCCTCTCCTTCTATCATGAATTTTACATTGCATGGAAGTGCTCCCGTGGTGGTCATGAATTCGAAGGCCTTCACGTGCATAAACAGCTGGCCCTTGTCGTCGTCAGCTCCCCTGGCCCATATCCTGCCGTCGCGCACTTCAGGCTCGAAGGGAGGCGAGTTCCACAGATCGAAAGGTTCCGCGGGCTGAACGTCATAATGGCCGTATACCAATACTGTAGGAAGCTTTTTGGAAATAATCTTCTCAGCATAAACAACAGGGTTCCCTGCAGTAGGGAAAACATCTGCCCTGTCGGCGCCTGCTTTCTTAAGCGAATCTCTCAGAAATTCAGCAGCCCTGATCATATCGGGCTTATTTTCAGGCTTTGCGCTGATCGATGGTATACGGATCAGTTCAAATAACTCTTCAAGGATGCTGTCGCGGTTAGTGTCGATAAAGGTTTTTATTCTTGTCATTATTCTACAGTATTGATTGAATTATTTTTCTAAACTCCGAAACGGCCCGGATTGTTTCTGATTTCCTCAGCTGCAATGCAAAGATCCTTATATGTTTCTTCCCCGAAAGCCCTGATCAGAGGTTCTTTAAGAAACTCATAAACACGGGTATCCTCTTTTTCCCCTGTGTCAACCGCACTGTGGCACATTGAAAGCTGCCGGTAATTGACAGCTGTGAAATCCTTGAAATACTTCACCCTGGCGGGAAAAAGATGGCATGAAACCGGTTTTCTGAAAGGAATTTTTCCGTCGAGATAAGCTTTTTCTATACCGCACATGAATATATTATCATTTAATATAGTATAGGCACATTCTTCATTGCCTATCAGCGGTGTCACTATGTCCCCTTCAAAATCAACCACGCTGGTTCCTTCCCTTTCAATTGTCCTGACTCCATCGGGCCTGAGATAGGGCTTTACCGCGGGCAGTATCTCGTCCAGTATCCTTATCTCCTCCTTTGCCACCGGCGCTCCCGAATCGCCGTAACGGCAGCAGTTCCCGAGACAGAGGGGCAGGTTGCACCTGAATCTTTTCACTATCAGGTCGAGACTGAAAATTATATCGTTGATGCGAATCATCAGTCAATAAGAATCTTTCCCGTCATTTCCACCGGAATTGCCACATCCATTATAGTAAGCAATGTTGGAGCCACATCGGCCAGAATGCCTTCCCTGATTGTTTTATAATCGTCGCTTACGAGTATGCAGGGAACGGGATTAAGCGAGTGGGCAGTGTTTGGAGTGCCGTCGTCATTGAGAGCCTTGTCGGCATTCCCGTGATCGGCTATGATAAGCGTGTCGTAGCCATTCTTCCTTGCTGCATCCACAACTGCTCCAACACATTCGTCAACTGTTGCCACGGCTTTCTTTATTGCTTCATAAACACCGGTATGCCCTACCATGTCGCCGTTAGCAAAATTCAGGCAGATGAAATCGAATTTCCCCGTGTTGATTGCTTCAATAACAGCATCCTTAACGCCGTAAGCACTCATCTCGGGCTGCAGGTCATAAGTGGGCACCTTGGGTGAGGGGATCAGAATTCTCTCCTCATTCCTGAAAGTCTCTTCGCGTCCTCCCGAGAAGAAGAAGGTTACATGAGCGTATTTCTCGGTCTCTGCTATTCTGAGCTGTGTCTTTCCGGCTTCCGAAAGGACTTCTCCTATTGTATTGTCGGCATTTTCCTTTGGATAAATGACATGGAGTCCCGTGAAAGTGGCATCATAAGGAGTCATCGTACAATAATGCAGGGGTATGGTTTTCATCCCGAATTCCGGAAGGTCTTTCTGTGTAAGGGCTATGGTAAGTTCCTTAGCCCTGTCGTTTCTGAAGTTGAAGAAGACCACTACATCTCCGGGCTTCAGCAGGCCGACAGCCTCGCCGTTTTCGCCGACAACTGATATCGGTTTCATGAATTCATCGGTAACGCCTTCGTCGTATGATTTCTGCATGGCATCAAGGATATCTCGGGTTTTGTATCCTTCACCCGCGACCAGCAGGTCATAGGCTGTTTTAATCCTCTCCCACCGCTTGTCGCGGTCCATGGCATAATACCTGCCAATGAATGAAGCCACTCTTCCGTTCGAATTTTCAAGGTGATCGAGCAGGTTCTTCATATAGCCCTTCCCGCTGCGGGGATCGGTATCACGCCCGTCGCCGAAGCCGTGAATAAAGACATCCTTAATATCGTATTCCCCGGTCATGTCACAGAGGTAGTAAAGGTGCCTGTCGGATGAATGAACGCCGCCGTCGGAGAGCAGTCCCATGAAATGAACCTGCTTTCCCTTGTCGCGTGCATATGAGAAAGCCTCGGTCAGTACAGGATTCTTTTTGATTTCGCCTGTCTTGCATTCCATGTTGATCTTTACAAGATCCTGGTATATAATCCTTCCAGCCCCGATGTTAAGATGGCCGACCTCGGAGTTTCCCATCTGACCGTCGGGCAGACCCACGTTTTCGCCCGATGCATGGAGCCTGGAATTAGGATACTTATTTTTCAGCGCCGTGAGGTTTGGAGTCGGGACCTGGCTGATAACGTCAGCAACTGATCCGTCGCC
>Ga0116141_10001157_pt1 | contig 22316 bp, 21 predicted proteins | sample AD_UKC097_MetaG_FD_89744 | JGI IMG/M metagenome (GOLD analysis project Ga0116141, IMG submission 89744) | Active sludge microbial communities of municipal wastewater-treating anaerobic digesters from USA - AD_UKC097_MetaG | ecosystem: Engineered > Bioreactor > Anaerobic > Digestate | place: USA...
AAAAGGCATAGACCTGATTAGGTGTTCCGGAATGCACGAAGATGACAAAGAATATTGTTATACCTTCCATAAGCAAAACGTTTATCTTTGACTCTTTTTCTCCCATCGGTTCCTATCCTCCAAGGAATTTTACTGTTTCTTGATATTACCACTTCCCGCTGGCACCACCGCCACCGCTTCTGCCTCCTCCAAATCCTCCGAATCCACCACCGGAGCTTGAACCTCTACCACTTCTCCCGCCACCGCGAAATCCTCCAAACCCACCAAATCCACCAGGTCCCAATGGACCACGCCCAGAGTATCTGCCAAATCCTCGCCTTGAAGAGATGGATATTGAAATAAGTACAACTATAGCGATTACGAGCGCTATTATACTTTCTAAACTGCTTGATGTATCATCCACTTCTGGTAGTTCTGCGTTTATGTCAAGAGATAGGTTAACGTTATACTCTTTGGCAACTTCATTTGCCAATGCAAGATAACCATAATACACACCATCAGCATAGTTATCATCTTGAAAATACGGAATGATGTAATCGTCCCTTATTCTTCCAGCCTTTCCATCTGGTATCGCACCTTCAAGGCCGTAGCCAACTTCAATCCTCATAACATGATCATCGACGGCAACTAAGAGCAATATTCCATTATCTTTTCCCTTTTGACCTATTCCCCAATTTCTGAATAGCTCAACTGCATAATCTTCAACGCTCATTCCATCAAGCGTACTGACGATGACTGCCGTAACTTGCGCACCAGTTTTATCTTCCAGTTCTTTCCCAACGTTAACTATCTTTTGAACATGTGCTTGGTCTATGACCCCAACGTAATCGTTGATGTACTTGAAAGGGGTAGGTTGGGGAAACGTTATTGCCAAGGTTAAAACACTTACCAAAAGCAAAATATAGACAAATACTCTTCTCACTAAGATCAACTCCAATTGAGTATCAATTTGATACCCACCAATATATTTATATATACTTACTTAAATTCTCTTTGATCATCGAATATTCTCTTAATAATTTGGAGACTTGCGTGAACAGTTCATCAGAGAAGATACTGTCAAAGCCTAATACGAAAGATCCGATAACCTTCTCGTTGACCGGAAAAAACCTTGCCGGAGTAAGTGCATACTTTTTTCGAAGGAGTGAGATAACCTCCGAGTACAGTGGAACATGATCATCTCTCAAAGATTTATCTACTACAAAGAAATTTATTCCCTCGTCATTTATAATCACTCTGCACATATCGAATGTGCCATCTTTATATTTTTCTAACCGCTCAAGTATAGCATCGTTAACTCTTTGAGCAAACGAAAAAGATTCTGTGTTCATAACCTTTTCCCTGTATATCTCCTTGTTTAGAAAAGACTCATCACCGTTTATTGCTATGAACCTAGTCTTCATGGGCAGTTTAATTATACCACATTGCAATGCACATGTTTCTGCGAAAAGCCTATAGTACGTATCGCTGAACTGTCCTGCACTCTTTAAGTCTTGGAGTTTATATATCGCTGGCGATTTGAGCATAGGTTGAGAAATTGACAATCCAACAAGCTTTTCATTGGAAGGGGTTACGATGAAGTTCAAATAAAAATTGTTGCTCCTTTTCTCTTTGCCACTACTAGAAGAATCTATGTAGGTTGATTGACTATAGTTACCATAACAAGTTACCACCGCAACATGGCGGTGGTAAACATCTAATCTCTCTTTTTTACTTTCGAGGAAAGCAATCAATTCCGAACTATCAAAATCAAGTGTTTCCATTATTCTATATTTTTCCGGTCCTATGTACATTAGCTTTCACCACGTCCCTTATCTAAAATGATGTTAGATAACACTTGCAGATTTACTTATCTATCATTGGCATCTTGATTCCGTGCTTCTTTGCGGTCTCGATTGCAATGTCGTATCCAGCATCTGCATGTCTTACTATGCCCATCCCTACATCGTTTGTTAGGACTCGTTCGAGTTTCTTATCTGCAAGTTCTGTACCGTCTGCCACTATGACGACACCAGCATGTATAGAATATCCTATTCCAACTCCACCACCGTGGTGTATGGAAACCCAAGTTGCACCACTTGCCACATTGAGCATGGCATTAAGCAGTGGCCAATCTGCTATCGCATCGCTACCATCTTTCATCGCCTCTGTCTCTCGGTATGGACTTGCTACAGATCCTGTATCATGGTGATCTCGACCTATGACGATGGGGGCTTCCAAAATGCCTTTTCTTACCATTTCATTCATGGCAAGACCCATTTCAGCTCTCTGCCCTTGTCCAAGCCAGCAGATACGAGCAGGCAGACCTTGCCATTTAACTCTCTTTTGTGCCATTTCTATCCACTTTCTTATGTGCTCATCTTCACCGAAAAGTTCTAAAACTTTTTGATCCGTCTTGTATATGTCTTCAGGATTACCTGATAGTGCAACCCATCTGAATGGTCCTTTACCCTCGCAGAAGAGATCTCGTATATACTCAGGTACGTATCCAGGAATATTGAATGCATCTTGGACACCGTGATCTTGTGCCAGTCTTCTTATGTTATTACCGTACTCAAAGACCTTCGCACCTTGCCGCTGCATCTCCAAGAGTGCCTCAACATGTTTTGCAACACTTTCGTAAACCATTTCTAAGTACTTTTGTGGATTGTCTTTTCTCAATTTCAGCGCATCTTCAAAAGAAATGCCTGCAGGCACATACCCATTGAGTGGATCATGTGCGGATGTCTGGTCAGTCACTGCATCTGGTATGATGCCTCTTTTCACCAATTCAGGATGAACTTCAGCTGCATTGCCAAGCAAGCCTATTGAAAGTGCCTTACCTTCTTTCATGGCCTCTCTCGCCATTTTCAATGCCTCATCGAGATTATCTGTCCATGTATCTAGATAGCCTGTTTGCAATCTTCTATCTATCATCCTCTTGTCCACTTCGACAGCTATGACTACACCGTCGTTCATGGTTACTGCAAGTGGTTGAGCTCCACCCATCTCACCGAGTCCAGCTGTGAGTATAAATTTGCCTTTTAGTGAACCACCAAAATATTTCTTTGCAAGTGAATAAAATGTTTCATACGTGCCTTGAAGTATTCCTTGAGTACCGATGTATATCCAACTACCGGCCGTCATTTGACCGTACATGATGAGTCCGCGTGCTTCCAAGTCATTGAAATATTCCCACGTTGCCCATTTTGGGACGAGATTTGAGTTGGCAATGAGCACTCTCGGAGCCCATTCGTTGGTCTTCCAAATTGCAACTGGCTTACCACTCTGCACCATGAGTGTTTCATCGTTCTCCAAAGTCTTAAGTACTTCGACAATTTTATAGAACGATTCCCAGTTTCTTGCGGCTTTACCCTTACCACCGTAGACAATCAAATTTGCTGGGTCTCTCGCAACTTCCGGGTCAAGGTTATTCATGATCATACGCATTGGTGCTTCTGTCTGCCATGATTTACATGTAAGTTTGTTCCCCCTTGGAGCTCTAATTACTTCTGCCATACAACTCGACCTCCCAATCTTAAGAATTATTTGTCTCCGTTGTTGACGTTACATCGATTCAATCATCAAAATTCTATCAATTATTATCCCATTTTCAAAGAGCTAAAAAGGAGTGAATACACGATTATAGAACGCAAAGATTATTCAGTTTTTGCTATCCCACTTTTCTCTTATCTTCTCAACAATTTCTTGAGCGCTCTTGGTCCCCGCGATTCCACCAATTGCCGTTTCTCTCAAGCTTTCCGGTAATGACTTTCCAACGTTGTACATTGCGTTGACAACATCGTCAAATGGTATAACACTCTCGATTCCTGCGAGTGCCATTTCTGCACAAGCAATTGCCACGTTGACTGCAGAACCATTTCTCTTCACGCATGGTACTTCTACAAAACCGCCAACTGGATCACATACAAGTCCCATCAATGATTTCAAAGAAATGGCTGCAGCATTGCCCACTTTGACTGGATCTCGTGAGAAGTAGTATGTGATCATCGAAGAAGCCATTGCTGTTGCGGTACCTATCTCAGCCTGACAACCACCTGCAGCACCGGAAAGGGTAGCACGTTTTGCTACAACATTTCCAATGCCTGATGCAACGATGAATGATTTCAAAAGCTCGTCATCGGAAGCCTTCTTGACATATTTCAATGCGTACAGTGCACCTGGCATCACACCACATGAACCTGCCGTAGGACATGCAACGATACGTCCCATCGAAGCATTTGATTCTCCCATGGAAATGGCTACAACAGTTGCCACGTGATTGAACTCACTCATCATGTATGGCACAGCATTAGAAAGCTTTGCGCCGTTGTTGCCTGTGAGATTTGTCAGTGTATTGAATTCCTTCCCATAATTCTTTTCAGCCTCTTCCAGCATTACGTACATGAGTTTTCTAAGAGCTTCTTTGACCTTTTGTGGATCTCTACCGGTCTCCATCATCTCTTGAGCAAGTATGATCTCGCTAAATTCAAGATTCGTACTGATACTAATTTCCAGTAATTCTGAAAACGTCACAGCAACTCACCCTCTTCAAGCTTTACAAAGTACAATTCCGTCACATTGTCAAGCCTTTTCAAGCAACGAAGTACTTCATCATCCACATTCTCGTCGAGCTCAATGATAGTAAGTGCTATACCTTCCAATGCATTTATACGCCTAAGGTAGACGTTGGCTATATTAACACTTAGGCAATCGAGTATCTCCTTCAATGCACCTGGTCTGTCTTTGTTGACTATCACTATTGCAGGAAAATCGCCAGTTAGAGAACATTCCACGCCATTGATCTTTGTAATTTTGATTGCCCCACCGCCTATTGATGAACCTTCTATCTCGTTGTACAAATCATCTTTCCATGCCTTGATGAGGACTGTATTTGGATGCACATCACCGAGATCATCGCTTTCAAAAGAGTACATTAGTCCATACATCTTCGCAATTTCATATGAGTCTTTTACATCAAAGCTGTCAGGCTTCAGCCCTAAGACACCTGCAATCAAGGCCCTATCAGTTCCGTGCCCATAATAAGTCATTGAAAATGAACCATGGAGTACGAAATTTACACGCTGTGGAATTCCCATGAGTTTATAAACAAATCTCGCAATCTTGAGGGCACCAAGCGTATGCGAGCTCGACGGACCAATCATCACTGGTCCAGATACTTCAAGCAATCCCATCCAAAAACCTCCTCGATGTGACAAAATTGTCAGATCTACTAATAATTATAGCACATTTGTACGTTGAAAGACACTGACTACTCAACATCTGTGGTATAATCTATGGTGTTATGAGAAACCGCGATAGGTTTTCCAAAACATCAGTATAGTAAAGGTGGTGATTTTATGAACATACGGAAGATCATGGAAATGAAAGGCAAAGAACCGATAGTCATGATCACTGCATATGACTACCCATCCGCAAAAATAGCAGCAGGTTCAGGAATTGACATACTCTTAGTAGGTGATTCGCTCGGTAATGTAGTACTTGGATATGATAGTACGGTTCCAGTTACCATGGAAGATATGTTGATACATATCAAAGCAGTTAGAAGAGGTGCGCCAGAGGCCTTTATAGTAGGTGACATGCCATTCTTATCGTACGAAATCAGCCCGGAAAAGGCTATTGAAAACGCTGGATTGATGCTAAAGGCTGGTGCAAATGCAGTAAAACTTGAAGGTGGAGAAGAATTTGCAAATACGATAAGGAAAATAACTTCGTCCGGTATTCCTGTGATGGGTCATCTTGGCTTTACACCCCAATCGGTCAACTTACTTGGTGGTCATCGAGTACAAGGAAAGACACCAGAAAGCAGGGCGAAATTACTGAAAGACGCAAAGGCTTTGGAAGATGCAGGATGTTTCTCAATCGTGCTTGAACTTGTCACAGAAGAGGTGGCAAAAGAAGTTACCGAGTCTGTGACGATACCAACGATAGGCATAGGGGCTGGAAGATATTGCGATGGACAGGTACTTGTCTTCCACGATGTTGTGGGATTGAGTCAAGGGGAATTCAAATTCGTCAAAAGATATGCTGACACGTATAACATCATGTTGAATGCGGTATCACAGTACAAAGAAGATGTGAAAAGTAAAATCTTCCCAGATGAAAAGAACGTCTTTTAGCATCCTCAATGTGAATTAAAAAGCGGGAGATGTCCTCCCGCTTTTTTGTTTGCAATTATCCTCTCAATAACTGAAGAACGTTTTGCGGCAGTGCATTTGCTTGGGCAATCATAGACATACCAGACTGCATCAAGATTTGTTGTTTGGTAAACTGCATCATTTCTTGAGACATATCTGCATCCCTTATTCTGCTCTCTGCTGCTGTTAAGTTTTCCGATGCAACACCAAGGTTAGCTATCGTATGTTCGAGTCTATTTTGGATGGCACCGAGCTGTGATCTTATTGAGCTAATCTTGTGAACAGCAGCATCAATTACGCTGATCGTTCTTTCAGCAGAATCCTGACTTGTTACTTTTAATGTCGCTGTGGTTAATCCGAGGTTTTTTGAATCGATCGCATCTATACCTGCGATCATGTTTGCCCCTTCATTTGCGCCAATTTGGAAGATCAGTTGATTTCCAGAAGTATTTACACTCTCAATTCGAGCTACGGCACTATCGATAACTGCCTCTTTTGGTAGTGCACCGCCAAATTGATCAATATCGAACCTCGTAGTATTCCATGAAAGCTTTACACCACCAATCTCTGCACTTCCCAAAGAATACGTTACTATAGTCTCACTAATGCCGCCTGTCTTAATTAAGACAACTCTTGCGTCGATTTGACTTGTTGTTGTACCGGTAAACTGACCAATTTCGATGATCAATGTTCCCTCACTTGCATTAGAAGAAACTGTTGCTGAAAGATCAATGTTACCTTCTGCGACCACCTTGACATCGGCATCTGCTCTGAAACCTTCCAAGTTGCCGTTGAGTAATTTCTTCGTGTTGAATTCTGTTGCCCTACTGATTCTGTCAATTTCATCTCTCAGTTGGTCTATTTCTGATTGGATGTTTGACCTATCAACATCAGTGTTTGTCTCAGTAGCTGCTTGAACAGAAAGTTCTCTCATACGTTGCAAGATAGAGTGAACCTCACTCAAAGCCCCTTCTGCAGTCTGAATCAGAGAAATAGCATCCTGAGCGTTCTTTGAAGCCATGTCGAGACCTCTAACTTGACCTCTCATCTTCTCACTTATCGCCAGCCCAGCAGCGTCATCGCTTGCCCTGTTTATCTTCAAACCAGAAGACAATCGCTCAAGTGTCTTTTGCATATCGTTGTTTGTCAGAGTGAGCTGTCTCCATGAGTTAAGAGCCGACAAGTTGTGGTTAATCCGCATAAACCCACCTCCATATCAAAAGATAATTATAGATAATAGGCAGTGAAGTATGTCGCATGATCATACTAAATGATAAATACCACTTTCCGTCATTTTTCAAAAAATACTGCCCTAAGATTCTTTGATAAAACGTAATGTTCAACTTTTTTAGCTCCTAGGTTACTTAGTAAGGAATCTATACTTTCTTTGTTTCGTACTACTCTGAACAATGGATAGTACCAAACTATATCTTCTCTATCTCCAAATTCCGGTACAAAATAGAAGAGAATACCTTTCGAAAATGTTGAAATTATCTTTTCAGGATTAGGCTCTGTATTCAACAAGTCAAAACTCACCACGTTTCGTGAATTTTCTGAATACTTTATTCCTAATTCCAAACAAATATCTTTAACCATCTTGGCAACCTTGTCTTCATTTTCCACACTTTCTAAAGTTCTTAAGTCTGATATTCTTATATTGTACAAAACCTTCAATATATCTTCTTTGCCTATTTCTAGTCTTTGTAGATGCGAATTTCTCAGTCTATCATTGCACACTTTGAGCACTTCATTTCTTGGAAATGGATATGTATAATAGAACTTACCGTTGTTTTTCCACATCCTTACAGGCGAGATAACACCAAATCCTGAGTGCTTTTCAGATATATTCCCAACCCAAACTATTTCATCATTTTTGTTTCCAAAAGGTTCTGAAGGATAAAAGCCGTCAAACGGATAAGCGTTGAGTAACATGTCACCAATTTTCGAATTCTTTTTGCATGCTTCCATGTGAAGTTGGAAAGCTCTTTCTAACTCTTCTTGATTCGATGAACTTTCGAGTAGTTTTGCATATCTATAATTGTAAAATGAAAAATGTTCTACGTCTGCTATATTTTCTAATAGTTTTCTTGACTTAGTTTTATCAATATCTGATAGAAAAACAGCACTTACATATTTTGCAAAGTCTGCATCTGACAAAAGGTAAAGGTTTTTGAGTTCCTTACTGCTAAATTCTTTAGATATATCGATGAAAAATTCTTTATGTTCCATGAGATAGTCTCTTATTTCCTCAAATACCCCATCGATATCTGGATCGAGCCTTGTTTTTAAGTCATCCAAAACAGGTTTTACAAACTTCGACAACTCTGGGAATGCATCTATAGCTTTCTTATAGTACTCCAGAGCCAATTTGAACTTTCCCATCTTTAAATACAAATCCCCAATGAGTGAGAGTGCAGTTCCTCTTAATGACTCATCGTTCGATTTTCGAATCTCATTGAGTACCTTGAGCTTTTCAACATTATCAACTGAAGCATTTTCAAAATAAAAAATCAGTGCACCGACACCATACTTCTGAATTGATTCGATAATATTTTCTCCCAAAAAATACTCAATAACTAAGTCACTTGTATTATTGTATAAGAGCCTTTTGAGAAGTAGTTTTTCAAACCTTGTTTTTAAGAAAGGAACGTAAACTTCCGGATTAATGACTTTGCCAGCTTGTACGTCCTTATCTATTATTCCCATGATATCTATTTGTATCTCTTTCTCAGCTGCAAATTTCAGCAATACCTCTATCTCATTTGATAATTTTCTAAACGTATCTACATCCAATTCAGACAGATGCAACAAGAGTGGTCTAACTATCCTTCCTGGTTCTTCGTTCGTTTTCTCAAGTTCGGAGAACACCTTATCAAAATGAAGTTTGAAGTTCTCTATATCTCCCTTCTTGAGATATCCGATAGAGAGTAATGCTCTAGCTGATGATAGATATTTTATGGATGTAATAGTCCATATAAATTTTTCAGGATGTTTTTCAGCTTTTTCAATTCTTGAGAAGAATTCTAAACCATATTCCACGAGTTTTTCATATTCTTTGTTTATTTCAGCAACAGCAAGCAAACCGTAATATGGATCAGGATTATCTTTCTGTAGGGATAATGTAAATTTGAATAGATCCTCTGCAGACTTATAAAGTCCTTTTGAGTACAGGTCAATACCATGAAGGAAAAAGATTTCTAATCCTATAGAAGGGAGCTTCTTTTCTCTTCTTACCAATTCCATAATTTCGTCAACTAAAATGTATTTCTCATATTTGTATTCGCTTATTGATTCTGTCTTGTAAAGCTGGCAAAGATAATAGACTCTTTCAGTTGTTGGCATGTTCTTATTTTCATTTAATAATTTGACAAGCAGAGATTTGGTCCTATCGTATTTTTTCTTCTTTAGTGCTCTTGTCCAAATGTATCCATAGTGATAGATTTTAAATGGTGCTTCCACTACTTTGCCTTTGTGTATCGCTTGATTGTGAACTATGTTTTCATAGTGTACAGTTCCATTCCTAAAGAGTCTTGCGGTTGACGCAACTTCTGTTTTCTTTAGATCCCAATCAAGATAGCTTATGGTAGGAAGATAAACAGTATTCACGTCATCTGGTAGTTCTTCGAGAAACTTCCTAATACCAGCAAAATCTTCTCTGACTTCTTCATCTGCATCATAAATAAGAACCCACTCACAAGTTGGAAATTGTAGTGAATAATTTCTTGCCTCTGAAAAGTCATCTTTCCACTCATGGAAGAAAATCTTCTCAGTGTATTTTTTCGCAATTTCAACACTATTGTCAGTTGAACCAGTATCAACAACAACTATTTCATCAACATATGGTTTGATGCTTCCAAGAGCTCTATCCAAGTTGTTTTCTTCGTTTTTCATTATCATAGCAACACTGAGTAAACATTTTCTATCTACTTTCTTATCCACTTTTATTCCTCCTAAATTGAGAAATTCATTCAAATTATTTTTCAATGGATACTGACAACTATCCTAAAAAAGCATTAAAAAAGGCAAAGCAGGTTTTACCCGCTTTGCCTTTCTAATTTGATACTACACTTTTGTGCGAAAAACAAACTCAAAATGAATTATCTAAGCAGTTGCAATACATTCTGTGGTTGTGCGTTCGCTTGTGCCAACATCGACATACTGGACTGGAGCAGTATCTGTTGTTTAGTGTATTGCATCATCTCTTTCGCCATGTCTGCATCTCTTATTCGGCTTTCTGCTGCTGTCAAGTTCTCCGATGCCACACCTAAGTTCGATATCGTGTGTTCCAACCTATTTTGAATAGCTCCAACTGCTGCTCTTGCCGTGCTCACCTTATGGATTGCACTATCGACAACCATTATAGTTCTTTCTGCACTGTTTTGATCGGTCACTTTTAGCGTTGATGTAGACAGACCAAGCGCTCCTGCACTCATGTTATCTATCCCAGCAACCATGTTGTGACCTTCGTTTGCACCTATCTGGAATATGAGCTGCTTATTCGCCGTATAAACCGCTTCAGCCCTTACCACTGCACTATCTACTACTTCATTAAGTGGTAGCGAACCACCAAATTGGTTGAGGTTGAAAGTATTGCCAGTCCAGGTAAAGGTTATACCACCAAATGCGGCAGATCCTGCACCGATTGACGCAATCGTACTTGTAATAACACCACTTGAGTTAATCTTGACAATTCTTACATCGAGTGGGCTCGTGACATTTCCAGTGAGCTGACCGACTTCGATAACAAATGTCCCTTCTGAAACCACGCCACTACCTTTATTAGTCTGAACATTGATGTTTCCACCTGTGACAACTTTAATATCTGCTGTTCCTCTAAATCCTTCTATCTTTCCATCAAGTAACTTCTTCGTGTTGAATTCTGTTGTTCTGGATATCCTGTCTATCTCTTCTCTTAGTTGGTTGAGTTCTGCTTGTACTTGGTTCCTATCTACGTCTGTGTTTGTATCAGATGCTGCTTGTACTGCTAGTTCTCTCATTCTTCCAAGTATCGAGTGTACTTCCGTTAATGCTCCTTCTGCTGTCTGGATCAATGATATGGCATCTTCTGAGTTCTTTATAGCCATATCAAGACCTCTGATCTGACCTCTCATCTTCTCACTTATTGCCAATCCTGCTGCATCGTCTCCTGCTCTGTTTATCCTCAAACCTGACGAAAGTCTTTCAAGTGTCTTTCCCATGTCTGTGTTTGTGCTGTTAATACTTCTCCAGCTGTTCAATGCACTGATGTTATGATTAATCCTCATACCTTTCACCTCCATGTGTTTTCTTTCCTGAATTTCTAAGTAACTTTTCTTAAGGGCGCCCTTTTCTACAACATTATTATCGGAATATAGATTGAAAACTTTATAGTGTCTTAGTTGACTTATTGGAAGAATTTGAAAAAACATTGAACGATTTTAATACATAGTAGGTCTAATACATTGAACGGGAAAAAGCAGAGAAAATGATGAATTGGGTTTGCCATAACTCCTTTGTTTAGTATTTTCAAAGTTTAGTTTTTCATGTCCATGCCCTAGGGAGGCGAGTTTGTGAGAATAAACAACGACCTTGGAACATGGTCAGTGAGGTATTTGCAAAGTTTACAAAATCAACAAGTATCAAATGTTCGAAATTCTTCTCAGACTCACGTGTCAGTTACACGGAACATTTCTACTGGTACGGTTGCAGAAGGAATGCGTTCTCAAATTAACAGTTACCGTGAGGCAATGGCAAGTACGTACAACGCAATTGGCATTATGAACACTGCGGAAAGTGGAATTCAAGGTATCAGCAACACTGTTCAAAAGATGAAGGAATTAGCAACACAGGCTACGAGTAACAATTTGACAGACGATCAAAGGGTAAGGCTTCAAGAACAATTTTCTCAATTGTCACAAGGTATCAACAGGGTTGTTGAACAGACAACTTACGATGGCAAGAGAGTACTTGGCGGTGATATAGGAAATATGGAAGTTCAGTTAGGCACTAATCAAGAACAAATGAGTATCACCCTCCCGGGCATGGACCTTAAGAATTTGGGACTCGAGAATGCTAATTTGAACAGTGTGGAAAATGCTCAAAATGCTTTGAAAACTCTCGATACTGCTATCCAGAATGTTGCTAATACAAAAAATTACGTGAACACAATTTCAGATCAGTTGGGTAATGCTGCAAGGAGTCTTAGCAATACTACAATGAACATCACCTCCTCCGTGAGTTCATTAAACGATACAAATGCTGCACGCAGCATGATGGATTTAATCAAGACAGCTTTGCTTTCTCAAGCAACTTCCGGTGTCGTGTCGCAGTCCAACACCAATAGCATGAGTGTGTTAAGACTATTAGGTTAGAATCTTTATATGAAAATTAAAAAGCGGTGGATTCAAATCCACCGCTTTTTTGTTCACGCTTAACTATATTTGGTACTCTGGTGCCGAGGGCGGGACTTGAACCCGCACAGAGCCTAGCTCCTGTTGATTTTGAGTCAACCGCGTCTGCCAATTCCGCCACCTCGGCATATATGTGCTTAAAATCAAAAGCACATATATTCTATCATCAAATCAATCGTTTTTCAAGTAGTTATTTGGTTATTTTGATGCGTTATATTTTTCTATTCCTTTTCCAAGTATTTCAACAGCCTCTCTGAGTTTTTCTGATTCCAGTACGTATGCAATTCTTATCTCACTTAATCCGGCACCCGGAGTGACGTAGAATCCGCTCAGAGGTGAGGCCATCGTTGTCTTACCATTTATATTAAACTCTTGAAGCATCCATATGATGAAATCTTCTGCATTTGCCACTGGTAACTTTGCTGCTAAGTAAAACGCGCCTTCTGGTTTGTGAACAACGACACCTGGAATTTCTTTCATCGCTTCGTACGTTGCATCCCGTCTTTTCTGATACTCATCACGTACACTGTTTGTGTACTCATCGCCAAGTGACAACAGTCCTATTGCACCATACTGTGTCGTTTCTGCAGGACAGAGACGTGCTTGAGCAAATTTTAATACACCCTTGGAAAATTCCTTGTTCTTTGTAACAAACATCCCAATCCTTGCACCACATGCACTGTATCTCTTTGAAATACTATCTACCATTATCAATCTATCTTCTATACCTTCAAAATGGAATGCCGAAACGTGTTTCCTTCCATCGAATGTGAATTCCCTGTACACCTCATCTGAAATGATGACAAGATCATGCTTTTTCGCAAATTCGATAATCTGTTTTACCTCTTCGTACGTATAAACAGTCCCAGTTGGGTTAGATGGATTAGAGAAGAGTATTGCCTTCGTTTTTGGTGTCAACGCTTTTTCAAATTCTTCCATGGAAGGTAGTCTGTATCCATCTTCGGGATGGGCAGTTACCGGTACAAGTTTCACGCTCAGATACGTTGCAAAACCAAGGTAATTTGCATAGAACGGCTCTATTGTAAGGACTTCATCACCTGGGTCACATACGACACCAAGTGCGAACATTATTGCCTCACTGCCTCCATTTGTTATCGTAATTTCTTCGGCACTAACATTTATGTTGTGCCTTGCGTAGTAACTTGCAAACGCCTCGCGTAATTCGTAAATTCCTTGTGAGTGAGTATATGCAACAACCTCAGGCTTGTACTTATTGATGTATTCATACCAGATCTCCGGAGTCTTTATATCCGGCTGCCCGATATTTAAGTGGTAAACATATATTCCCTTTTTTTCAGCCGCATCTGAATACGGTACCAATCTCCTAATTGGACTTGCAGGTGTTTCCATCGCCCTTTTTGAAATCATCCTCTTCCCTCCCATGGTATTGATTTACCTTTCGTTTACGTAAACAATCTCACTTTCAACGACTTCAGGAAGGTCTAGTGGTTCATCGTATAAGACCTCAAGAAAAGCATATTCTTCGCTATACGAAATATCAAGTATAGTAACGTTCATGTAGCTGAGCTGCTGCATTTTTTTACCGTAAGAAACGAAATCAATCTTCAATTTCTGCTTGTATGCTTTTCTTTTCGTCAGTATGCGTTTCGATAATTTTGCTTTCTCAATTGCCCTTTCAACACTTGTGCCGTATGCATCTATTAAACCTCTAATTCCGAGTTTTACACCGCCAAAATATCTGGTGACAACAACGGCAACATTCAATAGTTCTGACCTTTTAAGCACATTGAGCATGGGTATACCTGCAGTTCCAGAAGGCTCACCGGCATCTGAAGAGAACTCAACAATCTCACTCTTGCCGATTACTCTATAAGCAGGACAATTGTGAGTTGCATCTGCATATTTCTTGCCCATCTCAGAAATAAAACTTTTGGCCTCATATTCATCCTCAACACCTCTCAATGTGGCTATGAATATGGACCTTTCGATATTTATCTTATTTTCTATCGTTCCCTCAATAGTTTTGTATCTTTCAATATCCATTTTGCCTCCATGTAGATTTGTCTAAGAGTTAGGTCGTAAAAACTCGCTGAAATGTGTTGGCCATCAATTTGAAATGTCAAGACACTTCTTGGTGTACCACCCTTTGGAAGTGATGTACTCCCGGGATTGATGACAACTTTTCCACTAAACTCTTCTATCTTTGGAATATGTGTATGGCCGTGGAGCAAGAAATGTACATCCTTTGCATTGAGAAACTGTTCCAAACTGTTCTCCTCAAATTGCTCACCATGTATAAGCAAAAATGAAAAATCACCGAAGTAGTCTATAGAAATTCTCGGCATCTCGGCAAGCCCTAAGACTTTCAAATCGACATCCGCGTCACAATTTCCCCTTATGTACTTTATTCTATAGTTCTTAAGTACTTCGACAACACCTTTTGGATCATATCCTTCAGGTAGTGGATTTCTTGGGCCATGGTAGAGAACATCTCCGAGATGAAAGATTGCATCGAATTGCCCAAGATCAAATTGTTCTTGAATATCCAAAAGTGCTTTCAAAGAACCATGCGTGTCACTCATAACAAGGATTCTCATTGTAAATCTCCTTTCGATAATTCTTCATTTTCCCCATTGATCATGTTTCTGTATTTATTCACCGTCCTGCGAGATATGTTGATACCAACAGACCTCAGCAATAGCATGATTTGATGGTCCGTAAGGCTACCGTCCACTTTTAGCAGTTCTCTAATCTCATTAATTATGAGCAGTTTATTTGGTCCTTTACCGAAGAACATTCTCAACGGTAAAATACCTCGAGGCGTATTAACGAACTTATTTCTAACAGCTCTACTTATCGTAGCTGTGTTTACGTCTAGAACATTAGCTACGTGTGTCATAGTTACTATTTGTGGGTATTTTCTGTAGCCTCTCAGAAAATATTCATTTATCTCCCTTACAAAATTGCAGATTTTGTAAAGCGTCTCTTCGCGCATTTGGAGCGCTTTGGCAATAAACGGATCTGATACCTCTATCCTTCTTACTTCGACGCGGTCTACATCGATCGTAGCATCTGGAAAGATATATATACTACCGTCATCGTTTGCTGAATAGTGATCTATCTCATCGTGAAACTCTTCAAAAGTCAGTTTTATAAGGGACTTAGCCTTGTCAAGAGGGAGACCAAATTTATCGCACAATTCTTCTTCCGATATTCTAAGTTTTCCCTTACTATCGATGTTGTAAATTATGTACTCAACTATTCTCTCATCCTCATCGGGCAAGTACAAAAATGGCAATAACTTTTCAAGGGACGCATGCAAGTCTTCAGAACTAGGATATATCTCGTCGTTTATCTCTCGAACATCTGCGTATCGTTCTCTAAGCAAATAAGCAGGTGCTTCAAGCACCTGCAGATAGAATTTTTCTGTTCTTGTAAGGATTAACTTTTGTTCAAGAGATTGTTTTATCTTATCAGTTCTCTTGCTATCTGGCATGCTAATTCTGCGTTATTCTTCAGTAGTTCGATATTCGCTTTCAACGTCTTACCGTTGCTGAGTTGTGCAACTCTTGACAACAAATAGGGGGTCACATTCTTACCTGAAATGCCTTTCTCAAAACATTCATTCAATGCTTGATCAATGTAACCTTGGACCTCCGATTCTGCGATTACATGCTCTTGCTGTATTGGGTTTGCCACCAATATGGCGCCTTCTATATTTAGTGCCTTCTTTGCCTTAAATATGTCGGCTACTTCTTTTGGTGAATCAACTGCATGGTCAATCTGATAATCGGAAAGCCCTTCGTAGAATATTGGGAATTTGTTAGTCTTGTATCCCAAGACAGTTACTTGGAACGTCTCCAAAAATTCTATCGTTTTCCTCACGTCTAATATCGATTTGCAACCTGCACTCACAACAATTACATCGCTCTTTGCCATCTCTGTGATATCTTGAGAGACATCCCAATCTCCCATATGCACACCACCGATGCCACCAGTTGCAAAGACATCTATACCAACGAGTTTTGCAATCCTCATCGTTGCACTCACAGTCGTTGCAGCACTCTTTTTCAGAGCTACTGCATACGGTATTTCCCTTGTACCAATCTTCAAAGGTTCGTCTTCTAACATCTCATTGATCTGGGATTCACTCATCCCAACTATAATCTTGCCCCTCACAACGCCTATCGTTGCTGGAACAACACCATTTCCCCTCGCTATATCTTCCATCATTTTTGCAGTCTCGATATTGTGAGGATAAGGTAGACCATGGGCTATAACCGTACTTTCCAATGCTATTATCGGTTTTCTCTCTTCAAGTGCGCTCCTCACTTCATTGGACAACTCAATGTCTCTATTTGTCATTTCATCCACCTCTTTCTATGATTTATCAGTTGCACCGATTGTGCACCGATTAATCATTTTACTGTAAGTGTCCTAATAAACTCACCAAGGTCTTGTACGTTTACAACTATATCGTACTCACCTGTTGGCAGTTTTCCAATCTGAATCGTTTTCGAAGGTGTTGTGAACGCTTGAGTGACGTAATCACCCTTAGCAGGTTTGTAGAACGTTCCACCAATAGTAATCTTACCACGTTTTCCTGCCAATGGATAGATTATATCTGGTTCATCCAATTCTATTCTATATCCACCCGTTGGGAATGTGCCTGCAATTATTTGGATAGAAATTTCATCATTCCTTGAAACAGCTATCCCTTCAGAGATTTCTCTGTACCCAGAATCTGCCCTTACCAATATCCTCAACATGGCACCTCCAACATCAGATGGTAAACCCACCAAACCGGTACCATCATTTCCATTTCTTGACTGTATTGCCTCATCTGGAAGTGGTTGATTATTTACATATATCTTGAAATCTACGGGACAGACGACAAGTACTGGATTTAACCTGATGTATGTAGCATTTCTCATACCAGGAAAACTATATGAAAGTTCTCTCTTTGCTTTCTCATCGACAATCCTGATCAAATAATTCATCGTAGAATTTCCTGGCTGGAAGTACCAAGCTTTGACTATGTACCCCTTCTTTTCAGTATCTGCGAAAAGCTTGATGTATTGCACGTTAAAAGTCTTTGTACCAATCGACTTATACAAAGATTCAGGAAAAGTTTGATCCACTGAATGAACAAAAACATTGACATTTTGACTGACTGGTTGTACGACAGGTTCGGCAAAACCTATACAAAACGTCAACAGTACAAGAAAAGCTAAATAGATTCTCCTTAACATACTTCCACCTCCTGTCAATATGGTTGATCCTTCTTTGACCATTTGTGTTTATACAGCTCTTCATCCGCTTTCATGTATGCTTTATCGAAATCATTATATTCTGAAAGGTCAACTATGCCATATGAAAATCCTAAATTGATTTCATTCTTTGCTATATTGTAAAGCCTAGAAATCTGATTCTTAATATCGCCACTTTTTGTAATTATACAAAATTCATCTCCACCCAATCTAATAAAGTAATCATCCGAACGGATATTATTCATTACAAGCGTAGAAAACCTCTTCAATATCTCATCACCTTTTCTGTGACCATACACATCGTTCATCTTTTTGAATCCATCTAGATCAAGCAACACAAGTATACCATCGTTTTTATCTAATTTCTCTATTATCTTCCTGTTGTAAGCTCCAGTAAGTTGGTCAATGTAATTCTCCCTTTCAAGATAATCTTTCCTCTTCGACAAATTCTTGAAATGCCTGACTGCCTCCATGCTAACAAATACCAAAAAGATTATCCTACCATACGGTAACAATAATTCATCTGGAAGCCTTGATAAAAGAACTGTAGTAGATTGTATCGCAGTCATCAAAAGAAACAATATTGGGAAAACAAGTTCGATAACCTTGTACCTAAAAACATGCCACATCGTGAGACCCACCAAGAATAACGAGTATAGATTTGAGACATCTGATAGCACATTAATGACGCTATTTTCAAAAGGTAAGATAATAATCCACAATATTATGATTGGGATACACAGCAAAACGTTCAAAAAGATTTTCCGTATTTTCTTACCATATCTTTCATTTATCGATAAATAGATGAAAGTTGCACTTAAGGCAGGTAGTGCAATGCTCACTTTTTCAAATAGCATGTACAAGAATACGCTTCCGCTCGTTTCTCTGAAAACAAATTGAAATAAGCCGATGATCGTAAATAACGATGAAAATCCAAGGTAGAGATACTCTTTTCTTTGAGGAATATTCGTAATACCAAAGATAAAGAACATTATGTATGCAATTATCGTTGCAATTCCCATTGCAAACAAGTTCAGATCATTACGAAACATACCTTGCAACCAAGATATCTTCTGTGCTTCTGACAGAGTTGTAACGTACGGTAAATACGAAATACCATAGTTCATCACAGCAAAGAGTTCCAATCTTATCGAGTTCTGGTTTGACAAAATGCTTTTAGGTAACCTCACAATAATGGGTGATGGCCATATGTTACCTGACTCACTACCAACTACGTGAATGAGCTCACCGTTTAGGTAGACTTTCAACTGATTCCCAATAACCTTTTGAAAAACCACTGCGATTTCTTCCGTACTACTTAGCAGATATTCAGGTAATTCGAATGAAGCTTGAAGGAATGTTCTACTTGGTTTCTCAACCTTTTGATAGAAAGGAAGGCTCCTGTCCCAACTCGCAATTACAGTCCCGCGTGGTCTACTCAGATAATTGAGGAATGACGATATGATCAAAAACAACAAAACAGAGAGAAAAAAAGGCAAAAGAATTTTTCTCGTGATATAGTCCCCCCTTGTAAACAAAATGCAAATCACCCCATAAAATATAATACACAAAAGCAACTCTATTCTATGATAATATATATTTCTAATCAATAAATTTTGAGTGAATTTGAAATGAAAAAGGTGGAGAGCTTATTCATTTCTCCACCTTCGATATCTTCTTAGTATGTCTTATGCACTTATTATACTATGATTCTTTTAAAAATTGATCTCCCCAGAAACTGATATGTACGTCTTATTAATCATATCGGTTACACCATTTGAATCCACCGAGAATTTCAAATACCCGTCTTTAATATACTTTTTGAAATTGAGTCCGAGGCCAATGTCGTTGGATGAAATGACACTTGCTGAAATGGCATAGTCCTTTGTTGTATCGTATGTAAGGCCTACGTTAATATCACCGTAGTCAAAGTCGTAACTACCATAGCAATGTATCCGTCATCGCTCGTTTGCCTCGTGTAGTTGAACCAATCGTCTTGATTTCCACCGAACGTTTTCTGCCATTTCAAATTTCCACTGCCATCCAGTTTCAGCAAGTATCCATCGTATCCACCAGAGCCGAACGAGTCTGTCCAACCAACAGCTATGTATCCGCCATCGCTGGTTTGTTGGATGTATTGTGCACCATCGAAACCTGTTCCACCGTACGTCTTTTGCCATATTTTTGGTTCATTTGAAATAGATGTTGGTATGCAACTGATTAAAAAAGAAAAGACGAAAAGAATTGCTAAACACATATAGGAATATTTTCTCATGAAAGTAACCCCCAAAATTGTTATTCATATCCCGACGTGAGATATTCGAAAGAAAAGGTGGGGATAGTTAACCCCACCGGATGAAGATCACAATTTGCCAAGCTTGCAAGTTCCTTTCATTTCGCTTTTTCCACTTGCGGTGCTCTTACGGTGAGTTGTCCATCATCTTCTACAACTTCAAATGCACCGTTCTTTCCGCCGAAGCCATCATCACCGAATGCGAATGCATTTGGATCAAATACCCACTCTCCATCAACAATGAATTTGTACTCATACACACCTGGAGTCAGTTCCAAAACGGCCTCCCAGACGCCATCTTCAACGTAATATGCTTCCGTATCCTTATCGCTCCAGCCGTTGAAATCTCCAGCTATGAACACCCTGTTGGCATCTGCTTTGAATCGAATAATCACGTAGCCATCCTCATCAACATATATCGTATCTTCACGGTCTTGGTTTATCTCGTAATTCTTCGACACTGTTTTCTTCGGACCACCCACAGAATTGACTTGGTAATCACTTGTCAAAACGAATGCACCGTTCTTCCCACCGAAGCCATCATCGACGTACGATGGTGCTTCTGGGTCTTCCTTCCAAGTCGTACCGTTTATCACGTACTTGTACTGATAACTTCCCGGGTCTAAAGCAACTGCCAGTTGCCATACTCCATCGACAAGTTGCATAGGCATGGCGCTGGTGCTCCAATTGTTGAAATTACCTGCAAGGAATACAGAAGTTGCCTTAATGTTCGTCTTGAACGTGAAAAGTACCTTACCATCTTGATACGTCACTGCAGAAAATGCGAAAATAGAGATCAGTAACAACCCTAAAACGATGAGAGCTTTCCTCTTTCTCATGTTATCCACCTCCCCATACATAATATTTTACCTCACCGATAAGTTATAGGAATTTCATCGTGTGGAAACGTTCCAAACGCATATAGAAGTTGAGCTCTTTGTATAAAGAAAAATGGGGGTACCATCGAGTAGATATCCCCATTTTTTAATATCACTAATATCACCTTGTTGTTAATCCTTCTTCGTTACTTTCTGCAAAATATCTGAATTATTGATTTAGTTTATCTGCCCGAGTTGATCCAACTTGAGTACGTAGGCATTACCCAGTTCATCACTGGATTCCTTCGTCGTACCACCAACTATGTAACCGCCATCATTCGTTTTCTGAATGGAATATGCAGCACTGAGTTCACCCTTACTGTATGTTCTTTCCCATACCTCATTGCCAGTCGAATTTAATTTCAAAATGTACGCATCACTAGTTGCTGTGAATGGCATGACACTCGTTACGTTGAAATTTTTCACACCTGCAAGGATGTAACCACCATCATTTGTTTTCTGAATGGAATATGCTGAGTTCAAGTAGTCCCCATCGTAATTTTTAGACCACAAAATGTTGTGCTGACCGGTACTGCTTATCTTGGCAACGTACAATTTCGATTCCAGTAAGGAGATGCCCCAACTTCCAGCAAAGACATAGTTACCATCATCTGTCTGGACAACGCCATTTGCCTCATCATTTCCCGTACCGCCGTAAGTTTTATCCCACTCGTAATTACCATCACTGTTTAGTTTTACTATATACACATCATTCCCGCCAGCGCCGAACGAATTTGTAGAACCTGCAATGATGTATCCGCCGTCATTTGTTTGTTGGATCCATTTACCTTTATCTTCACCCGTGCCGCCAAATCTTTTTTGCGAAAGAATATCACCATCTTCATCGATTTTGAGAAATAACACATCTACGTTGCTTGAATTTAACGAGTTTGATGTCACAGTGACAGTCGTGAATCCGGTTATAACATAATTGCCATCAGCTGTTTCTTGTATGCAATTTGCTCTATCATTACCCGGGTTAGTATAAGTTTTCCCCCATTCTGATTCACCATCTTGATCAAGTTTTACAACATATACATCTTCGTCGTTGCTTGAGGATGAGGATGTTGTATAGCCTGCAACAATGTATCCACCGTCATTGGAAGTTTTGGCGTTGAGCATCGATCCAATTAAAAAGTGTTTCCTCATATCCTAATCCCTTCATTCTTGAATTGTCGCTATATTTTTAGACCATAGAAACACAGAAATGGTTGAACAGACAACAACAAAAGACCCCCTTGAAAAAACAAGGGGGTCAGTTAACCAAAGCCTGGGCACTACCTACTCTCGCAAGGGGTCGTCCCCTTACTACCATCGGCCCACGGTGGCTTAACGGCCAGGTTCGGTATGGTGCTGGGTGTTTCCCA
>Ga0116141_10001159_pt1 | contig 22299 bp, 10 predicted proteins | sample AD_UKC097_MetaG_FD_89744 | JGI IMG/M metagenome (GOLD analysis project Ga0116141, IMG submission 89744) | Active sludge microbial communities of municipal wastewater-treating anaerobic digesters from USA - AD_UKC097_MetaG | ecosystem: Engineered > Bioreactor > Anaerobic > Digestate | place: USA...
CTGGACAATCGTGGCCAGCGAGGTCTGCTCGCCGGCACCCACGAGATTTCCTTCGTCCACGAAACGCCGACTGATCCGCCCATCCAGGGGCGACACAATCCGGGTGTGGCCCAGTTGCAGCTCGGCCTCCGCCAGGGCCGCGCGAGCCGCGAGGACCGCAGCGTTGGCCTTGTCCAGCTCTGCGGCCTTTGTCGTGAACTCCTGCTGGCTGACGGCGTTGGTCTTGATCGCCTCCCGCACCCGGTCGAAGTCGCTCTGTGCCCGCGCCAGCTCGGCCTCGCTCGATTTCAGGCTCGCGACCGCCTGATCGCGTTTGGCCTCGAACGATTCCGGCTCGATCTCGAACAGCAAGTCGCCCTTGCGGACATCAGAACCGTCCTGGAAATGGATGCGGCGCAGATACCCCTGCACGCGGGCGCGAACCTGGACTCTCTGAACCGCCTCCGTGGTCCCCGTGAACAGCTCCTCGTCGATCACGGTCTGGCAGATCGGCGTCGCCACCGTCACGGCTGACGGCGGCATGACCATCTGTGCCACGGTCGGCTTGGCCGTGAACAGCTTGAACATGCCGAATCCCAGGGCCGCGATCACAACCAGAGCTATCGCACTACCCAACAGACGGCTTGCTTTCATGATAGATCCTGCCTTTCGAATATGAAGATTTGCAGTTGTGCTCTCGTATCGATGTGTCGTGTCACCGAGAAGCCCCGTGCGGCACGTCCTGTGAGACATCCTGCGGGGCCGCCCACCCTCCCCCCAGGGCCTTGTACAGCCGAATCGCATCCTGGACCATCTGGCCCCGGCTGCCAGCCAGGTTGTCCTGCTGGTCGAAGAGGGTGCGCTGGACGTCGAGCACGTCCTGGAAGTCCGTCAGGCCGCTCTCGTAGAGCGTCTGCACGAGCGTCACGGATTGCTCGGATGCGGCGGCGGCTCGTTCCAGGGCCGCGTTGCGATCCTGTTCCTGGGCGTGGGCCGCCAGGGCGTTCTCCACCTCTTCGACAGCCGTCAGGACGGTTTGCTCGTAGCGGACGCGAGCCTGCTCCGCCACGGCCTCGCGCATCTTGATCGTACTGGTCACTCGATTGCCGTTGAACACATTCCACCGCAGATTCGGGCCGAACGAATACGCCCGACTGGCCCAGCTTCCCCAATCGGAGGCATTTCGAGCCTGCAAGTCGAACGTCCCGGACAGCGAGAACGACGGGTAGCGATCCGCCTGGGCCACGCCGATCTGGGCGACCTGGGCGGCCAATTGGTGCTCGGCCTGGCGGATATCCGGTCGCCGCCGCAACAGGTCGGCAGGCAGGCCCACCGCCCACAGCTCCGACAACTGCGGGATCAGACCCGGCGTTGCCAGGTCCTCGCTCAACGTGCCGGGGAATCCGCCCAGCAGCACGGCTAAGCGATTGATCGCCTGGATCTCGGCGACTTTCAACGGCGGCACTTGGGCCTCCGTGTTGGCCGAAGCCGACTCCGCTCGTTTGACGTCCAGCTCGGAGACCCGGCCCGCGGCGAACAGGCTGCGGGTCAACTCCAGGGTCCTTTGTTGCACGCGGAGATTGTCCTCGGCGTATCGGATCCGGAGCTGGATGGTCCGGAGCTCCACGTACGTGCTCGCGACCTCGCCCTGCAGCGTGATCTGGACGCCGTGGTAGTCGTCCACGGCGGCCTCCAGCGCGGCCTGGGCGGACTCCACGGATCGTCGAATCCCTCCAAACAGATCGATCTCCCAGGCCGCATCGAAGCCGGCGCTGTACAGTCCCTTCTCCTCCATGCTCTGTCCGGAACCGCCGGCCGGACCGTTTTCGCTCGATCGACTCCGGGTATAGGAAGCCCCGGCATCCACCTGGGGCCAGCGGCCCCCCGCCGCGTAGACCCGGTTGGCCCGAGACTCCTGGATTCGGAAATACGCCTCCCGAAGGTCGCGATTGGCCTGCAAGGCCTGCTCCATCAACGAATCCAGAACGGGATCGTTCAGCCCGGCCCACCACCGGACCTGTTCGTTGGGGTCTACATGCTCGGTCGCGCCCTCGGTGCGAGACTGCGTCCACGTGTCCGGCATGTCCATCTCGGGACGCGTATACTCCGGGCCTACCGTACAGCCCGCAACGAACAGACTCGCCCACACACCCAGCCACACAACCCCACGTGCGGCTGCGCTTCGCCAAGTCCCTCGGTTACGTTGCACATTTGCCATACTGATTTCTGATCTCCTGGTGTATCCGGGTATCCTGACCGCGGGGCGGGTCGCGATCACACGTCGAAGAGGCGCATCAGTTCCTTGCTGATTTGCTCCGGGGAGAATTCACTCAGGAACGGCTGCGCGATCAGCGAGCCGATCATACAGGCGAAGAAGACCTTGGCCATCAGGTGGGCGTTCATTTCTTGAAAGACCCCCTCTCGGATCCCCTCGACGAGTATCCCCCTAATCCGCTCGATGTCGTAATTGGCGTTGCGTTCCCTCTCCTCTTCCGGGAGGTGGTGGTGCAGGCCGGTTCGGTTGAAGATGCGAAAGATGATTATGTACTCCCGGCCGAACTGAAAGAACATCGTGGCCAATCGTTCCAGCCGCTGATCTGCACGCCCCGGCCCGAAGGCGACGCTGTCGCATCGCTCCCGGTTCAGGGCGAACAGTTGCCGGAACACGTAGATCAGCAGGGTGTCCTTGCTCTCGAAGTAGTTGTAGAGGGTCCCGATGGCCATGCCCGCCTCATCCGCCACCTGCTGCACGGTGAAATCGGGGGTGTTGCCCTTCTGCGTAACCCGAACCACAGCCTCGAAGACGTGGCGCCTGGTGGCCTCTTCCAGGACCTTCTGCTGTTTGTCCACCAGTTTTTCCATGCTTGTGCCCTTGCCCGACACGGGTGAATATAGACTCACATGAATGAGTCTGGCTTCATCCTACTGAATGAATATTCACCAGTCAAGCTATTCTTGCCGTCTGCGGCCCATCGCAGAACAACCGACGCACGCCCCTCGGAACAGTGGCATGCACTGCGACATTCTCGGTCGTTTGGCTGCGGGGAGCGACGATGGAGTGTATCAGGCGACGGGGGCGCCCCAAGCCCGTCGCCCGGGCGTATGACAGACGGATAGGAATGCTCTCCCGCCAGTCACTGTGTTTCCCACGGGGCGCGGGCAAAACCGGGGGCCGCCTCCCGGCCGAATCGCAGTGGCGGATTGCCGTTCTCGAATGCGCCAACATCCGGGGCGGCACCGCGATAGTCGTCATTGAAACCCGGCACACGCAAGCCCCTGTCGAGCGCGGGACTGGCCACTTGGACGAGCGGATCGGTGATCGTGAAGGTCTTGCCACTGCGCGAGTACTCGACCTTTCCCCACTGGACGGCGGGGACCGTCGCCGCCAGAAACCATTCGAGCCGATCGGAGGGCACGAACATCGAACGGACGAAGCCGCCGGCAAGATAGCCGCCGGTGAGGTCGCTGCGGAAGTCGTTGGGCGGGCCTTCATCGGAGCGAGATGGATAGGTGCTGCCGCGGACGCGAAAGATGTTGTTGCGGGTCACCGTGTTGCAGACCCCGTGCCCGCTGAACACGTTCAGAGCCCCGTTGGGCTGGAGCGCTGTATTATGGAAGATGTAACGCCGCCCCCGGTCGCCGGGGACTTCCTTACCGTCGAGGGGGAGGGTCCTGTTGACGCCGGCGGTCTTGATGATCGTGCCGCCGCCGGGGTCCTGGTGGGAGATCCGGCTGACACCGAACACATTGCGATAGATGTAGAGCGGCCCTTTCGAGGTGCCCGCCGTGGCGATGAATATGAACGTCTTGTCGATGTAGTTGCCCCAGATGCGGACGTTTCGGTTCGCGCCTTCGCTCTCGACGGCGTCGTCCCAGCAGTTGCTGATGATATTCCCGTAGATATCCGAGTCGCAGTTGGGGCTGCCCTGGAAGCTGAAGTTGCCGCTGCCGCCGATCCCGTCATTGTACCCATGATCCTCGGTCGACCGGATCTCGTTGAAGCGGATCACGTTTCCGCCGGAGGAATTGACCAGGCTGATCCCCTGAGGGCCATCCGGGTGCCCGGACTCCCAGTCGTTGGAGCCGCTGCGCGGGTGCTCGATCAGGTTTCGCTGAAGAACCAGTCCGCCGGCGCCGGCCTCTGCATAGATCCCGCTATCGGAACCATAGAAAACGCCCCAGACCCGGGCGCCGCCGACTCTGCCCCACAGCGTCATGTGACAGTCTTCGACGACGACGTTCTGCACGCCCCTGCCAATGAGAACCGCGTGTCGTCCGGCGTTCTTCAGCTCCAGTCCCCGGACGATCACATAGTCGGCCGACACCTCGACACAGTTGTCGTGCAGGTTGAACACGTCGATCACGGTCTTCGACCCCGGCGTCGGCGTTACAAGATGCCACGCATCGGTCGTGCCGGACTCTGTGATTCGCACGGGTTGATCCATCTGGCCGCCCGGCAGATACGTGGTCTTGCCGATTGGGAATTGCTCGCTTCGCGTGGCGGCGGTGAGAGAGGCCTTCTCGCCGGAGGGCGCCGTCAGCTCGATCTCATAGGTCGTACCGGACCGCAGGTTGACCAGGCTGCCCCGGAACTCCGCGTCCTGCTCAGCATACCAAAGCGGGTATCCTTCGCGCCACTCGGCATCGCCCTGCACGCGGAAGCGCACCTTGGCCTCGCCGCTGGCGCCGGCATCCAGTCTCCAGTAGAGCCCGATGCATTCGAAAGTCGGAACCGCCGTCTGCCCCCACGCGAGACCCGCCCAGAGAACGATGCAGACGCAGAGCAGGCCACGGCCTGTGTCGCATCTCGCAGGTTGACTGAATTGCCGCCACATCATTTGGCCCCCTTCTTTTCTTCATTTGTCTTCATCTGCCGCGAGGATTATATCTGCACCTCGCCCAGACGACATCAGATCGTGGGCAGATCCCCCTTCGATTGTGCCACCGCCGCCCGTGACGCCGTCGCCAGCGACCTTTGCGACCACACGGCGGTATGCCGCGAGTGGCGGCTCGCCGTTGTCGCGAATGGCGAGAACAACGTGGACGGTCTCACCGACGGCGTTGCCTGGAACCTGTAGAACGGCGTGCGACGAGGACGCGCCTGTCAGCGCGGCCTCGCCGCGATACGTGCCGGCTTCGAGGTAGACAAACCACTCGTAGGCAAGCCGGTCGCCGTCGGGGTCACGAGACAGATCCGCGTCGAGCGTCACGGTCCCACCGGGAGGGACAGTAACGTGGAGGATCTCCTTGCCGCCAACGCCATTCACGACGGCGCGAGGGGCGTGGTTCGCCTCCGGTGGCGGCTTCACGCACCAGTCGAGCCTCGCGCGGAAGTCGTTCTGCAGATCCGTCGCCCATCGAGCGAGGGTATTGTCGCGGCTGGTGGCGTTCTTGCACGTGTCGGCCTGATTGGCCCAGTAGTACGGCTTGCCGGGGTAGTCCTCATTGGGTCCGTAGCGTCCGGCCCACGAACCCCACAGCGGCTCGCTCGGATCATTCATGCCCGTGGGGACCAGGTAGAGAAACGTCATCGTGTCGCCTTCTTTTCCCGGCAGGCCCGTGTTCGTCGGATACAGGGCGCCGAGCGGGCCGTGACCGGTGAGCACGTCGCGTGCAAGGTCGAACCCGCCTGCCTGCGAAGTCAGGGCGGAAAAACGATGGTACCACCGCCTGCCTTCGAGCGGCGGCTGGAACGTGTTGACCCAAATCTCGAACGGCGGATTGATGGCTGTCGTGTGTTCACCGAACTTGTCGTAGGAGGAGAGTCGCAGCTTCGACTTGAACCGGGCATATCCCTGAGGCCCACGCTCGCGACGCACCAGGTCGAGGGTCCGTTTGAGATTGTTGGCGGCGGCGCCGTGGTCGGTGCCCCAGTCGGAATACCAGAGCGGACGCGGATCGTCCCTGTCCACGGCCGAGACGATGAGCTGCACGCCGTCATCACGGTCATCATACCCCGCGACGGTCCGCTGCCACAGGAACTCCTTCGTGGGGTAACGCGTATCGTGCTGCACGAGATCCGGCCGGCATTGGCCATAGGCATCCAGCAGACGTCGAACGATATCGAGACCGGAATCTCTCGGGTTCTTGTTCTCGGGGCGGCGCGTCCTCGGCCGATTCGCAATGATCCCTTCGACATCCCATTCGTTCGAGTAGAGGAGAAACCGCACGAGGGATTGCTCATCATCCGGATCGCCGCCGGCGTCGGTTTCGATGAGCACCCGCAGTCTGCCATCCGCGGCGAGGGCACGCGGAACCGCCGCCTCAAAGGACAGCGAAGCGAGCGCTCCGGCAATGCAGATCATCCACTGGTTGTGTCCAACTGCGGCGCGTCTCATGTTCCCGGCCTCCCTTCCGTCCGTTGTCGTTCCTTCGCAACGCACAATGAAAGGGGCCCGTTCCCTACGGAGACGGGCCCCATGTATGACGTACCGACAGGCTGCTATTGGACCGAACGTCCGAAACCGATATCGTCGATGAAGACGATGCCGGTCCCGCCGGCCGTGGTGGCAGTCTGGTCACCGATGGTGATCACGACCTTCTGGACCTTGGCGAAATTGACGCCCGCGAAGTCGCTCATCGGGATCGTCCATCGCGTCCACTCCGACATCGTCACCGCCGTGCCGCTGGTCACCGTGGCGCTCTTGCCCGCGCTGTCCTGGATGGTCAGTGACATGTTCGCCGGATCGTTATACTGGGGGTTGTCGATCACCGCACCTTTCCAGGCGCCCGTGACGGTCCCCGTCGAGGTGATGCCGTCGAACTAGAAGGTTCGATCCACGCCTGCATCGTGCGACGTGACGCAGAAGCCGATGTAGACAGGGTCCGTCATGGCGATGGGCGTCGTGCCGATCTGGCTCCAGGTCTTGCCGTCGGCTGAAATGTACCCGGTGAAGCTGTCGGCGAGTCGCTCGATCTTGACCCAGTACGGAGGCGCAACAGCTACGCCGCTCTCGACGTTCTGTGTGGCGGCCCCGGTCGTCGGGCGGTACTGGAAGGCGGCGCCGTTGCCACCGCCGGCAGTCATAACCATCATGGCGTGCATGGAGTTGCCATTGAGGCTGTCGCGGATCATCACGCCGCCCTTGGTCCACTCGTTCGTGCCGGTGCCGTTGCTGACCACGCGAGCGGTCAGGGTCCCGTCGCCACTGATAGTCTTGTAGGCATAGGTGAACTCATCGGAGACGCTCTCGATATCGGTACCGGCGCCCGTCACGTTCATCTTGCCGCCGGCCTCCGAGACCGCCACGGCGGTCACCGCCGGGTAGCCCTGGACCCAGAGGCTCACCTCGGTGGCGCCGTTTCCGGTCCAGTTCTGCACCGGGTCGAGTTCCCGCTCGGCCTCACTGAAGAAGAACTTCGTGGCGTTGTCGTACGCCAAAGGCATCGACTGGACGGGGCTGTGAACAATGCTGGTCTCGGCAAAGGGGGCATCGATGTACCCGACCTGGGATCCGCTGGCCTCTGTGGTCATGCCGTCGGTCCAGGTCTGCCAGATGGTCGTCCTCGCATCGATGTCGTTGTCGTAACTCTCGAAGTCGTCGACCATCGCAAACTCCTGGGAGGTGAAGCCCCAGACGTCGCCCGCATAGGTGCCGGCGTCGCCCACTTCATCGAGCCTCCAGTAGTACGCAGTCCCGAAGTCCATGGCAGGCGGCGTATAGCGGTGGTCGGTCACGGTCTTCGGGGCCACGGTCCCCTCGGCAACGGCGTTGGCATCGGTGCCGAAGTAGACCTCGTGCGAGGTGGCCTCTCGGCCCGGCCGCCAGTTCAGCGTGGCGTTGATGCTGACTCCCGCCGCGCCGTCCGCCGGATCGGACCCGTATGCCTGCACCGGAACATAGAGGAACCGGACCTCGCTGAGACCCGTGATCCCGGTGAAGCCGTAGGTCGTATCGATGGTCAGCTTGACGTACTTCGCCGTGGCCCCGCCGAAATCGACGATCGTATTCGCCGTGTAGGTGGTCGTCGCCGTTCCCTGGGCGAATTCGGGTACATTCTCCAACTGGGCCCAGGTCTCGCCGTCGGTGGAGTACTCGATCGTGACGCCCCTGGCGCTGAAGCCCATGAGCATCTCGAGTTCGGAGTTGGCGTTCCAGACCTGCAGTTCGTGGAGCTTGTACTCCTTGTCGAACGTGTACTCGATCCAGGCGGGCAGGCCGCCGGGGGTGAGCCACATGGTCTTCAGATCGACGCCGTGCTGATCGAACTCGTCGAGTCCGGAACCGTCGATCGCCTTGCTCGGAGGCGAGTTGGGCTGCTGTCCCGAGGCCTGGGCCGTCACGGCAGTGATCGGATAGGCAAACGGTTCGGCGGTGAAGCTCCAGATCTTGCCCTTGAAAATCTTATAGGTGGGGGCCGCGTTGACCTCGTCGACGCGCCAGTAGTAGGTCTGGCCGTAGTCGGAGGCGCCCTCCAGATCGAACGTGGCGTCCGCCTGGCCCTGACTGACCAGCACGCCCTTCGGATCGTCGCGGCTGGCGTCATTGACGTCGTCGAAACTCGTGCCGAGGTAAACATCATGCGTGGCGGCGAACTTCCCGGCCGCCCAGCTCACCGTGGCATCCAGCGGCACGTCCGTCGCGTCGATCTCCGGGCTCGGACTCTTGGCGATGGTGGGTATGGGCTGGATATGGGTGATATAGTCGGTCAAATAGGTCGGATTGGCGATGTCGCTGCTCAGACCCGGACCCGTCCAGCCGAGGTCCATGTTGTCGCCGCCGCCGTCTTCCATGAAGAAGGCCATGACCGCCATGACCTGGCCCTTCTTCAGCTCCATGGGCGCGGAGTGCTGGCTGGGATACTTGTTCCATTCGTCCACGGCGCACCAGCCATCGACATACGCCACCTCGACGGCGTTGGTCATTTCCTCATCCTGACTGACGTACAACATGCCGTAGTCGTCGCACGCGTAATGAAACTGGTACGTGCCCGTCGCCGGGACGGTGACCCACCCATAGAACTTGGCCACGTAGTTGTCCCTCGAACCGCTGAAATCCGAGGTGTCCTGAATCACCTCGAGGTCCGGCTCGGGCACCGGATTGGCGAGGTCCACGAGCAAATCGATGATAGCCTGCCGGCTGAGGCCGACGTCGTCCCACCACTCCTGCCGCACCATCGTGGCTGTGGCCGTCGACGCCAGCATCAGGCCGGCCAGTAATGCTGCCAAAACATGTCTTTTCATTTTTGCGTCCTCCAGGGGAAACTTGGAACCTGACCACACTCATCCATTACGGTATCGTTCAGCCTCTTGCCTTGCTTCGAGCCGACACCTCCTTTCCGATAGGGAAGCTACACAGCGCACTCGTCAGCCTCAATCGTGCACAAGGCATGATGTGAATTGCACACCTTCCGCTCCTGTCCACGCGTTGACGGCCTCCCCCGGCCCAGCGTTCCAGCCGGGAGAAGAACCACGCGACACCACACTGCACACAACACACAGAATTGCCACGTTGTTATGACTGCGGCATGCCAGTGGAAATCCTCGCAGCCGATAATACCACTTATAGCAGATCGTAACGGCCGCTGCAAGAGGATTGCAGCGACACGCCTTTTCCCTCTATCGGCGCTGAGGGTCGGGGGCTTAAGATGTGAGGATCACGTATCTCTGAGGTAGGGTTTGCCCATCGAGACCGCGGCGGAGCCCATGTCGGCGGCGGCCCGGGCGAGTCAAACCATGCAATCACCATCGCCAATCTCATAAGACGTTGATATACAATGCGTTATGGCACGCCGTGTGTCTCGCGTGGCGCGCCGTATGCGGCGTACCCGGAGTCTCCGCCGGATTCGTGGCCGGCCTGCGGCCTGGGGTCGGGCGACTGTGGCTTCACTTCGCTCCGCACACGTTGAACATGCTGTAGAATGTGTAGGCATCGCCGTATTTCGGCGCCAGCACATCGAAAACAGCCTGGCTGTTGCCCCTCGCGTTCTTCACAACGCTCTCGATTTCGCGAAATTGGCTCTGTACATCGGGTGGAATGGTCCACCCCTGCGCGTTCACGGGCGTCCTGGTTTCCAGGGAATGCACCAGCACAGCCTCGGCATAATGGCGAGGAAGATGGTCATACCCGAGCGGCCTGAGCAGAGGCAGACGGCTCACGAGTTCGGCCCGTTCATGTTTCAGGAGGTAGTACGCCATCAAGTACTCGAATGCCAGACGATGGTCCGGCGTCTCCTGCGGCAGCCTCTTCAGCATCGATTCAAAGGAAATCCCCCCGACGGCATAATCCACGGTTCCCTGCACGTGGCGCCAGGTCCGGATGAGCGGATCGCTCTCGGCCCGGGCGGGATCGGCCATGACGGCCTGCCACCGGTGCACATACTCTCCGGAGCCCGCATGCTTTCTCAGGGCCCCAAAGGCAATCCGGGCAGACTCGCATTCCCCCTTGGCCAAGTGGACTCTCACCAGTGCCTCCAGCACGTACGGGGAGGGTCCCTCGTTGTCCAGCAATTCGTAGGCGTTCTTCTCCGCGGCATTCGGGCAACCCAGATCCAGGTATAGTTCGAGCAGCTTGGTGTGCTGAAGACGCCCCGTCATATCGTCAAAACTCAGGAACAGTGCCCTGGTTTCATCTTGCGGATAGGCGCAGAGCTCCTCGCCCATACGGCCCCCGTGCGCCAGGGCGCGATTCACGTCAAAGACCCCGGAACGGGTGAACACACGCCCGCTTCGCATGCGATGGGCAAGGGCAATTGCCTGATCCCAATCCCTCTGCCGGGAGTAGTAATTCAGCAACCGCTCGTCACGGATGTGATTGCGGGAGAGGGCCAGACAAGAGACGGTCATCCCGGCCACAACGAGCACACGCACACCGATTGCCAAGCGTGGATCGTCGAGCTTCCAGCGACCGGCCCGCTTGTCGTTCTTCGCAGCTTTCAAACCTCTTCCACGTCGGCCGGCCCCGGCCTTCTTTCCGAACGAGAGCAGGATGGCGCCCAGCAGCGACACCGTGGTCAGAACCGGAACGAAGGCATACAAGGCCGCCGTCAGCAGACGCGACAGGGAGGACAATTCGTGGCTGTCGGCCGAATCCCAGAACGTGCCGACGGTGTAGACCGCCCGAGGCTCAAGGCCGAAGATCAAGTGGCCCAGGACAAAGGCTCCCCCGCAGGCGAGGACAGCCTCGATGGCGCCAAGCAATGCCCTTCGATGCAGGAGCAATTCGATGATGCACACAGTACAGGCGAAGACGAGGGCCGATGCGCCCGCCAGGTAGTATGTCCCCGCAAACAAGGTGAGGAACACTCCCACGCGCGCCGCCGACGTCCGCGTCGGGATCGAGATGTAGAGGATTGCCATCCAGACCGAAAGACTCACCGCCAGGAGCGTCGAAAGCGGATCATCATAACGGTTGTAGATCATCAAGGCGAAAACCACGGGGGCCCAGGCCAAGTCCCGAAGCGTGCCGGCCCCCATCGAGCGAAACAGCCGCCGGAGCCCCACGAACAGAACGCCCAGTGCGGCCACAATTACCGCCGCCCCCAGGGCCGAGTTGCGGTATGCCTGTGCGAGCAGGGCGGCCAGTGCACCGATTGCCCCGCCGGGAGTGCCGAACGTGGTTTGAAGAAACGAACGCTCCCACGAGAAGAGCGGGTAGGCGGTGAATATGCCAAACCCGTAGTACAGCAGGCGTGATCGAATGCCCGCCCAGGCATAGAGAAGAAGCCCGAGGAAGATGATGCCGCACAGCCCAAACTCCAGCTTGCGGCAGTCCACTCGGCTCTCAGGGGGCGTTCTCATGCGGTACGCATTCTCCTTGGCGTCTCTCGACTCTCAGGGACCGTGCCGGTTGGCACACCTGTAGCGAATATATAGTATATCAAGGTTGATGCCGTCCAGGCTGATTCACAGCCTTTCGGCGGACGGTCGCGCATTCCAGCGCCTGCCCAACGGCAATACCCTCATCGATTCCGTCTCGGCTGAATACCCCAAGGCGGCGAAGGTGAACGGCCCCCGGGGGATCGAGGCAAAGGCCAACAAGAAAAGCGTTGGCTCCTGCCGGGACGACAGTAAAATGGGACCGTGTATCTGGACAACGTATCGCTGGTCAGACAGGCACGCCGGTGCCAGGATCGGAAAACGGATTGCGTCCCGTGGTGGACTCGGGGAACTTTGCGATGAAATCGGGCAGCATGAGGACGGCGACGTTTCTGCTATCGGCCGTCGCGACGGCCTCGCTTGTGGGCTCCTGCAACGACCCGAGACCGGAATCGCCCGCCGCCGTGGCAAGGCCGCCCAGGATCACCCCGGACTATACCGGCATTGTCATCCCGCCCAACATCGCCCCCCTGAATTTCACGATCGACGAGCCGGGCGACAGGTACATGGCCACGATTCGCGCGGCCTCCGGCGGACAGATCGAGGTGGTCAGCAGGACCGGCGAGATCCTGATCCCGGAAAACGAATGGAAGGCCCTGCTGCGCGCCAACGCCGGCAAGGAGGTGCACATCGATGTGTGCGTCCAGGCGGATGATGGCAAGTGGAGCCGGTACGAGACAGTCACGAATACAATCGCGCCACAGGCCATCGATTCCCACCTCGTCTATCGGTTCATGATGCCGTCGTCGTATTTCCCCAAGCGCATGCGGATCTGTCAGCGGAACCTGGAGAACTTCGATGAAGAAACTCTGCTCGATACCCGCGACTACGGGGACGGTTGTGCCAACTGCCACAGTTTCGTGGGCAACAGCCCCAACCAGATGCTCCTCGGGATTCGCAGCACGTCCTTCCCCAGCGCGACCATATATGTCCACCCGGAAAAAGGCAAATCGGGCCTCGCGGGAAGCGACTTGTGGCCCGTGACTCGTGACCCGGGCCACGGATCACGGGCCGCGGACCACGATTCGATGTGCCGTATCGACAAGATCGGCGCCAAGTTCGGGTACACCGCGTGGCATCCGAGCGGCAAGCTTGCCGTCTACTCCATCAACGATGTCCGGCAGTTCTTCCACACGACCCAGGCCGAGATCCACGACGTGGTGGACCTGGACTCGATCATCGTGTACTACGACCTACAGAAGAACGAGACCAGAACGGCCCCGGCCCTGTCCGACAAGCAGCGGCTGGAAACCTATCCCGCCTGGTCGCCCGACGGCAAATCCCTGTACTTCTGCAGCGCGCCGCTTTTGTGGACGGACATGCAGACGGTGCCGCCCAAGCGATACGCGGAGGTGAAGTACGATCTGATGCGAATCGGCTATGACGTCGAGACCGATACCTGGGGCACGCTGGAGACGGTGCTGAGCGCCGCCCAGACCGGTCTGAGCATCCTGTTGCCCCGCGTCTCGCCCGACGGCAGGTTCCTGCTGTTTTGCATGAGCCTGTATGGCTGTTTTCCGGTCTACCAGCCGACGAGCGACCTGTACGTCATGGACCTTCACACCGGCGAGTACTGCAAGGCCTCGGTCAACAGCGAGTACGCCGAATCGTGGCACAGTTGGTCGAGCAACAGCCGATGGATCGTGTTCAACAGCAAAAGACAAGGCGGCCTTTTCACCCGGCCGTTCATCAGCTACTTCGACGCGAAGGGTCAGATGCACAAACCCTTTGTGCTGCCCCAGAGGCACCCGTCTTTCTATGAATCCTGCTACAATGTCTATAGCATACCGGAACTGATCACCGAACCCGTGACGGTACGCAGCAAGGCCCTGGTCGAGGCGATCGTCAGCCCGGCGCAGATCAGCGTCAATTCGGTCACCGGCGCTACGCCCACGACCACCAGCCGGGAGGCCTATAAGCAAGGCCAATCCAGTGTGCAATAATCGACATGGGCATTGCGTATCGCTTGCCCGCGTGGTAGAATAAAGACCCTGAGGATTGTTGGATATTGGCCTTTGTGAGTTTGACCACAGGGCACTGAGGTCGGGTCTGGATCGCGGGTTCTGGCGTGAGGTGGGTCGGTGAAACAACATAGGTGGACACGACGGGCGGTTCCGTTGTCTGTCGGATCTACTGTCTGCCCTCCCCCTTGAACGCCGGATCCCCAGAGAAAGGAGGTAGGTGCGCGAGGCTCCCGCACGCACGTCGCGCAGAAGCAGGCAACGGTCATCGCACAATGCGGCATCGGTTTTCCAACGGCTTTGGGACAAGGGTGGAACGTAGCGTAGCATCATCTCGTAGCGGTTTTGAAGGAGGACTGTCATGGGTAAACGATTCTCTCGCGCAATGGTACTGGTTCTGGTTCTCAGTCTGGCCGGTGGGGCATGGGCTGACCTGGTCGGGCACTGGAGACTGGACGAGGAAAGTGGAACGGTGGCAGAGGATTCCAGTGGAAACGGAAACAACGGCACCCTGGAAGGCAGCCCCACGGTTGTCGACGGACGATATGGGCGAGCGCTGTCATTTGCAGGCAATCGCGTCGCGATCCCCGCTTCTGATTCGCTGGCCGCCAACCTGTTCCGAGAGTCATTCGGATTGTCGGTCTGGATCAACCCGACGCGAGCCGGCAACACGTGGCAACAGATTTTCCGGTCGATGACGAGCAGCTCGTCGAATGACACGCTTTTCATCAACAACGATGGGCATCTCACATGGCGCGGCTTCGTTGGCGGAACGTGGACGGTCCTGTGCTCGACGGCCGCAGGCGTTGCTCCCGCCAACGAGTGGACACATGCCGCCGTAGTGGGCGACGGGACGAACTTCCACATCTATGTCAACGGGGCCCTCTCGCAGGAAGCAGCCCGGCAGACGACGGATGGCAGCAATGCGACCTACTACATCGCGGGTGATCCCACAGCTACTGGTGAGTCCTACGCGGGCATCATCGATGACGTGCAGGTGTACGACCACGCTCTGACGCTGGAAGAAGTCACGAGCGCCATGTTGGGAATAGGCCGCGAAGTCGCACGCGATCCAAGCCCGGAAAACGAGGCGACAGATGTGCTTGTTGACACCTCGCTGACCTGGGTACCTGGGAGATTTGCCGCCCAGCATGATGTGTACCTGGGTACTGTCTTCGACGACGTCAACGATGCCAGCGCGTCGGACCCGAGAGGCGTCCTCGCCAGCCAGGGCCAGGCGGACCCTGTCTGCGACCTCGACACCCCCCTCGAATACGGGCAGACCTACTACTGGCGAGTCGACGAGGTCAACGGGGCCCCCGACTACACGGTCTTCAAGGGCGGCGTCTGGAGCTTCACCACGGAGACGTACGGCTATCCGATTACCGACCTGACGGTCGAGGCATCCGGCGCGCAGCTCACTTCGCCCGCGATCCGGACCATCGACGGCTCCGGCCTCGACGCCCTCGATCAGCACGGCACCGATCTCAAGACGATGTGGGTCACCCCCGGCGGCCTGCCCGCCTGGATTGAGTACACCTTCGATAGGATCTACAAGCTGCACGAACTGTGGGTCTGGAATGGCAACTCGGAACTCGAGATGTTCATGGGCTTTGGGGCCCAGGACGTCGCCATTGAATACTCCACCGACGGCGAAACCTGGACTCCGTTGGAGAATGTACCCGAGTTCGCCCAGGGAACTGGCCAAGCGACCTACACGGCGAGCACGGTCGTGGACTTCGGCGGGGCCATGGCCAAGCACGTCCGATTGACCATCAACGACAACTGGGGCGCCACGACGATGGTCAGCCTCAGCGAGGTGCGGTTCTTCTACGTGCCCGTGCGGGCCTTCCAGCCCGATCCGGCGGACGAAGCTACGGACGTCAGCATCGAGGCCACGCTGAGCTGGCGGCCCGGCCGCGAAGCCACCTCGCACGAGGTCTACTTGGGCACCGACGCCAATGCCGTGGCCGACAAGACCGTGGCTGCCGAGACCGTCGCCGACCACAGCTACACGCCCCCTGCCATGAACCTCGATACCGTGTACTACTGGAAGGTCAACGAGGTGGGCGATATCGGTACGTACGAGGGCGACGTCTGGAGCTTCACAACCCAGACGTACATCGTTGTCGATGACTTCGAGAGCTACGACGACGACCTCGATGCGGGAACGACCATCTGGCATGCGTGGATCGACGGCGTGACTACCGAAGCCAGCGGCTCGCAGGTCGGGTACATCGACGCCGCCAATGGGACGTTCGGAGAGACGACCATCGTTCACAGTGGCGAGCAGTCCATGCCGCTGTTCTACGACAACGCGAAATACGCTGTCTCCGAAGCCGAGCTGGAGCTGTCCCAGGACTGGACGACCAGCGACATCAAGAGCCTTTCGCTCTTCTTCCAGGGGACTGCCGGCAACACCGGGAAACTGTATGTCAAGATCAACAATGCCAAAGTGGCCTACGACGGTCCTGCAGGGGATATCGCGGAACCGATGTGGCTGCCGTGGAGTATCGATCTGTCCAAGGTCGGCAACGTGAGCAGTGTCCGCTCGTTGACAATCGGCATCGAAGGCGCCGGGGCCACAGGCACCTTGTACATCGATGACATCCGCCTGTATCCCCGGACTCCGGAATACATCGCGCCGACGCAGCCTGACACGGCCGATCTCGTGGCCCACTACAAATTCGACGGCGACCTGCGAGATTCTGTAGGGTCCTCTCACGGGACCGCCATGGGCAATGCCGCGGTCGCCAACGACCCGACCCGGGGACAGGCGTTGTCCCTCGACGGCACAGGCGACGCGGTAGACGTGGCCTACAGCGAGGCGCTGAATCCCGAGGCCTTCACGGTGAGCCTCTGGGCCATGCCGGATCCGGCGGGAACCAGTCACCGTTCGCCGCTCACCTCCCGGGACGACGGCCCTCAGAGGGGCTACATCCTCTACATCGAGCCGGGCAACGCCTGGCAGTTCTGGACAGGAAGCGGCACCGGTTGGGACGCCGTTACGGGCCCGATGGCAAAGCTGGGCGAGTGGAGCCATGTGGCTGCGAGTTTTGTGGATGGGCAGCAGACGCTCTATATCAATGGGCGGCTGGCCGGACAGGGCACGGCGGTGCTGAGCCCCAACACGCAGCGGCCGCTCAGGATTGGCGGCGGCGCCACTGAGTCGACGACCGGAAACTACTTCTTCATGGGCATGATCGACGAGGTTCGCCTCTACGATCGAGCCCTGTCTGCGGAAGAAGTCGCCGGCTTAGCCGGACAGACGATGTCGTTCCCGGCATCGTTCTGAGTTTTTCGGGCCGAAACGTGCAGGTTGATCGTCACGCGACAGTCAAGCGGGGCCTGCGGCGCATGCACCAGGCCCCGCTTTCTCTCTGTGCCGACACAGCGGAGGTATCCCGGCTCGTCCCGAACGGGCGATGTGGCCGACTTGGGCATTGCGTGTCGCCCGCCTGCGCGGTACAATGCAAATAGTGAGGATTTCAGGCGTTGGCCTCTGTCGTGCGGACCACAAGGCGCCGAGACAGGGTCGGGATCGGAGGTCCGTATGCGATGAGGTCAAGTCGGCCAAACCGCATCGGATTCCTGACGGTTTTCGGAAGGTGATTGAGTAGATCGCTGCACCATTCCACAACAATTCTGAAGGAGGATTGTCATGTTGAGAAGATTATTCTGTCTGCTTGTTCTCGCCCTGGTGTTTGGCGGCGGCGTCAGTCAGGCGGGCATCCAGAAATGGAAGTCGGCGGTTCGGGCTGCCAATCCCCTCCACTGGTATCAATTCAATGAGGCGACTGGAACGACGACGGCGACCGATGGGGGCAGTGGTGCTCTCAATGGGGAATACCGCAACCTCGTGGAACTGGGCCAGGAAGGACTTCTCGGCCCCGGACAGGCAGTGCGCTTCGAGGCCGGCGGCCAAAACGACGTCTTGTGGACGCAGGGAGGCAGCGTCGGTGGCGAGGAATGGACTGCCGAATTCATCATCATGAAGATGAGCACCACGGAAGCACAGGCTCTTTGCGATAGTTCGAGCTACTCTCTGCGTCTCATCGGTTGGGGTTCGGCCGAGGAACTCGGCTATACGCAGTACGGCGTGATCGACGCGCGGTTCACCGCCGTGGCGGGAGGCAATCTCGTCGCTCCGGTCGGACAGTGGATCCACGTGGTCTATCGCAGAAGTGCCGGCCAGATAGACCTGTTCATCAATGGCGTGCAGGTGGGAACCGGCTCGACACTGATCGACTGCCCGATCGACAGTTTCGGCGGCCGCGCGGCAAGCGATTCGGACGGCATGGACGGCTTCATGGATGAGGCGGTCATCTACGACCACGCCCTGACGGACGCCGAGATTGCCGTTCACGCGGCGACCCCCTTCCTTCCGGACGTTGGCGCGATCGTGGTGCAGCCTCAGGACGGCGCCGTCGATGTGCCGCGAGATACCGTCCTGCGTTAGATCGCGGGCACGAGCGCACAGACCCACGATGTGTACCTCGGGGCGTCGTTGGAGGACGTCAATGACGCCAGCGTGTCCGATCCGAGAGGCGTCCTCGTCAGCCAGGGCCAGGCGGACGCCGCCTACGATCCGGGCAATTCGCTCGACTATGGACAGACTTATTACTGGAGAGTGGACGAGGTCAATGGGGCCCCCGACTACACGGTGTTCAAGGGCAACATCTGGAGCTTCACGACCGAGACGTACGGTTATCCGATTACCGACCTGACCGTCCGGGCGTCCGGTGAGCAGCTCACCTCGCCTGCGATCCGGACCATCGACGGCTCCGGCCTCGACGACCTCGATCAGCACGGGACCGATCTCAAGACGATGTGGGTCACCTCCGGGGCCCTGCCCGCCTGGATCGAGTACACCTTCGACAAGGTCTACAAGCTCCATGAGCTGTGGGTCTGGAACGCCAACTCGGATCTTGAGGCGTTCATGGGCTTCGGCGCCAAGGACGTGGCCATCGAGTACTCCACCGACGGCGAGACCTGGGCCCAGTTGGAGAACGTGCCCGAATTCGCCCAGGGAACGGGCCTGAGCAGCTACACCCCGAACACGGTCGTCGATCTTGGGGAGGTCATGGCACAGTACGTCAAGTTGACCATCAACGACAACTGGGGCACGATGGCGATGGTCAGCCTCAGCGAGGTGCGGTTCTTCTACACCCCGGCGAAGGCCTTCGAGCCCAGTCCGGTGGATGGAGCGACGGGGGTTGACCTCGCCGCCGCGCTGAACTGGCGTCCCGGTCGCGAGGCCATCTCGCACGAGGTCTACTTCGGGACCGACGCCAACGCCGTGGCCGAGGGCGCTGCGACGGCCGAGACTGTGACCGACCACAGTTATGCGCCCGCCTCCATGGACTTCGGAACGAAGTACTACTGGCGAGTCGATGAAGTGGGCGACGCCGGCACTTATGCAGGCGACGTCTGGAGCTTCATGGCGCAGGAGTTTGCCCGGGTCGACGATTTCGAGAGCTACGACGACGTGATCGAGACGGAAACGACCATCTGGCATACCTGGATCGACGGCCTGACCACACAAGCCAGCGGCTCGCAGGTGGGGTACACCGACGCCCCATTCGCCGAGAAGGCGACCGTTCACGGGGGCGCGCAGTCGATGCCCTTCATGTACGACAACGTCACGAAATTCTACTTCAGCGAGGCCGAGCGGGAATTCGACCCGCCTCAGAACTGGACCGGCAACGGCGCCGCCGAGGTAAGCCTCTGGACGCGAGGCTACCCGGCGATCACCGAGGTCCCCGTCACCGAGACCGGAGGGAAGATGACCCTCGTCGGCACCGGCGCGGACATCTGGGGCAGTTCCGACGAGTTCGTCTACGCCTTCAAGACCCTCGATGGCAACGGCACGATGGTCGCCCGCGTGGTCAGTGTCGGCACCGGCTCCAGCACGTGGGCTAAGGGCGGCGTCATGATCCGCGACAGCCTCAACGGCAACTCCACCCACGCCATGATGGTCATCACCGGCGGCGGCGGAAACGGCGCCAACTTCCAGTACCGCGCGACGACCGGCGGCACATCGGGCAACAACGACAGCCCCGTCGTCGTGACGCCGCCGTACTGGGTCAAAATCGACCGAACGGAGGATATCCTCACGGGCTACATGTCCGCCGACGGCAAGAGCTGGACGATGGTGGGTTCGATCACGACCCCGATGACGGCCCCCGTCCGGATCGGTATCTGTGCCGTGTCCACCGCGGCTGGCGAGGATCGGACCTTCGAATTCGACAGCATCACCACGACGGGCACCGTCACGGGCGAGTGGCAGGGGGTCCTGATCGACAGCCCGCTGTATAACGACGCAGCGGACATGCACCTGACCATCCAGGACAGCGCGGGCAAGAGCGCCACGGTGACCAGCGGCACGGCCGTGACGGCGGCCGACTGGACCCGGTGGACAATCCCGATGAGCGACCTCGCCGGGGTGAATTTCGCCAAGGTCAAGAAGATGGGGATCACCATCGGCGACAAGACCGCGACCACGGCCGGCGGCACCGGAATCGTCTTCATCGACGATATCGGGTACGGTCGCGCGGCACAGTAGTCCGATGCACGTGCGGCGTGAGATCATGGTCAAGCGGGGCCTTTGTCCTGTGGACACAGGCCCCGCCTCTTTTTGTCCACGGACGCTGGGCACAAAGCCAGCGGTCTGCCGCCCGTCGGAAAGGCCATGAATGCCGACGCAACGAGTACGTGACGAAGAAACGCAGGGCCTGCTTGATTCGGCTGGGCCGAATGCTGTACAATAGACGCTGAGCGTTCTGCGGAACGCTGCAATCAAATGGTGCGAGTAGGGTACACGATTCAGGAGGAGCCGGCAGAGTCGCAAACGTAGTCACACAATGAAGCATGTCTTCTCCCCCGTGCCATCGCAACGATGAGGCAAGGGGTGCTCTTTGCGTTCAACGTAACGTAATGACGTAGAGTTACGATGTGTTTTGAAGGAGGACGACCATGGCTACGAAGTGGGTCTGTTGTTTGATGGTATTGGCTCTTGTCGGGAGTGCCTCGGCCGAGCTGGCTGGGTACTGGCAATTGAACGAGGGGGCCGGCCCGACGGCCGCCGACAGTTCGGGGAAGGGAAACCACGGCACCCTCATCGGGCCTCCGCAATGGGTGGCCGGGTTCTACGGCGGAGCGCTCCAATTCAACGGGCAGAGCAACTACGTCGAGATCCCCACCTCCGACAGTCTGGAGATCGTGGGCCAGGTAACCGTAGCTGCCTGGATCAACTGGACCGACGCCGGCGATTCCTGGCTCTGCATCCTGGCCAACGGCCAGCAGAATGGTCCCTGGGAGAACTACGGACTCTTCGTGAATCGCACGTCTCGCTTCGTGTACTTCACACTCTCCCTGAACGACACACACACCACACAATCGACGCCCAACAATACCATCGCGCCCGGCCAGTGGCAGCATGTCAGTGCGACGTGGGATGGATCGACCGCCAGAATCTACGTCGACGGCCAACTGCAGTTCGAGGAGGCCAAGTCCGGAGCCCTCACCGCTCCCGGGCTCCCTCTGCGATTGGGGCATCGCAACGGCAGCACCCACTATTACAGTGGCATGATGGATGATGTCGCCGTCTTCGACCATGCCCTGACGCAACTGGAAATCCAGGAGGCGATGCTGGGCATCGCTCCTGCCCAACTGGCCAGCGATCCGATCCCGGAGGACAAGCAAAGCGACGTGCCTCGCGACGTCGTTCTGAGCTGGACGGCCGGACAGTTCGCCGCCACGCACGACGTGTACCTCGGGACGAGTTTCGACGACGTGAACGACGCCGGCACATCGGAACCGAGGGGCGTCCTGGTCAGCCAGGGCCTCGTGGATACCTCCTATGCTCCGGACGGCCTGCTCGACTATGGCCAGACCTACTACTGGAGAATCGATGAGGTCAACGCAGCCCCCGACTACACCGTCTTCAAGGGCGAGATCTGGAGCTTCACGGCCGAGACGTACGCCTATCCGATCACGAATCTGACGGCCAGGGCGTCCGGTCAACAGGTCACGTCGCCCCCGATCAACACGATCAATGGCTCCGGCCTCGACGAATTCGGTCAGCATGGCACCGACCTGAAGACCATGTGGGTCACCCCCGGCGGCCTGCCCGCCTGGATCGAGTACGCCTTCGACAAGGCATACAGGCTGCATGAGCTGTGGGTCTGGAACGCCAACTCGGAGCTTGAGGCGTTCATGGGCTTCGGCGCCAAGGACGTGGCCATCGAGTACTCCACCGACGGCGAGACCTGGACCGCGTTGGAGAACGTGCCGGAATTCGTCAGAGGAACCGGCAAGCCAACCTACACCGCGGATACCATCGTCGATTTCCGCGAGGTCGTGGCACAATACGTCAGGCTGACGATCAACGACAACTGGGGCGCCACCGCGATGGTCAGCCTCAGCGAGGTGCGGTTCTTCTACACCCCGGTGCAGGCCTTCGAGCCCGATCCGGCGGACGGCGCCACGGAAGTCGATCTCGGCGCCACGTTGAACTGGCGGCCCGGTCGCGAAGCGACC
>Ga0116141_10001162_pt1 | contig 22286 bp, 20 predicted proteins | sample AD_UKC097_MetaG_FD_89744 | JGI IMG/M metagenome (GOLD analysis project Ga0116141, IMG submission 89744) | Active sludge microbial communities of municipal wastewater-treating anaerobic digesters from USA - AD_UKC097_MetaG | ecosystem: Engineered > Bioreactor > Anaerobic > Digestate | place: USA...
CGCTCGCCACAGGCGATCCAGCGCCTCGGAGAGATCCGTGGGAATTGCTTCCTGCACTTGGGGACCCACTGGAGCCGGTTCCGGCAGGCTGCTCTCGCCTTCCGGCAACTCCAGGTCACCGAGATCGAGTGTCTCGCTTCGCCTCAGCAGGATGAGTCTCCGAATCATATTCTCCAATTCACGGACATTCCCGGGCCAGTGCCGGTTCTTCAGGGCCTCCACAGCTGCCGGAGTAAAACCGACCGGGCTGTCGCTGTATCTGCCGACGAAATACTCGACCAGCGCGGGGATATCCTCCCGCCGTTCCCGGAGCGGCGGGATGGAGACGGTGAGTACCTTCAGGCGATAGTAAAGGTCGTTGCGGAATCTGCCTCCGGAGACCTCTTTGGCCAGATCTTTGTTTGTCGCCGCGATAATCCGGACATTGGCGTGGAGCATTTGATGTCCGCCGATTCGCTGGAAGGACCGATCCTGCAGGAATCGCAGCAGCTTGGCCTGCGTGGCCATGGGCAGTTCCCCGATTTCATCGAGGAAAACCGTCCCCCCCTCCGCCTGTTCGAATTTCCCAACCCGGCGTCCCACGGCTCCCGTGAAAGATCCCTTCTCATGGCCAAACAGTTCGCTCTCCAGCAGCGATTCCGGCAGTGCCGCGCAGTTGATCGGCAGGAACAGTCTGTCCTTGCGGTGGCTATGACTATAGAGCGCGCGGGCGACCAGTTCCTTGCCCGTACCGCTTTCGCCCTGAATCAGCACGAGCGCCTCGCTGTCTGCCACGCGCCCGATGGTCTTGTAGACCTCCCGCATCGCGGCGGACTGTCCGACAATGACCTCCTCGCCTTCGCTGCGACGCGCGTCACCCCATCCGACACTCGTTCGCATAATACGCCGGGCACGCAAGGCTTCCAGAACCAGGTCCTTCATTTTGGGCGGATCGAACGGCTTGATGACATAGTCATAAGCGCCCCGGCGGGTCGCCTCAATCGCCGTTTCCGTCGTACCATAAGCAGTCATCATGATCACCGGGATATGCGGATGGCTTTCACGGATGGTGCGTAGAACCTGAAGCCCGTCATCCCCTCCCAGCTTGACATCCAGAATCACGAGGTCCGCACCGTTGCGGTCCAGGCATGCAAGAGCCTCTTCCCCGGATAACGCCGAATCCACACGGCAACCCAGGGGCGCAAGGAAACGCTGAAAAGAATAATGGACATCCTTCTCGTCATCGACAATCAGGATGCTGGATCGAGAGGTGTCCGAGGATTCAACGTTCATGATTCGCTCAATCGGCGTGGGATTCGTGGATATGGACACTTATACCGTTCCGACCCGGATGTCGCAATCGTTCCCTTGAGATCGGTGAGGGAAAAGAGGGTGGCATAGCCTTCCAGCCTGTGACTGTTTCTCAGGAGAACCAGGAAAAAACAAATACGGCGGGAGAAGGTCCCCCGCCGTATCGAATTCCTGTCGGCAGTTATATACGCTGCCGATTATTGTTTTCCTACCATGAACTCGGCACGTCGGTTCTGCGACCAGGATGCCTCATCGTGACCGAACGCGATGGGCTTTTCCTCGCCCCAGGACTTGAGCTGAAGCCGCCCCGGCTCCACACCCTTTTCGGTCAGGAAATTCCGGGCGGTCATTGCACGACGCTCACCGAGAGCCATGTTGTACTCATTGGTCCCGCGCTCGTCGCAATGCCCTTCGATCATCATAAGGAACTCAGGATGATCTTTCATCCACCGGGCATTGTTGTTCAGCCCCTCGATCCATTCCGATTTGACATCGGACTTGTCGTAATCGAAGAATATCCGGTCCACAACACCGTATTCGCGTGCATCCGGCATCTGGCTGATCGGAGTATTGATGTCGACATTTGTGCGGTTCGGCAACGGGGTTGGTCCCCCGGTGATATCTTCGATACCGGGAGTCGTTGTCAGCCCCCCCGCCGACTTTTCAACATGAATGCTGTATCCCGGCGGTCCGGCGTCTTTCTTGCCCGTTCGGGCGCATCCCGCCATCGAGAGCAAGAAACAGGCTGCCAATACAACCGTAATTGAACGCCTTGAGGTCAACATTGCGGTCCTCCTCAGTACTGACAAGTCGCGGCGAGCTCGTCGCTGCCTTCAGGTTATTCCTTCGTCGGAATGGCAAAGAACTCCGCACGACGGTTGAGTGCATACGCCGATTCGGTTTTGCCAAGATCCAAAGGCTTTTCCTCACCCCAGGACTTGGTGATCATCCGGTCGGCATCCACACCCAGACCGATCAGGTACTTCTTGGTCGCATTGGCACGACGCTCGCCGAGGGCAATGTTGTACTCGTTCGAGCCACGCTCATCGCAATGCCCTTCAATCAAGACTTTGTATTGCGGATTCTTTTTGATCCACTCCGCATTCTGCTTCAGATCGTCCACATATTCCGGCTTGATGTCGGATTTGTCATAGTCGAAGTGAATTCGCTGAACTTGACCGAATTTTTCAAAGGGGATCTTATCGTCGATTACCGGCCGAGTGGGAGTCCCTTCATCCTTGGCAGGAGTTGTCGGGGGCACCGGTTCCCGTGTCGGACGAGGTTCTACCTTCTTGGGACCGCCGCCTGCCAGATCCGGGAACAATCCGGGGTGGTTGAGGTCGGTCAGATCCAGACCGTTCAACGCCTCTTGACTCTTGAGCTGAAACTCCGGCCATGTTGTCCCCTGGCTGACTTGCACCGGGACAAAGGTCGCCAACAGAAACGCACATACCATCAAACCAATCCGAAAAACCCATTGCTTGTTCATCTGAGACATTCCTCCACGATTTGACTTTCGATACTCGATCTCAACCCGAATATATTACAGGTTCTCTGTTTCCGATTTTGCGTTCCCTCCACCGATAAGTACAAAGGAAAGCTGCACCCGGCTATTCGTCTTCGATGAAACCTCCGAGTGAAGATTTCCACACCCTTATGCATTTTACACATACGCTAACAGAGACCCTGTTCTATTGCAACGGATCTCTGACGTATTTTTGCACGATCATACCCTAAAACGAAAGACTTTCCCCACAGGAAACTGTGCACTTTTTTTATTTCTTGTCAACCGAAGATCTGATCCTCGTCCTCGTCGCCGAGAACCCCGCGTCGACGAAGCATGGAAACCAGCTGAATCAGGCTGTTTTCCAGTCGATCCAGTCGCTCATCCTGGCCTTGAGGCAGGTCCGCCGGAATCCCGGAGGGGTCCGGGTAGACCATCGGTTCAACGGCCTGAGCAACAGGAGCCACCCGTCCGCCACCCTCGGAAAAAGACTCCACCGCGGCCTGGCGAATGTTATAGACCTCAAAAAAGTCCAGCAATCGGTTGTTTTTCAGGTCGTTTTTCACCGCCGGCTGCGGATTCAACAGCTTGATCTTTCCGCCACCCGCCAAAGCCTCCTTGGTGTTGGCCAGAAGGACCTTTCGAAGCCGACTGCCGAGATACTTCAACTTCGTCAAATCCAGCACGATATTGAAGCATCCGCCCTCGAAACACTCCCGAAATGCGCGGTACACAACATCATCGCTTCGGGTGTCTTCTTCCCCGGCAATATTAATGATGCAGACATTCCCCTCCCTGGACATTTGAATACGCATAACCATGTTCCTTTCCTCCCAATCCTATTGCGACTCGCTCGAGAGGACTCGTTGGCGAAGAGCCTGGAAAATCTGCTCGGCTTCGACGGCGCAACGCGCCCCCATCTTGCCCGGCTCTATAATACCCTTATCTTCCAGCATGGCAATCAACATGCTGATGGTCGATTGCTGCATCAGGGCCTCACGGTGAGGCCGATCAAGGTCCCGTACCCCTTGTGATTCCGATGATTTCCCCGGCTCTGCCGGAGACTCCGGTGAAGGTCCAAAGGACCGAACCGCGTCCCGAAACTGCCGGAACGACTCGAAGAGATGGGTCACCTGGGCCGATTTCAGCGATGCCTCTGCTGCCACCGTGGGACGAAGCAATCTCACCGCCCCGCCCTTCGCCAACACTTTTCGGTTCTGGCGAAGCAGCAAAATGATGCTTTTTCGGTCCAGGAAGCGGACTTCGGACAAATCCAGCAGAATCCGGACACGGCCCTCACGTTCCAGGCCTCGAAACGCATTGTCCAGATGGCCATATTCCCTCTCGACAATATGACCGTCCGGCTTGATGACAGAGATCCATGGATCGATATCTTCCCGGTGAATCACGATTTTTCCTCAGCCTGTCCCGCAAATGCCGGTGAGCACACCATTCAGGCATTCGATTCGGGTGGGATCGCCCGACAAACCGGTTATTTTAATTCGATCGTCGCGCCGACTTCTTCCAATTTGGCTTTCGCGTCCTGGGCTTCTTCCTTGCTCACACCCGTCTTGATCGGCTTCCCAGGCTCGTCCACCAGGGCTTTGGCTTCTTTCAGACCCAGGCTGGTCAATTCGCGGACCACCTTAATGACCTGGATCTTCTTCTCACCCGCCGCAATCAGAACCACGTCGAATTCCGTCTTTTCTTCGGCAGCGGCTTCACCGGCTCCCGCGCCCATTCCGGGCATGGCCATCATTCCGGCCATCGGCATGGCGGCTGTGACGCCGAATTTCTCTTCAAAGGCCTCTTTCAGCTCCGCGGCTTCCATCAAGGTCAACGAAGCGATCTCTTCCAAGATTTTTTCGATTTTTTCACTTGCCATGGGGGTATCCACTCCATTCTAAGACTTTTTTTTGATGTTGCGGATGGCTGTGCGCCACCCATTCAGCTCTCTTGTTCTTATGCCGCCTCTTCCAGCTTCGCCCGATAGGCTTCAAACAATCCAAGCAGCTGCTGGTGAATCACGGTGAAACCAGCGGCGAGACCTGTCATGGGACCGATGATCCCCGTGAGGATCTGGGCCTGCAAGACCTCGCGGCTCGGCAGATCGGCCAGAAAACTCACTCGTTCCGGCCGAACCAGGCTCTTTTCGACAATACCGCTTCCTACCACAACCTGTGGGTGCTCCTTGGCAAAAGCCATCAGGGTCTTGGCGGAGGCAGCCGCATCTTTTGACACAAAGATGGCCGCCGTCGGTCCTTCCATAAAATCAACCACTCCGGCGAACGGCTGACCTTCCACGGCACGTTTCAGCATCCGGTTTCTCACAACCCGGACCTGAGAACCTTCCGCGTGGAACTTCCGACGCAAATCGGTCAGATCGCTGACCTTCAGACCTCGATATCCGAAAAGAAGGACACCCGCCGATTGATCGACGAGATCCTTGTACCGATCTGCCAGCTCAATCTTCTCGGCTTTTTTCAAATCGTTTCACCTCCTCTCCTTCGAACCTGTCTTTTTGATCTTCTTGAAACGAAAAAACCCGGCGCCGAAGCCGGGTTTTCCATAAATGCCACACGGGACAACGATCCCCGCGTTGAGTTCTATGGTGAATGGCATCCCGGTCTCGGCAGGAACTTTCAGCGCCCTGGCGCACCTGCTGTCTTCGACGTCGATGTTGGTTTTCTTACTCTTGTTCAGTCCTCCGATACGCCTTCGCAAGGCGCGGATTGATCCGCCGAATCAGACACCGCGTATCGCCTCGCGGACCTCGTTGATGTCCAGGCGGACACTCGGACTCATCGTGGAGCAGAGAAACAGGCTCTTCACGTATTGTCCTTTGGCCGTCGTGGGCCGCGCACGCAGCAGGGCATCAATGACAACCCGGATATTATCCAGCAACTGTTGCGGCGAGAAAGACGCTTTGCCGACTCGAACATGAATTCCGCCCGTTCGATCCGCACGATACTCGATCTTGCCTGCTTTGAATTCCTGAATGGTCCGGGCGACTTCGGTTGTAACGGTTCCGGTTTTCGGATTGGGCATCAATCCGCGAGGTCCCAAAATCTTCCCGAGTCGTCCGACAACGCGCATCATATCCGGCGTGGCGATGGCCACATCGAAATCGGTCCATCCTTCCTGGATTTTCTTGGCGATATCGTCCGCGCCGACAAAATCCGCTCCCGCATCCTGTGCCTGTTTTGCGGCATCTCCCTCCGCAAACACCAGGACCCGAACGGTCTGACCGGTTCCGCTCGGCAAAGAGACCGTTCCACGCACCTGCTGATCGGCCTTCTTGGGATCGATTCCCAAGTTGGCGATCAGCTCTACGGTTTCATCAAACTTCGCCTGGGCATTGCGCTTGACCAGGTCAATGGATTCAACCAGCGGGTACACCTTCGCCCGGTCCAGATTCTGAGAAATATTGCGATATCGTTTGCTTCGTCTCATGATTCAACCTCGATCCCCATGGAGCGCGCCGTTCCACGGATCATGGACATGGCCGTTTCCACGTCATTCGCGTTCAGATCCGGCATTTTCAGTTCGGCGATTTCGCGGATTTGACTCTCGGTCACCTTGCCGACTTTGTCCCGATTCGAGACCGGCGAGCCTTTCGCGAGTCCGGCGGCTTTTTTCAGCAGAACCGGCGCGGGGGGCGTCTTGGTGATAAAGGTGAACGAACGGTCCTGATATACGGTCACCACAACCGGAATAATCATGCCGATCTGATTTTTCGTTCGCTCGTTGAACTGATTGCAGAAATCCATGATTGCGACACCCTGGGGACCCAGGGCGGTCCCGACGGGAGGCGCCGGATTCGCTTGTCCGGCAGGACACTGCAACTTGACCTGTGCAGTAACCTTCTTCGGTGGCATCGTTTGGCTCCTCAGCCCATCATTCCGTAGGAATGGGCCTTCTTAAATTTTCTCAACCTGAAGGAAATCCAGCTCGACCGGAGTCGACCGTCCCAGAATATCCACCATCACTTTCAAACGGCCCCGCTCCTCGTTGATCTCCGCCACATACCCGGAGAAATTGTAGAATGGGCCTTCGATGACTTTCACCCGTTCGCCAACCTCGAAAACGATCTTGGGACGGGGCTTTTCATCGGTTTCGTCCATGTGACGCAGGATATTTTCGACCTCATCCTTGGAAAGGGGCAATGGGCTTCTGCCCGATCCCACAAATCCCGTCACGCCCGGAGTGTTTTTCACAACAAACCAGGTATCGTCGCTGAAATCCATTTCCACGATCACATATCCGGGAAACAGTTTCTGCGTGCTGATACTCCGGCGGCCGTCGCGGATCTCCACGACTTCCTCTGTCGGGATCAGTACTTGCGAAATCTGATCGTGCAGGTTCTGGGTGCGTATGGTTTGCTCCAAGTTCTCCCGAACCTTGTTCTCAAATCCCGCATAGGTATGAATGACATACCATTCCTTTGCCATTTGCATCCTTACCAGGAAAACCGAATCTTCGGGTGTCTTCTTATCAGTATAGCCACTGATCGACGTAAGTCATCACAAGATCCCACAAGCCCGCATACAGGGCAAACACCGCAACCGTGATCAGGACAACAACTGTTGACCCCCGAACATCCTCCTTGGTCGGCCAGGTGACCGACTCGAGTTCCCGCAATACCTCAATGAACGAGGCCCCGAATTTCGTACGGGCAAACCAGCTCAGCTGCCGCTGCCCCTTCTCCATTCGACCGCCCTGCAAAAACTCGATGAGGCGCTTGATCAGATTCTCACCCATCGATGATATACCGTTTCCTAACCTGTTTTTAAACGAAAAAAATATCCCGAAATTGCGCGGGATCTTCATGTATATACCAGTCCAACGGCCCCCTGTCAATCCTCATGCATCCTCCGGGACGGCTGGGGCGAGCATGGGTGCGCGCTCTCACAGCCCCACGGCAACTCCCTCCTCGGCAGACCGATAGCCGCGAGGCACACAGCCAGATTGTCCCGGCTGTCTTCCGGCCCGAACGGTAAAGAATTCTCTTCGAAAAGCCCTTTGCAGAGATTCACAAAAGACTTGTCTTCGCCCTGCGGAACGATCTCCTCTTTCCCGGACGAAGTAATCACCACGGGATTGTTGCCGAACGCCTGGGAATCCGTGCGAATGGACCCATGCGTTCCCACAATCCACTCGCTGCCGGTAAAGTCCGCCGCCACCCAGGAATCCTCCAGAACCGCCGTCCCACCGCAGGGGAACTCCAGGGTTGCCACGCCGTAATCCTCCAAGGGAAGGTCCTTGAATCGTCGCACGGTCATTGTGGCGGAGATCAAGCTGACTTCTTCCCCAAACAACCAGCGAGCTGTATCGGTTCCGTAAATCGCATGATCGATCCACGCACCGCCACAGACTTTTTCGGGATCCAGCCACCAGCCGGAATCCTGTTTCCCGGACCACGACTGCGGCAAACCGGCATGCGTCGTCTGATGATACGTCACCAAGCTCCCGATGCGCCCGGAAAGCAGGATGTCTCGCATCCGGATATAGCGGCCCAGCAGCCGACGATAACTCTCAAACGAGCCGAACCACCCGCCATGCTCATTGGCGGTATAAACAATGTGGTCCAGATCGTCCAGATTCATGGCCGGAGGCTTCACCGAGAGAACATGCTTTCCGTTCGCGAGAGCCTTCCGACAGATTTCCGGATTCTCTGCGCTGTTCGCCATGGAGACAATCAGGCCGATATACGGATGCTCCAAAACCCGGTCGAACTCCGTTGTCCGTGCGCAGGAACACTTGTCACTGATCGCATCCAGCCGCCAGGACTGGTGATCCGCCACAGCGACCAACGGGTATTTCCTCTGCGATCCCAGTTCTTCCAGCGCCATGAAGACGATGTACCAGTGATCCATTCCGACAATACCAACACCGCACGCGGTCTCACCCATCTTCTTTACCGTCCTTATTTGCGTGTTTTCCCAAGAGTTGCAGCGATTTTCTCAAGCAGCGGAGTTGCCTGGTCCTGAGAAGTGACGCCGAATATTCTGGTAAGATAATCGGCAGTACGTCGAACATCACCCAATCCCAGGCCGGAGTCCTCCACCCAAAGGCTCTCCGGGCCACTTTCCAGGATCTTCCCATGCTGTTGCTCGAAATCCATCAGGCTCGCCAGGGCGGCCTGAGACGCTTCAGGCATTCCGAGATCGCTGATGAATGCCAGGACTTCCTGTCCATCGAGGTTGTAGTTGACCAGAAACCCGCCGGGCAGGAACGCATGGCCCAAGAGGTCCTTGCCTACATATCGGTCCGTATAGGGGATCAGGTTCTCCCTGGGAAAAACATCGAGCAGTTCGGGAATGACATCCTCGCCGGGAATGACCGAAAAGACCTTAACCATAATCTTTTCAAGCATTTCGATCAGAACCGGCCGGTCGTCATCCGCCATTGCCTGAACATACACATGCTGTTTCCACGCCATGGCGACCTCCCCGGATCGGAATCCTTCCGTGCCCCAATTCCGACGCTCGATATCCCGTGACCGTGCAGTGCTGTAAATCCCGTACGCACCCAGAGGATTCCCCATCTCATAAACATCCACAGTAATGCAGGAGAGTTCGTCCTTCTTGTAGGAATACCGGAAATGCGTCAATTGCTGGAATCCGTAGGAAAGATATTTCGGCGCGGCTCCGTTGACATACTGGAACAGGTCATCGGGCGTATACAGAGCCGGCTGTTCCGCCAGGGTCCAGTCCGGGTTGCCCGCAACCAGCCACAAGTTATCCGACGTGTTCAGTGCCGGTGTAGAAATGGCCGTCTCCTGCGGCGTCGGCTGTTCGGCGGTCGATACAGGTTCCTGGGATTCCCGGCCGCAACCAAGAACCAGCCATGATAACCAACACAAAATCAAGCACTTGGCGTTCATGTCAGCATCCTGTGCGCTTCAATCAATCCCTCCCGGACCTTTCTGCTGTATGGACACGCGACATCGCAGTTCCCGGCGCAGTCTCCGCAGCGAAACGCGGTCTGCTCGCTGGGTAAGGAGGCATACAACTTCATGGAGTCTTTCTCCCGCCCGTAGTACTTGAAATACATGGCGTATCGGTTGATATCCGCAATGGCGACGCAGTCCGGGCAGGCGGACTCACAGATTCCACAGTTCCGGCAGTATTTGTCATAGACAGCATCCGCGTACCGCTGGAGCATCTCCATCTCGGCCTGTCCGAGTTTCTTGCCGACAGCCCCACAGTATTCCTTAATCTGGTCGAAATTGGTCATTGCGGCGCAGACACTGCTGACATCCGGGTTGGACAATGCCCACTTGGTCGCAGCCTGAGTCATTGAAAGGCCACCTTGCTGAAGATCCTGAATATCCTTCTCCTGGTTTCCCGCTTTGATCTTGAACACCGCCGTTCCGATACCCTTTTCAGCGGCGCGGTGAAAAATCTCGGCCTGATTCTGATAGCTGGCGAAATCATATCGACAAAGGAGCAAATTAAACCGCCCGTCGCGAATTGCGGCGTCCAGGCATTCCTGAAGTTGTCTTCCATGGCTGGATAATCCGAGACAACGCACCTTTCCGGCCTTTTTCGCTTCCTCGAACGCCTCGAATTGTTCCTCAATCTTGATACGTTCGGGGTCTTCCACGTGGTGGTTGCGAAATATGTCGATCCGATCCGTCTGCAAGCGTTTGAGACTCTTGTCTATGCTCTCAAGAATGGCCTGTTTGGTTGTGCCGGGACGGATTTCGGTGCCGGTGAGAAGGACCAGCTCATCCCGTTTCTTGCCGATCTTGGCGATGGCCTTGCCGACCGCCTCTTCCGCCGCTCCATCCTGATAGTCTGCACACGTCGAGACAAAGTTGATCCCGGCGTCCATCGCCGCGGTGAGAAGCGCCGGATTATTGAACCCGTACGTTCCAAAACAAATCTCCGATACTTTCAGGCCGGTCTTGCCCAGAAGCCGGTACTTCATCTCGTTCTTGTCCTGAGACGCGGGCTTCTCCTGGGATTCAGCCTTATCCTGGGCGAAGGAGACACCCCCTGCTGTTAACGCTGCCGTTGCCGCGCCCAGCCGAACGAAACTTCTTCGATCCAACGAGTTTTCCCGGTTCGTCATGGTTTTACGCTCCTTTATGCCACTTTGAGGTAGCCGTGGGGAAGTACGGGGCTAATCCGCGTATTTCTCCCACGATATCGAAAGAAAAACGGGTCGTCAAATCGCACTTAGAACGATTATGCACTTCGGAGGTCTCAAGATTCTACGGATCATCTTGCTTGTTCGACGGAATAATGCTAGGACTTTTCCGCACCCATCGACGCAATCCGAGGAGAGAATCCGATGAAGAAAATCCCAATTCTGACCCTGTTTTCCGTTATGTGTTGTGCATTCGGGTTAGCGGAAACGGGACTTTGTGCCGGCACGGAGGAAAAAATGAAAATCATCCTGGATACGGATATCGGCAATGACATTGACGATGCGTGGGCGCTCGCGCTTTCCCTGGTGCACCCGCGATTTGAACTGCTGGGAGTCACAACGGATTACGGAAACACCCCAGCGCGGGCGAAACTGGCCTGCAAAATCCTGCATCAAACGAAACAGACGCACGTCCCCGTGGCTGTCGGGCGACAAACCAACGACCACAACGATTACCAGTTCACCTGGGCGGAAGATTTTAATACCTATCGCCCGATTGAGACCCCGGCGGCTCAATTCCTGCTGGACACGGTCAAGAAGTATCCAAAACAAGTGACTGTGATAGCGGTCGGCCCGCTGCCCAATTTGGGGGATGTTTTGAAAATGGGGCCGGAATTCGAGGATAACGTGAAGGAGATCATCCTGATGAGCGGGAACGTGTACGGTTCCGCCTGGAGACCGAATGAACCGATACCGGAATACAATGTGGTTTGTGATATCGAAGCGGCGCAGCGGGTATACGGCTCGAAAGTGAAATTGACAATTGTGCCGTTGGACTCCACGACCTTGGTTCGTCTGAAAGAGGAAGAACGGAAACGCGTTCAGAAATACCAATCGCCGTTGACCTGGTCGCTGGAATGCCTGCTTCGACTCTGGACATCCAACCCGGACGCCCAGATGACCCTTCACGATCAGCTCGCCATGGCAGAAGCCGCAGAACCGGGGCGATTTTTTAATAAGAAAGCGGATCTGCCGGTTTATGTCGATGACGAGGGTTACACACGGGTGGATGAGAAAAAAGGCCGCCCGATCACGGTTTGCCTGGAACCGAAACGGGATGAATTCATGGAATTCTATCTTTCGCACCTGACATCGCAGAGGTTGGGGATGGATTAGGGGCGCTTAACCGCATCGGCCTGACGTATTGCTGTCCCGATCCGATATGAAAGATCTGCTTTTTCAATGAGATTTCTCCCTTCGGTCGAAATGACAGAATCACAGGGTAGATTGTCATTCCGAACGAATGTGAGGAATCTCAAGAGATCATTAAGCCACTAAGTCGCCTTCTTTGGGGACCATCGTCGCCAAGGAATCCCCGAATGTGCTAAGATCCGTTATTCGGCTGGAAATTTGTATGAAACGACTCCTGGCGAGTCCCCCTGAGGAAAAAGGAGAATCAAACAACATGGATACGAAAGACAATGTGATCTCGCGACGGGAATTCGCGAAACGTGCCACGGTAGGCGCAACTACGTTCGCAAGCCTTGGAATCGCAACCTCCTCTTTCGGAGCGAATGGCGATCCGCTGAAGATCGCCCTGATCGGCTGCGGTGGACGAGGGAAAGATGCGGTCAAAAACGCCATTCAGGCCGACAGGAACATCAAGCTGATTGCGGTACATGATGTCGTGGAGCAGCGGGCGAAGGATGCACCGAATCAGATCAAGGAAAGTCTGAAAAAAGACGACCTGCCCGTGGAGAATATCCAGGTGGACCCGGAGCACACCTTCTCCGGTCTGAACGGATATAAGGATCTTCTCAAGTTGGATATGGACTATGTGATTATCGCCACGCCCCCAGGGTTCCGTCCTATACATTTCGAGGAAGCGGTCCAGGCGAAAAAGAACATCTTTACGGAAAAGCCGGTCGGAACCGACCCGACAGGAATCCGCCGGTTTCTGCGTGCAGCACGACGGGCGGAACGCGCGAAACTCTCCATCGTCGCCGGCACGCAGCGCCGTCATCAGAAGGAATATGTCGAAACCATCGCCCGCATTCATGATGGCGCACTGGGCGAGATTCTCGCCGGTCGCGCCTATTGGAACGGCGGACTGCCCTTCGCGCGGGAACGGCAGCCGGGCATGAGCGACCTGGAATACCAGGCCAGCTATAACTGGTACAACTTCTGCTGGATCTGCGGCGATAACATCGTCGAACAGCACGTGCACAACCTGGACGTGATGAACTGGGTCTTTCAGGCCCACCCGATTTCGGTGATCGCGTCGGGCGGTCGTACCTGGAAACCACAGGTCGAAAAATACGGGAACATCTGGGATAACTTCTCCTGTGACTATGAATATCCCAAAGGCATCCACGTGATGAGCTTCAGCCGCCACTGGATGAACTGTTACAGCGAGGTCTCCGAACTGGTGATCGGAACAAACCGTACATTCAAGGAAGGTCTCAGCACCTGTCATGACATGGCCGAGCGGGGCGTGAATGCCTACGTTCAGGAACATGCGGATCTTCAGGCCAGTATTCGAGGCACCGGGCCGCACCTGAACGAAGGTGTCCAGGTCGCCGAGAGCACATTCACGGCGATCTTCGGGCGGATGGCCGCCTATACCGGGCAGAAACTGATGTGGGACGAGGCGATGGACATGGAATTGGACATCATGCCGAAAAAACTCGGTTTCGATATCGAAATTCCCATAGATCCCATTCCGGTTCCGCCCGTTCTCGGCTAAATTGCATTCTCAAAAATCTGAAACGGGGAGAGAAGCAGGAATTCGCGTCTCTCCCCGTTCTTCGTAAGGGTTGAGAATATTGAAAGTCTTCACATTTCTTTCCATCCTTCTTGTCATTCTTCCCTTCGGGCACGTCTGGTGCGATTCCGTAGACAATCTTCGTCAGGATTTGGACCGTGTATTCTCAAAGGTCGGATTTGAGCAAGCCATCTGGGGCGTCCATGTGGAGTCCGTCAACCGGAATGAGGTGATTTATACCCAGAACAACCGGACCTTGCTGACTCCTGCCTCCAATCAGAAATTGCTGGTCGCGGCCACAATTCTGGATGCCTTGGGGGCGGATTTCCAATTCCAAACCGAACTCCTGGCGGGTGGCCCGATAGAGAACGGAGTCTTAAAGGGACCGCTCGTTGTTCGGGGCGGCGGCGATCCCAGCATCGGCGGGCGATTCCAGGGCGGGGATCGGCTTTCGATTTTCAAGCAGTGGAGCCGGGCGCTCAAAGAAAAAGGGATCCGTCAAATCGAGGGAGACATCATCGGGGATGACGACCTGTTCGACGATATTCCCTATGGCAAGGGCTGGCAGTGGGATGATTTACCGTATTGGTTCGCAGCGGAAATCAGCGCCCTGAGCTTCAACGACAATTGCATGGACCTGATTATTCAGCCCGGCAAATCTCTCAACACACCGGCTGTTTGTATCACCGCTCCCCCCACGGACTACATTGAGATCATCAACCGGACGCAAACGGTCTCCCAACGTCCCAAGCAAAGAGACGAAATGAAAGAAATGCTGTATCGGCGCTGCAACGATGGGCGGACCGTAATCATGGAGGGACCGGTTCTGTTGAATCAGGAGCGGTTCCAGGAATATGTCACGGTACCGAATCCGACGCTGTTCACGGTGACGGTGCTCGCGGATGTCCTGCGGAGAGAGGGGATTGATGTCACCGGAAATCCTATCGACGTGGACGACCTGGAGAAACCGCTTCGCGCCGAAACTCTGAAAAACCTTTTCGTGCACAACTCCCCTCCTCTCTCGGATCTGCTTGCCGTCCTTTTGAAGCGGAGTCAGAATCTCTATTCCGAGATATTTTTGAAGTATCTCGGTCGGAAGAAGGCCGGGCAGGGCAGCACAGAAGCCGGGGCCAGGGCAGTGGGCGCGTACCTGAAGCGGCTGGGCATTCCCGATAAGGAATATGACATCGCAGATGGTTCGGGGCTGTCGAGAGAAGACCTGGTGACACCGGCTGCGTTCTGTGCGCTTCTGAAAGGGATTGCACAAGGAAAAAATGCCGAGGTATTTCGGGATTGCCTTCCGGTTGCCGGAGAAAGCGGCACCCTTCGGGGACGCATGGGTGAAGGGCCCACAGCGGGCCGGGTTTGGGCCAAAACCGGCAAGATCAATGGGGTACGCGCCTTGTCCGGGTATATCGAATCCCGTGAGAAAGAGCTTTTCGTTTTCTCTTTTATCGTCAATAATTACCAGACCGCCGGTAAGTCGGCTGCCTACCTGCAGGATGAAGCCTGCAAACGGATTGCAGGATTCTCTCGCTGATCCTCCCAGCCGTCTTCGCCGGAATCGGCAACGAGTCCCGATAAGGACAGCGAGGTAAATCATGAATGCACTGAACCGGTATTTCGGCATACAGGAAGCGGGGAGCAGCATTCGGACGGAGATTCTTGCCGGTTGCACAACGTTCCTGACTCTGGGCTATATCATCTTTGTTCAACCAGCAGTACTGAAAATTGCAGGGATGGACAGCGGAGCGGTCATGGCCGCCACCTGCATCTCCAGTGCAGTGGCGACCCTGTTGATGGCCTTCCTGGCGAAATACCCCATTGCGCTGGCCCCCGCCATGGGCCACAATTTTTACTTTTCATTTGTCGTGTGTGTTTCAATGGGGATTTCCTGGCAGGTGGCACTGGGTGCGGTGTTCATCTCCGGGATCTTGTTCATTCTCTTGAGCACAGTCGGATTCCGGGTGCGTCTGATCCAGGCGATTCCTTCCTCTCTCAATAACGCCATTGCCGCCGGGATCGGGCTTTTAATCGCCCTGGTGGGACTGGAGTGGGGTGGCCTGGTTGTCGCCGCGCCGGGCACCTATATCGACCTGGGCGACATGAGTTCGAAACCCGTGTTGGTTTGTCTATTCGGTGTCGTGGTCATTTCGATCCTGCTGGCAAGGAAATGGTCGAGTGCCATTCTGATCGGGACCTTTCTGACAGCGCTTGTGGGCTTGTGGATGGGAGTGACACATTTTAACGGGATTGCTTCGGCTCCACCGTCCATGACCCCGACGTTTTTGCAGTTGGATGTTCTCGGTGCGTTCGACCAGGGGATTTTCACGGTCGTCTTCGTTTTCTTCTTCCTGGATCTGTTTGACACGGTGGGGACCGTCGTCGGGGTGGCGGAATTGGGCGGATTCATGAAAAATGGCGAACTGCCGCGCGCTCAACACATACTTCTGTCGGATGCCGTGGGAACCTGTGTGGGCGCGGTCTGCGGAACTTCGACCATCACCAGCTATGTCGAGTCCAGCGCCGGGGTGGCCGCCGGGGGCCGAACCGGATTCACTTCCGTAGTGGCGGCGATTCTCATGCTGCTCGCGCTTTTCCTCAGCCCGCTGGTCGGGATGCTGGGCGAACCGTACGCCATCGCGGAGAACACGTTCGTGTATCCGATTGTCGCACCCGCGCTGATCCTCGTGGGATTCTTCATGGTTCGTTGCGTTACCCGGATCAACTGGACCGATGCCACCGAGGGAATTCCGTGCTTTCTGGCGATGGTCATGATGCCGTTCGGAGGGCTGAGAATCATTGAGGGAATCGCATTCGGGTTCATTTCGTACTGCCTCTTGAAACTGGTATCCGGACGCGGAAAAGAGGTCAGTCCGATTTTATATATCGCCTCAGCGGCGCTTTTGCTTCGCTATGTTTATTTAATGAAATGAATGGGATAAACTGGGGGGAATCCAATCAGGAGGTACTTCAGCGGTGGTCAGGAACAGACATCTCGTACGGGTCGGCGTCTGGCTCATTCTCCTCGTACTCGCTCAACGGGGATTTGCGGACCGCATTATCGCGGAAAGCACGTTATCCAAGGTGGTAGTCTACCGAGACCGTGCCATGCTCTTCCGAGAAGCGGAACCGAAGATGAGCGCGGGGACACACCGGGTTCTTTTTCCGCATCTGCCGACAACCCTGTTGACCGATTCTCTGCGCGTATCTACTGTTTCGGATTCCGTGAAGGTGTTGGGGGTCAGTAGTCGGCTTGAAACCCTGGACGAGCAAAAAGAGACCAAAAGCCGACAGATGCGGAATCAGCTTCGGTATCTGCAGGACGACTTGCAGGTATTGCTGGATCGTGAGCAGACTCTCACAGAACAGATCGGCTTTTATCGTTCGCTGGGGGAAAGTGCGGGCGCACGCGTGGCCGATCAACTCCTTCGAGGATCTTCGAATTCGGACGATTGGCAAACTGTCTATCAGACCCTCGCCAAAAAGATCACCGAAATTCGAGATTCCATCCGGGAGCTGACTCCCAGTAAACGGGAATTGGAGGAGAAAATCGCCACGTCGGAAGAGGAAATTCGGAAGTTAGAGGAAAACATCACGGAAACGTACAAGGTCGCGGTGGATGTGGAAGTATCAGGAACTATCCAATCCAAAATCGCGGTCTCGTATGTCGCGCAGGGCGCCGGATGGAGTCCCATCTATGATGTGCGTTATTTGAAGGACGGCGCAGCTCTCGACATCATTTACGGAGCATTAGTCCATCAGCGAACCGGAGAACCCTGGACCGATGTTCAGCTGATCCTCTCGACGGAGCGTCCGCAGCTGTATGGTCGACCGAAGGAACTCTCTCCGTGGGCGGTCGGTATTCAACCGGCATCGCCCAAATCAGCCGGAGAGAACCCACCTGCTCCTGCTGCTCCCGTGGTTCCGGAAGTACCGGTCCCACAACCGGCCGATTCCACTTCCCCCGCACCTGGAACGCTTTTCGAACCGAAGAACCTTGGACGACTGGATCTGGAGGAAGACCTCGGGAGTGTGGCGGTTTCATTCCAGATTCCTTCCAGGGAAACCGTCCCGTCCGGGGATGTCGATCAGCGTGTGACCATTGCTTCCTTTCGATCCTCGGCGAAATTGCAGTATGAGGCCATCCCCCGGCAAAGTCCCTACACCTTCCTGCGGGCCGTCATGACCAACGATTCCCAATATCCCTTGTTGAGCGGGAAAGCCAACATCTTCTTCGGGAATGATTTCCTCTCCACGTCCTCCCTGGATACCACCATGCCCGGAACCACTCAGGATTTTTATCTCGGTTCCGATCCGGAGATCGAGGTTCGTCGAACGGAGCTGGAGCGGACTTTGGACTCCTCCGGATTGATCCTCACCACGGGTCAGCAAATCAACTGGGTTTGGGAGCTGGAGGTCAATAACCGTCGCGACTCCTCCATTGTTCTGGAGGTCGTCGATCAGGTTCCCGTGCCCAGAAGTGAGGGAATCGAACTCAGCGATTTCCGTTGTCGGGATCAGGCCTATAACATGGAAAAGGACGGGGTTGTCCGGTGGGTGCTTGAGCTCGGTCCCGGCGAGAATCGGAAAATTCGTTACTCCTACAGGGTGAAATTCCCCAGAGGCGTGCGGCTGAGCGGCCTGGAGGGATGAGTCGAAGCGGAATGAGAGGCAGAGGCTTTTCTGCTGCAAAATCCTTCAATAAGAAAGAATCACTTGATGAGCCGCGATCCGAGTTTCGATGTAAAACGTCTTGGAGAACCAACCTATCCTTCCCCCCTGGTGCTGTCGAGTGAAAAAGGCGATCAGATCTCCGACTACGTGACGGATGAAGACCGCGTTCTGCTGCATAGCTCTCTACGTTCCTACAAGGAGGCCATTGCGGAGGGGCAGGAACCTCCATCCATGGAGATTGCCGGTCCGAGAAAAAAAATCTTCTTCGATCCCAGGACGGCCTGTGCGGCGATTGTCACCTGTGGAGGACTCTGCCCGGGTATAAACGATGTCATTCGGGGGCTGGTCATGTCTCTTTATCATCATTATGGCGTGCGCAAGATTCTGGGGATTCGCTATGGCTACTACGGCATGATCGATCATCACAATGAAGTGCCTTTGGCGTTGACTCCGGAATTGGTGGAAGGCATCGACAAAATGGGCGGCTCCCGGCTGGGGAGTTCGCGCGGGAATCAGAACATCGTGGACATGGTCGACTTCATGGCACGTCGCGGGATCAACATTCTCTTTACCGTGGGGGGAGATGGGACGCAGCGCGGAGCCTTGGGAATTGCGGCGGAAGTGGAGCGACGCGGCTTGCAGGTCGCCGTTGTGGGAGTCCCCAAAACAATTGACAACGATATCGGCTATGTGGAACGCACGTTCGGATTCGAGACCGCGTTTTCCGTCGCCAAAGACGTCCTGGATGGTGCGCACATGGAGGCCATGGGCGCACTGAATGGAATCTGTATTGTGAAGCTGATGGGACGCCACGCAGGTTTTCTTGCTACGCAAGCCACCATCGCCAGCGGGGATGTGAATTTCCTTCTGATCCCGGAGATCCCAGTTAGTCTGGATGGGAACCGGGGATTCCTGAAGGCGCTGGAGAATCGCATTCTCGCTCGGCGTCACGCACTGGTCGTTGTGGCGGAAGGAGCAGGACAGGAACTACTGGGGGATGAAGTAAAACGATTGGGAACGGACGCTTCCGGCAATGTGCGCCTGGCCGACATCGGACAGTACCTTCATCAGAGAATCATCGACTATTTCCGGGATCGCGGGATTTCCGTCACCGTTCGGTACATCGATCCCAGTTACTATGTCCGTTCGCTTCGAGCCGTTCCGACTGACAAGGTATTTTGTCAGCAGCTCGCTCAGAATGCGGTCCATGCGGCGATGAGTGGCCGAACCGCCATGCTGGTGGGGATCTGGAACGACAAGTTCACCCATGTTCCGATTGAAACGGCGGTTTCCAAACGGAAGCAGGTCGATCCGGACGGTCCGCTCTGGTTGTCGGCGGTGGAATCCACCGGCCAACCTGTCCGCATGGTGAATTGAGGGCTGTCTTCGGCAGGACGAAATACCGGGAAGTGCGAACAAGAGTATGTCTCGCGACAATTCGGAACCGACATACGCACGGGAACAAGACCTCTTTGCACAGGGCTATAAGCGAATCGCCGGGTGCGATGAGGCAGGGCGCGGTCCGCTCGCGGGACCGGTTGTTGCTGCCGCCGTGGTGCTGCCGACTGACCTGGAGCCTCACCTCGTTCATGGATTGCGGGACTCCAAGCAGCTAACCGAACCGCAACGCGACCATTTCTACCAGATCATCATGGACCTGGCTGTATCCTATGGTGTAGGAACCGCCAGTCCCAAAGAGATCGACGAACACAACATCCTGCAGGCTTCCCTTCTGGCGATGAAACGCGCGGTCGAACACCTGGACCATCCCCCCGATTATGTGCTCGTCGATGGAAACAAGACGCCTGCCTTCGGCGGGATTCCGGCTGAAAGCATTGTCGGCGGGGATGGGCGTTCATTCAGTATCGCGGCGGCTTCCATTGTGGCCAAGGTGGTTCGAGACCGGATCATGGATTCCTACCACCAGCGGTTTCCTCAGTACGGTTTCGATGCACACAAGGGCTACCCCACGAAATATCACCGTGCGGCCCTGGAGGTATTCGGGGCATCGGAGATTCACCGAATGACCTTCGCGGGCGTATCGGACCGTCTTCTGGCCGCTGTGCCCGGCTCGGCATTCGAACGCCTGTATCGGCGATTTGCCGCGCGGTTGACCTTACAGAGAATGGAGGAGCTGCAAAAAGATATTCTGCAAGCACAGGGACTCACGGAGGCGGAGTTCTTTGTGCTCCGATACCGATGCGAGCATCTCCTGGAGAATCTTCGGCAACAGGTCATCGACCTGCGGCCCAGCACACGGGAAATGGGAGATGCCAAAGAGACGCTGGCCGCACAGTGGCTGGAAACCAAAGGATACAAAATCTGGGAACGCAATTTCCGGCGTCGTCGCGGTGAAATCGATATCATCGCCAACAGGGACGACCTGATCGTGTTTGTGGAGGTGAAATCACGCACCAGCGAGACGTTCGGACAACCCTATCAGGCGGTGACAAAGAGAAAACAACAGACTCTTGTCCGCATGGCGGAGATCTACCTTGCCCAGCGGGGACTTCAGGACGATTGGAACGTCCGCTTTGATGTCATCTCCATCCTCGATCGGGAAGGCGAACCGCCCAGGATCGAACACATCGAAAACGCTTTCCGTGCCGACTGAGCACCCCGCTCCAAACCAAATCCCAACGCATCAATGGCTGTATACCGCAAAGTTGGTCACACCTTCCTGACCGGGAGTGCATGTCTCGAAGTACAGAAAATCAGGGAAACTCCCCCAGGTATCCAGAAAGAACCCTCTTCTGGTCCAGGAATATACTGTCCCTTCCTTCTGAACGCCCCAATAATCATAGTCGCCCAGTGTGCGATCTCCTGCCTCGTTCAGAATCGTCGCCCCGGTAGCCCCATAATACATGCCCGCAAGCCGCACAAACTCCCGCTTCAGCGTCTCCAGAGAGGTATCCTGACGCGCATGTTGGTATGCGGAGGCCACCAGGTAAAGCGCGTCATACATTACAAGCGCATGAGCGTTGACCGCATTGCCGGATTGAGCCTCGGTCCGCTGCTGAAGGCTGAGAAACTTCGGAGATTCGGTCACATTGCCACCGAAAATCGGATTGGCAAAACAGGTCGAAATGGCGAACTCGGAGGCAACGCTGTTTTCGATCAGAAGCTGATTTCGGGCGCTGGCATCGCTGCCATACCAATGGACCCTAGCCAGAGAAGGATACTGAGAGGCTTGCTGCAAGATCGGCACGCACTCATCGAATGCGATCAGGTAGACCGCGATTTGCTTGTATTGGTTTGTCTGGGCCGCCTGTTCGACCCATGTATTCAACTGGGCCAGCTGGGAAGTGAAATCGGTGGTTCCCGGAGCAAAGCTCACCGAGCCGGGCACATCGTGTCCAAGTAAGTCCATGTGCCAGGAGACACGCTCAGTCAATTCACGCCCAAATACGTCATCGACATATAAACCCGTTAATGCTTTGATCCCCTGAAAATGCATTAAAAGGGCCGCCGCCAGCGCCTGATGCTTGTCGTCCGGAACCAGTCGGAAAACGTTGTCCTCAGCGATGGACAACGATACCGCCGTGCTGGAAGGGCTGACAATCATGATCCCATTTTGGTTGGCGTAGTCCTTGATCGCCTCCAGCTCGGCACTGGTTAATGGTCCGAGAACCACCTTGATGCCTGCGGTTGAGAAAGACTGCATCTGATTAAGAGCTGTCTGGGGAACGGAACCCGTGTCCAGGACTAAGGCTTCCATCCGATACGCTCGTTCGCCATCCACGCCGACCGGCGGAAATTCATTGTTGAAGTCCTCCAGAGCCATTTCCAACACCGTTTTGACTGTCTCTCCAAATGTCGCATTCGCGCCTGTTAAATCCAGTAATGCGCCCACCGTGATGACCTGGGTCGCCGCCGGACATTCCATGGGCAGGAACAGGGCAAATCCCAGAATGATTGCAAAAACGACCGGAGAACACATCGAAATCATACCTA
>Ga0116141_10001164_pt1 | contig 22264 bp, 18 predicted proteins | sample AD_UKC097_MetaG_FD_89744 | JGI IMG/M metagenome (GOLD analysis project Ga0116141, IMG submission 89744) | Active sludge microbial communities of municipal wastewater-treating anaerobic digesters from USA - AD_UKC097_MetaG | ecosystem: Engineered > Bioreactor > Anaerobic > Digestate | place: USA...
CACGACACCCACGAATCGGCGGAGGATCTGCTGCGCGAGGCCCACGTCGCCGTCCACCGCGCCAAACAGGGCGGCCGCCACCGTTTCGAAATCTTCGACGCCGCTCTGCATCAGCAGGTGGTTCACCAGCTCGACCTGGAGGGCGAGCTGCGCAATGCGCTGCAGAATGGCGAGTTCGAGCCCTACTTCCAGCCGATCGTCCGCCTGGAGGATGGCGCCATCGTGGGCCATGAATCGCTGCTGCGCTGGCACCATCCCAGACGGGGACTGCTCGCTCCCGGCGCGTTCCTGGCCGTGGCCGAAGAGAGCGGCTGCATCGCGCAGATCGACTGGCAGATATTCGAAAGAACCTGCGCGATGCTCGCGTGCCAGCCGCAGGGGGGCGCCTACTACACCATCAACGTGTCGCCCCAGCACTTCCGCTCGCCGAAGCTGGCGCGGCGGCTGCTGGAGATGATCGCAAGGCACGGGGTCGCGCCGCAGCGCCTTCGCGTGGAGATCACCGAGAGCGCGGTTCTCGAGGATCCCGATCTGGTGCTGCGCACCCTGAACGACCTGCGTGAAGCCGGCGTGCTCGCCGTGTTCGACGACTTCGGCACGGGCTATTCCTCGCTCAGCTACCTGCACCGATTCCCGCTGCGCTGCATCAAGATCGATCGCTCTTTCGTGGAGGCGATGCGATCGGGGCAGGAGGGCGGCAGCGAGGCGGTCATCCGCGCCGTGCTGGCCATGTCCAGCGCGCTGGACATGGATGTCATCGCCGAAGGCATCGAAACCCGCCAGCAGCAGGATGCGCTGCTGGCGCTGGGATGCCCCTACGGGCAGGGTTTCCTGTTCTCGCCTCCGCGTCCGGCGTCGGGCCGGGAAGAGTGACGGGTGCGGGCAGGTCGGTTCCTGAAGTGGATGCAACTTGCCATGCCGGGCAGTTTCTGGCTAGAATGCGCGACTGCCCATGCCGGCAGCCGGCTCTTGTGCCCGGCGCGGTTCGACATCCCGGGCCGAAGGTTCCGATTCAACCCACACTTTCAATCCCGCATGCCGGGGTGGTGCCATCATGATCAGCAAGCTCATTCAGGAATTCGAGGCCGAGCAGGCCCAGCGCCAGCTGCCGACGTTCGGCCCGGGCGATACCGTCATCGTCAACGTCAAGGTGAAGGAAGGCAACCGCGAGCGCGTCCAGGCCTATGAAGGCGTGGTCATCGCCAAGCGCAACCGCGGCCTGAACTCGGCCTTCACGGTGCGCAAGATCTCGCACGGCACCGGCGTGGAGCGCGTGTTCCAGACCCATTCGCCGGCGATCGACTCGGTTGAGGTCAAGCGCCGTGGCGCGGTTCGTGCCGCCAAGCTCTATTACCTGCGCGATCTGGCCGGCAAGGCCGCGCGCATCAAGGAAGACCTCGGCGCGACCGCCAAGGCCGATTGATTCGTTTCACCCGCAACACCGAGCCGCACAGGGCTCACGCGACGGCCGCGCAAGCGGCCGTCGGCGTTTTTGCGCCTTGAAAATCCGTACTGCCGGCCGCACCTGCTGGCCATTCCTCCACCGCAGTACGGAAGCCACCCATGACCGCAGCAACGAAGAGCTACGAATTCCAGTCCGACGTGCAGCAGGTGCTGCATCTGGTCACCCACTCGCTGTACTCCAACAAGAACATCTTCCTGCGCGAACTGGTGTCCAACGCCTCGGATGCCTGCGACAAGCTGCGCTTCGAGGCCCTCAAGGCTCCCGAGCTCTACGGCGACCAGCCGGAGCTGCGCATCGACCTCGACTGGGACAAGGACGCCCGCACCCTGACGATCCGCGACAGCGGCATCGGCATGTCGCGCCAGGAGCTGATCGACAACCTCGGCACAATCGCGCGCTCCGGCACGCGCAAGTTCCTCGAATCCCTGGGCGAGGCGCAGAAGGCCGATGCCCAGCTCATCGGCCAGTTCGGCGTGGGTTTCTACGCCGCCTTCATCGTGGCCGATCGGGTCGCGGTCACCAGCCGGCGCGCCGGCAGCGACGAAGCCTTCGCGTGGGAATCGGCCGGCGACGGGCGCTTTACCCTGGAGCCGTCGGACAAGGCCGAGCGCGGCACCACCATCGTCCTGCACCTGAAAGAGGGCGAGGACGAGTTCCTCGACGGCTGGAACCTGCGATCCCTCGTGCGCACCTATTCCGACCACATCGGCTTTCCCATCCGCATGCCGGTGGAGAAGGACGGCGCGCCGACTGACGAATTCGAGACCGTCAACCAGGCCGCAGCGCTGTGGACCCGCCCCAAGGCCGAGATTTCCGACGAGGAGTACCAGGCCTTCTACAAGCACGTCAGTCATGACTTCGGCGACGCGCTGGCCTGGAGCCACAACCGCGTCGAGGGCAACCAGAACTTCACTTCGCTGGTGTACGTGCCGGCCAAGGCGCCGTTCGACTTCGGCTTCGACCGCGACGCGCGCAAAGGCCTGAAGCTCTACGTCAAGCGCGTCTTCATCATGGACGCCGCCGAGGAAATGCTGCCGGCCTACCTGCGCTTCGTGCGCGGGGTGATCGATTCCGACGACCTCCCGCTCAACGTCAGCCGCGAGATCCTGCAGGGCAGCCGCCAGGTCGACAAGCTCAAGAACGCGCTGGTGCGCCGCGTGCTCGACCTTCTGGAGAAGACCGCGCGCGAGGAGCCGGAAAAGTACGCCGGCTTCTGGCGCGAGTTCGGCGCGGTGCTCAAGGAAGGGCTGGCCGAGGACCCGGCCAACAGCCAGCGCATCGCCAAGCTGCTGCGCTTCGCCTCCACCCATACCGGCGAGCGCGAGGCACAGGTTTCGCTGGACGACTACCTCGCCCGCATGAAGCCCGGGCAGGAAACCATCAACTACCTCAGCGCCGACGGCTGGAACGCCGCGCGCCACAGCCCGCAGCTTGAAGCCCTCGCGGCGCGGAGCGTGGAAGTGCTGCTGCTGCACGAACGCATCGACGAGTGGGCCATTGGCTACCTCAACGAGTACGAGGGCAAGAAACTGCGCAACATCGCCAAGGGCGAGCTGGGTCGCGCCGAGCTGGGCGAAGGCGCGCCCGATGCCAGCCAGCAGGAGGAGCGCGCCAGGGAAGCCTCCGCCCTGGTGGAGAAGCTCAAGGCCACCCTCGGCGAGCGCGTGGCGGACGTGCGCGTTTCGCAGCGCCTGACCGATTCCCCCGCCTGCCTGGTGATGGGCGAATACGACATGGCCCTGCACATGCAGCGCCTGCTCAAGGCCGCCGGCCACGAGGTGCCCGCGGGCAAGCCGGCGCTGGAGATCAACCCGGCGCACCCGCTGCTGCAGCGCTACGACGCCGAGGCCGACGCAGCGCGCCGCGATGACCTGGGCCTGCTGCTGTTCGAGCAGGCGCAGCTCGCCGAAGGCGCGCAGCTCGACGATCCGGCCGCCTTCGTGCGACGCATGAACGCGCTGCTCCTGGGCTGAAGCGGCGGTACTCTCTGCCGATCCGCTCCTGATGGCCCGCAGCTTTGCATACCTTGACCGTCATCCCGGCGAAGGCCGGGATCCATTCTGATCTTCACGACCAGATTCATCCGGGTGAGGCAGGGCTTCGTCCGTCAGGAGCCGCTGGCCTCCGTCGGGATGGCGGGATGATGCTCTCGGGTGCTTTGGGGGCAAAAGGCGGCGCGCCGTGTGCCTGATCCTGGTCGGCGTCCGCGCGCGCCCCGGCAGCCGCATCCTGCTGCTGGCCAACCGCGACGAGTTCCACGCCCGGGCCGCCGACGCGATGGCCCCGTGGAGCGAGGACGCGCGCGTCCTCGGCGGGCGCGATCTGGTGGCCGGCGGAAGCTGGCTGGCGGTGCGCTCGGATGGGCGTTTTGCCGCCGTCACCAACCTGCGCAACGGTCTGCCCAAACCCGCGCCGCGCTCGCGCGGCGAGCTGGTCAGCGGCTTCGTGCGGGGCGAGGAAAGCCCGCAGACCTGGCTCGATGCGCTCTTGCGGCGCGTGGATCACTACGCGCCCTTCAACCTCGTGCTCGGCGACGCTTCCGGCCTCTACGCCTTCGATGGCGGCGAGCGCAGCATTCGCCCGCTGGAACCCGGCCTGCACACGATCAGCAACGGCCCGCTCGACGAGGACTGGCCGAAGCGGCGCCGCCTGCGTGAATCGGTGGCCTTGGAGCTCGCCTCCGGCGCCGACGATGCGGCTCTGCTCGCCCTCCTGCGCGATCCGCAGCACGCGCCGGACGACGAGCTTCCCGACACCGGCTTCGATCTGGAGCGCGAGCGCCTGCTCTCGCCCATTTTCGTCGCCGGCACCGAATACGGCACGCGCGCCAGCTCCTTCGTGGAGGTGCGCGAGGACGGCGCGCTGCGCGCCGTGGAGCAGCGCTTCGGGCCGCAGGGAAGGGTTGCGGGGCAGTCGGCGTGGGAACTCCGCACCGGCAACTGGTCACCCGAGCCGGGCTCCTGACCCCGGGCATCGCACCCCTTGCAGGAGCGGCCTTGGTCGCGAAGGGTTTTGTGGTGTGGAGGAATCCGGCTGAAACCGCTGCGCGGGTTCCTCCCTACTGGCCGCGGGCTTGCGGGCAGGGCGGAACCGCCAAAGGCGATTCCGCCGTGGGGGGAGCCGCATCGGGGATTCAACCGCACCACTGGCTCTCGCAGGGGGTGCCGTCGTGGTTGCCGTCCATCTTCGTTCCCGGGCAGTTCCTGAGGAAGAACTTGGCCTCGGCGCAGGAGGTCATCTGGCTGCAGTAGATGCGCCCGTCGCACTGGAAGTGCCTGGATTCGGGGGCGATCCGCGCTGGCGTGGTGCCTGATTCTGGAGTTGACGCCGAGGGGGCGCGGTTGCCCGCGGAATCGGGTACTTGGGTCTTCTGCCATATCCATCCGCTGGCTGCGGCCGCGCCAGCGAGCACCAGCGCCAGGAATCGACCCGAATGCGAGCGCGGCGGGCGGCGTGATTGCGGGCGGCGCGCGTCGGCGAGGCGCCCGGAAGCCTGCGCGGCGCGGGGGCGCGGGACGCGCCGCGTTCTCTCCCGGGGCTCGAGTTCCATCTGCCCCGCCACGCGCACCCGAACCGCGCGCTTGCGTCCGTCCGGGGTCGTTTCCAGCTCGTAGGAAAGCGTCATTCCGACTTCCGGGCGCGTGCCGCGCGGAAAGGCGTAGAGATGGACGAATACCTCTTCGCTTCCGGCATTGGGGGTGATGAAGCCGAAGCCGCGCTCATCGATCCAACGAGTCAGGGTTCCGGTTGAGCGTGGGAGCATTTTGGTGCCTTGCGAAGAGTGCGATCAGGTGCGGCAGTCTGACTTGCCCGACCCGCCTTTCGGAAGGCGGGTATAAGCATTGAGAGCGCAGGGGGCGGGAGCAGTGGAAATTCACAGTGGCCACGTCGGGAGAATGGACACTCCTGCCAGCAATACGTGACCGCAGAGCCGGCGCATTGCCGGTTTGCGCGGGCATGATATGCCCTCATCGCACCCGGAAGCTCCCCACTTCGATCTGTTCGCGCGCGCTTTCCAGCCGTCGCGTGGTGGCAGCGCGCGCAGGTTCGGCGCTGCCGAAGGCGGTCTGGAATTCCAGCTGCACCGATACCGGGCCGGTGATCGACTGGCTGCGATCGCCGTAGTAGTGGGTCAGCACGCGGTAGGTGCCGGGCAGCGGGCGGGCGATGGTGAAGACTTCCGGGCCGTAGCCGCCGGTGAAATCGCGGCTGATGTGGCCGCCGCTCTTGCTGCGAGGCTGGGAGTAGTAGACCTTCTCGCCGGCCGGATCGATCACCCACAGGTCGATGTCGGTGTTGTCCGCATCCCAGCCCAGCACCACGCGCAGGCCGACATTCACCGGCACCCGCAGTTCGGGCGGGATGCCCAGCGCGGAAATGTCCGTGCTCGGATGCGCGGCGAGCAGGGCGGTGAGCTCGTGCAGCGCGATCAGGTCGATGTCCGGGAAGCGCGGCGACCAGGTTCCCGTGGCCACCTTCCACAAAAGCGCCGCGGCGCGCGCGGTGTCGGGCTGGTCCATGCGCGACAGCGCCAGGGCGAGGTCGCGGTGGCTCTGCGGCTCTTCCGGACGCTGGGCGAGGGCGTCCTCGAAGGGGCGGATGGCCAAATCGTGGCGATCCCACTGCGACAGGCGGTAGCCCAAAACGCGCAGCAGCGCGGTGTTCTCGTCGCCCACCTCGGCCAGGTTCGACAGCACCCGCAGCGCCAGCGCCGGCTGCCTGGCTTCCTCGCGCAGGTAGTCGGCCACATCGAGGAAGAAGGACGGCGAGCTGGCGTGTTCGGTGCGTAGTTCGAGATAGGTGGCGTAGGCATCCTTGGACTTGCGCAGCGACTTGAGGTAGGGCGTGTCGGGGTTCCAGCCGGTCAGTTCGACGCTGGCGCGCAGCGCGGCTTTGGCGCGAATCCCGTTCGATTCGGGAGCGGGCTCGGTGCCTTCCGCCCTGCGCGATCCGCTGACGACGACGCTTTCGAGCGCGGTATCCGAGGCGGACTGCGCGATCTGCAGGCGTGCGTCCGCCGGAGCGACCGGCGCTGCGGCGACGGGCGGCGCGCCGGGCGGCGGAGCCGGCGCGGGAATGGCGGCCTCTGCGCTGATTTCCGGCGCGCCGCCGCGCGGCAGGTCCATGCGGCGCTGGCGCAGTGCGTCCACCCGCAGCATCTGCGCGGTGGCTTCCCGCTCCCACGCCGCGCGCGTCGCGGCCACGGTGCCGGCCATCGGCCATCCTTCGGCCAAGGTTCGGCTTTGCGCGAGGATTTTCGCAAGCTCACCGCGGATGTCGTCCAGGGCTGTTTCCGAAAGTTCGGCCGACGCGCTGATGTGCTGCCAGGCGATGGATTCGGACTCGACGGCAGGCACGAGCAGGGTTTCCAGCCAGGCGTGGCGCTGGGCGTGCCAGTAGTGGAATTCGTGCCAGCGCCGCGTCAGGTCCGCCAGCCGCGTTTGCCGGGCGGCATCCTCGTTCGGCTTGGGCTGGACGGTGCGCAGCGCTTCGTACTGCGCGCGCAGTTCGGCTTCCTTCGGCGCCACGCCGTAGCGCACGTAGTCCTCGATGCGGTCGAGCACCAGCAGCGAGGTGTGGGCGGTGACCACGCCGTGCCGTACCGCGAGGCGGGTGATGGCCTCGACGTCGGGTTCGGGCTCGGCCTGCATCCGCGCGATGCGCGCGCCGGCCACGGCGCGCCAGAGGCTCTCGACCAGCGCGCCGGTGACGGGCGCGCGTTCGCCTGCCGCGACGCGGCGTTCGACGCGGTGGCCGGCGTCGTCGCCGAAAACCAGGGTGATGGTGGCCTTGCCGGTGCAGCGCGCGGCAAGGGTCAGCACGCGCTCGACCGGCTGAGACGCGGCCGGGGAGAGGTCCGCGCACTGTCCGCTGGTGCGGGTTTCCAGCAGGCGCCAGCTCGGTGCGCCGAGCGCGGCGGCGGCCTGCGCTGCGCTCATGCGGGTGAGGTCGAGGACGCGACCGCCGCGCTCGGCGATGCTTGCCAGGCGTGCGTGGTCGGCGCGCTGCGCGGCGTGCAGGACGAACAGGCGCGCCGGCGCGCGGGAGAAATCCGTGTGCCCCGGGCCGAAGGTGTCCAGCCCGTCGCCGATCACCAGGGCCAGGTCCGGCTTGCCGGCGGCTGCGAAGTCGATCGCGCCGTAGTTGCTGGCGCCGTCCAGCGCCAGCGCGTCGATGGCGGCGAGGAAAGCGCTGGCATCACCCTTGCGCACCGTGAATCGCTGCGACGCGTCGGCCGCGTCGCGGAAGGGGATCAGGGTGACGTCGGTGGCATCCAGCTTGCCGAGCCAGGCTTCCAGCGCGGCGCGCTCGCGCGAAAGATCGCGGTCGCGCGCGCTGCCCGAGGCGTCGTAGAAGATCGCCACGCGTCGGGGCGCGGGCGGGGAGACGAGGTTGTCGGGCCGGCCGGTGTCGATGCGCGCCAGCACCGCGCGTTCGACCGGCTCCAGCGCGTCGGGCGCTTCCAGCACCGCGCTTTCCCCGGGCTGCTTGGGCACGCGGAAGCTCAGCTCGCGCTGCGGGGTGACGTTCTCGCGCACGAGCTCGGCGCGCCAGAGCGTGGCGGCCTGTTCGAAGCGCAGGCCCGCGTCGGGCGAATCGGAGGCGATCGGCGGTGCGGCCGATTCCATCGGCGCTTCGGCCACCACGGAAAACTTCTTCACCGGCGTGCGGAACTGCAGCGGCAGGAGATAGCGCCAGTGGTCGCCGGCGTCGTCCATCACCTGCTCGAACTCCAGCGCGATGCGCTTGTCGCCGTTGGCCGGGATCGGATAGAGCCGGGTGCGGAACACGTTGCCGCGGGTCAGTTCGACCAGCCCCGGGTCGATGCGCTGGCGCGAGGTTTCCTCGAAGGCCACGCGCGCGGTTTCCTTGGGCACCACCACGCCTTCGCGCATCTGGCCGTTGACTTCCAGCGCATAGCCCGAGATCGTCTGGCCGGGGCCGAGCGGAAACACGAACTCGCCCTCCAGCACCCGCGCGTTGGGGTTGTGGAAGCGCAGGTCGATGCGGGTGCGGGCGAGGAAGCCGTGCATCCGCACCGAGATCGACACGTCCTCCAGCACGATGGGGTGGTTGCCCGGTTCGGGTGGAATCCAGACCTGCGGTGGCTGCTGTGCCGCGACGGTGGCGGTCCAGAGCAGGGTCAGGCAGAACAGCAGGGCGAAAAGGCGTTTCATCGGTGCTCTCCTCGGTGCGGGATGCGCGGGAGCATCATGCAACGGAAAGGGCGGGAAAACGGGGTTGAAAACGAAACGGGCCCGGATTTCTCCGGGCCCGTCGGGTTTGCTGCGGAAGGGTCAGTCCTCGAAACCATCCTTGAAGATGGGATCGCCCAGCGGCGTGCCGCAGTTGCTTCCCACCGCGATCGTCACCGTGGCCGGCGCCGACAGGCGGGTGCCGTCGGAGGTGCGGTAGGTGAAGCTGTCGGAGCCGCAGTAGCTGGCCTGCGGGGTGTAGGTGAAGCCGCCGTTGGCGGCCAGCGCGAGGGTTCCGTGGCCGACGGCCGAGGCGTCCTGTGCCGAAATCGGCGCGCCTTCCGCATCGCTGTCGTTGAACAGCACGCCGCTGGCGGCCGCAACGGTGAGCGTTCCACCCTGCGCCACGGCGTAGCTGTCGTCATTGGCGGCCGGGGCGTTGAGGTTGAGCACGCAGGTGGCCGGCTGGGTGGATTGGAACAGCGCCGGCGACACCCACTCGGGGTGGTCCACGAAGGGGTTGCGGTTGTTCTGGAAGCTCTGGATCACGCCGTTGCGGGTGACCTCCTCGGCGTCCGGCGCATCGCCCGCGTGCCAGGCCAGCAGGTCGGTCAACAGGCCCATGTAGGCCTTGGCAGCGGTGTTGGAAGTGAGCACGATCAGGCTGCGGGTGTCGGTCAGCTCCAGGTCCGGCGTGTCGCCGTCGTGGCCGTCCTCGGAGGCGATGCCCTCGTAGCGGATCGCCATGTAGAACATGGCGCGCGCCATTTCGCCCTTGCGGTGGTTCCACGTTTCGAACGAGCCGCTGTTGCCGTCCGGCGTCTTGACCCAGTTCGACTGGCCCGGGCCGCCCACGCCGCCGTTCACCTCGGTGGGAAGTTCCGAGCAGCCGCTGGATGCCGGGCAGTTGGCATAGGGCTTGTTGCCGCGATCGGCATTCTGCTGGGTGTCGGAGAGCCACAGCATGTGGGTGTCGGTGTATGCGGCGAGGTTGCTGTTGGCAAAACCCAGCGAGTTGGGCCAGGTGTGCTCGCGGTTGTAGGTGATGCCGCCGCCGGTGCCGGCGCGGTCGCTGCCCTTGGCGTAGGAACGATTGCGGTACACGTCGATGATGCGGTTCGGATTGGCCGGGTCTTCCTGCGCGATTTCCAGGATCGACCAGGAGTTGGTGCCCGAGCCGCTGTACGGGTACTTGGTGTGTCCCTTGATGGTTTCGTGCAGCGAGCAGCGCAGCATCTGCGGCGAGGCCAGGTTGACGTTCTGGTAGTAGGCCGAGGTGTTGGCGGTATTCATCACGGTGAAATCCACCGTGAAATCCGCCTGCATCGCGCCGCCGTCCACGTCGGTGATGGAGGCGGCGTGGATGGTGAAGTGGCAGCTGTCCCCTGCGACCAGGGCGGTGCCGGTGCCGATGGTGAAGTTCACCCCGCCGTCGCTGCTGGAAGGCGAAAGCGCGATGCCGGTGGAGGCGTCGCAGGCGAGGCTGAAGGCGCCGCTTGCGGCCGTGACCGGTTCGCTGAAGGTCACCTTGAGGTCGCCCGCCGAGGGGAAATTGGTGGCGTTCTGCGAGGGCACCGTGCTCGTCACGCTCGGCAGCACGTTGGGCGGCGGCGCGACGGTAGAGAAGTGGATCGTGCCCGGATCGGTCAGCGGGTAGGCGTTGGCGCCCTGGTCGACGATGAAGTCGGTGTCGAGGGTCAGGTCGCAGCTTTCGCCCACGGTGAAGGCCGTGGCCGGGGTGAGGAAATATTGCGTCGGTCCGCCGCTGACCAGCACGTTGGACGGATTGCGGTAGCCCGAGCTGGCGCACTGGATCTCGAACCAGGTGCCGCTCACGACCACCGGTTCGGAGAAGGTGAGGGTGAGCGCGGCGTTGGCCGGGAAATCGGTGGCGTTGTGGATCGGGTAGCTCGAAACCAGGATCGGCGGTACGTCGACCGGGGTGCCGAAGACGAGATCGTCGATGGCCAGACCGTCGTCTGAACCCAAGTCGTTGACGTCGGCCCAGCGGATCCACAGCGTCGCGTCGGGTGCGAGGTTCAGACCGGTCAGCGTGCCGGAAACCTGCGTGCGGTTGGCCGGGAGGTTTCCGTCGAGTTTCTGGCTGGCGGTGCCCGTGGTGACGGGGGCGACCGCATCCAGCGCCGGCAGGGGCGTCCAGGTGCCGTTGTTGAGCGCCGTGGCATCGGTGCTGTAGGCAAAGCTCAGCGTGTCGGACCCGCCGATGGCGCCCAATCGCCACTGTTCCACGAAGAAGCTGATGGCCAGTTCGCTGACCGTGGCGCCGCTGTCGTTGCGCAGCTGCGCGCCCAGCGTTGCGACGACGCTGCCTGACGCGAGGGCGCCCAGGGCGCGTTCGCCTGAGCCCACGCTGCCGTAGCTGAAGGTGTTGCCCGACATGGACTCGCCGTCGTCGACCAGATAGGTGTTGTTGGCGTTGCTGTTCCCCGTTTCCAGGAAATACCAACCTGTGGGCAGCACCGACGAAGTCGTGCCCTGCACCGACGCCAGCGTGCCGAAATCCTCGCTTGCCCCCGCGCCCGGCCCGGTCAGCGCCACCGCGCCGCTGCCCGCCTGCTGCGCCATCGCCGCCAGCGGCGAAGCCATCACCATCACGGCCAGCAGGCCGCGCAATCCTGTTGCTTTCATTCCGTACCCCGTTTTCCGTTCAAGGATCGCATCCGCGATCCGGCGTTGCCCGCACAGCGGCGGGCGCATGTGGCCGGGGATCCCCGTCGTCCGACCGGCGGCGATGATACCCCGGCCCCGTGACGCTTTTCTGTCGAACGGTCGGGATTCAGGCCGAAAGTGTCCGTCTCCACTATCATTCCCCGTTCCCGCATCCTGCGGGGCGTCTTCAGGGCGGGGTGGAAGTCCCCACCGGCGGTAGGTCGCACGGCGACGAGCCCGCGAGCGCTTGCGCGCAGCGCAAGGTCAGCAGATCCGGTCCGATGCCGGAGCCGACGGTCACAGTCCGGAGGAAAGAAGACCGCACGCGTTGCCTTCGGGCGGCGCGGGCATGCGCCTTGAGGGCGTTTTTCGCCATTCTTCCGCGGAGAACGACCCGTGTTTACCGGCATCATCCAGGCCATCGGCCAGATTGCGCGCATCGAGCCGCGCGGCGGCGACGTGCGGCTGCACATCGACGCAGGTTCGCTCGACCTTTCCGACGTGGCGCCCGGCGACAGCATCGCCGTGTCCGGCGTGTGCCTGACCGCGCTGGAGCCTTCGGCGCACGGCTTCCTTGCCGATGTCTCCAACGAAACCCTCGGGCTCACCACGCTGGGCGATGCGGTCGTGGGCGATGCGGTGAATCTGGAAAAGGCCCTGCGCCTGGCCGATCGCCTTGGCGGGCATCTGGTCACGGGCCACGTGGACGGGCTGGCCGAAGTGACGGCGATCGAAGCCGATGCGCGCTCGCGCCGCATCGGCTTTCGCGTGCCCGCAACGCTTGCGCGCTACCTCGCTCGCAAGGGCTCGGTCTGCATCGACGGGGTGAGCCTCACCGTGAACGCGGTGTGCGAGGACGAGTTCGAGGTCAACCTGATCCCGCACACGCTGGAAGCCACCACGCTGGCGCAGCGCCAGGTGGGCGACGCGGTGAACCTCGAGGTGGACCTGATGGCGCGCTACGCCGAGCGGCTGTTCGCGGGGGAGGCGACGCCGTGAGCTTTGCGACGATTCCCGAGCTGGTCGAAGACCTCCGCGCCGGACGCATGGTGGTCATCGTCGACGACGAGGACCGCGAGAACGAGGGCGACCTGGTGATGGCGGCCAGCCTCGTGCGCCCGGAAGACATCAACTTCATGGTCACCCACGGGCGCGGACTGGTGTGCCTGCCGATGACGCGCGAGCGCTGCGAGCGCCTGGGCCTGTCGCTCATGGCACGCGACAACCGCAGCCAGTTCCGCACCGCGTTCACGGTGTCGATCGAGGCCGCGCAGGGCGTCACCACCGGCATTTCCGCCGCCGACCGCGCCCACACCATCCAGACCGCCGTGCGGCCCGATGCGCGCGCCGAGGACCTGCACCAGCCCGGCCATGTGTTCCCGCTGATCGCCCAGCCCGGCGGCGTGCTGCGCCGCGCCGGCCACACCGAAGCGGCGGTCGATCTGGCGCGACTGGCGGGGCTGGAGCCGGCCGGGGTGATCGTGGAAATCCTCAACGCCGACGGCACCATGGCGCGGCGCCCGCAGCTGGAGGTGTTCGCGCGCGAGCACGGGCTGAAGATCGGCACCATCGCCGACCTCATCCAGTATCGGCTGCGCACCGAGCGCGGCATCGAGCGCGTGGACGCGCGCGAGGTCGAGACCGACGCCGGCCGCTTCGTCCTGACGACCTACCGCGACCGGATCGACGGCGCGCTGCACTTCGCCATGGTGCGCGGCGAGCCGGCCACAGCGGAAGAGGCACTGGTGCGGGTGCACGTGGAGAACGGGTTGACCGACCTGCTGCGCATCGAGCGCGAGGACCTGGGTCTCCCGCTGTCGCAGGCGCTGGCGGAAATCGCGGCCGCACCCTGCGGCATCGCGGTCGTGCTCAGCGCGGCGCCCGATCCGGAAACCCTGCTGTCGCGGCTGCGCGGCGAGGCACCGGCCGCGACGCCGGACGGCCCGGCACAGTGGCGGCGCAACGGCGTGGGCGCGCAGATCCTGGCCGACCTCGGCGCGCGCCGGCTGCGCGTGCTCGGCACGCCGCGCCGGCAGGTGGCGCTGGCGGGGTTCGGACTGGAAATCGTCGGCTACGCCGAGCCAGCGCGTGACAGGTAAAATGCGGGTTTTCCCCCAAGCCCGAACCATGCCCTCGATCGAAGGCCAGATCCGCGTTCGCCCCGGCGCGCGCTTCGCCATCCTCGCCAGCCGCTGGAACCCCGGCATCGTCAATTCGATGGTGGACGCGGCGCGCGCCACGCTGGGCGCGCACGGAGCGGGCGAGGCGCAGGTCACCGTGCTGCGCGTGCCCGGGGCCTGGGAAATCCCGCAGGCCGCCGCGCGGCTGGCCGCAAAGGGCGAGTACGATGCGCTGATCGCGCTGGGCTGCGTGGTGCGCGGCGACACCCGCCACTACGAGCACGTCGCCGACGGCTGCGCACAGGCGCTGATGCGCGTGGCGCTCGATCACGGCGTGCCGGTGCTGAACGGCGTGCTGGCGGTCGAGCGGCACGAGGACGCGGTGGCGCGCGCCGGCGGCGCGCACGGCAACAAGGGCGAGGAAGCGGCGCTGGCCGCGATCGAAATGGCCGATCTTCTGGAGCAGTTGGCATGACAGGCAATTCCACGCGCCGCGCGCGCCCCGACGGCATCGACCCGGCCGCGCGTTCGCGCGCCCGCCGCCGCGCGCTGCAGGCGATCTATGCCTGGCAGATGTCGGGCCAGCGCATCGTGCAGGTGATCGAACAGTTCCGCAGCGAGCAGGACATGGAAATCGCGGACCTGGCCTACTTCGAGGACCTCCTGCGCGGGGTCGACGCCAACCTGGCGAAGATCGACGAGGAGCTGCGCCGCTTCACCGACCGCGACATCGCCCAGATCGATCCGATCGAGCGCGGCGTGCTGCGGCTTGCGGCCTACGAGCTGCTGTTCCGGGAGGATGTTCCCTATCGCGTGGTGCTCAACGAGGCCATCGAGACCGCCAAGCGATTCGGCGCCGACCACGGCCACAGCTACGTCAACGGCGTGCTGGATCGCGCCGCGGCGCAGTGGCGCGGCGCGGAAGCCGGCAGCGGGCGCTGAGCCGGGCGCCTCCGTGTCCGAATTCGGACTGATCGCGCGCCTGACGGCGCGCGCCGGCACGCGCAGCGACGTGGCGCTGGGGATAGGCGACGATGCCGCGCTGCTGGAAGTGCCGGCCGGCGAGCAGCTGGTGGCCTGCTGCGATGCGCTCAACGAGGGCGTGCATTTCCTTGCCGGCACGGAACCGGCCGACATCGGCTGGAAGTCGCTGGCGGTCAATCTTTCCGATCTGGCCGCGATGGGCGCGCGCCCGGCCTGGGCGCTGCTGTCGCTTTCCCTGCCGCGCGCCGACGCGGGCTTCGTCGATGGCTTCATGCGCGGATTTTCCGCGCTGGCCGACGCCGCCGGGATCGCCCTGGTGGGGGGCGACACGACTTCCGGTCCGCTGTCGATCAGCGTCACCGCGCTGGGCTTTGCGCCGCGCGGCCTGGCGCTGACCCGCGGCGGTGCGCGTCCCGGTGATTCGGTGTTCGTCAGCGGCACCCTCGGCGATGCGTCCGCGGCGCTGGAGCGGATCCGCGCGGGGCGTGCGATGGAGGGAGCGCAGGCGCGCGCGCTGGCGCAGCGCATGCGCCGGCCGACGCCGCGCCTTGCGCTGGGGCAGGCGCTGCGCGGCGTGGCAAGTGCGGCGATCGACATTTCCGACGGTCTGCTCGCCGACCTCGGCCACATCGCGCGCGCCAGCGGCGTGGGCATCGAGCTCGATGCCGATGCGCTTCCGGCCTCCGCCGCGCTGCGGGCGCAGTGCGATCGCGCCGAGCGGCTGCGCTGTCAGGCCACCGGCGGCGACGACTACGAGCTGGTGTTCACCGTTCCGGCGGAACGCCTGGAGGCGCTGCGGGCGCTTGCCCCGCAGGAGGCGTGCGGCACGCCGCAGACCGCGGCCGACCCGGGACGGTTCCCCGCGAGCCAGGAACAGGGAGATCGCGGCGCAGCATCGCTGGACTTGGGCGATCTGCGCTGGACCCGCATCGGACGCGTGGTGGCCGGTGAAGGCGTGCGCGTGCTCGATGCGTGCGGTGCACCGATCCGGTTCGCCCGCGCCGGATGGGAGCATTTCTCCGGGGGCGCGGCGTGAGCCGCCGAATTCCCGGCGCCGCGCGCGCGCTGCTGGCCCATCCGGCCGGCTGGATTGCGACCGGCTTCGGCTCGGGTCTGGCTCCGGTCGCGCCCGGCACGTTCGGCACGCTCGCGGCGCTGCTGCCGTGGCTGGCGCTGCGCGAGCTGCCGCTGCCGCATTACCTCGCCGCGCTTGCGCTCGCCTTCGCGCTGGGCTGCTGGGCCTGCGGCTGGGCGATGCGCCGGCTGGGCGTGGAAGACCCCGGACTGGTGGTGTGGGACGAATTCGTGGGCCTGTGGATCGCGCTGGCGGCCGCGCCTGCGGGCTGGCCGTATGCGCTGGCCGGATTTGCGCTGTTCCGCTTCTTCGACATCGCCAAGCCCTGGCCGGTGGGCTGGGTCGATCGGCGGCTTTCCGGCGGACTGGGCACCATGCTGGACGACGCGCTGGCCGGGCTGTACGCGCTGGCCGGGGTGCAGCTGCTGGCGCACTTTACGGGCTGATCAGCCCAGATCGTCGAGCGTGAACGCGGCGCGGATCCATTCGATCTGCGGTGCATCGGGCCTGCCCGCGATGGCCACCACGTCGAAGCGGCAGGGCCTGCGCGCCTCGTTCGGGTGGGCGGCCAGCCATGCGGCGGCGGCCTGCGCGATGCGGCGGCGCTTGCTGGCCGTGACCGAAAGCGGTGCGCCGCCGTAGCGCGCGCAGCGCCGGTAGCGCACTTCGACGAAGGCGATGGATTCGCCGTCGCGCATCACAAGATCCAGCTCGCCGAAACGGTAGCCGACGTTGGCCGCGAGGGCGCGCAAGCCGGCGCGCTCCAGGTGGGCGCGTGCGGCCGCCTCGAAAGCCTGGCCGGTGTCGCGCGTGGTCACGGCCGGCTCAGGGCTGGTCGAACTGGAGTTCGTCGCCGATCAGTCCTTCCTCGCCCGCGGGCAGGATCCGTCCGCCGCGGAAGCGCGCCCACGCCGGCGTGCGCACCACCTGGCCCAGACCGTCGCTGCGCAGCGTGCCGGTGGCGCCGGCCAGCGAGGCGCGCGGGTCGCGGCCGAGCTGGTCGAGGTGGCCGATCAGGCGGAAGGCATCCATTCCGAAGGCGAACAGCCGCGCCGCGCCGCCGCGTGCGGTGTCTAGCCCGCCCAGCGATTCGCGTGCCGGTGTGCCTGCAACCGCGCCCAGCAGCCAGGGCGAGTCGGTGAATTCGATGCCGTCCAGCTCGCGGTCCAGGCGAGCGTTGTCGGCGCCTGCGGTGATCTGCGAGGTGGCGTAGATCGGCAGGTCGTAGATTCCCGCCACGCGCAGCTGCGGCACCAGCAGGCGTGCCTGGCTGGCGCGGCCGGTGAAGAAGATGGCGTCCACGTTCAGCGCCAGCCGGTTTTCCTCGACCCGCAGGTCGCCTTCTGCGGCCACGGCGCGCGCGTCCAGCTTCGGCAGCACGGCGGCAATGGCCGGGCCGTAGTCGGGGCTGTCGGTCGGAAGGCTCAGGGTGGCGACCACGCGGCCCTCGCGCTGTTCAAGCCGGTGTGCCAGCGCGGTGGCGGCGCGCTGGCCGTACTCGTCGCCGCCCTGGACGACCAGCACGCGCTTGCCGGCGCGGCGCAGGATGCGCTTGGCGGCGGCCACGCCTTCGTCCTCGGGGTTCAGGGCAAAGCTCAGGCTGCCGGACGGCGGCGGTGCGGCCGTGCCGCGATTGAGCGCCAGCATCGGCAAGGAACCATCGCGATCGGCCTCGAACACCGCCTCCACTTCCTCGCGCCCGAGCGGCCCGACGATGGCCTGCACGCCGTCCTTGCGCGCGGCCTCCCACGCGGCCAGCGCGCTTTCGGCGCTGTTTGCGGTGGCGTAGATGCGCACCTGCGGGCGGCTGCGGGTTTCCTCCAGGTAGCCGGCGAGGAAACCATCGCGCACCGCCTGCGCCGCGGCATCGATGTTGCTGCCCAGCGGCAACAGCAGGGCGATGCGTTCGTAGGGGTGGTAGCCGTCGGCCGCGGACTGGGCCGGCATCTCAATGGGGTGTGGCAGCGGCAGGCCGCGTTCGGTCAGGGCGCGCGCGGCGTGCGGATAGAGCGGGTGATCGGCCTTCAGTGAGGCTGCGCCAAAGGCCAGTGCCGCGTCGTCTGCCCGAGCCAGAAGGTCCTGGATGGCACGGGTATTGGCGCGCACCTCGGTACGCGGCAGCAGCGAGGTGAGTTCGGCGCGAACCGCCGCGGCCTGGAACAGGTTGCCGTCCGCCTCCTCGGCACGAGCGGCAAGCTCCAGGCGGCGCGTGCGGCGCGGTTCGGTGACTTGTGGGCCGAGTTCTTCCAGGAATCCCAGTGCGCGCGGCGCGTCACTCTGCGACAGCGCGACTTCGGTCCGCAGCAGGAGAAGACGTTCGCGCGCGTCGGCGTCGAACCGGCGGCCCGATACGCCCTCCAGCGCCTTGCCGGCGCGCTCCAGGTCGCCTTCCTCGCGCCAGGCCTCGGCCGCGCGCAGGCGCAGTGCGTCGCGCTGGCCGCGGTTCCAGTCCGCCGCTTCGAGGAAGCCTTCGGCGGCGCGGGAGAATTCGCCCGCGGCAAAGTCGCGCTCTGCGGCCTGCGCGGGATCGGGCGTGGCGCGGGTCGGTGCGGTGTCGCAGCCGGTCAGCGGCAAGGCGCAGGCGAGCAGCAGCGGGGCGAGGCGCGTGAGGATTCGCGGCATGGTGGCGTGGACGAACGGAAGGCGAAGATGGAATGATACCCAATCATTCCCGTGTGTCCGCCTGCGACGACAGATTGCTTCGCACGACGCGCGTCGTCCGCCTTCGGAGAGCCCATGTCGTCCACCGCCCCCGGCCGCCTGCACGTGGTTGCCACTCCGATCGGCAACCTCGGCGATCTTTCCCCGCGCGCGCTGGAAGTCTTGCGCAGCGTGGACCGCATCGCCGCCGAGGACACCCGCCACACCCAGCAGCTTCTCGCCGCATTCGGCGCGCGCGCCACCCTGGTGGCGCTGCACGACCACAACGAGGGTTCCCAGTCGGCGCAGCTGGTGGCGCGGATGCAGGCCGGCGAGAACATCGCGCTTGTGTCCGACGCCGGCACCCCGCTGGTGTCCGATCCGGGCTTTCGCCTGGTGCGCGCGGCGCGCGAGTCCGGCATCGCGGTGTCGCCGGTGCCGGGCGCGTGCGCCGCGATCGCGGCGCTGTCGGTGGCCGGAATCGCCAGCGACCGCTTCGCCTTCGAGGGTTTCCTCCCGAACAAGGCCGCGGCCCGGCGCGCGCGGCTGCAGGCGCTTTCGGCCGAGTCGCGCACCCTGATCTTCTACGAGTCCAGCCACCGCGTGGCAGAAACCCTGGACGATGCCGCCCAGGCCTTCGGTCCGGATCGCCGCGCCGCGCTGGCGCGCGAGCTGACCAAGCGATTCGAGACCGTGCTCGACGGAGGGCTGGCCGAACTGGCGCTGCGGGTGGCCGGGGATTCGGACCAGCAGCGCGGCGAGTTCGTGCTGATCGTGGAAGGCGCGCCCGAGCAGGACGGCGGCGAGGCGCTGGCGCTGGGCCGACGCGCGTTCGCCCTGCTGCGCGAGCACCTGCCGCCTTCGCAGGCCGCGCGGCTGGCCGCCGAGATCAGCGGCGCCCCGCGCAAGCGGCTGTACGAACCGGGCGCCGGCGGCGACTGAGGCCGATCCTCAGGCTCCGGCGGTGATCGGGGCCACGCGGGCGCCCAGCAGGTCCACGATCGCGCCGGGCGCAACTTCCAGCATCAGCCCGCGCTGGCCGCCGTTGCACAGGATCTTCCCGTGGGCCTGCGCGCTGGCGTCGAGCGCGACCGGCACGCGCTTCCTGCGACCGAAGGGGCTGATGCCGCCGACGTGGTAGCCGGTGATGCGTTCGGCGTCGGCCACGGGAAGCAGGGCCGCGTGCTTGCCTCCGAGCGCGGCGGCCAGCTTCCTGAGGCTGAGCTCGTGATCGACCGGCAGGATCGCGCAGGCGGGCTTTCCGTCCAGCGACACCATCAGGGTCTTGAACATCCGCGCCGGGTCCACCCCCAGCGCCGCCGCGGCCTGGAGCCCGACGCTTGCGGCGGAAGGATCGTAGGCGTATTCGTGCAGCGCGTAGGCGATCCCGGCGGCATCGAGCGCGCGGGTGGCGGGAGAGGCGTGTGCCATGGCGGAAACCGGAAGATGCGACGCGCGCCATGCTACTTCGACTCGGTGTGAGGGGATTGGCCGGCCGAGTGCGTATTGGCGTGCAGCGAATATCGATCGGCCGTGCGGGCCGCGAACCAGGAGGAAGTCATGGGTGCGTCGATACGGAGGAGGGTCGCCCTGATCCTCGGGCTTGGCGCGATGCAGGCGCTGGCGGTGGTGCGCGCGCAGGCGCTGCCCGACCTGCCGGTGTACGGGGATGCGCTGGAATCGGGATTCCAGGACTGGGGCTGGGCGACTCGCGACCTGGCCAATACCTCGCCGGTGCACTCGGGCACTCATTCGATCCGCTTCGTGCCGAGCCAGTGGCAGGGGCTGTATTTCGCTCGAAACACCCCGCTTGCGGTGCAGGACTTCGAAGGGCTGCGCCTGTTCGTGCACGGCGGGGGCAGCGGCACGCAGCAGGTGCGGGTGTTCCTTGGGCTGGGCAATGACTGGGCCGATCTGGGCACGCTGGAAGGCTTCATCGGCGGCGGTGCGATCCCGGCCAATGCCTGGGGCGAGGCCTGGGTCCCGTTCCAGGACGTCGACCTTCCGAGCGGCGAGTTCGACGGCATCGTGCTGCTGGCGGACGTGGCCGGCAGCCAGCCGGCGCTCTACGTCGATGACCTCGTGCTGGTCGGAGGCGAGCCGCCCTTGGTGGCGCCGGTGCAGGTGAGCGTGAATGTCGCCGGCACGCGCCGGCCGGTGTCGCCGGAAATCTACGGCGTCAACTTCGGTTCCGACGCACAGCACGCGGCGCTGCGCTATCCCTTCCGGCGCTGGGGCGGCAACCGCACCTCGCGCTACAACTTCCAGTTCGACGCCGACAACACCGGCATGGACTGGTTCTTCCAGCACATCGCACAGGGCGACGGCAGCAACCTGCCGAATGATTCCACCGCCAACCGGTTCATCGACGCCACCCGCGTCCACGGCGGACAGGCGCTGGTCACCGTGCCGACGCTGGGCTGGGTGGCCAGGGATTCGCGCAACAAGGCCTGGAGCTATTCCATCGCCAAGTACGGGCCGCAGACGGGAAACGAGTGCAGCTACTTCGGCGCCAATCCGCCGTCCTGGTGCTCGGCCGATTCGGGCAACGGCGAATGCGTCAACGGCAGCGGGCCGAACTGCGTGGGCGGCTTCATCGTCGGCAACGATCCGCTCGACACCAGCAAACCGGCGCCGGTGCAGTACGCCGCCGACTGGGTGACCCACCTGCACGCGCGCCACGGCGCCGCGGCGCAGGGCGGGGTGCGCTACTTCGCGCTCGATAACGAGCCGATGCTCTGGTATGACACCCACCGCGACGTGCACCCGCAGCCCGCGGGCTACGACGAAGTCTGGCAGCGCGGCCGGGATCGCGCGCAGGCGATCAAGGCGGTCGAACCCGATGCGGTGATCTTCGGGCCGGTGACCTGGGGCTGGTGCGACTTCTGGACCTCGTCCAAGGACGCCGTGCTGGGCGACTGTTTCGACGGCCCGGACCGCGCCGCACACGGAGGGACGGGCTTTGTTCAGTGGTACCTGCAGCAGTCCTGCGCCACGCCCGATTCCGGTGGCGGGCCGCTGGTGGACGTGCTCGACCTGCACTATTACCCCGAGGGCGTGGCCGGGCTGGACAACGACACCGGCGCGGGCGAAGCGCCCGAGGTGCAGAATCGCCGGCTGCGCTCCCTGCGCGAGCTCTACGACCCGGGCTGGACCGCGGAGTCGTGGATTTCCCAGACCGACTATCCGATCGTCAACCTGATCCCGCGCGCCCGGGCGCTGATCCAGCAGCACTGTCCGGCGATGAAGCTCGCCATCACCGAATACAAGTGGGGGCCGGACGACGGCATCAGCGGCGCGCTGGCGCAGGCCGAGGCGCTGGCGATCTTCGCGCGCGAGGGCGTGGACTACGCCACGCGCTGGGTGGCGCCGGAGGACGGCACGCTCGCGGAGGACGCCTTCCGCATGTACCTGGACTGGGACGGCCAGCACGCCCGGGTGCTGGGCGACAGCGTGCCGGCGACGACCTCCGAACCGGACAAGGTCAACGCCTACGCCATCGATCAGGCCAGCGGCCCGCTCTTCGTGCTCCTGTTCAACCACCAGCGCCAGCCGCGCGAGGTGACGGTGACGGTGGGAGGTGTCGATCGCGCGGTGCGGCGCTTCCGCCTGGACGCGAACGGCTACGCGCAGGTGCCCGGCGCGCTGGCGGTGGGCGGCGGCGCGATCCATCTGGCCGCGGTGCCGGGCTTCAGCGCCGAGCTGCTGGTGGTCGAACGCGGCGTGCCGGCCAACCCGGATGCCGTGTTTGCCGACGGATTCGAATCCTCGCAGCCTTGATCCTGGTGGAGCCGGAATGCGTCGCACGCCGGCGCGCTATCCTGCGCTGCCGGCGGTTCGGACCGGCAGCGGAGGGGGATGGCAATGGCACCGGATCTGGCGATGCGAACGCGCTTTGCGTCCGTGGACGTGCTGCGCGGCTGGGCCGTCGTCGCGATGCTGCTGGTCAACTACCCGGGCAGCTGGGAGCACGTCTATGCGCCGCTCCAGCATGCCCGCTGGAACGGCTTCACGCCGACCGACCTGATCTTTCCCGCCTTCCTTTTCGTGGTGGGGGTTTCCATCGCGCTGGGTCTGCGGCCCGGCACGCCGCCTGCGAAGATCGGACTGCGCG
>Ga0116141_10001169_pt1 | contig 22218 bp, 16 predicted proteins | sample AD_UKC097_MetaG_FD_89744 | JGI IMG/M metagenome (GOLD analysis project Ga0116141, IMG submission 89744) | Active sludge microbial communities of municipal wastewater-treating anaerobic digesters from USA - AD_UKC097_MetaG | ecosystem: Engineered > Bioreactor > Anaerobic > Digestate | place: USA...
ATTCTGTTCCGCCTGGCCGCGAACGCCGCGCGGGACGGTGCCATGGATATCGAGCGGTTCAAGGCGCGCCTCCGGCGCTGCCGCGGGCAGATCACCGCCGTCATCGCCTGCCGGACCGATCCGGAAACCGTCATCGTGCTCAAGGGGAACAGGCCGTTGGAACTGCGCTGGCATCCCCGCCGCAAGGCCGTCCTCTATGCCTCGGACCCCGCATACCTCGACGCTGTGCTGGCGGAGGAAAAAGGCTGGCGTGAGATTGCGGTCCCGCCAATGAGCCTGATGGTGTTCCGGCGCGAGGACCTGGCCGCGTATTCGGTGGAGCCGTTCGAGTTCATTGACCGGGAGAGAAAGGGGTTGGACTGATTGCGGATTTTGGACTGCTGACTTTTTTTATCTTTTCGACTTCGAATGGTTTTTATCGATGCGGCGGTTATGGATAAAATCCGGTCTGCTTTCTTTATTAAATCCCCGAATAATTTTTCATTCATGATTCCCGCTTCAACAATCAGGTTCATTCAGTAGAGGTGGCGGGTTCGATCAAGTCTCGATTTTTCCTTGTTTTTCCCTTGCGAACAATATAACACACGCGAATATATTCGGTCGAGCACCGCGGCTTGCAATCAGCCAGGAGGATTTGGTTCATGAGTTCGGGGAAAATATGCCACGGGTAATCACCGGTGAAATGGTCAGGCAAATCCTTCCAGGTTGGTTAAGGCGAAGTTGGATGCTTTTTGCGAGCGAATTGGCCCGTCCATTGATTTCCATGTTTGACGGTATCAGTGAAATCGATTGCGCCCACGTGGAGGAGCTCCTTTCTGTTCCCGGCATGGGTATCGCCAAGACGGCACAGCTGAAAGCCGCCATTGAAATTGGCAAAGGAGTTCTCAAGCAAATTGCTCAGTCCAAGAATTTTAACAATGCCGCAGCGGTAGCCGATTACATTCGGCCAGGATTTGAAGGGAACGACAGGAATGCTTTTTGGCCATCTTTTTGGATGGTCAGAACCGGCTGCTTGCTGAAAAGAACATTACCGATGGTATTCCAACCCATTCAACGGTCTATGTGCGCCGGATCATTGTGCAAGCCTTGCGAGTTTCCGCAAGCGCATTTGTTGTGGCTCATAACTTTCCTTCCGGGCATCCGAACCCCTCTCCTGCTGACGACCGGACGACACAGGGGCACCAATTTGAACGCGGTGTGAAAGCCCCCGGCTTGCCCGAAATCCAGGAAAGGGTTTTTATTGATCGAGGACTAAGAGCTGTTCACAGAAATGCTTTGGAGCAAATGATCCAATCTGACGTATTGGCAACTATTTCACCCAGGAACTAAACCAATGGCGAAAAAGAAACCAAAGTTGAATCGATTTGCGGATCTGACCTGGAACGACCTGGAGGAATGGGCCGGAACCAAGATCGCATCCAGGGGAAGGAGTTATCAACATCAGGGACGTGTTCGTGATTTGGCCGTAACGGAAGATCACGGTTTGATTGCCTGGGTGGATGGTACGCAGCGCTATGCCACCAAGGTCATCATGGAAGACGATGGTCTGCCGGAAGCGATCTGCACCTGTCCTTTTGAGTTGAACTGCAAGCATGCGGTGGCGGTGGTGATCGAGTATCTCAAGTGGATTGAAGACAACAGGTCCATTCCCAAGGCAAGCCGGGGCGATGCCCGGTTGGAGATGCTGGAAGATCATGACTGGAAAGATGAGCCGATTGATGAGGAAACGGCTGTATCAGAGGATGTGCAAAAGGAGATCGACCGGTTTCTGAAAGGCAAAACAAAAGCGCAACTGATCGATCTGATAAACGAAATCGCGCAGCAGCACCCCGAAGTTGCCCAGGAGATTGCGGACCGGCGGCAATTGACCTCAGGTAATACCAAAACACTGGTGACACGCCTGCGCCGAGAGATTCAAGAGATCTGCGATGAGCCCGGCTGGCAGAATTATTGGCAGGGGGAAGGGTACACGCCGGACTATTCCGGGATTCGCAAGAAACTTGAAACACTGCTGGAAGCCGGTCATGCCGACGAGGTGCTAACCCTGGGGCGGGAGCTGGTTTCCAGCGGCATCCGTCAGGTGACCGAAAGCCATGACGAGGGCGAAACCATGATGGAGGTTGCCGCCTGCATGCCGGTGATCGTCAAGGCATTGGACAAGTCGTCGCTGGATGTTGCGGATAAGTTGAACTGGGCATTGGACGCCGAACTCCAAGACCAGTATGAGATGTGTGAGGTCTTTGCCGAATACCTCCATCGCAAGCACCCCAGAACCGCATGGAATAGCCTTGCGGACCGTCTGCTGTTGCGTTTGAAGGAAATGAAAATTTCCAAGAGCTTTGACGATTTCAGCCCCAGATACGAACGTGACCGGCTCGGTGATTGGGCCGTTCATGCCCTGGAGCAGGCCGGCCGAGATGATGAGATTATAGCGCTTTGTGAGGCAGAAACCAAAAAGACCGGCAACTATGAACGTTTGGTCAATATCCTGGTTTCGGCGCAGCGCTATGAGGAGGCCGAACGCTGGATTCAAGAGGGACTCCACACCATAAAAGACAAATGGCCCGGAACCGCAGCAAGACTTCGCAATCGGTTTCGGGAAATTAGAACGAGACAAAAGAACTGGCTTGCGGTTGCAGCGATACAGGCCGAGGAATTCATACGCCAACCCGCTCGACAGACGTATACGGACTGCAAGAAGGCTGTCGGCAAGGTCAAGGCATGGCCTGAGGTGCGCGAGTACCTGCTACGGTACCTGGAAAACGGCGAGCCGCCTTGGAAACAGAAGGGTTGGCCTCTTCCGGACTCCGGCATGGATGTACCGGAATCGGGACGCAAAAGTCAGTTTCCAATGGTGAGCGAACTTATCGAACTGGCCATTTTGGAGAAGAAGCCCGAACGCATATTGTATTGGTACGACCAGCTCTCAAAAAAAAGATACGGGTGGTACGGCGTTGACGACGATGCCATCGCCACCGCCGTTCAAACCCATGCCCCGGATCGAGCGGTAGCCATCTGGAAGAACAAGGCGGAACACTTGATCGCCCAAGTCAAGCCAAAGGCTTACAAGGAAGCGGGCAAATACCTGCGCAAGGCCGCCAAAGTCATGGCCAAAGAAAAAAAACAAGAGGAGTGGGTCCAATATCTGCAAAGCTTGAGGGAGCACCATGCCCGTAAGATCCGACTGATGGAGGTTTTGGACAGCCTTGAAGATAGACCGATCATCAGAAAGAGGCGTTGAGTTGACGGTGAAACCGAAGTCAATAACGGAAAAGGTGGCATGGTCCGGAAGAATTATATCCGTACAGCCCCGTATCCGGCTGATGCGGTCTTTCGACGAGCGGAGTCACAGCTACCTGGGATATATGCTTCGGGTTAAAGGTACAGTCGGTAATGAACCCTGCGAATTCCAGGTCGCGCTCGGGAAAGCCGCACAAGCGAAGCATCGTTTCCACGCAGGCATGGATGCAAGTGGGGACGCGGTTCCCGTTCCTGATCCCCGGCTTGAGACGGCAGGATTCTATAAGGCAAGCGGTTTGAAGATACTCAAAGATACTGAAGGTGAGCCTCCGGCTGGTCCACCGTTCCATGGTGAGCCGTTTGACTTGGAAACCTATCGCAGCCGTGGACATCGCCGTCTGGATGCCCGGACCTACGACACCAAATGCACGACCTGTATCTGGGGCTGTCGAATGCCGGTGGAGATGATCATCGACCATTGGAATCCGTCCAGGAAACGATACCGGTTCGAGACCTTCTGCTACGGTCCGAAAAGCTGCCTCTTTTACCGGCCCGGACCCACTCGGAAAGTACCGGGTAGAAAGGGCATGTCCTACACCGAGGAGGATTGGGTCGACGAAGACACCACTGCCCACCGGGGGCCTGATGATTAGTCCCTTGCGCCAGGCAGAGATGTTGGAACGGGCCCAAGGCTGTCTGCTCGGACAGCTCGCCGGTGATGCGCTGGGAAGCCTGGTTGAGCTTCAGAAGCCCGAACAGATTCGACGGGAATATCCGAACGGCGTCCGGGAACTTGCCGACGGAGGGACCTGGAACACAATTGCCGGCCAACCGACCGACGATTCCGAGATGGCGCTGTTGCTGGCCCGCACGCCGGCGGTCTGTGGGCCCGTCCCGATCCGGACAGCCAGGCCAATGGGGCGATGATGCGGATCCGCCCGGTGGGCATCGTCGGAGCCAACCATGATTTGGAGCATGTGGCAGCGCGGGCACGCCGGGATGCAGTGATCACCCATCCGATCCTGCAGGATCCGATCAAAGACCCAGCCGGATTCCCCTGGCAGGAGGTCACGAAGGTCGCCTGCTACCGGCTGGAAGTAAACGCCATGACAAAACCGATGATGTTTGGGGGGATCAACCACCGTATGGCAAGAGGAATCAGGGATGAAGAAAAAGGTATCCAACCGTAAGACCCTGTTTGTCAGCAGCGTTCAGAAGGAACTCAATGCAGAGCGACGGGCTATCAAAGAGTTCGTTCAGAACGATCCGTTGCTCCGGCGGTTCTTTGATGTTTTCCTTTTTGAAGACCTGCCGGCGAGCGACCGGCATGCGGATGACGTGTACTTGGACGAGGTCGAAAATTGTGACCTCTACGTCGGTCTCTTCGGAAACGAGTATGGTTCCGAGGATGCCGGGGGCATCTCCCCCACGGAGCGAGAGTTCGACCTTGCATCCCAAAAAGGAAAACCCCGCTTGATCTTCGCCAAGGGAGCGGATGACAAGGCGCGCAATCCCAAAATGATCAAACTGATCCGCAAGGCCGGCTCCCAGCTCATCCGCCGTCGCATTGCCGATTCAAGCGACCTGACCGCTGCGCTGTATGCAGCCCTCGTGGAGCACATGGAACAGAGCGGGGACCTGCGCACCCTGCCGTTTGATGCCTCGGCCTGTCCGCGGGCGACCCTGAACGATTTGCCGCAGGATAAAATCCAGTCCTTTCTGGAAGTGGCCAGGCGGGAACGCAATTATCCCCTGCCTGCGAAAACCGGCCGGGAGAAGGCTCTGGCCCATCTCAACCTGCTGGACGACGGCAACCCCACCCATGCGGCCGTGCTGTTGTTCGGCAAGGAGCCGCAGCGCTTTTTGCCGACTTCGGAAGTCAAGTGCATGCACTTTCACGGAACCAAGGTCCGTAAGCCCATTCCTTCCTACCAGATCTACAAGGGGACGGCTTTTGAACTGGTGGATCAGGCGGTCGATTTTGTCCTTTCCAGAATCGACAGACACATCGGAACCCGCGCGGAGAGCGTGCAGGCCCCGGCGACATATGAACTGCCAAAAGAGGCCGTGACCGAGGCCATCGTCAACGCCGTGGCCCATCGCGACTACACCAGCAACGCCGGCGTACAGGTCATGCTCTTTGCCGACCGGCTTGAAGTCTGGAATCCGGGCGAGCTTCCGCCATCCCTCACACCGGAACGCCTCAGAGAGCCCCACGCCTCCATTCCGCGCAATCCCCTGATTGCAGAGATGCTTTATCTAACCCGTTACATCGAAAAAGCCGGCAGCGGCACGCTGGACATGATTGAGCGCTGCAGCGAGGCCGGACTTCCGTCTCCTAATTTCGAGGAACGGGCCGGTCAGTTCGTAACCACCATTTGGCGGAACTGGCTGACCGAGGAGGTGATGGCGCGTCTGGATCTCAACGAACGACAAATAAAAGCCGTCGCCCATGTGAAAGCGCATGCCCGGATTTCAAACAAAGATTACCGTGAGTTGACAGGGGCCATCATCCGCACCGCCTCGCGGGACCTTGAGGAACTGGTATCAAAGGGGGTCCTGCGCAGAATCGGCGCGACGGGTCGAAGCGCCCACTATGTTCTGGCTGGTAAACAGGACGTAATGAAGACAAACAGGACATGAATGCCGCCCACGTTGAAACGGGACATAAACCGGACCAACAGGACAATTTTCCAGTATTGATCAGCGAAGGAATCTGATTGGCCGGAGGAGTCACCCGATGCCCGAGTCGACGAGAATGCCACGTCGCATCGGGGATCGGATGATTGAAGATGAGAACGTCCGGTTTTTTGAATTTTCTTTTTTCAATCGATCATGTTGATCCATCACCATGCCGGCGTGATTTGTTCAATTCTGAAAGCTGCAAATCGGCCTTTTCATCCGTTCAGCCTTTCGAACCCCAGCGAAAGGTGTCCAATGAAACGGGTCCCGTGCCTCTTATGACTTCTCATTTCGTGGGTAGAGGGTCCACATGCGAGCCAACTCATCCTGTTCGCACAGAATTTGGCGATAGTGATCGGTTTTTCCCCTGCTCAAGATGCGTACACCCGCCCCGTCCGTGACTTGCCCCACATCGGCCCAAAGCACCCCGATTTCGTTCAAGGCAGCCGTTGCCTCCGCCAGGCTTTCGGGCGGAACGGTTGCGGCCAATGTCCCGGAAGAAATCATCCGAAGCGGATCAAACCGGAACGCCCGGGCGAAACTATCGACAACCGGGTGGATCGGCAACCGGGAGGTATCCACCTCGATACCGATGTTTGATGGAATGGAGATTTCCAGGAGGGTCTCCAAGAGCCCACCCCGGGTAACATCGTGCATGGCTGTTGCTCCGTGCTTTGCCAGCGCCAACGCCTCAGGAAGAACACTCACCTCATGGATCAGGTCTTTCGCTTTGTCTACTTCCTCTTTTCCCAACCCCAACGCTTGTGCCACGTCGCTGAAATCGTGAGCCAGAATGGCGGTTCCCTCCATTGCAATTCCTTTGGTAACCAGCACATGGTCACCGATTTTGGCACCGGAGGTCCGCAAAAGTTTTCGTCCGGATGCGAATCCGAGAGCGGTGACGGCGACCAGCGGTCGAGATAGCCCGGAAGAATAACCGGTGTGTCCGCCAATGATGGAAGCTCCCACCTCTCCGGCCGCCCGATGGGCATCGCGCATGATTTGCTTCAATAGGTCCTCGTCATCCATCGAGGGAACCAGGACCAGCAGCAAAATCCAGCGGGGAGGGGCTCCGGTGGTTGCGATATCATTGCAGGCCACGTGTACGGCCAGCCAACCGATGTTCTCAATCGCGCCGACGATTGGATCCACATGAGAAACGAGAATATCGCCTCCGACCCGGGTCAATGCAACATCTTCACCGAAGGCAGCCCCCAGGATAACATCCGGATCATTTGTTTCGACGAATGGATACACGCACCTTTTTAAAACGTCCAAAGAAAATTTTGACATGGCAAACTCAATATTTGTAAAGGTTGTTGTTCCCTCGGATCATCGACGGATCGTCAGCGGAATCCCGAACACCCGTTCCAGCGCTTCTGAATCCCCGATCGGCTTACGGTAAGATCTTCAGTCGATGACTGGACAGGGATGCGGAGGGCGCGGAGGCGGCCCCATGTATTACTTTCAATTTCAACACCAAATACGGTTTTTACCTTATATCAGATTGTTATCCCCTTTGATATACAGAAAATAAAACAGCTTGTCATGACGTATCGTGAATTCGAACGCCATCCGGATTGGATGAAATATCCATCAGCGGACAGCATGCAAAATGATAAGCGCAATCGCCGGGAAGACAGATCCTCATTTCGACGGACAATGAAGAATTTTGTGGCTGAACCTTTTTCCATCGAAAGACGATTCCGTTTTCAAAGCTTTCATGCGGCCGAACCGCTGGTTTTCAAATGGCCGAAAGGGCCGAGCCGATTCTATGCCATTGTGGTCCCGCCTTATCAATCTTGCTTAAAAAAAGGTCGCTTCTTATTCAAACAATCTCAATTAATCTATAAATTAGGTTGAAAAGCTCAACGTTGATCGGGAACTTTCCCTAAAAAAATAAGTCTTACCACTTATAGACAACCATAAGAAAAAGAATAGAATAAACTATCGTCTCTTTTTTCAAAAATTGTCTTTGTTAAAAAACAGGGAATCCGAATCATTCGTTTGTCCTGTCCTTTCCTGTTCTTTCCTTCCCTTTTTAAGAAATCATTGATCCAAAATTATGTACCCAATTGGAAAATCAAGGAGGAATGGAATATGGAAGCGTTGAACATAAAAACTACTTTTCCCCCCGGCAATTTTTTTTATTTCGCTTTTAAACAAAAAACTCGGATTTTACTTTTTTGTCTCGTTACGTTTTTCATTGTTACGGTAGTCACATTATATCCGGCGATACTTTTCCATTGGATTTTTATTCATGAACCTGCCAGGATGTTCCTTTTCGGCGCCGGACTTGTCGGCATGGCGGGATTTGCACGGAATCTTTCCAAAAAATAATCGGGTTGAAAAAGCATCGCCCCATCGACTGTAACACTTTGAGGTCCAAGTAAAACGATGGTTTAAAAATATGGATTGCTTTGAACCGCAGCAGCAAGGGCATTTCCCACAGCTTACCGCGGGGCTCTTCCATTCCGATCTTTATCCATTTTTATTATTTTATGAAAGGGGACGGGTTGAAAATGAAAAATAATTTTTTCAATATCAAACTTGCCTTGTTGGTTATTATGATTGCACTTGCATTCTTTCTTTTCACCGGAGCGAGTCAGAATAACGAATCGTCTCAGGTCGGCCGGTATCGATTGTGTGTAATAAACAGGGGGAATATTCCGGATCTGTTTGTAATCGATACGGCGACCGGTATTGTGAAATGGCTCGGAAAGGATGAGGGGAAACCGTTTGAGGAAGTAGGCGGACACTGATTTTTAACAATCGCGGCGCTGACTTTTCTATCTACCTCAAGGATCGGGGAGTTTTTTTGATTTGAACGCTTCATGAATTATTCCCCTACCACCGGACAATCTCCCCGACATTTTTTCCCGGTTTCCATGGGTTTTCGGTGAACAGCCGGAGAATGGAGAACGGTTTACAAAGAGTTGCACACGGGCGGCCGAAATACCGGTCAAAAAGAGCTTGGCGAAGTCCATCATGGCGAGGACCGGTCGCGGGTGATGGAATTCATTGCAAATCTCCTCCCAAGCGGCTATGAAGTCGTAAACGGAGGTAACCGGGAAACCCCGGAAACATCACTTTCTCCAGACTTCATCCGGAAAGACTCTCATGCTGTATCTTGAAATACTTGCCGTCGTCCTTCTGACCCTGATCAACGGATTGCTCGCCATGTCCGAACTTGCCGTCGTATCCTCTCGGAAAAGCCGCCTCGAAGATCTGGCCAAACAGGGCAGCCGTGGCGCGAGGGCCGCTCTCCGTCTCATCCACGATCCGAGCCGGTTCCTTTCCACGGTCCAGATCGGCATCACGCTGGTCGGCATCTTCGCCGGTGCATTCAGCGGCGCGACCCTGGGGCAGCGGCTCGGCGGATGGCTCAATACGTTTCCTTCGATTTCGCCGCACGGCATTGCCGTGGGTATCGGCGTCATGGTCGTATGCATAACGTACCTGTCGCTGGTCGTGGGTGAACTCGTGCCGAAGCGAATCGCGCTGGCCCAACCGGAACGGATCGCCTGTTTGGCAGCCGGGCCGATGCGGGGACTCTCCCAGGTCGCCGCTCCGGCGGTATGGTTGCTTCATGTATCGACCGAGAGGGTGCTGAGCGCGTTGGGTTTGCCGAGTACCCGGGAAACATCCGTAACCGAGGAAGAGATCAAGTCGCTGATTGCCGAGGGGACGGTATCGGGCGTTTTTTTCCCGCAGGAACAGGTAATGATTCAAGGCGTGCTCCGCCTGGCGGATCGACCGGTCCGGGTTATCATGACGCCGCGCTCCCGGATTGTTTGGGTCGACGCCGAATCCGACCGAAGCACGATTCTGGATATGGTCGAGTCGAATCGTTTTTCGCGCTTGCTTGTCTGCGACGGAACAGTGGATCGCCCCGTCGGCGTCGTTCACACCAAGGATCTTCTTCCCGAGGCACTGCGCTGCGCCGATATCATTCTTACCGAGCGGATGACGCCCCTGCTTTCCATTCCCGAGGGCACATCGGTCCTCAAACTTCTCAATCGTTTTAAAAAGGAGAAAGTTCATTTCGCCGTCGTGGTGGATGAATATGGCGCAACGGAAGGGCTTGTAACCCTTACCGATGTGATCGAGGCAATCGCCGGGGACCTTCCGGAACAGGGCGAAGAACCCGGACCAGGGATCTTGAAAAGAAATGACGAATCGTGGCTGGCCGACGGGATGTGTCCGACCGACGAGGTGGAAGCCGTCACGGGCATCGGCATGGGAAAGGACGTGAAGATGCTGGCGGGTTTCGTGCTGGAAAATCTGGGAAGAATACCCGAGACCGGCGCGAGTTTCATACACGGGGACGCTCGTTTCGAGGTCGTCGATATGGACGGCAACCGCATCGACAAAGTGCTCATCGAAATCGACCGAAGTCCTTCCGAGCCGAGTGACTTCGGGGCGGTTGATTGATAAATCAGGCCGCCGATTTTTCATGGAATCAAATGATGGAGCAGGGTAATCCACCAATCGATGCGCCGGCAGCACATCGGTTGCGCACGCTTACCGAAAATATCCTGTCCTTTCCGAAATCACCGGATAAGGCAGTGTTATAAAAGACGGAATTCATAATTTCATTATTTGCTTCACCGGGGAACAAAAACCGGCAAACGGTCAGCCGCTTTGGATTTCAGGAAGCTTCATCGGAAACACCTGGTATGATAAATAACCGAACCGGCAAGAGATCAAATTCGGATCCGTCAGATTTGTATTGACAGGCGAGGGGCCTTTTCATAATCTTGCGACAAATACAGGGGAGTAGCACCGGCAATTTCTTCATGCCGGCCCGCGATTCGTCAGCACGATGGTATCGGCCATCCGGATGCGGGGTTGAGACAATCGTGTCGAAATTGCAAGACCTTTATCGGCAGTACGCATCCGTACCGCGGATAAAGGCTTTTTTTTTATGGCACGATCACGTCCATTGTTTTACGCCGATCATTAACAATTGAAATTAAAGGATAGATAAAGACCATGAACAAAAAGACCGGATTTTCCATCCTGATGTTTTTCAGCTTTACACTCTGTCTGCTTTATTTATGGCATGACACGGCGGAGGCGGCCCGTATGGGACGAGGCAGGTCTTTCGGAAGCAAACCGAGCTATCAGCGAACCGCGCCGTCTCCTTCGCAGGGTTCTGCCGCCTCTTCGACAAAACCAGGTCAGACGGCCCGGCAGCCGGCAGGCCGCTGGGGAGGAATGCTGGGCGGATTGCTCATGGGCAGCCTGATCGGCTCCTTGCTTTTCGGCGGCGCGTTCGGCGGTATCGGATTGCCGGACCTGTTGCTGGTGGGGGGCGGTCTTTTTCTTCTTTTTCGGTTTTTGCACGCCCGACGCGTGACTGCGGCATCGTCATCCGAGGGAGACGCCATGCGGTTTGAACGCGACCCTGCCCAGGCATGGGGTCGTGCGAACTACACACCGACGGAGGAAGCCGCTGCTGCCTTTCAGCAGCCGTCTCTGCCGCCGGGGTTCGACGCGAAGGAGTTTCTCAAAGGGACCAATACCATCTATGTCCGACTCCAGGGTGCATGGGACAAACGGGACCTCGATGACATCCGTTCGTTTACTTCAGCCGAAGTCTTCAGCGAAATCCGACAGCAGGCCGAGGATGATCCCGTACCCGGCAAAACCGAGCTGCTGCGGATCAACCCGAGCATTTTAGAGGTACGAGACACCGGCAGCCAAATCATCGCCTCGGTACTCTACGATGTTCTGCTGCGCGAAAATGAAGACGAGTTTACCCAACAAGTCCGTGAACTTTGGCATTTCAGCCGGGACCGGGCGAACCCGGAATCCTTCTGGATACTGGAGGGAATTCAGCAGGTGGAGCAATAAACGCCTCGTTTTGCTTCAGGTCCCGGTTCCGGCGGATTTTCGCGGATCGCATATAGGTGGCTTCCGGCAAGGAAACATATTTTTGTCGAGTCTGAAAAACCGACAAGACGAGCTCGGGAAAAACATATTTGCGCATCCACCGATTGAAGCCCCATATTTTTTCAGCCGCATGATCGCCTGTTTGAGGGACCTATGGCCGTCTGAGGGAGAGCATTGAAAACCATGAGTGCAAAGGGAAACGGATCGATTAAATGGCACCAGCTGGATCCAAAAGAGGTTCCGGAGAAGCTGCGATCATCCGGCACGGGTCTTACTTCCGAGGAGGCCCACCGGCGTTTCGAGCGTTATGGCCCCAACGAACTGATCGAAAAGAAGCGCAAATCCTTATGGATGATGTTTCTGGATCAGTTCAAGGATTTCATGATCCTGGTGCTGATCGCCGCCGCTATCGTAGCCGGAGTGATCGGAGAGATTTCGGACACCATCGCCATCGCCGTGATTGTGCTGTTGAACGCCGTTCTTGGTTTCGTCCAGGAATATCGGGCCGAAAAAGCCATGGCCGCCCTGAAGAAGCTGGCAGCCCCTTCGGCGAACGTTATCCGGGACGGGCGGCCCGAATCGATGAACGCCGAGCGGCTGGTCCCCGGGGACCTGGTGATCCTTGAGGCCGGCAACGTGGTGCCTGCCGATATCCGGCTGACGGAAGCGGTCCGGATTCGAATCGATGAAGCGGCGTTGACCGGTGAATCCGTGCCGGTGGAGAAGGACAGCGCGGCGCTTCCGGAAGCGGACCCGGCCATCGGAGACCGGAAAAACATGGCCTATAAAGGAACCCTGGTCACCTACGGCCGAGGTCAGGGCCTGGTGGCGGAAACCGGGATGCGGACGGAACTCGGACGGATCGCCGCCCTGCTTCAGGACCAGGATGAGGGGCGGACTCCTCTTCAGAAACGGCTTGCATCTTTCGGGCAGAAGCTTGCTTACGCGGTTCTGGCCATCTGCGTGATCGTTTTTCTGGCCGGTCTCCTTCGGGGAGAGCCTCCGCTCCTGATGCTTCTTACAGCGATCTCTCTGGCGGTGGCTGCGATTCCGGAGGCCCTTCCCGCCGTTATTACCATCTCACTGGCTCTGGGTGCCAAGAAGCTGGTCAAGCAGCAGGCATTGATCCGAAAGCTACCGGCGGTGGAGACCCTCGGATCGGTTACCTACATCTGCTCCGACAAAACCGGGACATTGACCTTGAACCGCATGGCCGTGGAAAAGGTTTATGCAGGCGGGCGGCAGCACCGGACCGATGAATTGACTCTCCCGACCCGGGAGGAAGCCGTGGATGGTTCACTGACCGGCAGGGAGCCCTTCGATCTGCTGCTGATTGCACTGGCACTTTGCAATGATGCCAGACTGGATGCCTCCGGCGGTGTGATCGGCGATCCGACCGAAACGGCCCTTTTCGATCTGGCCCAAGAGAAAGGATATATCCGCGAGAGGCTGGATGAAAAATACCCCAGGCTGGCCGAAATTCCGTTTGACTCGGACCGAAAACTCATGACCACTTTCCATCCCTGGGAAAACGGCCGGATCGTTTCTTTCACCAAGGGCGCGGTTGAGGAAATTCTGGAGCGATCCGAAAAAACCTTATTCCACAAGGGCATGGAAGAAATCGACCGTTCGAAAGTCTTGGAGACCGCCGATCGGATTGCCGGAGACGGCCTGAGGACCCTGGGGTTCGCCATGCGGATCCGGGATGCGGTTCCCGATCCGCTGACTTCGGAACAGGCGGAAACAGGGCTGGTACTGATCGGGATGGTCGGAATGATGGACCCACCCCGGCCGGAGGCGGTGGAGTCGGTTGCCATATGCCGGTCCGCGGGTATCCGGCCGGTGATGATTACGGGAGATCACCTGCTGACAGCCGAGGTGATTGCCAGACGCGTCGGGATTATTCGAGAGAATGGGAAGGCCGTCATTACCGGTCGAGAGCTCGCCCAGCTTCCGCCGGAGGAATTCCAACACCGGGTGGAAAGGATACGGGTCTACGCCCGGGTCGCCCCGGAACAGAAGCTGAGGATCGTTGAGGCGCTTCAGAATAAGGGGCATTTTGTGGCGATGACCGGGGACGGGGTCAACGATGCGCCGGCTTTAAAACGGGCGGATATCGGGGTGGCGATGGGGATTACCGGAACCGATGTGTCCAAGGAAGCTTCCCACATGATTCTTCTGGACGACAATTTCGCCACCATCGTCAAGGCCGTCCGGGAAGGCCGGCGTATTTTTGACAACATTCGCAAGTTCATCAAATACACCATGACCAGTAATTCAGGCGAGATCTTCACCATTTTTCTGGCGCCATTCCTCGGTCTGCCCATTCCGCTGCTGCCGATCCATATCCTGTGGATCAACCTGGTGACCGACGGTCTGCCCGGTTTGGCCCTGGCCGCCGAGCCCGGGGAGAAAGACATCATGAGCCGTTCTCCCAGGGACCCGAAGGAAAGCATTTTCGCCAAAGGTCTCGGCGGGCACATCGTCTGGGTCGGTCTGCTCATGGGAGCCGTTTCCATCATGACCCAGGCCCTGTTCATCGACCGCAGTCAGACCCACTGGCAAACCATGGTATTCACCGTTCTCTGTTTGAGTCAGATGGGGCACGTGCTGGCCATTCGATCCGAACAGGAATCTTTTTTCAGGCAGGGGGTTTTGTCCAACAAACCGCTTCTCGGGGCGGTTTTGCTGACCTTCGTTCTTCAGATGGCCACCATATATGTGCCGTTTTTGAACCCCATTTTCAAGACCGAACCGCTCACCGCCGGAGAATTTGTCATTACGATTCTGCTTTCAACCGTCGTATTTCTGGCGGTGGAAATCGAAAAGGTAATCAAGAGGTCGAGACACAGTTCTTCACCGGCATGACGGATCGAGGGAAATGATACTTTCCGCCGGATTCGGCCCGCGGGGAACGGTCCGTTACCGTCCCTGCACGGATGCGAAATCTGCTCAACGACTCTTCATGGATGGGCTTACCAATAGCGGATCATCCGACGACGAGCGGTTTCGGAGGATACAAACCGAATCCCTTCCGGACAGAACAAACGGAATGGAAACAGCGAACGGAATCCCGCAGCCTGCCGCCGGGTTCTTCAATGAATGGATTCATTGGACGCGGGTGGTGTCGTCAAAAAATGGACCCGGCCGGTATCCTCGTTTGTTCCTTTCTGAAGGGTCAATCGTTCCGCCTCCGTTATCCATCCGCCACCCATGGCCTTATAGATATTGACCAGTGAAATGAAAAGCGAGGTCCGGTAGCGGGAATAATCGAGTTCGGAAGGAAAAAGCTGCTGTTCGGCCTGAAGCACCGTTGAATAGGGCAGATATCCCCCTTCATACTGGAGCCGGGCAAGGCGTACATATTCCCTGTTTGCCTTCACAAGCCGTTCCTGTGCCCGGATCTGCTCAACAAGCTTTTTCCGGGCAACCAGGGCGTTTTCTACGTCGGCGAAAGAGTTCTGAACGGTCTGCGCATAGTTCAGGAGCGCCGCCTTCCGGATTGCCTCGGCCTGTTTCACCTGGCCGTGGATTGCTCCTCCGGTAAAGATCGGTCCGGTTATCGAACCGGCGTAATTCCAGGCACGGGAAGGCCTCTCGAAGAGGTTATGAAGTTCCATGCTCGCAAATCCAAAGGCCCCGGTCAGGGAAATCGTGGGGAAGTAGAGAGCCTTGACCGCTCCGATCCGGGCGTTGGCAGAGATGAGATTCTGTTCCGCCTGTTGTATATCCGGGCGGTTTACGAGAAGATCGGATGGAAGATCCGGGGGGACCGGGGGAAGGTGCAATTGATGAATCGTTTTTCCGCGCTCGACAGGCTCCGGATTTCGAGCGAGAGGGATCGAAAGGGAATTTTCGACCTGTGCAATCTGAGATTCGATCTGCGGGATCGCCGCCGCCGCTGTTTCGTACCGGGAACGGGCCTGTTCAAGGGTCATCTGGGACACCTGTCCATACTGGAAGCGAAGATCGAAGAGTTTGACCGACTCCGCGTAGGTCGCGAGGGTCTCTTCGGATATCCGGAGCTGTTCGTCGAGGCCAAGGAGTTGGATGTAATTGGAGGCCACGGAAGACACGAGGGAGAGAATCACCCCGCGCCATGCCTCTTCGGTTGCCGACAGTTCGGCCTGGGCCGACTCGGAAAGCCGTCGGATGCGGCCCCACAGGTCGATCTCCCAGCTCGCGCCGGCAAATGCCTGGTATGAATTCCGGGGATTCGACAGGATCGAAGAAAACAGTGAGTCTTCAGCCTCGCTTGCGCGCTCTCTTGCTCCGGTTCCGCTGTATCCTGCCTGGGGAAAGAGCGGGGAGCGGGCCTGCATGAGCACTCCAGCGGCCTGTTCGATGTTCGCGGCGGCGATCCCGATATTCCGGTTGTTGGAGAGGGCTTCGGTGATCAGTCGATCGAGCATCGGATCCTGAAACTGTTCCCACCAGTCGATATCGGCGGTCTCCCGGGCCTCCGCATCCTTGTACTGGAAGGCGGCCGGCAGATCGAAATCCGGTCGCGCGTAATCGGGGCCGACCATGCAGCCTCCGAGCAATGCAACGAATGTCAGGACCACAAGGGAGCGCATGTCATCCGTCCTCCGTGTGTCCGGACCGAACATTTTGTTCCATCCCTTTTTCCGCGGGGATTTTGTCACCGGGGGTTGCTTCTTTCTTCGCAATGGATCGTTCGGTCATACGGTCAAAGAGGTAGAACAGCAGCGGTACATAGAGCATGGCCAAGGTGGTCTCTCCGATCATGCCGCCGATGATCCCGGTTCCGATGGAATGCCGGGCGTTGGCGCCCGCACCCATGGCCAATGCCAGGGGCAGTACGCCGAAGGCGAAAGCAAGGGAGGTCATGAGGATCGGTCGCAACCTTTGTTCGCCCGCCTCGATCGTGGCATCCATGATCGACTTGCCCTCTCTGCGCAGTTCAACGGCGAAGGAAACCCTCAGAATCGCGTTTTTTGCTCCCAGACCGATCAGAACGAGAAGACCGATCTGGAAGTAGACGTCGTTTTCGAGACCCCGCAGCCAGTTGGCCGTCAGGGCGCCCAGAACTCCGAAGGGAACCGCCATCATCACGGAACCCGGCAGGGTCCATGATTCATATTGCGCGGCAAGCACGAGAAAGACGATGATGAGGCCGAATACGAACGCCGACATGGAGGTTCCTCCGGATATTTTTTCCTCGAAGGCGAGTCCGGACCACGCATAGGTGTAACCTTTCGGAAGAACTTCCTTCGCAACTTCTTCCATGGCCGTAATCGCCTGGCCGGAGCTGTATCCGAAAGCGGCGTTCCCGTTTATCTTGGCGGCGGGGAAGCCATTGAAATGCGGGAGAAGATCCGGTCCCGTCACCCATCGGGTGGTGACAAGAGCGGAGAGAGGGACCATTTCGCCCCGGTTCGATCTCGTGTACAGGCGCGCCGGATCCCCGGGGTCTTGACGGTATTTCGGTTCGGACTGTAGAATCACCCACCAGACTCTGCTGAATTCGTTAAACTGGCTGACCGTGAGAGACCCGAACTGCGCCTGAATGGTGCTGTAGATATCCTGAACCGATACGCCGAGAAGATCGGCCTTTTCGCGGTTCACTTCCGCGCTCAACTGCTGGGTGGTTGCCCGGAACGTGGTATTCAAACCGGCAAGTTCCGGACGCAGGCGAGCCTTGCGGAGGAATTGACGGGTAATCTCCTCCAATCCGGCAGGTTTACCCGCCTCGGTATCCTGGATCCAGAATTCAAAACCGCCGGTTGTTCCGATCCCCGGGATCGGAGGCGGCGCCATGGGAATCACCAGACTTTCCCGTATCCCCCTTGCCTCCTTGTTCAGTTCGGCCAACACAGCCCGGGCGTTTTCCGTTCGTGCCTTTTTTCCCGAGGAATAGCGCTCCTCAAAGGGTTTGAGCGTCACGAAAAATGTCCCCGCATTCGTTTTGTATCCGCTGTCGAGCAGACTGTAGCCCGTGATCTGGGTGCGGGTTTCAACGCCGGGAATGTTTTTGAAGAAACCTTCCACACGATCGGAAACAACCCCGGTGCGGTTGAGACTTGCGCCGTCCGGCATGATGATCGCTGCCATGACATATCCTTGATCCTCGTTGGGAACAAAGCTTGCCGGAATGACGCGGAAGAGATGGATGATCGCCCAGGCAAGGACGGCCAGGACGAGGAAGGCGATTATCATCCGTTTGATGACGAACGTTACGGCGTGACCAAAGCCACGGGTGACGGCATCGACCTGACGATTGAACCAGGCGAAAATTCCGTGCGTGGGAGCCGTGGCGTGTTTCAGAAAAACCCCGCACATGGCGGGTGTAAGGGTAAGGGCCACGAATCCGGAGACCGCTACCGAAATAACGATGGTGATCGCAAACTGTTTGTAAAGCTGGCCCGTGGTGCCGGGCAGAAATGCGGCGGGGATGAAAACCGAAGCCATCACCAGCACGACCGCGACGAGGGAACCGGAGATCTCCCCCATGGCCCGGATCGTGGCATCTTTTGGAACCAGATGAAATCGGACCATGTTGCGTTCAACATTTTCAACCACAACGATAGCGTCGTCCACCACCATTCCGATCGCAAGAACCAGACCGAAGAGGGTGAGAAGGTTGATGGAAAAACCCAACGCAAGCATCCCCGTAAATGTGCTGACGAGGGCGACCACGACGGCAACGGAGCAGATGATGGTGGTGCGGAAGCTTTGAAGAAAGATGTAGACAACCAATATGACGAGCAGGATCGCCTCAAACAAAGTGTGAACCACCTCTTTGATCGATAGCCGTACGAAGTCATTGGTGTCGAGGGAGATCATGTAGTCCAGGCCGCTGGGAAAATAGGGCTTCATCTCTTCAAGAGTCTTGCGTACGGCCTTCGATACATCGAGTCCATTTGCCCCCGGCTGCTGGTAAACCGCAATAAAGGTCGCGGGACTGCCGTTCAACTTGCTTTCGGTCACATATTGTTTCAGACCCACATCGGCACGCGCCACATCCTTTAATCGAACAATCCCGCTGCCGTCGGGGTTCGATCGCAAAATGATATTTTCGTACTGCGACGGTTCGGTAAACGGCCTCTGCGGGACCACCGGAATCGTCAACTCTACGGGTCCGGACGTTGGCTCCTGCCCGATCTGCCCGGTTCCGTACATGGCATTTTGACTTCGAACGGCCTGCTGAATGTCGCTGGTGGTGATTCCCAGAGAAGCCATCCGGTCCGGGTCCATCCAGATGCGCATTGCCTGATCGGCGATCCCCATGATTTGGGCCTGGCCGGCACCCGGCACCCGCTTGATTGCATCAAGGACATAGACATTTGCGTAATTCGCAATATATTCACTGCTGTATCGCTCCGCCTCCGCAAAGATCCCGATCAGCATCATGATGGACGAGGCCTTTTTCTGTACGGAAACACCCTGTTGAACCACGGCTTCGGGCAACTGAGGCTGGGAGAGATTGACACGGTTCTGGACCTGCATCTGTGCGATGTCCGGATCGGTATCCAGCGTAAAATAGACGGTGAGCATCAATTGTCCGTTCGAGGAACTCGTCGAAGTCATATAGAGCATGTTGTCCACGCCGTTGATCTGTGCTTCGATCGGCGCTGCAACGGAATCGGCAAGGGTCTGGGAATCGGCACCGGGATATACCGCCGATACCGTAACCTGCACGGGTGTAATCGTCGGATACTGTTCGACCGGCAGAGCGGTCATGGAGACGATTCCCGCAAGGCAGATGAGGATCGAAATAACGGTGGCGAAGATCGGTCGATCAATAAAAAACCTGGAGAACACGGATCATGTCTCCTTTATTTGTAACCCTTTGCCGCATCGGTTTTCAATTCGATCGGGTCGGCTGTTCCTGATGCATGATCGACACCATATGGTTCGGTAGAGACGGTTGCGCCTGGACTGAGCATGAGACCCCCGTCAACCACAACCTGCTCGCCACTTTTCAGGCCTTCGAATATGAACCAATCGTCTCCATGCCATTCCCCAACCGTTACGGGTCGTAACTCGACTTTTCCTTCCTTTCCCACTACCCAGACAAAGTGGCCTTTCGAGCCCTGTTGCACCGCGCGTTGGGGCACCAGAATCGCCCCGGGTCGAATTGCGCCTTTCAGGCGCGCCCGGACGAACTGGTTCGGGTGCAATACTCCGTCCGGATTATCCACACTTGCCCGGACGAGGAACGTTCCGGTCTGGGGATTATAGGACGGATCGGCGAACGTCATCCGGCCCGTATGAGGATAGACTGAACCGTCCACAAGGATGATTTCAACCTCATATTCATTGTTTTTGAGCGGACGCAACCGCCCCCTGGCGATTTGATTCCGGTACTTTTGCATATCGTTCTCGGACAGGCTGAAATTTACCCAAATCGGAGAGAGAACCGCGACGGTCGTAAGGAGGCTGTTCTGGGGGTTGATATAGGTGCCGTCTGCCTGGCGGGCCGAGCTGCTGACACCGGTGACCGGAGACCGGATCGTCGTATAGGAAAGTTTGAGCCTTGCCGTTTCGACCTGTGCCTTGGCCTGTTCCACCGCGGCGGCGGCGGACTGGTACCTGCCGGTCGCATCGTCAAGGTCCTTCCGGGAAAGGGCGTTTCGTTCCGTAAGGGGTTTGGTGCGGGCAAGATTCCGGCGGGCTGTTTCAAGGGCGGCCTCCTGCCTGGCAAGGGCGGCTTTTGCCTGATCAAGCTGGACCTGGAACGGTTTGGCATCGATCTGAAAAAGTACCTGGCCCTCCTTGACCAGGGCGCCCTCGGTGTACATACGCTTGTCGAGGAATCCGCTTACCCGTGCCTGAATGTTTACGAGATGGGAACTCTGTGTTTGCGCAACATACTCGAAGAAAACCGGCACATCCCGCTGGACGATTTCCATGACCGAGACAGCCGGCAATGACGGCGTCGATGCACCCTTTTCGCTTCGGCATGCCGGGGTGAGTAAGGCCACCACTGCGATGATGGGGGCAATCCGAGATCGAGCGAATCGTAAAGGATCCATTTTGCCGTTCGGACCCATCGGCAAGTCTCCCTTTTCTCAGGCGTTGCGCCGTATGAATGAAATTATCGTATCCGTCTTTCCCAAAGGCTGCAAGAATTTTTTCGTACAGGTCAGATTATCAGAATGGATTCGACAGGTTGCTCGATTTCAAGTCGGCCGGGACATTTGTAAGAAGGCGGGTTAAAAACATTTTTGAATCGATGGAAACAATGCTATAATGCATTCTACAATCATTTCCGCCTGGGTGCGTTCCCTGTTTTTCGATCACATCCTCATCACATTCCTTGACGGAATGCTTTTTCTGCCTTTCATGGAAGATATCCGGTGGATATCATGACTCAAACTTTTTTTCATGACGAGTGGAGGTTGGCATGGGTAGAAAACCTGCTCACAAAGCGCACGCTGCCGATGATAAAACGGAACTCCGAGATGTTCGGGGCGGACTATCGCCGAAAGAGATGTGGCGCGCCTACGTGGAAAATCTTATCTGCGTGCAGGGAAGAGGCATGCCTTCGATCGCCACGATGAATGATCGGTACATGGCCTTTGCCTATACCGTGCGGGACCGAATGATGTTTCGAGCCGCGCATGCACTTCACGCATACCTGGATAAAGATTTCAGGATTGTCTGCTACCTTTCGGCTGAATTTCTCATGGGTCCCCAGCTCGGCAACAATTTGATCAACCTCGGTATCTACGATGAAGTATGCGATGCCCTGAAGATCGCCGGTTTCGATATGGAGGAACTGCTTGAAATGGAAGCCGAACCGGGGCTCGGCAACGGGGGGCTCGGTCGGCTTGCGGCATGTTATCTCGATTCCTTGGCCACCCTGGAAATCCCCGGCATGGGATACGGGATACGATATGAGTTCGGCATTTTTGAACAGGAGCTGCGCGACGGATGGCAGGTGGAACGGACGGATAAGTGGCTCCGGTTCGGCAATCCCTGGGAAATCGTTCGTCCGGAAATCCTTTGTGATGTCAAAATCGGCGGCCGCACCGAATCCGATTTCGACGATCAAGGACGTTATCGCGTTCGCTGGATTCCGCATCATATTGTCAGGGGGATCGCCTATGATACGCCGGTGCTGGGTTACCGGGTCAATTCCTGCAACACCCTTCGTCTCTGGAAGGCGGAAGCGACGGAGTCTTTCGATCTCCAGGCTTTCAACCACGGGGATTATTACCGTGCGGTTGAGGAAAAAATCGTATCCGAGAACGTGACCAAGGTGCTTTACCCGAACGATGAGCAACTTCCCGGCAAGCGACTTCGACTGGAACAGCAGTATTTCTTTGTCTCCTGTTCACTCCAGGATATGATCCGGATCCACCTTGTCAGAGGGAAAAGCCTTGACTCATTTCACGAGACCTATGCCGTCCAACTCAACGACACCCATCC
>Ga0116141_10001171_pt1 | contig 22209 bp, 20 predicted proteins | sample AD_UKC097_MetaG_FD_89744 | JGI IMG/M metagenome (GOLD analysis project Ga0116141, IMG submission 89744) | Active sludge microbial communities of municipal wastewater-treating anaerobic digesters from USA - AD_UKC097_MetaG | ecosystem: Engineered > Bioreactor > Anaerobic > Digestate | place: USA...
AGATTTTCCTTGTTATAATTACATTAGTCTATGAAGAAGATCTTAATAATAGAAGACAACGAAGAGATCATGGGTCTTCTTAGCCAGAAGATGTCGGACGTTGGCTATCAGGTGGTTGAGGCCCGAGACGGCGAAGAGGGTCTGATGTTATTACGATCCGATCAGCCAGATCTGGTTCTGTTAGATATTATTCTGCCCAATATTGATGGCCTCGAGCTTTTAAAGAGAAAGCAAGCTCTGCCGGAGACGAAGGATATTCCGGTAGTAGTTATCTCTAATTCTGGAGCTCCGGCCGAGATCAGCCAGGCTCGGCGCTTGGGTGCAGTTGACTGGATCACTAAGACAGAGTTTAGTCTTCAGGAGACGATAGACAAAATAGAAAAAATTATTAAAGAACCAAGATAATTATCTTTAAAATGCCTAACTCTCCTAAAAAAATACTAATTATCGAAGACGACGTTTTCCTTAATGAGCTGATGGCCAAAAAGCTAGTTGAAGAGGGCTTTGACGTGATTAAGGCGGTTAACGGCGAAGAAGGGCTAGAGATGGCCCGGCAAGAAAAGCCGGATTTGATTCTATTGGACTTAATCCTACCGGGCATGGATGGCTTTGAAATTTTAGAGAAGATCAAAGAAGAGCCGGAGAACAGCATTATCCCGGTAATTATCCTATCCAATCTTGGTCAGCGAGAGGATATTGAAAAGGGCTTCGACCTGGGAGCCGACGACTATTTGATTAAAGCTCACTTTACGCCGGACGAAATTGTGGAACGAGTCCGGGCCCCCTTCCGTAAGCCGGCCAATGCCTGAGCTTCCAGAAGTCGAGACGATGGTTCGCGGACTTCGTTCTCGAGTCAAAAGAAAAACAATTACTAATCTTTGGGCGGATGAAAAGAAGATAATTCATCATCCGTCTTTTAATTTCTTTAAAAAGTCTTTGATCGGGCAGACAATTGTTGACGTAGAAAGGCGCGGTAAAATAATTGTCTTCAAGCTTAAACCGAAAGGCTTCTTACTGGTGCACCCGAAGATGACGGGACACTGCTTAGCCCTCAAAGAAAAGCCCAGTGGTAGTTATCTTAAAAAGAAGTCGGCCCATCTGATGCTTGTTCTCAGCAATGATCTTTATCTGGTTTGGACGGATCAGCGAAAGTTTTCCCGGATTGAATACTGGCCGGTTAAAACAATATCAGAAATTCCCTGGCTAAAAGAACTTGGGGCAGAGCCATTGGAGCTTTCTTTCTCAGAATTTGACCGATTGATGGATAACCGCCGAACTCGGGTCAAAAGCTGGTTGCTAGACCAGAGATTCATTGTTGGTGTCGGCAATATTTACGCCAATGAAGTTCTCTGGTCGGCTAAAATTAATCCGGAGCAACCAGTAATCGAGCTTTCAAAGGACCAGAGAAAAAAGCTTCTGATTGATTTAAAAAAGATACTAAAAAGGGCTATTATTAACCGGGGCACCAGCGTTGCCGAATACCGCGACATTAGCGACCAAGAAGGCCACTACGCCAACTATCTTAAGGTCTACGGCCGGCCAGGAAAACCTTGCCCCCGCTGTGGCCGTGAAATTATCCGCAAGATGACAGGCAGCCGGTCAACTTATTATTGTCCCAAGTGCCAAGCATGATTATTTTGCTTTATGGTTCTAATCGTTATCTGCTGAAGCAGAAGCTAAATGAGATTGTGGAGCGCTATCGCCAAAAACACCAGGGCTTAAACCTGGTTCGCTTCGATGCTCAGGAAGAAAGCTTCTCTAGTTTTTGGCAGCAGATTCGACAACCGTCGATGTTTGTTAATCGCCGCCTGACAATTATTGAAAATGTTTTTCAGGGAGAGGAATTTAAAAAACAATTTAAAAAACAAGTTGATTATCTTGATCAGAAGCAGGAAATAGTCGTTGCCTGGTCGGTTACAGAACGAACTAAAAAAGCTGACCGGGATCTCATTGAAAAAGTAAAAAAGACTGGTCAAGTTCAAGAGTTTGCCAAGCCGACGAAAGACCAGACCCGAAACTGGCTGAAAGAGTTAAGCCAACGCCACCAGATATTTCTTTCTGACGAATTAAGCGAACAATTGGTTGATTATGTTCGCGATGACTGGCAGCGGGGGCCCGAAGCCATTAAGAGGCTGGCCGCCAGCCAGAATCAGGCAGAAACGATCATTAGTCTTCAAATCCAGGACGAAGCTTTTCAGGAAATTAATATTTTCCAATTGACCGGAGCAATTGCTCAGGGCATAAAAGGCCAAGCCCTAACTTTAGTGCATCGTTTTTTCTTTCAGGGCGGCCGGCCGGAACAGTTGCTGCCGGTAATTGTTTATCAGTTTCGCCAGCTATTAACGGTAAGAGATTTAATAGAAAAAGGTTACAACTATTATCAGGTTCGACGATTGTCGGGGGTGCCACCTTTTGTTTTTAGCCGGGTCTACGCCCAGGCGGAACAGCTTGACCGACGAAAAATAACCGAAATATATCAGCAGCTCTTCAAGCTTGATTATCAAATAAAAACCGGCCAGATTGACTTCCGGACCGGCTTTGACCTGTTCATTGCCAAAGTTTGATTAGTTCTTGAAGAGGCGGCGAATGCCCGACTTCTTCCGAGCGGCAGTGTTCTTTTTAATGATGTTAGTTTTAGCCGCTTTGTCGACAGCCTTGTCGTAATCTGGCAGAAGCTTCTTGGCCTCATCGGGTTTGTTGTCTTTGATTAGCTTCTGGATCTTCTTTGACAGCTCGTAAATGTTTCTTTTTTTAACCAGATTCTCCTGGCGCCGCCGCTGATCCTGTCGCAAAGACTTTTGGGCTGATTTAGTATTAGGCATAATTTGAAAGTAAAACCACTTGATTCTATCATAAAGATTAGAAAATGGAAACGTTAAACAAAATTAAAGTTTTTATTCGGGGCTTAGCTCCATCAAAAGCGGTTAGCGCTTATCACTGGCTGTGGTCTTGGGGGGCGGCAATTTTTTATGGCTTCCCTTCGCGCCGCCTGAGGGTAATCGGGGTAACCGGCACCAGTGGCAAGTCGACCGTGGTTGAGCTCACGGCTCAGATTTTAGAGCAGGCCGGGTATCGAGTGGCCTCGGCTTCTTCAATTTGTTTCCGCCTCGGTCACCAGAAAAAGGAAAATCAGCTTAAGATGACAATGCCGGGGCGCGGGGCGATGCAAAGATTTTTATTTCAAGCGGTCCGGACCGGCTGTCATTACGCCGTAATAGAAGTTACCTCAGAGGGTATCAGCCAGCATCGCCATAAATTTATCGACTTTGATGCTTTAGTCTTTCTTGGTCTCTCGCCGGAGCACATCGAGCGACACGGTAGCTTTGAAAATTATCGTCAGACCAAAGGAAAGCTTTTTGCCCAATTAGCCAAAAGCCGAAAAAAGGACCAGGTGATTATCGTTAACGCTGACGACCAGCAGGCCGACTATTTCTTAAGCTTTAAAGCCGATCGATATATCGGTTTTGGACGAAGACCCCGGGGGAAAGCCAAAGAAGGTGTTTACCTAAAAGACATTTCGCTTTCTCCGCAAGGCAGCGCCTTTAGTTTTGACGGCCAATCAGTAGAGTGGCCCTTGCGGGGAGAGTTTAATGTCTTTAACGGCCTGGCGGCTGCAGCGGCCGCCAGATCTCAGGGTATTCCGTTGGATAAATCTGCCCGGGCCCTGAGGCAGGTTAAGGGTATTCCCGGACGGATGGAAACGGTTATTAATGAGCCCTTTTCCGTAATTGTTGACTATGCTCACACTCCCAAGGCCCTGGAATCAGTCTACCAGACGATTCGACAGGGCTTAAAGGGACGGTTAATTGCGGTTTTAGGCGCCTGCGGTGGTGGCCGGGATAAGTGGAAGCGTCCTGTTTTTGGAAAACTGGCGGCGACATACGGACAAGTTGTTATTTTAACCAACGAAGATCCTTATGACGAGGATCCGCAGCAGATTATTGATCAGGTGAAGTTAGGTATTCCCAATGATTTTTCAGGCGATCTTCTAATTATTCCCGACCGCGAGGCAGCAATTAAAAAAGCTCTTCAGCTGGCGCAACCAGGCGACGTTGTTGTCATTACCGGGAAGGGTTCGGAAACACTGATGTGCTGGGCCAACGGCCGGAAAATATCTTGGGATGACCGGGAGGTGGTTAGGCGTCTTTGGACCGGGTTAAAGGCTTGACCATATAAGTATCTTCGAGCTCATAGCCAAATCGACGATAATATTCCCTAGTGCCAATCCCGGCGATAACGGCAATCTTGTCAACGCGATCGGCAAATTCCTGGGAAGTAATTTTTTCTGCTTCGATTATTAGCTTTTGACCTAAGCCGTGATGCTGGGCGGAGAGAGGGTCTTTTTCGCCCAAAGGCAGGTGCCGGCCGTAAGTGTGTAATTCTCGAATCAGAGCCGCCCGATTAAGTACCGGCCAGAAATGGTTCTTTTGAGAAAAGGCGCCAGAGGGTATCCTGAGCCGAAGCAGAGCCGAGAGGCAGTCTCTCTGGGGGTTTTCTAGAGACAAGAATATTTCCGTGCCTTGGGCCGAGGAATAATCGTCTCGAAACAGAACAGGCTCTTCGCCGGACTGGTTTTCCTTGATCTCTCGACAACGGATACAACGGCAGGCCCGGCCTTCTTTTTTCATCTCGGCTAAGACAATCTCTCTTAAATTAGTGGTTTTAACTGGCCCCACGGGTACGTTTTCAGAGGGAATATCTCTAATCACCCTCTGGATACGACAATAGACAGGCACCCGCTCTTTAATAAATTTAATTAACTCGATTAGTTCCCGGCGGGAGTAGGGCTTGTAGCGTCCTTCTTGCCACCATCGATAGAGAGGGGCTTCGGGCAAGATAGCCGTTGGGTATATTTTTAAAAAATCAGGACGGAATCTCTGATCATTAAACATTAATTGAGCGGCAGATTTTTCCTGTTCAATACTGGCTCCGGGTAGGTTGAGCATTAAGTGATAGCCAACCTTGAAGCCGGCGTCTTTTAGCCAACGAGTGGCTTGGGCCACAGCTTTAACCCCGTGGCCCCGCTGGTTAAGAGACAAAATCCTGTCGTCCAGACACTGAACACCCAGCTCAACTTTAGTCGCTCCGAGCTGCCTCATTCTCTTAATCTCGGCCGGATTAATATAGTCAGGACGAGTTTCAAGCGTTAATCCAATAATTCGATGTTTGGCCTGGGCGTTTATTCGATGAGCCTCGGATAAGCTCTGGCTCAGTTGTTGGTTAGCTGCTTGGAAACAGCGATGGATGAAATCAGTTTGGTAGTCGTGAGGCAGATAACTCCAGGTTCCGCCGATAACGATTAGCTCTAGTTTATCAGTCGGGTGGCCAAGAGAAACCAGGGCGGCAATCCGGCTAGCCACTTGGCGATAGGGGTCATATTGATGATCAATGGCCCTCATCACGGCCGGTTCGTTTCGTAGGTAGCTTTTCGGAACGCCCTTTTGTTCCGGACAGTAAAGACATCGGCCGGGACAGGGATAAGGCTTGGTCAGAACGGAAATTACGCTGACGCCGGAAAGAGAGCGGACCCGACGGGTAATTAAAAGGCGGGCTAACTCTGGGCGAGGATTGATTCTTTTTTCTTTGATTAGCTCGTGATAAACTGACAGCAGTTGAGAGTTTTTAGGCTGAAAAATGTGGTATTTCTTAGCAACCGCACGCTTAACTTTGCCCAATTCAAATTCCGTCAGTTCTGGCTTTTCTAATAGGGCCAGAATAATTTGCTCGCAAGCTTCTGTGCTTTTTTGATCCATGAAAAAATTGACTGAAGATGAATTAATTGCTCTAAACCAACGAAGCTACAATGAAATTGCTGACGAATTTCAGGCTTCACGTCCAGAAATATGGCCAGAGTTAAGATATTTTTCTAAGCTGGTTCAGAAGGGCGATCGTATTCTTGACCTTGGTTGTGGCCACGGACGATTGATTAAATTATTTGAGCAGACTACAATAGATTACCACGGTTTTGATCTTTCTAGGAATCTTATTGAGGCGGCCCGGCAAAAATATCCCGAGTTTTCTTTTAGAGTCGGCGATGCCCGTCAGCTTCCATACCAGGATAGTCTTTTTGATTCAGTCTGGCTAATTGCCTTGCTGCATCACCTCCCCGAGGTAGCGGCGGCCAGGGTTTTAAGCGAAGCCGTTCGGGTGGTTAAACCAGGCGGCCGGATAGTAATTACTGTCTGGCAGCCTGACCGTATTAGCTTTTGGCAAAAGTTAAATAGAAATTCTTTTTTGAGGCAATGGGGCGATCGGGCCTTAATCTACTACCATTTTTTTAGCTTGAGAGATTTAAAAAGAGTGGTTCTGAGATCAGGGGCTCTGATAGAAGAGGCAGGTTTTTTAAAAAGAGGTCGGCGCCGTAACTGCTTTATTGTTGCTTATCGCGCCCCCATAGCTTAACGGATAAAGCACGGCCCTCCGGAGGCCGGGATGAAGGTTCGATTCCTTTTGGGGGTACTACCTAGTTTCTGAGGCTGGAAAAAAGAGATAATTTTGCTAGAATAAGAGCAATGGGTTTACCCATAAAGGTCAAAATTATTAAAAATTATCTTTAATTTTATGCCTCAAGAAGATTTGGACGAAAAAAACTTAATCGGCCAAGTCGTTCATTATTTTGATCAGATCGGAGTGGCCGTGATCAGCTTGAGCAAGACCCTAAAGGTTGGCGATCAGATTAGGTTTGTTGGCGGAGAAACTGACTTTATCCAAGAGGTAACCTCGATGGAGGTTGACCACGAAAAGATTGACCAGGCTAAAGCCAAGCAGGAGGTGGGTATGAAGGTCGACCAGCGGGTTAGACCAGGCTACCGCGTTTACAAGGCTTGATTTTATGAAAATGCACTAAAAACAATGTTTTTGGTGCTTTTTCTTTGTCGATTATGTCATTCAAAAACTTCTTGATTTTTTTAGTCACACTGACGATCGGAGCTTTCTTTTTCTTGGTGATTAGCGGCCAGGTTGAGTGGGCTAATATTATTGAATCGCTCCAGCTGATTAGACCCTGGCAATTTGCGTTGCTGGTTTTGCTGACCCTGGGGATCCAGGGGATGGCAACTCTGGCCTGGCAGGAAACTCTTCGCCACATTGGCTATCGTCTTCCCTGGCGGAAGCTTTGGCGGATTATGATCATCGGCACGGCGGTTAGTTTTGTGACACCAATGGCCTTTATTGGCGGCGAAGCGATAGTTTTATATCTACTAAACATGGAGATGCGGGTGCCTTGGCGGCGAGGGGTTAATTCTCTGATTACCTATAAATTGGCTGATCTCCTAGTTCATTCAGTTTTTATTCTGATTGGCTTGTTGGTTTTTGGCGCCTTAACCGGGTTCGAAAGTCCAGAATTAATCTTATCTTTATCCCTGATTCCATTAGGAGCCATCGCCTTTGCTTATTATGCCTTTCATCGGATTCGCCACAAAAAAAGCATCGTTGAGCCGGCCCTGCGTATCTTTGGTTTGAAAAAACTGTTGAAAAAGAAGAAAATAATTAATTTCGAAAAAGAAGAGAACGAAATTGCTAGCTTTTTTGATCTTCGGCAGAGTCGCTCCAGGCACGTTCTGGGAGCGACTGTGGTTAAAAACTTAGCCGCCTGGGCCCAGATGTTCTGTTTGTTTTACTTCATTACCGGACAGGTTTCGATTTCTTATTCCTTGGTGGTTCACGCCCTGGCCGGCCTGAGTTTGCTGTTCTTCCTGCCGGCTACGCTCGGCAGTATGGAAGTTCTTCAGGCGATGGCCTTTGGGGCGTTCGGCCTTGGCCGAGCCGCCGCTGTTAGCCTTAGTTTTGTCTGGCGAGGGATGTTCTTGGTTGTTTGTGCTATTAGTATTTTCTATCTGCTTTATTTCTCGGGCAAGATATTAGAAGACAAAGCCGATGTCTTGTTTAAAAAGATAAAGCAAATTTGGCAAAACAAAAACCCCTGGTCTTAATTAGACTAGGGGTCTTTTATTAAACTATTTTCTTAATGAGCTGGGCAAAGCTTTCAGGCTTTTCTTGCGCTAGCTGCGATAGCATCTTGCGATTTACCTTCACCTCAGCTTTGTTTAATTTATCTATTAACTGGGAGTAGGTTAATCCATTTTGTCGGGCCGCTGCATTGATTCTTATCTGCCACAGCTGCCGGAAATCACGCTTCTTGCGTCGCCGATCAGTATAGGCATGAACCTGGGCGTGGCGATAAGCGTCTTTGGCCAGGCAAAATTTTGACTTTCGCCCCCAGCGAAAACCCTTAGTTTCTTTTAATATATTCTTTTTTTTAGTTGAAGCAGTTGCTCCTCTACTAGTCCTAGGCATGTTTTATCCTCTCATCAATTTTTTAATCTTCTTGGCCAAAGGCGGCGGGACCTCTACCCAGCTGTGCTTGGCTTGTTTTACTCTCTTGGCCTTGTTCTGCCGAAGGTGATCCTGCCCTGTTGTCCGGCGCATCACCTTGCCGGTGCCGGTCACCTTAAATCGGCTGGCTAAAGATTTTCTTGTTTTAGCTTTCATGTTTTTTAGGGGAACTAGGCGAAACCTCGTACTGAATTATCTTTGACTTGCGCGAAGTTTGGTTTTCTATCTTAACCGGACAAGCCGATTCGATCATTGCCAAAAAATGTTTCATCTTATCTTCGGCCTGAGGCCGAAAGGCATTTTCTCGGCCGCGAAGCATCATAATCACCTGGATCCGGTTACCTTTGGCTAAGAACTTTTTGGCCTGGTTGACTCGGGTCTCCATGTCATGCTCTGAGGTGTTGAACTTGATCTTAAGCTTTTTCGACTCAACGGAGTCGGTCTTTTTCTTTTCCTTCTTTTTCTGATAAAGGAATTTGCCGGCCTCGATGATGCGACAAACCGGCGGATTGGCTTTGGCCGTGATTAAAACCAAGTCGAGGCCTTCTTCTCGAGCCTTATTTAAAGACTGTTCCAGATTGAAGACGCCGAGCTGCTTTCCATCCGGGCCGACTAATCTTATCTGATCCGGCGACTTCTTAGCCCACCTCAAACCTTGCTCAATTGCATTGTTGATAAAATACTGATCTATTTTTGTGGATTGGTTAATTGTAAAAGTGGAGACGGTGGGAATCGAACCCACGTCTAGAAAATCAATGACGAGCAGCATCTACGGGCTTAGCCCTCAAGAGGGTCTTCAAGAAGCGTTTAGGGCGCTTCAGAAACAGATTCCTCCGCAGAGGGAGGCAAAAAAACTATGAAAGCTTATCCTGAAACTTTCAGGCGTAAGCGTAGGCGGGGGTTAAACCCCGAAGTGTGTTGACACTTGTAGTTTGCCGAAAGTTTAATAAGGATCCGGCACCTTAACCCGCACCGCGCGCCTCGAGATTCTATCGAAGCCGTTCGTCCCCGTGTTATTCTTCGCCTTTTAAAGATCTTCTAATCCGGCGCTCATCTTCACGTTGCTTGATCTGTTGGCGTTTATCAAATTTCTTTTTTCCTTTAGCCAGACCAACCTCTAGCTTGATCAAGTTCTTTTTAGTATACATTCTTAAAGGCACTAGCGTCAAGCCCCTTTCTTTTATCTTGCCAATCAAGTAGCTTATCTCCTTTTTTTTAAATAGCAAGGGGCGGGGGCGGGTGGCATCGTAGTCGGCCGGCTGGTTGGCCGGTTGATAGGCTGAGATAGTCGCTCCGGTTAAATAAAGACGATTTCCGAGATTGCTAACATAAGAGCCTTTTAGACTAACGCGGCCCAGCTTGGCTGATTTAACCTCAGCTCCGGTTAAAGCCAAACCAGCCTCTATTTTCTCTAGAATTTCATAATCAAAAAATGCCTTTTTATTATTAGCTAATTCCATCTCATTTATTTTACCATTTTTGTCAGTTTCTAGCGAAAATGCTAGAATTGGTCATTCAATTATGGAAAAGACAGTCGCCCAAAAAATCAAAGCAGAGATTAGCCGAGTTCTAGTCGAATTAGACTGGCCGGATCAAGACTGGCAGATTTATGTGCCCGATCAACCTGAGCACGGCCATTATGCAGTTAACACGGCGATGGTTTTAGCTCGGCCAATGAAATCTGATCCGATGAAGCTAGCCGCTGAGCTAGCCAAAAGAATCGAGGGCTATCAAGCTAAAATAGCTAAGCCGGGCTTCATTAACTTTTTTTTAACAGCCGAACAGCTTAATCAAGAATGGCAGAACCTAATGTCTGGTCTTGATCGGCAGATAACAGTCGATCAGGTTAAGAAAATTCAGGTTGAGTTTGTTTCGGCTAATCCAACCGGCCCCTTAACGCTGGGTAACGGCCGGGGTGGTTTTTTTGGAGATGTCCTGGGCAACGTCCTCGCCCGGGTCGGCCACCAAGTTGTCAAAGAGTATTACGTTAATGATGCCGGCTTTCAGGTTCGACGCTTAGGCGAATCAGTCTTGGGTCATCCCGAGGCGACCTATCGAGGTGATTATATCGAAGAGTTAAAAAAGATTGTTAAAAGCCGGGATCCGGACGAAGCCGGCCGCGAAGCCGCCGACCATATCTTGGAGAAAATGATCAAGCCGGATGTAAAGAAAATTGGCCTGAAATTTGATACCTGGTTTTCAGAGAGAGAACTCTATCGAAAAAAGGAAGTTGAGGCTACCTTAGCTAAGCTTAAAGAGAGGGGCTTAACTGAGGAAAAAGAAGGAGCTCTTTGGCTGAAAACAACTTCTTTTGGAGACGATAAGGACAGGGTTTTGGTCAAAGCGAGCGGTGAGATGACTTATCTCATGACCGACCTGGCTTATCATCGGAATAAATTTGACCGAGGCTTTGATTTAATCATTGATATCTGGGGAGCTGATCACCAGGGCCATATTCAGCCACTGGTTCAGGGGCTGAAGGCTCTTGATTATCCGGCCCACCAGCTGAAAATTTTAATTGCTCAGTGGGTTAAGGTGCTAAAAGACGGTCAAGAACTGCGTATCTCTAAAAGACGAGGCGCTTATATCACGATTGCTGAATTGGTTGACCAGGTTGGCCTAGATGCCGTCCGCTACTTCTTTTTGGAACGGAGCCTCAATTCCCATCTTAACTTTGATTTTAATTTAGCAGTGAAAAGATCATCAGATAATCCAGTTTATTATATTCAATATGCTCACGCTCGGATCAATAGTATTTTCGAGAAACTGAATTATTCCCCCGAGCGAACAGGCAACCCGGAGGCTTTACTTGATCATCCCAGTGAACTTTCGCTGATGGCAACATTGCTTCATTATCCGGAGACGGTGACCAGTATCGCCGAGAGCTATGAAGTTCATAAGCTGCCTCAGTTTTCTAGCCAGCTAGCTTCAGCCCTCCATCAATTTTATCGAGACTGCCCGGTCGCTGATGCTGAACCGATTAAGCAAAAAGCTCGGTTAATGCTATTGTCAACGGTTAAGGGTATTCTTGGTGAATCTTTGCAATTAATGGGCATTAGTGCGCCCAACAAAATGTGATGCCAGAAGAAAAAAATAATATTGTTAAATCAGAGGAGGAGATTCTTAGGTTTTGGGAGCAAAACCGGGTTTTTGAGCAGAGTGTTGCTCAGCGCCAAGGCCGGCCACTATTCTCTTTTTATGATGGTCCGCCCTTCGCCACCGGCCAGCCTCATTACGGCAACCTTCTCCCGTCAACCATTAAAGACGTTGTTCTTCGTTATCAGACAATGAGAGGCCGGTATGTGCCTCGTCGGGTGGGCTGGGACTGCCACGGTCTACCCCTGGAGAATTTGGCCGAACAAGAGCTGAATCAGAAGAGCAAGGCGGACATTGAGCAGTTAGGTATTGATAAATTTAACCAGACCTGCCGTAATTTAGTTTTTCGTTGCTTAGATGAATTTGAGCAAATTCTGAAGAGATTAGGCCGCTGGGCTGATTATGACAACTATTACGCGACGATTGACCCGGAATACACCGAGAGCATTTGGTGGATCTTTAAGCGTCTTTATCAGCAGGGGTTGGTCTATCAGGACTACCGCACGGCTCCCTATTGTCCGCGCTGCGAGACCCCTTTGTCTAATTTTGAGCTGAATCAGCCCGGAGCCTATCGCGACATTAAAGATCTTTCAGTCTTCGTCAAAATTCCGCTGATTGATCAAGAGAAAACCTCTCTTTTGATTTGGACGACTACTCCCTGGACTTTGCCGGCTAATTTTGCGGTGGCGATTAATCCGGAAATCGACTATGTAAAAATTAAGACCGGCTCGGAATTTTTAATTCTGGCCGAGTCGCGGCTATCGGAGATTGAAGAAGACTTTGAGCAGATTGAAACTTTTAAAGGCCGACAGCTGATCGGGCAGGCTTATCAACCGCTCTATGATGTTCCGCCTAGCAATGGCCGGGATTATCGAGTGGTGGAAACTGACTTTGTTTCGACAGAAGAAGGCACCGGCTTAGTTCACCTAGCCGCCTTTGGGCTAGAGGACATGGAGGTGGCTAAGAAACAGAATCTGCCTCTCAAGATTACAGTTGATCGCAGCGGCCGTATGGCCACCGGCTATAATTTGCCCGGGGCGGGCCAGCCGGTTTGGGTGGCCGACCAGGCTATTTTAGAGGATCTTAAAAAACGCCAGTTTCTCTACCGGACTTTGGAAATTGAGCACAGTTATCCCTTTTGTTGGCGTTGTGATCAACGTTTGGTCTATTATCCGGTTACTAGCTGGTATATCGCCGTTGAAAAATTTCGCGATCAATTGGTTAAGAATAACCAGCAAATCAATTGGGTTCCCGCACATATTAAGAACGGTCGTTTCGGTCGATGGCTAGAGGGGGCCCGTAATTGGGCCGTATCGCGAAACCGCTACTGGGGAGCGCCTATCCCGATCTGGCAATCAGAAAAAGGCGAGACGGTTGTGATTGGTTCGCGCGAAGACTTAAGGCAGCAGAAGTTCAGTGATAATCGCTATTGGCTGATGCGGCACGGTGAAGCTGAAAGCAATGTTCAGAAAGTTTTAATTGATCGCGATAACGGCTATCCATTAACAGAATTGGGCCGGAAGCAGGTTCTAGCTACGGCCAAGAAGCTGAAAAAGGAGAACAAAATCGATGTTATTCTTTCTTCTAATTTAACTCGAGCCCGGCAGACGGCGGAAATAGTTGGGGAAATTTTAGGGATTGAGCCTCGGTTTTATTCGGAACTGGGTGAGCATCAATTTGGTGTCGCTAACGGAAAATCGATCAAAGAATATTACCAATTCTTTGACTCTTCGGATGAGTTCTTAACCCGAACCCCGGAAGGTGGTGAGACCGGATTAGCGGTGAGGCAGAGGATCTATCAGTTTTTAAAGGACCAGGATCAAAAGTATCAGGGAGCCAATGTCTTAATTATCGGCCATCGGGGTCCGCTTCGATACTTGGAGTCGGCCTGTCTCGGTTTAACTGAAAAAGAGCATACCGCCCGCCGCTCTGAATTAGGCCTTGATTTTGCTGAAGTCCGGGAGTTGAAATTTGCTCAAATGCCCTTCAATGAAGAGGGTCGGATTGACTTTCATCGTCCCTATATCGACCAGATTGAATTTTATTCGCCTTCCGGAGAAAAGATGAAGAGAGTCGAAGAGGTTTTTGATTGTTGGTACGAATCAGGCGCGATGCCCTACGCTCAGTTTCATTATCCGTTTGAAAATCAGGAACAGACAAAAGAATTTTTTCCAGCTGACTTTATTACTGAAGCTTTAGAGCAAACTCGGGGCTGGTTTTACACTTTGCACGTTCTGGCGACTGCCTTAACCTTGAAAGATGACGGCCTGGGCCAAAACCAACCAGCCTTTAAAAACGTTATTGCCCACGGTCTAATTCTCTCCGAGAGCGGCGAAAAACTATCTAAGCACGTCAAGAACTATCAACCGCCTCAAGTCATCCTTGATCGTTATGGAGCTGACGCGCTACGTTTTTATTTTCTGAATCAGTCTTCGCTGGGCGGCAACTACGTGGTGGCCGAAGACAAGGTCAACGAGGTGATGCAGAAGATAATTAGCACCTTCGATAACTGCGCCTCGTTCTATTTGACTTATGCTCCGGAAATTGAATTGGACGATCAAATTCCATTCAGCCCGAACCTGCTTGACCAATGGATGCTTTCTCGTCTTCATGCGGTGGGCCGACAGGTGATTCAAGAAATGGAGGCTTATCGGGTCGATCGAGTCGCCCGTCTTTTCGTAGACCTAATCGATGATTTTTCTAATTGGTATATTCGGCGCTCTCGACCCCGCCTGCAAAACCCGGGCCCAGAAACAGAAACCGCAGCCAAGATGTTGCGATACTTTCTTTTGAGTATTAGCAATTTGATGGCTCCGTTAACCCCCTTTATTAGTGAAAAAGTTTATCGCTCTTTAAGGTCCCAGAACCAATCAATTTCGGTTCACCTACAGGACTACTTTGAACCTCAAGAAGATTTAATTAATCCAGAAATAGAAGCAGAGATGGCTCGGGTCAGAGAAATTGTCCGATTGTCTTTGCAGGCCCGCGCTAAAGCCGGCCTAAAAGTGAGGCAGCCCTTGGCCGAACTGAGAGTTCAGGGTCCAGCCTTAAAAAATCAAGATTTAAATGAGTTAATTAGCCAAGAGATAAACGTGCGCCGGGTATCTTTTGAAGAAAGCCTTAAAGAAGAGTCCGGCTGGGTTCAGGCTGAAGAAGGCAGCCTAAAGCTCGCTGTCGACACCCGGTTGAGCAAAGACTTAGAAGAAGAAGGCCAAATTAGAGAGGTTGTCCGGACGATCAAGAATCTGAGAAAAAAAGCCGGCCTGAAGCCGTCCGATCCGGCTACTGTCTATTATTGGGGAGCCGAAGAGCCGGTTCAGCTTCTCGAAAAATATCGTTCTGAGATTGAGAAAAATAATCAAGCTATTGATTTAAAATCGCCCGAGGGCCGGCCACCGGCCGAAAGCCAAGAAGTTGTTTTAGACGGCCAGAAGCTCTTTTTAGCCATTGAACCCGATCATGTTTCTTAAAGAGAAGACGGAAGCCGTGGTACTAGGCCGCCAAGCAATCAGCGAAGCCGACAGCCAGATTATTTTATTAACTGATCGCTTCGGCAAGCTTAAAGCTGTCGCTCGTGGGGAGAGAAAAATTCTTTCAAAATTAAGGGGTGGCTTAGGGCTCTTTAGCTGGAGCGAGATTGAATTGGTTTTTGGTTATCGCCAGCCGATTATTACCGCGGCTCGACCGAAAACACCGTTTGCTAACCTAAGCCGAGACTGGGCGAGGTTTATAGTGGCTCGGAAAATGACCCAAGACGTTGAAGCGCTAACGCCTTGGCGTCTGCCAGATGACAACACTTGGTTTCTCTATCTGGGGGCGCTGCATGCCCTGAATCTGATGAAGAAGCACTATCAACGCCTTTATTATTATTTTCTTTGGACGCTAATGAACAGCTGGGGCTATCAGATCGACCTTCAAAAATGCGCCCGCTGTTCAAATCACCTTAAATCTGAAGTCTGCTATTTAATTGCCCAGGACGGAATAGTCTGTCCGGGCTGCCGGAAGGATGAGGATTTTTTAGAAAAGATCTCGCCTAATACTATCAAAATTCTCCGTTTAATTGCGGAAAAAGATAAAGCTTGCTTAGCCCGGATTAAGACTAGTCCAGAAGATCAAAAAAATCTGGAGAAAGTTTCGCGATTTTTTCTCGATTCGGTCCGCCAAGACCAGTCTTCTAGCCTAATTAAATCTTAGGCAAACTCAATCTTGTTAGGCCTTTTTTATCTTTTGAGTTATAATAACCATTGGTTATATAGATTTTATTATGTCCAAGATTACGAAGATTATTTTAGTTTTTCTTCTGATAGCAGCGGTGGCTTTAGCCGTAGTAATCTGGTTTCTTTACCAGAAGAACGTTGCTTCTCGCGGTGATGTTTTTTTGGAGCTAATTGCTCCGGAATCGATTGTGGTCGGGGAGTCGGTAGACTATACCTTGAGAATTAAGAACCAGGGCAATTTTGCCTTATCGAACGCCGAGCTAATGTTTGAATTCCCTCGCTATGTCCGGCCGATTGATCCCGACGAAAGCATGGTCCGCCAAAAGCTAGAGCAAGATATTTATCCAGGCCAGGAACAGCAGTTTACTTTCCGGGCCAAAGTTTTTGGGCAAGAAAAAGAAGTTTTAACTGCTAAGGCCAGGCTGGATTATCAGGTCGAAGGGTTGCGCGTTTACTATAGCGCCGATACTTCGGCGACTACGACAATCTCGGAAGTTCCATTAACGCTAGAGTTCAGCTTACCTCAAACGGCCGCTCCGGGAGAAGATTTTCAATTTTCCTTAAATTATTTTTCCGCTCTAGATGAAACTCTGGAAAATGTGGGCATTAGATTTTCGGCCACCCGAGGCTTTGAATTAAAAGAAAGCTCTCCAGTCGGGTCTAACGAACCGGGCGAATGGCAGATTCCCTTTTTAGTATCTCAAGACGGCGGACGAATCCGCCTGACCGGGCAGGCCAGTCCAGACGTTCCAGAGGTGGTCTTAAGCGCTCAGCTGGGAATTTGGACCGAACAGGGATTTGCGCCGCTGAAGCGAATCAGCCAGAAGATTGAAATTTCTGATGCACCCCTTCACCTGGCTTTGCAGATTAACGGCTCCTTTGATTATGTTGCCAACCCCGGCGACTCATTACATTATCAAATATATTTCCGAAACGTTACCGAACGTCCCCTGGAAAACCAGTTCATAACGATTTATCTCAAGGGCGACTACTTTGATTTAAATACTCTTCGGGCCACTCGGGCCACTTATCAACCCGGGCACAGTTCGATTCTTTGGGACTGGCGGGTTATTCCGGAGCTAAGGTTTCTCGATCGGGACGAGGAGGGGCAAGTTGATTTTTGGATTGATTTGAAAGAGGAGTGGCCAATTCGGAGTCTAAGTCCGCAAGTTGAAATCGAGGTCGAGATCGGCAGTATGCGGAATATCTTTGCTACTAAAATCAATTCGCAGCTCGAGCTGGTTCAAGAGGTTTATGCTGGGGATGAGTTTTTTGAAGACGAGGGACCAATTCCGCTTCAATTAGGCGAAACGACTCTCTACACCGTCTTTTGGCGGCTGACGAATACTTATAACGAGGTTGATGATGTTTGGGTCGCGGTTGATTTGCCTTCGGAGACGATGTTTGCCGACCGTCTTTTTCCAGATGAAGAGGCTGGACGCTTGAGTTTGCAAGGCGAGGGCGACCGCCTGGTTTGGGATGTCGGCCATCTGGAGCCAGACCAACAGGCTATCTTAGCCTTTCAACTGGTGGTCCAGCCACAAAGCATAGAGACGCTCCAAAGTCCGCTGATTGGGCCAGCCGAGGGCCGCGGCCGCGATCTCTGGACTAACCAGGTTCTTTCCTTTGCAGCCTTGGGGGTTAATGAGGTCAGCCAGATGCCGGAAGAAAGTCCATTTAATTAAATTTTATTATGGCGGAAGAGAAAACAATGAAAGAAATTGTTTCCTTGCTTAAACGAAGGGGTTTCGTCTATCCCTCTTCTGAAATTTACGGGGGGTTTGGAGCTAGTTACGATTACGGCCCACTGGGAGTCGAGATGATTAATAATATTAAGAATCTCTGGCGAGCCGACGTGATCAGAGCCCATACGCAGGTAGTTGAGGCAGATGGCGCAATCATTCTTAATCCCAGAACCTGGGAGGCTTCAGGCCACCTGGGAAGCGGCTTTGCTGATTCTCTGGTTGAGTGCCAGCAGTGCCATCACCGCTTCAAAGAAGAAGAGATTAAAGACCAGCAGTGTCCGGATTGCGGTGGCAAGACAACAGAGCCGCGTAGCTACAATCTAATGATGAAGACTTTTGTTGGGCCGGTTGAAAACACTCAAAGCCAGGCCTATCTCCGTCCGGAAACCTGCCAAAGTATATTTTTAAATTTTCGCCTGGTAACTGATTCCATGAGAATGAAACTGCCCTTTGGCGTGGCTCAAATTGGCAAATCTTTTCGTAATGAGATTAATCCTAAAAATTTTCTTTATCGACAGAGAGAGTTTGAACAAATGGAGATGGAGTGGTTCACGCCTGAGGCCGAGGCTAAAGAATGGTTTGAGTATTGGAAAGAGAGGCGGCTACAGTGGTATCTGGATCTGGGGCTTAAAAAAGAGAATCTGAGGCTATACGAAGTGCCAGCAGATGAGTTGGCTCACTATGCCCGCCGAGCCGTCGATGTCGAATACAAGTTTCCCTTTGGATGGCACGAGATTGAAGGCATTCATAATCGCGGCGACTTTGATTTAAGTAATCACTCTCGGCACAGTGGCCGGGAATTAAAATACAGCGACGCTGATTATCCGGAGCCGTTCTACCCTCATGTCATCGAAACCTCGGCCGGGGTTGGCCGGCTCATGCTGGCTTTTATCTGCGACGCCTATCAAAAGATTAGCGGTGGCCGCGACCAGGAAAGCCAGCGGAGTGAGGAGGTGGTGATGCAGCTGTCTCCAAAGCTGGCCCCGGTAGAGGTAGCGGTTTTCCCTTTAATGAAAAAGCCGGAGCTGGTTGCTAAAGCGAAAGAAGTTTTTGAACAGCTGAAATTTTCTTTTCGGGTTCAGTACGACGAAACCGGTTCGATTGGACGGCGCTACCGCCGTCAAGATGAAATCGGCACCTATTTATCAGTGACCATTGACTTCGACAGCCTGAAACAGCAAGATGTGACTGTGCGCGACAGGATCTCAATGAAGCAGGTTCGGGTCGAGATAAAAAACCTGCCCTCGGCTCTGAAGCAATTTTTAACCAAAGGAAGTTTTAATGAAGGTTAATCGTTACAGACTTAAAAACGGATTAAGGGTCATTACGATTCCTCGTCCGGGCGCTAGGGCCGTTACCTTGTTCGCCTTTGCCGGAACCGGCTCGGCCTATGAATCGAAAAAAGTCGCCGGGGTGTCTCACTTTCTGGAACATCTGATGTTCAAAGGAACAGTTAAGCGGCCGACTCCTCTAGCCGTGGCCGAAACCATTGACTCAATTGGTGGTGTCATGAACGCCTTTACCGGGCGGGAATACACTGGTTATTTCGCCAAAGTTAACGCTCGCCATTTTGATACGGCTTTAGACTGGCTGAGTGATATTTATCTTAATGCTAAGCTCAATGAGGACGATATTAGCCGGGAAAAAGGAGTTATTCTGGAGGAGCTGAACATGTATTTAGACACGCCGATGCAGTATGTTGAGGAGCTCTGGTACAATCTTCTTTATGATGGGCATCCTCTCGGTCAGGACATTATCGGCACCCGGTCAAGCATCAAGCAAATGAACCGCCGCCAGCTGTTAGAGCACCGCCGCTCTTACTATCATGCCGGGAATACAACGGTTGTCTTGGCCGGACGGTTTGATTCTTCTTCAGAAGTGATCAAAAAGATTAGCCAAGCCTTTGCTGGCCTTCCTTCGGGAAAAGAACAGAAAAATCCGCCCCGACTGGCAGAAAAGCAAAGCCGGCCCGGAATTAAAGTTCGATATAAAAAAACAGACCAGACCCATTTTTGCCTCGGAGTGAGAGGCTATTCGCTGCGCCAGCCGGAGAGATTTCCTCAGGCTGTGCTAGCCACTTTACTCGGTGGCAATATGAGCTCTCGCCTCTTTTCATTGATTCGGGAGAAGAGCGGGCTAGCCTATTATGTTCGCACTTCAGCCGATACTCTGCGGGATACCGGATTTTTGGTCACCCAAGCCGGGGTGGACAACCGCCGGATCGATCGGGCCATAGAATTGATTCTTTCCGAGTATCAGCGGACCAAAGAAGAGCTAGTTCCGGAAGCGGAGCTTCAAAAAGCTAAAGAATATTTAAAGGGAGTTCTCTGGCTGTCCTTGGAACAAGCGGAAAACTTGGCTAGCTACTATGCTCAGTACGAGGTGCTGGGATTAAAGCCAATGACACCGGAAGAGGTTTGTCGGAGAATTGATCAGGTTGACGCGAACTCGATTCGTCGACTAGCTCGAAATATTTTCCAGAATCAAAACCTAAACCTGGCCTTAATTGGGCCAAGTCGGGCGAGCCAGTTTAACAAAATATTAAAAATAACGTAGAATAGGTTAATAAATAATTGATTATGGAAAAGCCAGTCTATAATTTAGATTTATCCTGGCGGACGATCGTTCGGGTAGTTCTGACAATTGCTCTAGTCGCCTTGCTTTTTGTTTTGAGAGATCTGGCGATCAGTTTCATTTTTGCCTTAGTTCTAGCTGTTTTGTTAAAGTCAGCCATTGTTTTCTTTTATCACCACGGAATTCCTTATTGGGCTTCGGTTCTCTTAACTTATGGTCTGGTTTTTGGGGTGTTTGCTCTCTTGCTCTACTTAAGCATTCCATTGATTTTTGTTGAGGTTAAAAACTTGGCCGCGGTTCTGCCGGAGTACTTGAGCCAAGTTGGCCCGTTCTTTTCGGCCATTGGCTTGGATATTAGTGCAATTGGCGAGTGGGCTCAGGAGAGTCTGCTACTTCGAGCTCCGGAGAATATTCTTCAAGCCCTCGGTTCGGTTATGGGCGGCTTGGCTAATACCGGGTTTGTTTTGTTAATGGCCCTGTTTATTTCTTTGGAGAGAAAAGGAGTGGAGTCAGTGATTGCCCTTTTGGCGCCGGCCCAATATCAAAAGAGAGTCGTTAAGGCTTGGACCCGAAGCCGGCAACAGGTGACTCACTGGTTTGGCACCAGGATTATTTCTTCGCTCTTTGTCGTCGCCGCCTACTTCTTGGTTTATCAACTGTTCGGAGTCAACGCGGCTTTAGTCTTAGCTTTAATTGCTGGTGCGGCTAACTTTATCCCCTACATTGGTTCTTTGGTGGCGGCCCTAATGGGCGCGGGTATTGCTGCTTTGCAAATTAACTGGATTATGGCCTTAATTTTACTGGTTATTCTCTTTATTATTCAGGCCATCGAGGCGTATGTTTTAACTCCTTTGTTGACGCGGAAGGCGACCGGTTTACCGCCCTACATGATTTTGCTGGCTCTAGCCATTGGGGGCACCCTCTTTGGTATAGTTGGGGCCTTTTTAGCAATTCCAATGACCGCCATCATCTATCGGTTCGTTATTGATATGAAGGGCGGCGAATACTATGCTGAAGAACAGGGAACAGAAGTAACAATATGAAGGCAACTAACCAAAAGGTCTATATTTCGACGGCTATTGACTATGCCAATGCCGAGGCTCATCTCGGTCATGCTTTAGAGAAGGTTCAGGCCGATGTCTTAGCTCGCTATTATCGGGCTCGGGGCCGGGAAGTTTTTTTCTTAACTGGGACCGATGAAAACAGTCTCGGCACCGTTCGAGCGGCTAAAGAGAAAAAGGTCCCGGTCCGGAGCTTCGTCAAGGAAAAATCCGATCATTTTTATAAATTGAGAGAGGCTCTCGACCTCTCCTTTGACGATTTTATCCGTACCACCGAAAAGAGACACGCCCAGGCGGTTCAGAAACTCTGGAAAAAGGTTAAGCCCGATATTTATCTTAAAAAATATCGCGGGCTACTTTGTAGCAACTGCGAAACTTACTTTAAAAAAGAAGAAGCTCCGGACGGATGTTGTCCGGTTCATGGCGTCAAACTGGAGGAGGTTGAAGAAGAGAACTACTTTTTTAAGCTTTCTCGATATCAGAAGCAGCTGAAAAAGATCATTGAGAGCGACGAGTTAAAGATAATTCCTGAATCGCGCAAGAATGAAGTTTTAAGCTTTATTAACCAAGGACTAGAAGACATTTGTATCTCTCGCTCCAGCCAAAGGATGCAGGATTGGGGAATCAAGACTCCGGAAGACGAGACGCAGACTGTTTGGTGTTGGTTTGACGCGCTGATTAATTACATCAGCGCCTTAGACTACGGAAAAGACGGTCAGAAGTTTAAGGACTGGTGGGTTGATAATCCCAGAAAGATCCATTGTATCGGTAAAGACATTATTAAGTTCCATGCTGTCTATTGGCCGGCCTTCTTGCTGGCGGCCGGGCTTCCCCTGCCTCAAGTCATTCTGACCCATGGCTGGCTGACAGTTGACGGGCAAAAGATGTCGAAAAGCCGCGGCACAGGGGTAGATCCTTTCAAATTAAGCCGGGATTACGGAAGCGATGCCGTTCGTTATTTCCTCCTGCGCGAGATTCCGCCGACTAAGGACGGCGACTTCAGTTTGACCAAGTTCAAAGAACGCTATAATGCTGATTTAGCTAGCGGCTTGGGTAATTTATTCTCCCGGGTCAACAAACTGGCTCGAGAAATGAAAGTGGAGCCTGGGCTGGCTGGTCTGGAAACAGAACAGGCGATCAAGGAGGTTCAGCAGGAATATGTTCAGGCCATGGCTCGGTATG
>Ga0116141_10001179_pt1 | contig 22145 bp, 20 predicted proteins | sample AD_UKC097_MetaG_FD_89744 | JGI IMG/M metagenome (GOLD analysis project Ga0116141, IMG submission 89744) | Active sludge microbial communities of municipal wastewater-treating anaerobic digesters from USA - AD_UKC097_MetaG | ecosystem: Engineered > Bioreactor > Anaerobic > Digestate | place: USA...
GGGGGTATCTGCAGGTTCAGGTCCTCCAGGAAAGATTCCAGCTCGGTATGCGGAAAAAGCAATCCGTTTTTATAGACATTCACATAGAAAAGCACATTCCCCGATATATCTATAACAGCCGGCAGGAAACCGCCCTTGAAAACGCGTCCCCTTATCTGTACCCCTGAATGGTATGCCAGTAGCAAATAGATAATCCCGATGGCTATGGGGCTGCCTTCCCTTTTTTGAAACGCATGGTGAATGAATGTATTCCCGGGGCTGGAAAACATGGGATCGATCGTTTTAAAACACAACCTGTGAAAGAAGACATGGTTCAGCAACTTTACCTTTTCCATGACTGTCTGGTCGTCGCGCATCTCCACACTGATCTCGTTAACGCAATCCATCAGGATTTCCTGAAGATCCTGAATACCGGCATCTCCGGTCAGTATATCCTGTACCAGGCAAAGGCCGGTTAGCAAATCATCGCCGGGTTTATCAATCCATTCTTTAAGCGCATTGAATTTCAATTCTTGCCTGAGGGCAGCCAGCATTCTTCCTGTGCCGGGATATTTTTCTTCTCCGGATTCCCTGACCACCCCTTCCAGCTGTTCAAGGGCAGGACGTCCGATGTTCTGCAACTGCCTGAACAGGGCATCCTGAACGTACTGGTCGGGATCGTCCAGCAGTGATATGATGTACAATATTTCCTTATCGTATACCATCTCTCATAGTCTCTCTATGGCTGCTTCTTCCATGGCTAGCCTGTCTAATGCTTCCCCAGCCTTTTCATACATCATTTCCTTGTAATCGACGTTCATGATTTTATTGCTTCTCTGGGCAATGATCATGCAAACGGTAGCCCCCTCGTGGCCCAGTAAGCGGGACAATCCTGCAATGGCAGATCCTTCCATTTCAAAATTCATGATCCTTAATCCATTGTATCGGAAAGAAGCCAGTTTGGACAGATATCCGGGATCGGACAGGGCAAGCCTGATGACACGTCCCTGTGGTCCGTAGAATCCGGGGGCCGATAGTGTGATGCCGCTGAAGGCGTTGCTGTAACTATTTCCTATCACCCGGGAGTTCTGCACAAAATAAGGAGTTGCCAGTGTGGGTGACCAATTCATATGTTCCATGAATGCCTTTTCCATCTCAAGGTCACAGACCTTATCCCTTCCCTGGTACCAATTGATCAATCCGTCGATCCCTGCCGAATACGCTGAATACACCAGGGAGCCGGTTGGGATATCCGGTTGGATGGCACCTGAAGTGCCCAGACGCAGTATTTTCAGGGTACGGTGTTCCTTCTTTATGGTCCTGGTCTTGAAATCAACATTGGCCAGGGCGTCCAGTTCATTCATCACAATATCAATATTGTCTGTGCCTATCCCGGTCGAAAGCAACGTGATCCTCTTGTTCTTATAGGTTCCGGTGACAGAAACGAATTCCCTGCTCCGTGTATCTGACTCGATTTGTGTAAGCATCCCGCGCAACAATTTCACACGGTCTGGATCGCCGACAAGCAGCACATTGTCTGCAAGTTGATCAGGATGCATATGCAGGTGGAACACGCTGCCATCGCTGTTAATCACCAATTCTGACGGTTCAATGTATTTGATGTTACAAATTTAGAGGAATTCAGCGGATTTTCCTCTACATTTGTTTCAACAAACACAATCCTAAAAAATGATCCAAAGAATTCAGACTCTATACCTGGCCATAGCGCTGGGTCTGATGGTTTCCATCCTGTTCGGGATATATGCAACCTACACGCCTTTTGTCATACTCACGAGTGCATCCTGCATACTCTTGCTGGCGGCTATCCTGCTATTCAAAGCGCGCAAGATGCAGATACGCCTATGCATATACAATTCCCTCATCATGCTGGGCCTTCAGGTCTGGATGGGGGCGATCTATATCAAAAACATGTCGGATATTGCATTCCAGGTCACCACTGTGTTCCCTATCGTAAGCATCATTCTTCTCATTCTTGCCATCAGGGCCATCAGCATTGATGAGGCGCTGGTACAATCATACAACAGGCTGCGGTCAAAAAAGGAGAAAAAGTGATTTTTTTATTATCTTCGTAATTTGATGTCAACCATTTCATTTAACTAATAATTCAATTATTTATGGAAAAAAACATTTCAAGAAGGGATTTCTTCCAAAAAAGTGCCCTGGCCACTGCCGGTGCCATAGTTGCCACGACTCCTCTTATGGCAAATATACCACTGGATAACCAAAAAAAGAAGAAGAGCGCACCAACTGACAAACTCAATATTGCCGGGATCGGGATTGGTGGACGAGGAGGTGGGGTGATTCGCGAAATGAACTCGGAAAATATTGTTGCATTGTGCGATGTTGACTGGAAATATGCCGGACCACAGCTGGAGGCCTATCCAAATGCAAAGAAGTACAAGGATTTTAGAAAAATGTTCGATGAAATGGGGAGCCAGATCGATGCCGTAGTGGTAGGTACAGCAGACCATACCCATGCAGTGATCGCTGCCCGGGCATTGTCCATGGGAAAGCACGTCTATTGTGAAAAGCCACTGACACATACTGTTTACGAGACAAGACTGCTCACCAGGCTTGCAGCCAAACAAAAAGTGGCCACCCAGATGGGCAATCAGGGAGCCTCAGGCAACGGTGTTCGCCAGATCTGCGAAGCCATCTGGTCAGGAATGATCGGGGAAGTGACAAGGGTAGAAGCCTTCACGGACAGGCCAATCTGGCCCCAAGGCCTGGAAACGCCCACCGAGGTCCATACACCGCATCCCGAACTGGACTGGGATCTTTTCATAGGACCGGCACCCTACCGTCCCTACAACCAGATTTACCATCCTTGGAACTGGCGTGGCTGGTGGGATTTCGGGACTGGAGCCCTTGGCGATATGGCCTGCCATATCTTACAGCCGGCAGTAAAAGCACTGAACCTGAAATCACCGGTAGCTGTCCAGGGAAGTTCAACAGCCCTGATGACCGATTGCGCCCCCAACGCCCAGATTGCAAAATTCATTTTTCCGGCACGCGATAACATGCCCAAGGTGGGTATGCCCCGGGTGGAAGTGACCTGGTACGATGGCGGACTCTTGCCGGAATATCCGAAAGGATGGCCTGCAGGACGGAATATGAACGACAGCGGTGGTGCCGTGATCTTCTACGGGACAAAAGACACGCTCGTATGTGGCTGTTATGGGGTAAACCCGTGGCTGCTCTCGGGTAGGGAGATACCCGCTCCTGCCATGACACGCGAAGTGCCGGAAGGCAACCATATCCTGGACTTTGTCCGTGCCTGCAAAGAAGGCCCTGAAAGCCGCATCAAATGCGCCTCGGACTTTTCAGAAGCAGGACCTCTCAATGAAATGGTGGTCATGGGTGTGCTGGCCGTACGTCTGCAAGGCCTGAACAGAGAATTGCAATGGGATGGCGAGGCTATGAAATTACCAACATCTCTCCCAACGATACCATCCGAATGAAAACCAAAGACGGTTTCTCCATCAAGGACGGTCACCCCACTTTCAATCACCAGTACACGGATCCCATCAATGCCCTGGAATTCGCGAATGAATTGATACGCCATACCTACAGGGAAGGTTATTCACTTCCGGAAATGCCTTAAACTTAAACTATTAATAGATTAACTATGAGAAAATTAATTATTTTACCTGTTCTGATGACTGCAATGATTATCAGTTCCTGTTCTTCCTGCAACAACAATAAGAAAGAGGTGCAGGAAGCCGATCCTAATGTGATCGTACTTTTTGACGGTCAGACTTTCGAAGGCTGGCGCGCCTATAACGGCACCGAAATCCCCGGAGCATGGACCATTGAAGACGGAGCCATAAAGATCAACGGATCAGGTCGCGGAGAAGCCGGTGCCGAAAATGGCGGCGACATCATTTTCGACCGGAAATTCAGCAACTTTGAACTGACCTTTGAGTGGAAAGTGGCACAAGGTTCCAACTCCGGTGTCTTCTACCTGGCACAGGAAGTGCCCGGTGAACCCATTTACATCTCGGCACCGGAATACCAGGTCCTGGACAACGCCAACCATCCCGATGCATTGCTGGGCGTGGACGGCAACCGCCAGTCAGCCTCGCTATATGACATGATTCCGGCCAAACCCCAGAATGCAAAGCCTTTCGGGGAATGGAACACAGCGAAGATCTTGGTTTACAAGGGGACTGTTGCCCATTTCCAGAACGGGGAAGCTGTTCTGGAGTACCATTTGTGGACTCCCCAATGGAAGGAATTGCTGGATAACGGCAAATTCAGCCAGGATAAATGGCCCGTTGCCTACGATCTGCTTCTGAATTGCGGAGGAGAGGAGAAAGCAGGTTTCATTGGTTTGCAGGACCATGGCGACGATGTATGGTTCAGGAACATTCAAGTTAAAATTCTGGACTGATGAAAAGTAATTTTATCATGCTGGCCATGGCAGCCTTCCTGGGGCTGGCTTCCTGTGCCCAGGAACCTGTTCAGAAGGAAATCGGGCTACAGCTTTATTCCATTCGCAACGAGATAAGCCAGGACCTGGAAACAGCCTTGGACGCTGTCGCTGCCGCCGGCTACACTTTTGTGGAAATGGCCGGATACAATGCAGGGGATGGGACTTTTTACGGCCTTGCCGGGGATGCCTTCACCGCTTTGTGCAATTCAAAAGGGCTGGATGTGATCTCATCGCATATCAACGGCCCCGACCCCAACGCCGCAACATGGGAAGAGTGCATGGCCTGGTGGGATAAAGCCATCCAGGATCACCTGGCTGCAGGCGTGTTGTATATTGTACAGCCCTCCATGTGGATGAGCGCCTACGAATCTGTGGAAGGCCTTGCCCGTTATTGTGAGCTGTTCAACGCTGTGGGCGAAAAATGCAACCAGGCAGGCATCCGTTTTGGTTATCATAACCATGACAAGGAATTCACTACTGTTTTCAATGACATGGTAATGTACGACTTCATGCTGGCAAATACAGACCCGGAAAAGGTCTTCTTCCAGATAGACGTTTACTGGAGCCAGGTTGGCGGTGCCCCTGCCACAGACTATTTTGAAAAATACCCGGGACGTTTTGACCTCTGGCACGTGAAGGACGAGAAAGAAATTGGAGCTTCGGGAACCATTGATTTCCAGGCCCTTTATGAAAAGTCCGAAATTGCTGGTCTGAAATATGCAATTGTGGAGCAGGAAGCATTCGACCTTGAACCCTTTGAAAGCATCAAAGCCTCCTATGATTTCCTGAAGAACGCACCCTATGTGAAAGACACGTATTCCAACTGAGCAGGAAGGTACCGGTAAATGAAGATTCTGTGTCGCTATTCAGTGACACAGAATTTTTTTATGACACTGTAAGCATCCTTGATACCCAGTTCCCCTGCCGTTGAGATATCCATGCATCCTTTTTCCTTGTCCTTGAGGTAAATCTGGATCAGTCCCCTGTTATAATAGGCTTCTGCCAGGTAAGGGTACAGTTCTATGGAACGGGTATAATTTCCTATGGATTTGGGAAAATCCCCGGACAGGCAGTACAGGTTTCCCAGGTTGTAATAGATATGGGCAAAATCAGGAGCCAGCATGGCCGCCTTTTCCAGGTCATCTATAGCCCCCGAATAATCATATTCACGTCGTCCCTGTTCCTGGACACGGGTTCTTGTTGTCCCCGATTCATCCAGTGTCAGTATCTGCACGTTGCTTTCCATGGAAGAAATGAATTCAATCATCTCACTCTGCAATGCCGCCCTGTTGATATAGTAAAAGACGTTGTCCGGATCACGGCTGATAGCCTGGTTGTAGGACAAAAGGGAAGCATTGAACAATTTGCTTTGGAAATCCAGTATTCCACTGATAAAGTACAGATCCGGGGAATCATCTGATTGTTGAAGCAGGGAACGTACCTGTTCCCTGAGGAAGCTAAGCTGGTTCGGGTCCACAACCGGTTCCTCGCTGAAAAGATAGACCGGTACGGATTGTTTGAGCAGGAATTTTTCCAGTTCTTCATAATAATATCTTCTTTCCAGGGCTATGAGGTTTCCCGAAGTACCGGTCAGGAGTTTAAAGAGTGGTTTCAGACGAATATCCACATCCCTGTATTGCAGCAACTCGTTATCGAAGTCTTTCCTGGCAAAATCGGCATCCAGGGCCAGCAGGCGGTCAAAACGCTGCGTTGTGTCTGCAAAGGCTGAATATGTGGAATCTCCCAGTTGTGACTTGTATTGATTGACCTTGCTTTGTGCTGTTTTGTAATCCACTTCTGCCGCTGCAAACAGGCCCATCCTGTTTTTGACGTAGGACCGGTTCATATATGCATTGGCAAAATCGGGGTATAATTCAATCGCTTTATCATAGTCCCGTAATGCATCCCCGTATCTTTCCATCTGTATGAAAAGGGCGGCCCTGTTGTAATAAGCCAGGACATTGCCGGGATTGATGGATATCACCCGGTCATAATCGCTCAGGGCCTTGTTGTAATCGCCAATCTGTGTACGGATCAAAGCCCTGTTGTATAGGGTAAGCGCATTACCGGGATCTTCCTCCAAAACCCGCTCCAGGTCCTGCAGCGCTCCTGTCAGATCGTTCTGATTGAAGCGGATCAGTGCCCGGTTGAAATAGGTAAACGAATTATCCGGCTCCAGGGATAGGGCCTGGTTCAGGTCTTCCAGCGCCGCGGCATAATTCTCCTGCATGGCATACACCCTGGACCTTCTGATGTACCCTTCGGGATCAAACTTGTTCAGCAGTATGGCTGTGTCATAATCGTGCAGGGCTTTTACCGTATCCTTTAAATACAAATAGCAGGCCCCTCTGTTCAGGTAGGCTTCGCTTACCCTGGGTTCATGGCGGATAAAGCGATTGAAATCCTGCTCTGCCAGTTTGAATTGCTGGGACAATAAGTAAGTCACTCCCCTGCTGAAATAGAGTCCGTTGTATCCCGGCCTGAGGTCAATGGCCTCTTGCAGGTCCGCCAGCGCTTTTTCATAGTCACCCAGGCGGGAATGTGTTATGGCATGGTAATGGTAGGCAAGCGTAAAAATTGGATGGATGGCCAGGGCTTTGTCAAAATCTGTCCTGGCTCCCAGGAAATCTCCCAGGTTATACTTGCCTATCCCCCTGAAAAAGTAAGCTTCGTGGAGTTCCGGGTCCAGCTGTATCAGTTTGTTGAAGTTGTCAATTGCCTGTTGATAGCGTCCTTCGAACAACAGTTGTTGTCCCCTGTAAAAAAACTGTTGTTTATCGTATTGGGCCAGTGCTTTTCCAGGCGTAATGAAAACCAGGATCAATAAAAGGATATGGAGGCGTGTTCTTTGTGCCATTGTTCAAAGATATGAAATTGACAGGAAAATTCTTTTCTTTGCAGCTTAAATGACAAAAAATATGCCGATTCTCCTTCTGTTTGCGCTGTTTCTGGGCATAGCCCCCTCTTTTGCCGGGCAGTCTTCACAGACTCCTCTCCTGCGGCCGGAATATCATGCCGGTCTGATCAACCGGAAGGAACTCAACACCCATATCTGCTATCTTTCGGACAGCTCTCTCCAGGGAAGGGAAACAGGTACAGCCGGAGGCTCGGCGGCCACAAGCTACATAGCCGGAAAATTCATGGAATACGGCCTGCGCCCCCTGGGCACCGGCAATCCGCAACGCAACAATACTTCCTTTATCCAGGGTTTTGCCTGCCCCACAGGGCAGCGGGGCAGGAATGTCATCGGCTGGATCCCTGCTGCTACCCATAGTGATGAATACCTGGTTGTTACTGCACATTACGACCACCTGGGGATGATCAACGGGATTTTTTATCCGGGTGCCGACAGCAATGCTTCGGGTGTTTCCGTACTGCTATCCCTTGCCCGTGCATTCTGCGCCCTGGAAAATGAAGGGTACCGGGCCGCACGGAATATCATTTTTGTAGCTTATGATGCAAAGGAATTCTCCATGACAGGTGCGCGGGTCTTTGCCCTTTCCCTGGGAATACCCGCCAAATCCATTGTATTGAATATGAATTTGGATCAGTTGGGTACCAGCCTGGAACCACCGGGCAGCACGTCACAATATGTGCTAGTGCTCGGGGCCGGAAACGTTCCCTCGTATATAGTCCGGTCATTGGACAACAACAATTCTTTTTTCAACATGGGACTCAACATAGATTATTCTTTCTACAACAGTCCGGACTTTGCCAGAATCTATTTTACCATGACAGAACAGTCCGTGCTTGCAGCCATGGAAGTCCCTTCACTGCTGATAACCTCCGGTTTCAACGATCACACTTACAAACCCACGGATACACCGGAGATCATAGACCTGCCCGTACTCGAAAAAAGGGCCAGGTGGATTTTTTTCAGCTTGTGGGATATGGCCTATCGCCGATAAAGACGCACCAGGTCGTAAGAAACAGTCACGCTTCCCCGTACCTGCTTCATGCTGTAATCAAAGAAATCGCTTCCCGGGATAAAGATATCATTCAAGCCGAACATGACGTGCAAGCCCATTCTTATATGGGGAAATATCCTTGCTTCATAGCCGGCCAGCAGTCCTGCATCCCAGTGACCCAGCAACGCAGAAAAGTCCATGACCTGGGGGCTTGAAAGGGCAGAATCCATCCGGTCCGGTTCAGAACCGATAAAACCTTTGTTGGCATAAGTGATAAAATGAGACTTCATCACCCATGCCGCAAAAGCTCCCACCTGGATACCATGCTGTTGTTTCGATCCTGCCAGGAATTCAACGTACAGGGGAAGCTCCAGTATTTGAAAGCTCATGGACATTTCAGAGGTACCCGTGAAATATTGGACCGTATTCTCTCCCTTGAATTTCTGGTTCGTGACACGGGCATCCGCGTCCATGGCTATGGTCTTGTAATTCAGATTGGCACCCAAGCTCCAGCGGGGATGAATGTTTAAAAAAAAGCGCATTCCCAGCGTGGCGTTCAGTTTAGGATACGCATTAAAAGGCCCTCCTATGGCAGAGAAAGGGATTGGAATAGTTCCCCCTATGTCAGTGCCAATCTGCGGGGCAATGCAAAATAAGGAAGTGAAAGCTTCGGATTCCTGTGCCTTCAGGTTTTGCAGGGGCATTCCGCAGAACACTATTCCCAACACTATCGGCATGAAAGGAATTCTGATCATATCACAAAAATAGAAACTTCTCCCGTTCCCGGTACCCGTTACACCCTTATTTTTTCTCGCAAGGCAAGGCCCGTCGGCAGATCGGGCCTTTGTGCCAAGCCTTCGGGTGTTCCGCAATAGCAACATGTTCCGCCCTTATCACCTGCTCCCGGACCGAGGTCTATGACCCAGTCTGCACATTTGACCACATCCATGTTGTGTTCCACGACCAGAACCGTATGCCCCTTTGAAATCAACGCCGAAAAGGATTTCAGCAGTTTGTCGATATCGTAGACATGCAGTCCTGTGGTAGGTTCGTCAAATATGAACAGGAGATTGGTCATGGTGTTTTCCCTGGACAGGTAATAAGCCAGCTTCACCCGCTGGCTTTCCCCGCCGCTCAGGCTGCTGCTGCTTTGACCCAGCTTGATATAGGACAAACCTACCTGGTCAAGGGGCATGAGCCTTTCGACTATACGACGGGCAGTGGGATCGTCATGGGAAGAAAAAAAGTCTATCGCTTCGCGGACTGTCATTTCCAGCACATCGTATATATTCCTTTCCTTGTACCTGACTTCCAGGATATCGGGCTGGAAGCGTTTGCCCTGGCATGACTCACAGGTCAGGGTCACATCCGCCATGAATTGCATCTCTACCTTGACAACACCCTCTCCCTGACATTCGGGGCAGCGTCCGCCCTCAATATTGAAAGAAAAATGAGAATGTCCGTAACCGTTCATGCGTGCGTACGGTTGTTCGGAAAACAGCTTTCTTATATCGTCGTAAGCCTTGATATAGGTAACCGGATTTGACCGGGAAGATTTTCCGATTGGATTCTGGTCAACCAGTTCCACGCCTCCTATCCGGTGCACGTCCCCTGTCAGGCGGCTGAACAACCCGGGTGCCGGAATCCTGCTCTGATGGTATTCCCTGCCCAGGGCATAATACAACACATCCCTCACCAGGGAAGATTTGCCCGATCCGCTAACCCCCGTAACGGCTGTAAATACCTGCAGTGGGAACTTCACATCGATTCCCTTCAGGTTGTTATGAGTCGCTCCTTCAACGGATATATAGGAATTCCACCCCAACCGGTGTGTGGGCACCGGGATAACGTCAGGGTTGGAAAGGAAACGGAGGGTATAGCTATCTCCCGGATCACAGGCTTGCCCGGGCTGCAAGGGAGGTCCCTGGTATACAAGTTTGCCCCCGTCCCTGCCCGCCAGCGGTCCAATATCGATGATCTGGTCAGCCGCGCGCATGATCTCCTCGTCATGTTCCACAACCAGCACTGTGTTGCCCAGGTCTTTCAGGGCTTTGAGCGAGGACAAAAGCCTCAGGGTATCCCGGGGATGCAGGCCGATGCTCGGCTCGTCAAGAATGTACAGGCTGCCTACCAGCGAGCTTCCCAGGGAGCTTACCAGGTTGACACGCTGACTTTCACCTCCGCTCAACGTGGAAGACCTCCGGTTCAGTGTCAGGTAACCAAGCCCCGTCTGGTTCAGGAAGTGCAGGCGGGACGTGATTTCCTGCAACGTCCTTTTAGCAATCTCCAGCTCCTGCTTGTCCCATGTGGCTGCATTGAAAAAGCCCTCCAGTTCTTCAACATTCATGTCCAGCAACTGGTCTATGCGCTTGCCTTTTATTTTCACGTAAGATGATTCTTTACGCAACCTGGTTCCGCCGCATGCGGGACATAGTGTTTTCCCGGTATAGCGGCTTATCAGTATCCTGTTCTGGACTTTGTACCGGGCCGATTCCAGTTTTTTGAAGAACCGGTTGATGCCCGTGACGTGTTCATCCCCGTTCCACAGCCATTCCCTCTCTTGGGCAGAAAGACCGCTATAGGGCTTGTGAACGGGGAATCCTGCCCTGGAAGCATACCTGATCACTTCATCCCGGTAGGCACCCATGACATCACCCCTCCAGCAGGCAACGGCATGCTGGTAGACAGACAGGGTCCGGTCCGGAATGACCAGCAATTCATCTATGCCTGTCACCTGCCCGAAGCCGCCACATTCGGGACAAGCCCCCAACGGGCTGTTGAAGCTGAAAAGATGCTCGGTGGGCTCCATGAAGGTTATTCCATCGGCTTCAAAACGTTTGGAAAAAGCCACCATTTCCTCTCCTGTAAGGACAAAAAGCGCCCCCTGGCCCATGGTGAAGGCTGACCGTACCGATTCCAGTATACGTGCCCTGTTATCGGGATCATCCGCAGTCCCCACCCGTCCGGTCAGCAGAAGGACATTCCGCGATGCATATTTTTCCATATCCCTGAGAAGGTCCTCTGTGCGCACCACTTCTGTTCCGTCATGATACCGGGTATATCCTTCCTGCTGAAGCATCAGGAGGTTCTCTACCCTGCGCTGTGCATCCTCCCATCCAAACGGGGCCAGAATCATGGCAGACGTTCCAGGTGGCAGGGATACTATGTATTGCAGGACATCTTCCTGGGTGTGGCACCTGACTTCTTCCCCTGTAACCGGAGAATATGTCCTCCCGATACGGGCATATAAAAGACGCAGGTAATCATATATTTCCGTGGTTGTTCCCAGCGTGGAGCGGGGATTGCGCGTATTGACCCTCTGTTCGATGGCGATGGTGGGCGGTATTCCCTCTATGGAATCCACATCGGGTTTTTTGATCCTCCCCAGGAACTGACGGGCATACGCAGACAGGCTTTCCACGTAGCGCCTTTGCCCCTCGGCAAAAAGCGTGTCAAAGGCCAGCGATGATTTTCCCGAACCAGAAACCCCGGTGATGACTATCAGTTTGTCCCTGGGGATATCCAGCGATATATCCTTCAAATTGTGAACGCGTGCGCCCTTGACGACAATTTTTTCTTCATCCATGACCTTACTCCCTTACCGCTTTAGTGATCCCCCTTATCTTCCTGAGCTGGAACAACAGCAAATCAACCTGTTTGTTGGAGCTGACCGCCACCTGCAACTTTCCTGCAATTTTTCCTCCCTGGCCCGAGAACGTGAAACTGCGCAGATTGAGCGAAAGGTTCCCTATCACATCGCTGATCTCCTGTGCCAGCCCGATTTCCTGGTACGCCGTGAACCTGATGGTAATCTGGAACATAGCCGAGGTGACCTTTTCGCGCCACCTCACTTTCTGTATCCGGTAGGGATACCGGGTCATCAGCCTGGCGGCATTGGGACAGCTCATCCTGTGTATCTTGATACCTTCCTTGATGGACACGAACCCGAACACTTCATCCCCTATCACCGGGTTGCAGCACCTGGCCAGTTTATAGCCAATCCTGCCAAAATTATCATCTATTACCAGATAGTCACCCTCCCTGTAGCTGGTTTTTTCTTCAGCGTGTTCCGGCGGCGTGCTTCCTGTCTCCGGTTTCTCAGATGTATCTTCTTTATCCTTCAGCAAAAACAACTTGATATCCTGGAGGGAAATATCTTCCCGGGCAACAGCCGCATAAAAATCGCTGATCTGCTTTATCCGGAAGTGTTTCATCAACTGCATCAAATCCTCCGGTGTCAGTTCCATTTTCCAGTTTTTCAACCGGCGTTCCAACATCTCCCTGCCCGCCACATCCTGGATTCCTTCTTCCTCACGCAGTTTCTGGCGGGTCTTGTTCCTGGCCTTTCCCGATACCACAAAGCCGAGCCAGTCCCTTGACGGCTTTTGGTTCCTGGACGTGAGGATTTCCACCACATCTCCGGTTTGCAGGGTATCACGGACCTGTGACATCTTTCCGTTCACCCTTCCTCCGGTACATCTAAGGCCTATGTTCGAGTGGATCTCAAAGGCGAAATCAAGCACCGTGGCCCCGGCGGGCAGGCGTCTTAAATCCCCGGCCGGCGTGAAGACGTAGATCTCGTTGGACTTGTACAGATCCTTTTCAGCAGAAGAAAAATCTTCCTGCGGATTCTGCAGCCTCTTCCTGACCCCGGCAAGCCAGTCATTCATCACCTGTTCGTTTTTCACGCCTTTGTAAGCCCAGTGCGCTGCCACGCCAAACTCGGCTACAATATCCATCCTGCGGCTGCGGATCTGCACCTCAAGTACAGCTCCTTCCGGCGTACGCACGGTGATATGCAGCGATTCATACCCGCTGGCCTTGGGTACCGTGATCCAGTCCCGCATCCTCTCGGGAATGGGTTCATAAATCTGCGTGACTATTGAATAAACCTGCCAGCAGACCTCCTTTTCCCTGTCAGGTGTAGTGTCCACAATAAACCGGATGGCCAGGATATCGTATACCTCATCCACGCCTACCTGCTGTATCTGCATCTTGCGCCAGATAGAATAGGTGGTTTTTGTACGGCTCTTCAGCTCATAACGGATTCCGGCTTTCCTGAGTTCTTTTTCCAATGGTTGCACAAACCCGGCGATCTGCTTCTTTCGCTCTATTTCATTAGCCCTCAGGTTATTGGTGATCAAACGGTAATCTTCAGGCTGGATTACCTTGAAAGAAAGGTCTTCCAGCTCGCTCTTGATCCCGTACAAACCCAGCTGGTGTGCAAGCGGGGCGTACAGCATCATGGTTTCTGTGGCTTTTTTGATATGGTCGTTTCGGGGAAAACAATCCGCCAGGGACCGCATTACTTCCAGCCTGTCGGCAAGTTTGATCAGGGTAACCCTTGGATCGGCAGAATAGGAAATGATCAGTTTCCTGTAATTCTCGGCCTGCAGGCGCGTATCCCTGGGATTGATGGTGGATATCTTGTTCAGCCCCACGACCATGGAGCCGGTTTCATGGCCAAATAAAGAAGCGATCTCTGCCAGCAGTTCCGGATGTTTATGGCTGGCCTCATGCAGGTAAACCGTAGCAACTGCCTCGCCGGCAAGGCCGATTTCCTTTTCCACGATGGCCGCCACCGCGTCCACGTGCTGCATGAAGGGAGCGCCATTGCCCCGTTTCAGCCCTTCCAGCCTGGCGGCAGCATACTCCTTTGCCTTATCGATCATGGTTTGATTCATTTGCGTAATTTTTCAAGACCATACATTTCATCACGGAACCTGGCAGCCGTAATGAAATCCAGTTTGGTGGCCGCCTCTTCCATTCTTTTCCTGGCCGTCGCTATGGCTTTTTCCAGTTGTTGCGGAGTCATGGCCCGGGCTACCGGGTCTTCAGCCACCATGGAAATGACATCCGGTGCCTCGCTGTAGGCCGGTTCCTGGCTCATGGTACGACGGATATTAAGGGCTATCTGGATAGGAGTGATCCCGTTTTCACGGTTGTATTGCATCTGCTTGTTCCGGCGTCTATCCGTTTCCTCAATGGTCCGGGCCATGGAATCGGTTATCTTGTCCGCGTACATGATCACGCGCCCGTCCACGTTTCGTGCAGCCCTTCCGGCCGTTTGAGTAAGGGCTCGCTCCGAACGCAGAAAGCCCTCCTTATCGGCATCCAGTATGGCCACCAGGGAAACCTGCGGCAGGTCCAGTCCCTCACGCAACAGGTTAACCCCCACCAGGACATCATAATACCCTTTCTGGAATTCCTCCAGTATCCTGATGCGCTCCAGCGTATCCACGTCAGAGTGTATATAGGTGCAACGAATGCGTATCTTCTGAAGGTATTTGTCCAATTCCTCCGCCATCCTTTTTGTCAGCCTGGTGACCAGCACACGCTGGTCTTTGGCGGCCCGTGACCTGATTTCTTCAATCAGGTCATCTATCTGCCCTTCCGTCTTCCGCACTTCAACAGGCGGATCCAGCAGTCCCGTGGGCCGGACCACCTGTTCCACTATCAGTCCACACGAGCGCTCCATTTCATAATCTGCCGGTGTGGCCGAAACATAGAAACGCTGCCCAATGACCTTGTCAAATTCCGCAAAGGTCAGGGGCCGGTTGTCTGCAGCTGCCGGCAGGCGGAATCCGTACTCAATAAGCACTTCCTTGCGGGAACGGTCACCTCCGAACATGGCCCGGATCTGGGGAAGTGTCACATGGCTCTCGTCAATTATAGTCAGGAAGTCATCCGGAAAATAATCCAGCAGGCAGAAAGGCCTTGTCCCTGGAGGTCTTCCGTCAAAATACCGGGAATAATTCTCAATTCCAGGGCAATAACCCAGCTCACGTATCATTTCTATATCGAATTCCACGCGTTCCAACAACCTCCTTGCTTCCAGATGTTTGCCCAATTCTTTCAGTGTGGCCACCCTCTCCGTCAGGTCGTCCTGAATGCTCCTTATGGCCTGTTCCTTTCTCTCTTTGGTGGTTACAAAAGCGCTGGCCGGATAAATGGCGATGCCTTCAATCCTTTCTATCACCCCCCCTGTCATGGGATCCACGCGTTCGATGGAGTCAATGCGGTCGCCCCAGAAGGAGATCCTGCAGGCAATATCATCATAGGCCAGGTAAATGTCCACAACGTCCCCGCGGACCCTGAAAGTCCCTCTTTTGAACTCGTTTTCGTTGCGCGAATAAAGCGCATCCACCAGCCTGTACAGCAATTTGTTGAAATCGTGTAACTCCCCGGTTTTCAATGTGATGGTATTGGCGTGGAAATCTTCCGGATTCCCTATGCCGTACAGGCAGGAAACACTTGATACCACAAGCACGTCACGCCGGCCGCTTAACAAAGAGGAAGACGTGCTCAGGCGCAGTTTCTCAATCTCGTCGTTAATGCTCAGGTCTTTTTCTATATAGACATCAGTGACAGGCAAATATGCTTCAGGCTGGTAATAATCATAGTAGGAAACGAAATATTCCACGGCATTCTCCGGGAAAAAACTTTTGAATTCGGCGTAGAGCTGGGCAGCCAGCGTCTTGTTGTGACTGATGACCAGTGTGGGTCTTTGCAACCGCTCCACCACATTGGCCATGGTGAATGTCTTTCCTGAACCCGTCACTCCAAGCAGCACGGCGGCTTCTGTCCCTTCTGCCAGGAGAGAGGCTAACTGTTCAATGGCCTGCGGCTGATCTCCCGTAGGTGCATAAGGTGCCGTGAGCTTAAATTGCATAGGAATGATTCAAGACAGCAAATTTACTGAAAAACGTCAGTACATCAAATACCCCGCCAAGCCACCCAGGGCCAGCAGCAAAATAGGATGGGCCCTGTAGAAGTATGCAGCCAGGAAACTGGCTGAAAAGAGCAGGTAGCTGCGGAAATCCACAAAATCTTCTGGTGTGGCCATGTTCAGTACGGCAGCAGCGATCAATCCGGCCACAACCGGACGGATGCCACTGAAAATGGCCTGGAAAGTCTTGTTTTGACTGTATTTTCTGTACACCCTTATCAGAACGGACATCATGACCACAGAAGGGATGATGAGCGCAATGGTGGCCATGAAAGAACCCAGGACATTTCCTCCCGAGGCTGTATAACCTACATACGTAGCGGTATTTATGGCTACAGGGCCAGGCGTCATCTGCGATACAGCCACAATATCGGAAAAGCTCTCCATGGTCATCCAACCGTTATTGCGGACCACTTCGTCCTGGATGAGCGATAACATGGCATAGCCTCCCCCAAAACAAAAAACACCTATCTTGAAGAAAGTGTAGAATAATTCCAGGTATATCATGTGCTTCGCCTCCTCTTGCGGTGTTTATCAATGGTGTACCAGGCATACCCTCCCAGACCTGCAGCCAGGATGATCCAGACGGGAGATACGCCCAACAGCCAGATCAGCAGTGTTGCAACACAGGCTATCAGCCCGGTTGCATAAGTCAGCCCGATGGAACGCATGGTGGTGATGACAGGAACAGCTATCAGGGCCACCACTACGGGACGCATGCCCAAAAAGATCTTCTCCACGACGGGATTATCCCTGAAATTCTGAAAGAAGATGGCCAGGGCCAGGATGGAAAAAAACGGGGCACAGACAGCACCCAGCACCGATACCAGAGAACCGCGTGTTCCTTTGACTTTATAGCCGACCGCCACTGCCATATTCACGGCAATGACACCGGGCAGTGTCTGGGTTACAGCCACAATATCCGTAAAAACTGTTTTTGTTATCCACTTTTTACGGTCCACCACCTCCCTCTCGATCACCGGCAACATGGCAAGCCCTCCTCCAATGGTGAAGGCCCCTATCCTGAAGAACACCTTGAAAAGTTCCCAATACATGGTTAATCCAATATGATTTCCACAACCGTATTGATCAGAGACCGGTCATAAGGGCGTTCTATCCGTATGTAGTTGCGGGTATACCCGTGCATTTTATCATTCCCTGTCTTTCCCTCAAACAAAACTTCCTCTTTCCTTCCCTTGTTTGCGAGGATAAACTCCTGGTGCAGCTTGTCGGACAATTGACCCAACATACGCGTCCTTTCGGTTATGATGCCTTCGCGGATCCTTTCCGACATCGGCAACTTGGCGGCAGGTGTGCCGGGCCTTGGAGAAAAAGGAAATACATGCAGGAAGGAAGGTTTCAGTGTTGCCAGCAGGTTATGGGTTTCCATAAAATCAGCCTCCGTTTCACCAGGAAAACCTGCGATCACATCAACGCCTATGAATGCAAAAGGCATCAGGGAACGGATATGACTTACCTTACCGGCAAACAGCTCCGGGTCATACCTTCTGCCCATTTTCCTGAGGATCCGGCTGCTGCCGCTTTGCAGGGGTATATGGAAATGAGGAAGGAAACACTTCAGCCGGGCCGTCATTTCTATGATCTCCCCGGTCAGGAGATTTGGTTCAATGGAAGAAATCCTGTAGCGTTCAATCCCTTCTACATATGACAACTGTCTGAGAAGGTCAGCAAAAGACTCCCCTGTTGTCTTTCCGAAATCTCCCGTGTTGACTCCTGTCAAGACAATCTCCTTCACCCCCCTGCCCGCGATCTCCCTGGCCTGCAGGACCACTTCGGCTATGGGAATGTTCCTGCTTCTTCCCCTGGCCAGCGGCACGGTGCAATAGGTACAACAATAATCACACCCATCCTGTACTTTCAGAAAAGACCTGGTTCTTTCACGATGGTCCTCACCTCCGGACCAGGCGGGAAAAAAAACACTTCCCACAGTGCCCGTGCCGGGGAATAGGGCCCCAACGCCCGGATTACCAGCCACTTCTCCTACCCGGTCACGGAAATCCGTACCCAGTACAGTCTCCACTCCAGGAATCAGACGCAGGCTTTCTGCCCTCAGCTGTGCAGAGCATCCTGTAACAATGATTTGTGTTTTTGGATTGATATGCAAGGCTTTACGAATTGCTTGCCTGCTTTTTTTATCTGCGTGCTCGGTAACTGAACATGTATTGATGATGGTAATATCGGCACCCCTGGAAAGCCCTACCCTCTGATAGCCCCTATGGAGCAGATCCCTGGCCATGGTAGCACTTTCTGCATAATTGAGCTTGCAGCCCAGTGTTATTACAGTAAATGTACACGCCTCATTCATGCTGCAAATCCTTCATGGTCAGGGTAACAGAAGCGCTGCCCACTTCTCCCCCGCCCAACGCGGGTGATAGTTTTGAAACTTTCACTCGACAATCGGACAATGAAAAAGACCGGCATAGTGAGCGAAGGATCCTTCCGGCAACGTGTTCCAGCAGCCGGCTGGGTATGGACATTTCTGCACTGACCAGTTCGTATACACGGGAATAATCAACCGCGTCCTCCAGCTTGTCCGTAAAGGCAGCCGGACAGCCGTGGATTGACAACTCCACATCTACCGAAAAAAAAGTACCAATAAGACGTTCTTCGTCAAAGCACCCGTGATGGGAGTAAAATCTCAGATCTTTCAAAGCGATGGTTGCCATATATCAAGCCTGTAATAAAAATACACACGGTTTTTTCCTGTATGCAGCTGAGAAATCAGGTTCTTTGCCCTTCCACTCCCCTACTGTCCTGGTGCATATGAATGCATCGGGCAGAGTAAGGTTAATGGCCACTGCAAGCCGGGTCCCGGGAGCACAGCAATCCAGCAGGGCCCGGAAAAGCGACTCATTCCTGTAAGGAGTCTCAATAAAAATCTGGGTCTGGTTTTCCTGGGCCGATTGTCTTTCCAGCGCGCGGATCCTTTTATCCCGCAAACCGGATTTTACCGGGAGGTATCCCTGGAATGCAAATTTTTGTCCATTGAGCCCCGAGGCCATCAAAGCCAGCATCAGGGAAGAGGGGCCAACCAGTGGTATCACCTGGAAGCCACCCCGGTGAGCCAAAGCCACCAGCTCTGCACCGGGATCTGCCACAGCCGGAAGGCCTGCCTCGGACAACAAACCCACGGAACGCCCCTTTCTCAAGGGTTCCAGCAAGCCATTCAGTTCTGCCGGAGACGTATGTTCGTTCAGCACCTCAAGTTCAAGAGACCGCACATCAAGACCCAGTGCCGAGAGATACCGTCTGGCCGTTCTGGGCTCTTCCACAATGAAACAATCCAGTTTTCTAACCATTTCCACGTGGTCTGCAGGAAGTACCCCCGATGGAGTCGTGTCTCCCAGGGGAGCGGGTACCAGGTACAGGGCCGGTTTATTCATTGTGCCTTCACCTCCTTATTCAGCCTTTCTGTCAGGGCCCTTTGGAATCTCCTGGCATTTTTCATATGATCACGCAGATTCAGGGCAAAATTGTGGTAACCGCTTAAATCTTCCTTTGCACAGAAGTACAAATAATCATGGTGGTCATAGTTCAGCACTGCATCAATGGCCTCAATGGAAGGCACTGCTATGGGACCCGGGGGCAAACCCTTGTACTTATATGTGTTATACGGTGATTCAATGCGCTTGTGCCTTGCCAGCACCCTCCGTATGGAATAATCCTGTGCAGCAAATATCAGGGTGGGATCTGCCTGCAAAGGCATCCCTATCCTGAGACGGTTCATGTATACGCCTGCCACCACAGGCATTTCATCTGTTTTCTTGGTCTCTTCGTTGACAATGGATGCCAGTGTGCTCACCTGCCTGATGGTCAAACCAATGCTCCTGGCTTTTTCCTTCCTTTGCTCATTCCAGAAACTGTTGTATTCACGGGACATCCTCTCCAGAAGGTCTTCTCCGCTTATGGTCCAGTAGACCTGGTAGGTGTTTGGTATGAACATGCCTCTCAGGCTCACCGAATCAAAGCCAAACGTGGCTATAAGGGAATCGTTCCTCAAATGTTGGAGCACCAGGGCTGAATCTATTTCAAGGTTGCGGGCCAGGACCGAGGCGAGCCTTTCAAAAGTCCTGATAGGGGCATTTATAGTTATGTTCAGGGGATCCTGCCACCCCATGGCCAGTTTCCTGGCCAGTTCCCGGTTATTCATTCCATGGGTCAGGGCATAGCGTCCCGCATGAACATTTTCAGGCAGGTTTTCGTGTTTGGCAGCACAGCGGAAAGTCTGTTCCATGGTCAGGTGTCCCCCTGATCTCAGGCTGTCTATCAATTGCTCATAAGTGGTACCCCGAGGTACCAGCAAATAAGCAGTCTTGCCGTCTTCCGTTGTTATATTGGGGTAGTGGAAAGTCAGGTAATACCACCCTCCGGCCACAATGCCTGCGCCTAAGGTCAGGATGATGAAAAGCAGGAAGAATCGGGACTTTTTCCTCATGATGTTCTTTTTATCTTAAACGGATAACAGTTCCGGCCAGGGGATAATCCCCTGTTCCCGGGTTCAATGTATGTAATGACTGTAACCGTATTCCGAAACGTTGTGATATTTCCTGCAGGGATTCCCCTGAAAGGGAAGACCAGGAGCATTCTCCTCGGGTCACCCTGCCGGCCTTGCGTTCCAGGTATACTTTTTCTCCAACTGCCAGTTCAGCGTTTGCAGCAACGTCATTATAGCGTGTGAGTTCACTCCGGAAAAACCCGAATTCGGCAGCCAGGGACCGGTACGTATCTCCGGGGGCAGATAACACGTAACGTTTTCCGTTGGTCTGAAGAATTCTTCTTTCCACATCAATTACGAAAACATCTTCTCCTGTCATTGCATAGGAGGGCATGCCGGCAGCAGGGATTCCCGACTTCATTGCAAGGGGCTCACGCCCTTCCTCTTCCTGCAAGGGAAGCAAATCATATTGATGTAAACTGTACTTCTCAATCAATTCAACAAGCAGTTCATCATAGCGGGGATTGGTCGCATACCCCGATTGTTTCAGGCCTCGGGCCCAGGAGGCATAATCTGTTCTCTCCAACAGGAACAGGCTGGCATACCGCGGCCTGGTCCTGAGAAACTCTGAATGGTCATAGTAGGAATCTTCTGCAGTCCTGTATTTGCGGAAACACTCCTGCAGTGCATCATCATCGTGGTAAATACGGTCTCCTTCCCAGTCGTGGCATTTGATCCCGAAATGATTGTTCCCTTCCCGTGCAAGGCGGCTGTTCCCGTTGCCGGATTCCAGGCATCCCTGTGCCAGGATGATGCTGGCCGGAATTCCGTAATGATACATCTGTGATATGGCAATATTCTTGTATCTATTGATATACTCTTCCCGTGTGATCTGCCTTTCCGGGTCTTCTGACCAGGGAGAGGCCTTAGCGGGAACCAATACCGGGAGTATACATGAAACAAAGCAGAATGCCTTATATAGCCACGGATTCAACATGATGCAAATGTAGTATAAATTCTTATATTTGCTTTCTATAAACCGCTTACCTATGAACAGAAGTATCCTTACCATCGATTATACAGAAACTACTAAAGACCTCCTGGACCCCCTGGATGCCGAACTCCTGGATAAGGCCGCCCGTGCTGCTGACGGCGCCTATGCCCCTTATTCAAGATTCCTGGTCGGGGCAGCGCTCCGCCTGGAGAACGGTCAGGTCATATGCGGGAACAACCAGGAGAACGCGTCCTTTCCGGCAGGGATATGTGCAGAGCGAACTGCGGTATTTTATGCACATGCCAATTTCCCGGAAACACAGATCCGGGCCATAGCAATAACTGCCTCGCCTTGCGGTATATGCAGACAGGTCCTCCTGGAAAGTGAAAAAAGAGCCGGAGTGCCCATACGCGTATTGCTGGCAGCCGGTGACAAGGTTCGTATTTTTCAGAGTGTAAAAGACCTCTTGCCGTTCGGTTTTGATTCTTTCTGATTTTTTGTACCTTTGCACGGGGTAAGTCGTGTACGACCAGCTCCCACTGAACTCCCCCAGGGTTGGAAGACAGCAAGGGTAGGTGGTTGTAGCGGTGCGATACACCAAGCTTACCCTTTTTCAATTATGA
>Ga0116141_10001180_pt1 | contig 22141 bp, 19 predicted proteins | sample AD_UKC097_MetaG_FD_89744 | JGI IMG/M metagenome (GOLD analysis project Ga0116141, IMG submission 89744) | Active sludge microbial communities of municipal wastewater-treating anaerobic digesters from USA - AD_UKC097_MetaG | ecosystem: Engineered > Bioreactor > Anaerobic > Digestate | place: USA...
TATTTAGAACACCACAAGGATAAACCCAATACGTTAACTGGAAATTGGATAATGGAATGAAGAGCAAAAATTTCATTTTTTTATTTAAACCTATGAATTTCTAATTCATAGTGGTTTAGTTTTACTGCATTATTTGAAAACATTTTTAGTGCGACAAAATGCTTTTTAAATGTATATATGTGACTATTTCGGAGCAAAGTATGCCACCATTCCGGAGTAAACTATGCCAGTGATTCCGGAGCAAAGTATGCCAATTTTTTGGAATAAAATTGAGTAAAAAAAAAGGAAAAAATTTGCTTCCGGTATAAAAAAAAGTCAGAAAATAATTCGCCTCGCGGACTGACATTCCGGCATAAAGTATGCCACTATAATAGGGACAACATGGGTTCGTATAAAGAAAAAAAACTTTATACGATGGCTAATAAAACCATAACCATGTTACAGATAAAACGGATTCTTCAATTAAAAAAGCAAGACAAATCCAACCGGGAAATAGCCCGGGAGCTAAATGTATCCCGTTTAACGGTAAATGTATATGTAAAACGTATACAGGACCAAGGGCGAGAAATAGATCAATTATTGAAAATGGGGGAAGAAGAGTTATCCTCGCTTCTTCAAATCTCCAATTCGCCCGTACGGGCGAATTGGAGATTTGAAGACCTTATGGCCCGGATACCAGCCTTAATCGATGAACTCAAGAAACCGCACGCTACCCGAATGATAATTTGGGAAGAATATCGCCAGCAGGTTCCAGAGGGTTATAGCTATACCCAGTTCTGTGAACATCTGTGTCGTATTCTTACAACACAAAAAGCGGTCATGCATTTTGAGCATAAACCTGCAGCCAGCATGATGTTTGACTTTGCAGGAGATAAGGTAACACTGGTAGATGCTGATACCGGTGAGATTACCCGTCATCCGGTGCTTGTATTTGTGCTTCCCTTTTCGGCGTTTACCTATATAGAAGTGCTGCCATCAGCTAAGCGGGAACAACTTCTTAAAGCATTGAATAATGCTTTAAGCTATATAGATGGCGTTCCTCTGTCTTTAAAAACCGACAATATGGGACAAGTTGTTAAAAAAAGCAACAGGTATGAACCAAGTTTTGATGCTTTGGCTGAGCAATGGTCAGCTCATTACGGCTGCACATTAATGGCTGCCCGTGTCAGAAAACCTCGCGATAAAGCCTCTGCCGAAAGCCACGTCAACGCTATATACAATCGAGTGTATGCACCCTTACGTAATGAGGTTTTTCATAGCATTGAACAGGCCAATGATGCTTTTTGGAAACAGCTGGATATTTTCAATGCCCGTAATATGCAGCACTGTGATTACAGCCGTCGTGACCGCTTCACCCTACATGAGAAATCACTCTTACTGCCATTACCGGCTGAGGCTTTTGTTACTAAGCACAAGATTACTGCAAAAGTTCAGAGAAATTATCATGTTACTCTTGGCGAGGACTGGCATCACTATAGTGTTCCTTACCAGTACATCGGTAAACAGGTACAGCTTGTGTACGATACAGACAGTGTTGAGGTATACCTGGAGTCTTCACGTATTGCCTGCCATAGACGTAATTATCATAAAAACGGACATACTACTTTAGCGGAACACATGCCAGCCAAACATAAACACTATGCCAATACGAGAGGGTGGAACCGTGATTATTTTATCGGGAAAGCAACTTCAGCAGGTCCATATACTGTTGAAGCTATCAGTAAAATATTAGAACATAAAATATTTATTGAACAAACCTATAACTCTTGTCTTGGCGTTTTGCGTCTGGGAGAGAAGTATGGAAATGACCGGCTTGAAGCAGCATGCAGGCGTTCTCTTCAGGCATATAAGGTAACTTATACCCTTATAAAAAATATCCTCGAACGAAATCTTGACAAGGTTCTCGAGCAAACCGACCTGTTTTCTGGTATTCCTGATCACGATAACATACGGGGCCCGGAATCTTATAAATAAACACTAATATCAATTTTAAAAACCAAACACATGATTAACACAAATCAAACATTAGAACAACTCATGCAGCTGAAGCTGCATGGTATGGCGCAGGCCTACAGCACAACCTTGGCTTTACCTTCGCACGAGCTCCCCTCGGCACACGAACTGATGGCCCTGATGGTAGTAGCTGAGCAAAACAGCCGTACACACCAGCGGACACAATTGTATCTTAAACTTAGCAACCTGCGATATGATGCCGTACTGGAAAACATAGAATGTTCTCCCTCCCGCAACCTCTCCCGTAATCAAATTATTGCACTGGCTGATTGTTCTTTTATCCTACGAGCAGAAAACATCCTTATTACCGGCCCTACCGGATGTGGTAAGAGCTATCTAGCCTGTGCCCTGGGGCGGCAGGCGTGTGCGATGGGATATAAAACTCTTTACCTGGGAATGAATCGCTTTGCTGAAAAATTAGGACTCTCTAAACTGGATGGATCGTATATAAAATTACTAAATCAGATTGAAAGAGTTCCTCTGGTTATCATAGATGACTTCGGACTTACACCCATGGAGAATCAGGTCAGAATAGCCCTTTTACAAGTCCTGGAAGACAGGTATGGTAAACGTTCTACAATCATCACCTCACAGCTCCCGGTAAATAAATGGTATCAATACATCAATGAGCCAACTTTGGCCGATGCGATTATGGACAGATTGTCAGGCTCTGCTCATCGTTTTGATCTGAAAGGTGAATCGTTAAGAAAAAGAAATATCGAAAAAAAATAGTATCTTTGATTATCCATTTGTCCTTTGATATAGTGGCATACTTTCGTCCGGAATCACTGGCATACTTTGTCCGGAATAGTCAATATATGTAGCTATAAAAATGTAAAAACAGACGGTAATAATCATTTTAATCATTTAAAAAATAGTATAAATGCAACAAATGAAGAAATTTTTTAGCGCCATACTTTTTTTTGGACTGTTTCTGACAGGTGCCCGGGCACAGGAAATTCATGAAACAATTCCCGCGACGGGAGGCAATGTCTCAGGAAGTAACGGAACCGTAAGTTATACTGTCGGACAATTTGTTTATACCACCCATACTGGTGCAAACGGAACCATCTCGCAAGGTGTTCAACAACCCTATGAAATATCAATAATGACACAAATAGAAGAAGCCACTGGAACTACCCTTACTATTACGGCATTTCCAAACCCTGCAACAGACTGTCTTACCTTGAGAACAGACATTGTTGATAATCAAAACTTATCATTTCATTTGTATGACATCAATGGAAACGTGATACAGGAAAACAAAATTAATAGTGCTGAAACAAGCCTTTTAATGAAAGAACTTCCGCCATCAATATATTTTTTAGAGGTATCAGACAATAGTAAAATTATCAAGGTCTTCAAAATCGTTAAAAACTAATAGTTATGAAAATTATTTTTACATTTTTAATTGCAGTCCTAATAACTGTAAACGTGTTCCTGCCACGGCAGGCAAGTGCCCAATCACCGGATAAAATGAGCTATCAGGCAGTAGTGCGGGATGTGAGCAACAACCTGATAACAAATCAAGCGGTGGCATAAAGATTAGTATTTTGCAGGGATCAATCTCCGGCTCTCCCGTATTTGAAGAAACGTTTTATCCCAACCCCGTAACAAATGCCAATGGCCTGGTTACAGTTGAAATTGGCGGAGGGGTTGCACTTTCGGGAAACTTTGCAACAATTGATTGGTCAGCAGGCCCTTATTTTCTGAAAACAGAAACTGACCCCAACGGCGGGACATTATATACCATTACCGGAACAAGCCAGTTGCTGGCCGTACCTTATGCCTTGCATGCAAAAAAGGCTGATAGCATTAGCGGAGGAATAAATGAAACCGACCCGGTGTTTGGGATATCGCCAGCCAATGGAATCACCAATACCAATATTGGCAACTGGAATACGGCTTACGGTTGGGGGAACCACGCTACGGCAGGTTATCTGACATCATTTACCGAAACCGACCCAGTGTTTGGCGCATCGCCGGCCAACGGAATCACCAATACTAATATTGGTAACTGGAACACGGCTTATGGTTGGGGAAACCATGCTTCAGCAGGATACCTGACATCTTACACCGAAACCGACCCGGTGTTTGGCGCATCGCCGGCCAACGGAATCAGCAATACAGATATTGGTAACTGGAACACGGCTTACGGCTGGGGGGACCATGCTTCGGCAGGATATCTTACATCTTACACCGAAACCGACCCGGTGTTTGGAGTATCACCAGCCAACGGAATCACCAACACCAATATTGGTAACTGGAACACGGCTTACGGCTGGGGGAACCATGCTACGGCAGGTTATCTGACATCTTACACAGAAACCGACCCAGTGTTTGGTGCATCACCGGCCAACGGAATCACCAATACTAATATTGGTAACTGGAACACGGCTTTCGGTTGGGGGAACCACGCTACGGCAGGTTATCTGACATCTTACACAGAAACCGATCCTCTGTGGACAGCCGTTTCGGGTAATTATTACACCAAACTTAATTTGCAAACTTCGGGCGAGGCCCAGGTACATTTCGATAATATTACCAACAAACCAACTACTTTGTCGGGTTATGGCATTACCGATGCTGTAGCTTCAAATGCCCCCATAACTGCAGGAACCGGAACAAAGATTACTTATGACGAAAAAGGATTGGTTACTTCAGGAGAAAACCTGACGGCATCGGATATTCCCGACCTTTCGGGCACCTACCTGCCGATAGATGGTGGCACCATGACAGGAAATCTCAATGCGGATGGAACAGCAAATCTGGCCGGCTTTAATGCCGCTTTTACCGTTAATACAACAACTACATATACTTTAGCCGCCTCTGACAACGGCAAAGTAGTTGGCCTCTATAATGCATCGGCAATAACACTATATGTGCCTGATGATTTGCCGGTAGGATTCAATTGCCTGATAATGCAAACGGGTGTTGGGAAAATAACTTTTACGGCCAGTGGAACTACTACTATAAAAAACAGATATAGTTTCACACGAACCTCAGGTCGCTATGCTATTGCTACTCTAATAAAAATTGGCGGTGTATCGTGTGTTGCGTCCGGTGATATGGAATAAAACCAGAAGCCATGAAATCATTACATATTTTCATATTTCTCGGATTATTCAGTGCAGCAACATATGCCCAGACGGTGACTTTACCCCCATATTACGGTGTTCAGAGCAGTACTTTCAAATGTGGGATTTCTACTGTTAAGGATTATGAGGGAAATGTATATAATACGGTTAAAATTGGCAACCAGTGCTGGCTGAAAGAAAATTTACGCTCCACCAAATATAACGATGGAGCTACCATACCCAATGTTACCGATGGTACAACCTGGGCAAATCTTACAACTCCCGCTTATTGCTGGTATGATAATAATTACGCAACTTATGGCTCTGTTTATGGGGCATTGTACAATTGGTACACCGTGGATACAGAAAAGTTATGCCCTATTGGATGGCATGTGCCTAGCATTGATGAATGGGAACAGTTAACCGATTATTTGGGTGGCGATAGTGTCGCTGGAGGTAAACTTAAGGAAACTGGAAATACTCATTGGATAAGTCCAAATACAGGTGCAACCAATGAGTCTGGCTTCACTGCATTACCTGGAGGTTATCGTTACAGTAACAGTGGTATTTTTTTATATTTGGGTGAAGTATGCGCTTTTTGGTCAACATTTTACTTTAATGATGGATCATGGTGGTTTACTTATAGTTTTCATATGACAAACACTCATGAATATACAATTGATATATATTTTCATGAAAGAACAGTTGGTCAATCTGTTCGTTGCGTAAAAGATTAAACATGAAAAAAGCTGTCATAATATATTTATTGCTACTGCCTTGCATTATCTTACAAGCACAAACAGTAACCTTACCACCATATTACGGTGTTCAGAGCAGTACTTTTAAATGTGGGATTTCTACTGTTAAAGATTATGAGGGAAATGTATATAATACTGTTGAAATTGGCAACCAGTGCTGGCTGAAAGAAAATTTACGCTCCACCAAATATAACGATAGCACTAACATACCGAATGTTACCGATAATGGGTTGTGGCCTAATCTAATAACTCCTGCTTATTGCTGGTATAATAACGATTATGCTGCCTACGGCTCTGTATATGGAGCTTTGTACAATTGGCACACCGTGAATACAGGCAAATTATGCCCTATTGGATGGCATGTGCCAAGCAAAGCAGACTGGACGCAACTAAGTAATTATCTGGGTGGTGAAATTATTGCAGGTGGAAAACTTAAAGAAATAGGAACCACACATTGGTATAGCCCAAATACGGGAGCTACAAATGAAACCAACTTTACCGCCTTACCAGGGGGTGGTAGAATGTATGATTTTGGACAATTGCATGATTTGGGAAACTGGTGGTCTTCCAGTCCTTTTGACAGTTACAATGCCGAGACAGTAGATTTACGTTCATACAACACCGAAATATTATTCGACCCTAACGATAAAAAAATAGGTTTTTCCGTCCGCTGTGTGAAGGATTAATTTAATTTTAACCTCATACATCCGCATAATTACATAACCTTAATCCTGTTTCCATTCAGACATGCTCTTCGTGCTATTTTAAAGACTGGAAATCATATACGTTGGTATAAATAACCCAAAATCATATTTATTAAATTATTCCAAAAAATCAGTTAAAATTTAACAATTTATTGATGCTTTATTTTTTTATTTATCTTTGTGCCCATTTAAAACTCAAAAATAGTAAACATGAAAAAACACATCATCATTCTTGCCGCTTGTTTTCTGTTTTGCGGCGTGCTTTCTTCGTATGCACAATTTGACAAATTTAAACCAGGTACCGTAAAAACTCTTGAAAAACCCAAACCTAAAACCACAAAAACAGAAGAATCCGATAAAACAAAGACAGAGCAAAATAGTAAAGAACAGACCACCACTACAAATAATAAAGAACAGACTACTACCACAAAACCGGCTGCTACGGTGGACTTTAAGGAATTAGAAATCAAAAAAATGGAGTGGAACTCCCTCTTTGAAAGTTTGCAGCGTCAGGTAGACAAACTTACATTCGAAGAATACAAGGCCAAAAAAGACGAATACCTAAAATTCTATAGCGACTTCAGCGCTGCTTACAAAAAAGAAAATGGAAAAGAACATAGCGATACTTATACAACCAAGCTGATAGGGCAAATTGATGCGTTTTATACCGAAACGGTTTCTCCTGAAAAAATGGCTAGTATCAAAGAAAAAGCTAAAAGAAGTTTCGATGATAAGGATTGGACCGTATATCCCAGCGACAGAATAAATGATATTGAGGTGGCTGAAAAAATGGTTGCCAGTGCAAAAATTTATCTGACCAGAACCGACCCGGCATTAGAAGAATTCGAAAAATCACTCATAGAACAAAAAGAAAAAATCAAAGCTTATGTCGCCGGCGGCGGATTAGAAAAACGGGATGCCGAAATAGAAAAAAAACTTATTGACGAAAGACATCTGGGTGTTGCCGGAATGACCGATGCCAGTGTTAACGCCACGGTAACTTCAAAAATCGATAAGGCCAAATACGGCGAACCCATCCGGGTTGTCATTACCAGCAATACCTGGGAAATTGAAAAAAACCAATATGGTGTTGCCAATCTGAAATTTGTAAGAATTGACATCGCTACAAAAAAATCTGACGGAAGCTGCTACTTTTTAAAAGGTTCGGTGGCTCAAAAACATGAAGGCGGCGGACAGTACGGCCCCAAATACCTTAACATCTTTTACACCGAAGGACAAATAAATTGTAATAACGTAAACAAATAGCTTCATATAAAGTTACGAAACCACACGTATAAAAATTACAGCAAATGATAAACAAAGAAAAATTGTAGATTTTATTCTTGATTATACAACAGGCATAGATCTGATCAATTGTGTCAATAATTCCATCGAAAACAATTTTTGCAAACCAGCCAATTATGATGAATATGGTTGCAAAATTGATTTTTTGACTGAAGAAAAATCAAGCGTGAAAGATAAAAAATCCCTGGATGAATGGCATATGCATCACCACAATAAATTCATTAAATCAAAAATCGATTCAGGCTCTCCAGCGGGTTTCAGTTTTCCTCCTCCGTATAATTTTATCGAAAAAGACGACATTCAAATCAATAATATCGGAGATAATACAGCAGAAATTGAAGTAAGCACCAGGTTCGGAAACTATGTTTTCAACGTTGAGGATGGCAGCAACGATAATAATGATTATGGAATGATTATCGAATCCATTTATATGAAACCTCAATGGGGTGGCAACCTGATAAAAATCCTCGGTTAAAACCTTTAAGTTCCACAATATTTTTTAATTTTTCTTTGGTGACAGAAGCCGGATATCGAAAGAAATCCGGCTTTTTTTACAGGCTCTTTTCAGCAGTTAAAAAAATTTTCTAAAAACTCTTCAGGCCGGCTTTTCGGCAGCTGTCTTTTTGTTTTTCAGTGCGTTTGTAATTGTGATGGTATAGTGCCGATTCCCAGTCGCCATATATGGCATTGGGCAATATTATAAAGCGCTTGCCAAATTCGTTTTGCAAGCTGTCCACTTTTTGCTCCCTGGCTAAGGTCGATTGTTTTTCGAAACCACTGACAAAATCCGATAAGTTATCGCCAATCAGCAGGCTGATGTGATATTTTTCGGCTATTTTCTGCCGGTATAACTCCTTGGTGGTTGAGGCTGTTTTTAGCATAAGGTGCTCATTGTCGGCAAATGGGAATCCTTTTTCTTTCAGGTTTCTCAGCGTCCCTTCGTATTGATCCTGCGTGCGGTTCGAAACATAAAACACTTCCCCTCCATTGGCGGCAACATACTTCAAAAAGTCTATAGTTCCCGGCAAGGCATCGGCGACACCCTTGTTGCACCATTCGTCCCAGTGCAGCGGAAACGAAAACTGTTCAAGAATACATTTGGCCTGGTAAGGACTGTTGTCGAGCATGGTTTCATCAATATCAACCACAACAGCTCTTTTTTTCACTACTCCAGCGTTGGCTAAATCCTGCTCAAACATCAGGCGGGCCAAGCGGAACGACTGATAATACAGGGCTTTTATTTCAGCGGACTGCTGGTGGTACAAAACCGCCATTTCCATATAATCATTATTCCCCGAAAAATTCGTCGTGGTGGCTTTTTCAGCATTTTTACATGCCGGGAAAGCAGCTATCAGTAGTATGATAAAAAAGAAAGTCGATTTTTTCATTTTTGTTTGAATTTAATAATACGCTTTGATGGAAAAACTACGAATCAAATTATCGATAAAAATAGTAGTTATAATAACAAAAAATCCATTTTTCTCCATTTTTTGGTGTGTAAACTACACACCATGAACTATTGTCCTTTTTTAATGAGCTCAACGCGTTTTTCTCCTCTGTAATCGGGTATTTTCTTTAGGTTTTTCAAATAATCTATTATCCCTTCTGCGGTAGTTCTGAACAACCCTTGTCCGTTGTCTTTGTGCTCGTAACGGTACACCGATGCCATATAGTTATTCATGACCACCGTGTAGGTCTTGTCCATTTCCAGCGGTTTGCCGTCGTTGGTAAAAAACTGCACGTCGGCCAGGGCGACGGTTTCGGTAAGCAGGTATTTTGTTTTTATCCCTGAAGGATAAATGGCGCTGCTGTCGTCGATGGTGAAGGCGGCCAGATGCAGTGCCTTCAGTTCGTGTCCTGTGAGTTTGAAAAAAACCATTTCGTTGCCAAAAGGATCCATGGTGTACACATCCATCACGCTGACACTGCCTTTGTCCAGATGGTCGATACGCACGCCGCCGGGATTGGCCAGTGCTATTTCGGCGCCCGAGGCCGCCCGTATGCCGTCCACCATCAGGAAGCCTACTTCTTCGTACGAAGTAAAATCTGCAGTGGCTTCGGCAATGGTTTCTTTTAGCTGTGGATTATTTCCAAATTGATTAACCATTGCACGAATGTCCGGGCGTTCTTTGCCGTTTTTGCCGACAGTCAGCAGTTGCATGCTTTTAGTTTCCACCTGATTATCTTTTAGTGTGAGTTTTATCAGCGTGGCAAATTTTAGTTTGCGTTCCGCCTGCGTAATCAGCACGCCATTGTGCAGTTGTTCTTTATCAACGCGCGTATGCGAATGACCGCCAATAATCAGGTCGGCGCTTCCGGCAGGCAATTGGTTGGCTAGTGCCACATCCTCTTCAAAGCCCATGTGATTGAGGAAAACAAAAACCTGCGAACTGTCGGCCAGATAAAGAGTTTCTTTGGCGACAACATAAGGGTCTCTGAAACTAAACTCTTTAACATTATCAGGATGACAGTCGGGGATGCCGCCTTCGTTGATATTCAACAGTGAAACAAAAGCTACGCGAACACCATTTTTTGCTCTTATCACGGCATACGGTTTAATGCGGTATGCACCACCTTCGGGCAGTACGGTATTGGTGGCGACAAAACTAAAAGTTGCCTTTTGGGTGTTTTTTGCAAACCCCTGCGGCTTGGAATCGAACTCGTGGTTTCCTACTGCCGAGATGTCAAATTTTACGGCATTCATAAGCGATATCATGGGCATCCCTTTTTCGTGGTACTGGTCGTTTACGGGGTTTCCTGTCTGGTTGTCACCGGCCGACACCAGCAGCATGTTGGGATAGATCGCCCTGAGACTGTCCACCATGAATGCAAAGCGCGGAAAATTGTCCATGGCCGCATGCATATCGTTTACGGCAAGTATTTCCAGAGTTTTTGTTTCGGGGAGGGCTTTCGGCGCCTCGCGCACGGGGCGACAGCCAACAACAATGATAAAAAGCGCTATAGGAACAAGCTGCACAATTTTTCGACAGAAAACTAATGGTTTCATAAGGTTATTTTTTTGTTTTTAAGTACAGTTGATTGCCTTCGGACAAGCTGCCGTCGGGGGCTACATAATTTCCATGACGGTCGGTAACCGCCGGAAAAATTTCAGGAAATTTTTTCTTATGCAGGACATAATATCTTCGTAAAGCGTCGGCTACGGTTGCCCCGCCAAACAGTTCGAGATCGGTTCTGTTGATGCGTATTCTCATCGTCAGCAAATTGTTTGCAAGATACTGATTTTGCATTTATGCCAAATAGAAATTAAAAATATGCATGGATTTTATGGTATAATGCCGATGATTAAAATAAATAGTGCAAACGAGTGATGCGAAGTTTGGACTATATTATTTTTCCAATCGGTATTATTTATTATCGATAGGATCATATTTTTATGAGTCAGTTGCAAATGCATGTCATCCATTGTTGGAAACAGCAAAAAAAATCCAGGTGGTTATTGCCTGGATTTTTTTTGTGATAGAGAATACTCTTTTAGTATTGCATTTGCGATTTCATCACGTAAGTCTTATACCTCCACCTGGCGTTTTCTTCAGCCGCTTTGAACAAAGCCTCTGCTTCTTCGGGGAAGGTGCTTTTCAAAGAGGTATAGCGGACTTCTCCTGCCAGGAAATTCTGGAATTCTTCCCATTTTGGCTCTTTCGAGTCGAGTGTGAAAGGATTTTTTCCTTCTTTTTCCAACATGGGGTTGTAGCGGTACAGGTGCCAATATCCTGCCTCTACAGCACGTTCGGCTTCCTGCTGGGATTTTCCCATACCGGCACGCAGTCCGTGGTTGATACAGGGAGCATACGCAATAATCAACGAGGGTCCGGGGTATGCTTCTGCTTCTTTTACGGCTTTGAAATACTGCGCATAACTGGCTCCGATAGCCACCTGGGCAACATATACATACCCATAAGACATTGCCATCATACCTAAGTCTTTTTTGCGGATGCGTTTACCTGCCGCGGCAAATTTTGCCACTGCGGCAATAGGTGTTGATTTAGAGGCCTGTCCGCCTGTATTGGAATATACTTCAGTATCGAGAACAAGCACATTTACATCTTCGCCTGAAGCCAGCACATGGTCAAGTCCGCCGTAACCGATATCATAAGCCCAGCCGTCGCCGCCGAATATCCAGATAGATTTTTTTACCAGGTAATCTTTCAGTTCAACAATTTGTTTTGCCAGCGGATGTTCCGACTTTTCAATCAGGGCCAACACTTTTTCGGATGCTGCTTTTGAGGCTTCTGCGTTGTTCATGCCTTCGAGCCATGCCTTGAAAGCGTCTTTTATTTCAGCGGACAAATCAGAATCCATACCGGTTTTCATCAGTCTTTGGATACGTTGACGCATTTTTCTCACACCGCTTTCGATGCCATAACCATATTCGGCATTATCTTCAAACAGCGAGTTGCCCCAGGCAACACCCTTGCCCGATTTTGCAATGGAATAAGGTGTGGAAGGTGCCGATCCGCCATAGATGGAAGAACAACCGGTAGCATTCGCCACGATCATTCTTTCGCCGAAGAGTTGGGTGACCAATTTAATGTAGGGAGTTTCACCACAACCGGCGCAGGCGCCCGAAAATTCAAACAATGGCTGAGCAAACTGGCTGTTTTTAAATATCTTGAAGATGTCAACACTGGATGATTTGTAACCCACTTTGTTATCCATATAGGTGAAGCGTTCAATTTCTGCCTGCTGCGTACCGAGGGGTTTCATCACAAGGGCTTTGGTTTTGGCAGGACAAACATCGGCGCAGTTTTCGCATCCGGTACAATCCAGAACACTTACCTGCATACGGAACTGCAGGCCTTCCAACTCTTTACCAACGGCTTTTAATGTTTTGGTGCCGGCAGGTGCATTTTTCACATCTTCGTCGTTGAGCAGGAACGGACGGATAGCAGCGTGAGGGCAAACAAAAGCGCACTGGTTGCACTGTATGCAGTTTTCGGGTACCCATTCGGGAACATTTACGGCGATACCTCTTTTTTCGAAGCGGGTAGTGCCTGAGGGGAAGGTGCCGTCTTCTCTGCCCAGGAAAGCGCTCACGGGCAGGTCATCGCCTTTTTGTGCGTTGATGGGATTGAAGACATTTTTAATGAAATCCGGCAGGTCGTTATTTTTTTTGACAACATCGTCGGGGAGGTTTTTCCAGTCGGCAGGCACCGGAACTTCTACCACTCCCTTGATAGCATCGTCAATAGAGGCGATGTTCTTTTTTACCACATCTTCACCTTTACGGCCATAGGTCTTTTCGATAGCTTTTTTCATCTGTGTAACAGCCAGGTCGAAAGGAATCACGTTGGAGACTTTGAAGAAAGCAGTTTGCATAATGGTATTGGTACGGGTACCGAGACCAATTTCTTCGGCTATTTTGGTGGCATTGATGATGTAAAACTTAATGTTGTTGGCGGCCAGGTATTTTTTTATATGATTGGGCAGGTGAGCCTTGGTTTCTTCAACATCCCAGATGCTGTTCAGCAGGAAGGTGCCGTTGTTCTTAAGTCCTTTGAGCATATCGTATTTCTCAAGATATGCAGGAACGTGGCAGGCCACGAAGTTGGGTGTATTTACGAGATAAGGCGATCTGATGGCCTTGTCGCCAAAACGCAGGTGGGATACGGTGATACCGCCTGATTTTTTGGAGTCGTAGGCGAAATAGGCCTGGCAATATTTATCTGTGGTTTCGCTGATAATTTTTATCGAATTTTTGTTAGCGCCTACCGTACCGTCGGACCCCAGTCCATAAAATTTGGCTTCGTAGGTTCCTTCGGGAGCCACGCTGATCTCGGGTAACAAGGGAAGCGATTTAAAGGTAACATCATCAACAATACCTACGGTGAATTGGTTTTTCGGTTCGTTCATTTTCATGTTTTCGAACACCGACAACATCATCGCGGGTGTGGTGTCTTTGGAGCTTAATCCGTAGCGTCCGCCCACTATCATGGGTGCACCGGGTTTGCCATAGAAGAGGTCGCGTACATCAAGATACAAAGGATCGCCGTTGGCGCCGGGTTCTTTGGTACGGTCGAGGACTGTGACTCTTTTGGCGGTTTTCGGGTAAACATTCATAAAATATTTTTCCGAGAAAGGACGGTACAGATGAACCGAAATAAGACCTACTTTTTCTCCTTTAGCTACCAGGTGGTCAATCACTTCTTTTATTGTTTCTGTGATAGAACCCATAGCAACAATAACGTTTTCAGCATCGGGAGCGCCATAATAGGTAAAGGGATGGTATTCCCTGCCGGTAATTTTCTGCATTTCCTGCATATAATGCTCAACCATATCGGGAACGGCTTCGTAAAATTTGTTAGCGACTTCGCGGGTCTGGAAATAAATATCCGGGTTTTGTGCAGTACCCCTTGTTACAGGATGTTCAGGGTTCAGTGCTCTTTGGCGGAATTCTTTTAATGCTTGTTTGTCAAGGAGTTTTTCCATGTCTTCCATTGCCGGAGCTTCCACTTTTTGAATTTCGTGTGAAGTACGGAATCCATCGAAGAAATGCAGGAAAGGAACTCTTGATTTAAGAGCTGTAAAATGTGCAACGCCGGCGATGTCCATAATTTCCTGAACGCTTCCGGTGGCCAGCATGGCAAAACCCGTGTTGCGGGTAGCCATCACATCGCTATGGTCGCCAAAAATTGACAAGGCCTGTGCAGCCAGACTGCGGGCAGACACATGAAGTACACCCGGTAATAATTCACCGGCGATTTTATACATATTCGGAATCATTAACAGCAGTCCTTGTGAGGCTGTGTATGTTGCCGCCAGCGTACCTGCCTGTAAAGCCCCGTGCAATGCGCCTGCAGCGCCAGCTTCGGACTGCATCTCTGATAAACTTACTGTTTCGCCAAAGATATTCTTTTTTCCCGCGGCTGCCCATTCATCAATGTTTTCTGCCATATTAGACGATGGCGTAATAGGATAAATGCATGCTACTTCGGTAAACATATAAGCAATATATGCTGCTGCATAATTACCGTCACATGTGATAAATTTTGATTTTTTTTCCATATCAAATTTTCTTGTTTAAGTTGCTGATAATATGATTAATAACTATTTACTTTCGATCAGGTTGCGAAATTAATGAATTATTTTGAAAATATTGCCCTTTTGGTTATAAAAAAAGCCCTGATAACAAATTATAAATCTGATTATTTATGATGAAAGGTTCTATGTTTCATGTTATTAGGGGGAGAAACCGCCAATTATTTATTAATATTCACAAAAACAAGATATTACACGCTCTAATAACTTTAGCATAAAAGCATGAAAAATATTAAAATTGTTTTTGTGGCCGGAATTTATTTTTTTTCGGGAGTTATGGTATCTCCGGTGGCATCCATTGAGTCCATTTGTTCCAAAAGTTTGTCGGCATTATTTAGAGCTTTGTCTCTTTCAATTTCCATCAGAGAATCTTTCTCCTTTTCTTGTTTATCAATTTCTTCCTGGCTGGGGTGGCAGGATATCAGTGCGGCTATTGAAAAAATAGCACAAAATACTTTGATAGTTTTCATGTTTGTCTTACGATTAGTTTTAAACAGTAATTTTCTTTTTCAAAATGTATCGGTAGAAAAAGCTTTTATTAGGTTTTCTGTAGGATGATTCAGCTTTACATCCTTGTTTAATTATGGTACAAAACTAACAATTCAGTTTGATAATTTCAGAAATTGTTTTGCCTGAGGAACGAATTTATCCTGAGTGTCAAAAATGCCGTGATTATGATCACCTGTCAGTTTAATAAACTTTTTGGTGCCGGAAAAATCGTCATATAGCCGCATGCCATTTATGTAGGGGACTGTCTCGTCGGCGGGACTATGAGCAAATAGTACCGGCACGGATATTTCCGATAATTTTTCGCCCGAAGTAAAATGATACTTCATCAGCCACGACATAGGCAAAAAACGATAAAAAAAGCCTGCCATATCGTAAAGACTGTAAAAGGTTGATTCCATGACCAGCGCATGACATTTTTTTTGCATGGCCAGGTTCACCGCCACGGCTCCCCCCATCGACCATCCCCAGATAATAATTTTTTCTTCGGGAATGCCCTGTTCTTTTATAAGGTACTGCCAAGCCGTACGGGAATCTTCATAAATATCCTCTTCTTTTTTTATACTGCCGCTGCTGATGCCATAACCTCTGTAATCAATGGTCAGGGCATTGCAGCCCATTTCCCTGAACAAGCGCATACGTTTTTCACCTCTTGAAATATTTCCGGCATTACCGTGAAAAAAAAGAATGGTGTATTGGGCGTCATCCGTGGGCATCCACCAGGCATGAAGAGATTCCCCATCGGAAGTTTGCAGCTTTAATTCTTGTATTTCCAAATCATCCGGGGGAGGCACAGCGCCTTTTTGTGGTTTGAAAACCACATACTTTTGAAATGAATAAACCAAGAGGCAAATCAACGAATACAAGATGATGAGTAAGCCAACGATTATCAGGATTTTTTTCATTTTTTCAGGCATTAAAAAAGCCTGCCACAGAGAATCGTAACAGGCTTTGTTTCTTAAAAAAATCTTTATGAAAGCACTACGGTATAAGTCGTACCGTTTATGACAATATAAACAACCAGGTCGCAATCGCCGTTGCCATAATCCACCGTAATGGTAGGATATCCCGGGTTGACAACGTCCACGGTTCCGGAGGCTACTACCCAGCGGAAAATGGACATGCAGAATTTACAATAGAGCGGTGAAGTGATATTTACGCTGAATCCCGCTCCGTTGATATCGGTACCGTCAGCCGAGCCGGTAACATAGTATTCGTCATCCCAGGGATTCATATAGGTGTCGTATCCTGCGATCCATTCGTTTTGGCGCTGAGAGGTCCAGTGGATTGTTCCTTCAGTATAAGAAACACTGGCATTCTGAACATCAACAGAAAAATACGGATGTCCGGCCTGGTTGTGACCAAGATTGGTTATGATCTGAGTGCCGGTGATATTATGTTCTATTCCATTTATAGTTTCAGAAAAATTCTGAAAGGTTGAGGTCATTACCGAAGAAGAATCTACATAAAGGCCGGTCATCACGGTAACTATCTGTCCTTTGCGGGTAATGCCGTCGGTGCCGGTACATCCTGTGCCGTAATCCAAAGTAACTGTTTTGGGCCAGCCGCCGGTAACGTAAATAACCGGACAACCTTGAATAGTGTCGTTAGTGCTTTTGCTTCCCACCTGCCGGGCAGCTTTTTGAATTTCGGAGGCCGAAAGGTTAAAGGCCGTTTCTGCACGGTTGTTGTCCTGAGCAGCACGATAGCTGTATTGGTTATCATCATCTTCTTCCTTCTTGCAGGAGGTGGAGAAAATTATACTGCCCGTAAAGATTACCAACAGGCATACACTTAAAACTTTTAAAGCTTTCATAATGGTTGTTTTTTAATTAAACAATTTACAGGAATTATCAAATAAACGAATTTTATTACACAATTATTTGCTATATGCAGTGTTTTTTTGAAAATTAATCCGGGTTATTCATGGAGTGATAATAAAGTTCAAGTAGTTCACGTGCTGCAATATAAGAGCTGACAGTGTTATTGGCTATTTTACTTTCGATATGTTTTAGTTTGGTTTCTATTTTTTTGTTTTTGTAAAAATCGGTAAAAAGTTGTTCTTTGATGGCATAATGCATGCGGGCAAGGGATTGTTCGGTCCGTTTACCAAAAAAACAGCCGTTGTTTTTGTTATAGGACTGGTACTCCTCAATGATTTTCCATAATTCTTTTATTCCTTTATTTTCGCGTGCCGAGCAGGTGGTAACCTTGGGCTCCCAGCCCGAAAGCGACGTGGGAAAAAGATGCAGCGCTTTTTGATATTCCATGCGGGCGATGTCGGCCCTGGCAATATTGTCACCATCGGCTTTGTTAATCACAATGGCATCGGCCATCTCCATGATGCCTCGTTTTATGCCCTGCAGTTCGTCGCCGGCGCCGGCCAGCATCAGCAGCAGAAAAAAGTCAACCATAGAGTGCACCAGCACTTCCGACTGTCCCACGCCCACGGTTTCAACAAAAATTATGTTAAACCCTGCTGCTTCACACAAAATAATTGTCTCCCAGGTTTTGCGGGCTACCCCTCCCAGGGTGCCTGCTGATGGAGACGGACGGATGAAGGCATTGGGGTCGGCTGCCAGTTCTTCCATGCGGGTTTTGTCGCCCAGGATACTGCCTTTGGTGCGGTAGCTGCTGGGGTCGATAGCCAGCACGGCCAGTTTGTATTTACGTTTTGTAAGATACATCCCAAGTGCTTCTATCAGTGTACTTTTGCCCACACCGGGGACCCCGGTAAAACCTATGCGCAGCGAATTGCCCGAATAAGGAAGACAGGCCTCTAACACCTGCTGTGCCATCAACTGATGCTCCTGGAGAGTGCTCTCTATCAGGGTAATAGCTTTACTTAACAGGGTGATATTTCCCGAAAGAACACCTTCAACCAGTTGTTTTTTGGTTAAGGCTGCGGGCTTTTTGCTTCGGATATTCTTTATGGCTGCTTCATTTATCGAAGACGGCTGTTCGATCCCATCCTGTACCCTTAGTGCGCTTTTATCTGATCTTGTATTCAAAAAAAAATAAGTTTTCTGATGTACAAAAATACAGTTTTCCGATAAAACAGGCCAATTAAATCAAACCTGAAAAATTCGTATGAATTTTTCAGGTTACTTCCTTATCCGTAATTGTATAATAATTTTACAATGGTTTACATTTGGGATATGAACTTACCTCTATTTGATCACCACTATTTTCCCAGTTTGTATTATTTGATTGTTTTGTATGGCTTTAAAATAATAAATTCCCGCATTCCACTCTTTAGTATCTAAAATATTTTCGCCTGATATGCCTTTCAAATCTAGTACTACTTGATCAACACCCTGCGCATTTACTATTTTTATTTGAGATAACCCTGCATAAACCGGAAACTCCCATTTTATAACAAGCCATTCACGAGCAGGTGTTGGATAAATACTGATAAAGGTATCCTTGTCAATTGGCGCAATGCCTCCATGTATATTGATCTTCAGCGATTTGTTTTGTGAAAATTCTTCGTCAATTTCAATCACCGGGTCGTATATATATCCGTAAATAGCGCAAATACTCCGGGCATATATTTTACCAAGGCCAAAACCTTCATCGGCCAGTTGTTTTATCAGCAATACTTCCGAACTGTCAAGCTGGTATATGGTTTTGCTATGTTCATTAAATGATTTCAAATACCCGAACAAATCTACAAAAGTTTGATGCTCCTGCAGTTCTTCGGAACTGAGATTGAACTTTGCGGGTATATTATCCAGTATGGCCTGTGCCGAATGGTAATTTTCTGTCTGGCAATAATCACTTATAGCCATAATATCCGCCTGATAATTGTTCATGCGGAAAAACCATGTTTGCAGAAGTCCATGGTTTACGCCACTGCTGTCGTTTAATATTATTTTAATAATATCATGAGCAATTTGTTCTTTTTTAAGAGCATGATATGATAGTGAACCTTCGAGTTGCGAACGGTAGGTTTCATTTTTTCTGGCACTTTTTAATGAGTCAACCATCCATTCGGACATAGGGTTATTCTTTTCCAGTAATTTATCGAGCAATTCGTCCTTATTTAAGCCGTCAGGATTGGCTTTGTAAATCTCAAACAATATGGGATTGGGCAATACCTGTGATTTTTCTTGTGTTTCTGCCAGTACGTCTTCCGACAGATAAGGAGATTTGCTGAGAAGGTTGGCACGCAGGTTCCATGTATCCGGTGGCCAGCTATTTTCTACTGTTTGAGTTAGCGCCTCGGTATTTCCTCCGTCAATAAGAGTCTTAAGCAGGTTTTTAATACTTGTTTCGGCATCCTTTTCAGTAAAATAGTTGGTTTCCAATGCCGGTATTGATAATAGCGACATCGTGATGCCACCACCACCACTTATATTTGATGGACAGGTATTACTTGGAATGTTATTTACAATAGTAAGAGAGCCATAACTTAAACTCGGACATTCCGGGAGTTGCGTTGTATTAACATAATAATTCATAGCAAAACCCGAACTATTGTAAATATGATACGAAGGCGGTGATGAAGAATAGAACATATTGCCAGCCGATAAACCGGGAGTGCCCGACACACCCTGAATAAGAGCAACACCCTGATTTATATAGCTCCCACTGGCTCTTTTTACATAAATATCTGTAGTTTTATCCTCGGTAAAAGTATTGCAAAAAAACCTTAACCCATTAGCGCCTGATTGGTCTCTGTTGTTTCCAACAGACTCTAAACCATAAGTATATCCATTCAGACTGTTTTTGTATATCTGATTATTTATTTGGCCGGCGTTTACCATATAAGCCCCAATAGTTGTAAAGGCTGATGACAAATTAGAAGTAAAAACATTTTCTTCAATGGCGTATCCGGTGCCCGGATTGAAATATATGCCCACAACAGTGCCCGGACAAAGACTGTAAGGTGCGATATATTTAATTTGGTTCAACTTTATAGAAGCATTATCAACCCCCGAATTGCAGATGCCGTATGCACAATTTGTGAACTCTGTGTTCATTACTGTATAAGTATTATTGGTTTCGGATTTTTCTGCTTTTATGCCGTATTTTAGATGTGTAAACTGGCTCTTGATAATATCGCCTGCCGGACAAGGAGAAACTTGGCTGTTGCTACAGGAATTATCAATATCATAATCAGCATCCAGCGAATACACGCCCATACCTAAATCATCGTTGCTTAGGGCATTGGGGTTATTATTTTCAAATGTGCATCCTGTTATTTGTATGCCTTTTACTTTCTACATGGTGATAAAGGAATGAAATTGACCATCGATTAGATTATTGTTCGTTTCAAAATTGCAGTTGTTTATAAACGACAAATCATCCCGTGTTTCGCTGGGGTTGTTCGGGTTAAAGTTACTGTAAGGCATAAACAATATAGCTCGGTGGTTGTTTATAAAATTGGCATTATCTGCTTGTATAATCCCCCCCATCGAATTCCAGTCATCATACTTCCTGTTTACTACAGCCTCCCTAGCATTTTCTATGGTTGCACCATTCATTAATATCAATTTGCCCTGATAACAATTCCCAGAATACGTGTATTGATGCTGATTGCTTGTACCCCATACCTCAATGCCCTCCCATAATGGATTGGAGCAACCCTTAGAATTAGTCAGAAGCCCGCCGTTAACTATAAGCACTCCACCAGGTTTTATAATGATTTTTGAGTTTTCCGCAAATCTAATTTTACCTGTAATTGTCAATGTAGCCCCAGATTCAATACTAACAATTTGATTAATAAATTTATCATCAGACCATGTTTCATTTTGGTTTATTGTCGGAACTGTTCCGTATGTTTGAGCTAACGTAACAGCATTATATGCATTTATCCTACCTGAACCTAACATGCCACTATAATTTGCTTCATCAACAACAGGATCAGTTGTACTTTTTAAGATTAATTCTATATCCGCAGGCTCTAAACAAGGATTCACAGAAAGAATTAGGGCTGCAGTTCCTGCTACAATTGGTGTTGCAAATGATGTTCCCCCATAAGAACCATAATATGGCCAATTATTATTGCCGCAATCTGTAAGGCCGGCACCTAAGAGGTCGTGCCCTGGCGCACAAACATCTACCATTGGATAATGTGATTGTGTATAATCAATATTGCTATTTGCATCAAAGTAATTGTGCTTATCATTTTTATCTGTTCCAGTAACAATGATTATCCTACTATCGTAATAAGGCGATAATGGAAAAAATGGGCAATCATTCACGGGATCAACTTGTTGGCAAAAATTATGGGTTCCGTTTACTCCATTACCAGCAGGCATAATAATACATGTTCCGTTATCTAATATTTCTTTTACAACTAATTGATCCCAACCTGTTGCATCTGGACAATTTGACCAACCACCAGCTGATGATGTAATGATGTTTGCATGCATAACTGTTGAGGCATGAAATGCTTTTTGTAAATAATTACCACCCCAAGCATTGTAGCCTACCAACATTGTTTTAAACCCAACAGATGCTAATTGTCCATTATTACCTTGCGAACCTTGTTCAATTGTTTCAGCAGCTACAAAACCAGCAACAGTAGTGCCATGCCAAAATGTTGGGGTGCAATCAAAAGCACTATTACTATATGGATCATATGGTAATACAAAGTAAGCGACCGGCAAAGTGCATCTTTCTTATAAGGCCGTAGTGATCTATTTTTGCCCGGGCAGAAGTCTGTGCAGTTGGTTGACCTTGTAATCCGGGATAATTGAGAGTGTTTCCCTAA
>Ga0116141_10001183_pt1 | contig 22109 bp, 17 predicted proteins | sample AD_UKC097_MetaG_FD_89744 | JGI IMG/M metagenome (GOLD analysis project Ga0116141, IMG submission 89744) | Active sludge microbial communities of municipal wastewater-treating anaerobic digesters from USA - AD_UKC097_MetaG | ecosystem: Engineered > Bioreactor > Anaerobic > Digestate | place: USA...
GTCTATATCACAACTGCCCCAGAATGGGACGGCTCTCTTTCAGGAGCAAGGATAAGGGAAGCGATTTCATGGGGCAAGGTAAAAGAGAATGCATCTTTTATAACTATTGAAGGGGATGCAACTGTTATATTGCCCATAATGATAGGGTCACTTCTGAAAAGTTTGTAGGGATTAGATGAAAAGAGGTCTATTTATTGGGAGATTTCAGCCTTTTCATAAAGGCCATTATAATGCCATAAAGGATATCCTAAAAATTGAGGATGAAGTTATAGTATGTGTTGCCGCTTCTCAATTTTCCTACACAATCACAAATCCTTTTTCCAGTGGAGAGAGAATAGAGATGATACTAAGATCGATTAAATCTCTAAGGGACAGAATAATAGTCCTATCAAGTGAAAATATGGATAGTAATTCATTGTGGGTAGAAAATATTATTGATACCTTCCCAAGATTTGAAACTGTATATACAAATAACACACTTGTAAAACTCCTTTGGGAAAAAAGAGGATTTAAAGTATCTGAGATTAAATTCTTTGAAAAAGATAAATACAATGGAACGCGAATTAGGGAATTAATTTCTGAGGGCGATAAATGGGAAGATCTCGTTACTAATGAAACTAAAGATTACATTAAAGAGATTAAAGGAGAAGATAGAATAAAAGAGATCTATAAAATCGAGGAAAAGCTAAGAAACGGAGCATTATAGGTTAATCTTCAAGTATGTGATAAAGCTCTTCTATCGTGACATAAGTTACGTTTTGTTCATCTAGGTAATCTAATAATGATGTTAAATTCTCAAGAGTATAATTGCCTGTTGCCCTGACATAACTACTATAATCCTCTGGTGCGTCTATTTCAATTAACTCCCAGGGATGGAGTCCAATTACAACAATTTTTATTTCTTTGTCAGCTTGGCTACTAACAGCATTATTGAAACAATCCACCCATTTTCTGTTATAAGTTGTGGGCGGATAGAAGTAAGCTGGAGTATGTGAAACTGGAACTCTCAAAATACCCATATTTCCTTCTGAATTCCAATTGTTTTCATCTGGATGGTACGGGTAGAAATTAATTTTATCAGCAGAACCTTCAACGTGATATCCTTCATTCTGCAATATTACCATCAGATCATTGCATGCACTGTGCCCAGGTGCCCTAAATGAAACTGGTCTTACCCCAATCGCTTTCTCGATAGCTTTTGTTGAGAGAATAACTTCATTTTCCATCTCATACTTTGTCATAGCTTTCAAGGATTTGTGGTGATAACTGTGAGACCCGACTTCATGACCTTTTTGATAAATGCTCTTCAAAACGTCTGGTCTTTTGTCAGCTACATCGCCGTTTACAAGGAAAGTGGCCTTAACTCCATGTTCCTCAAATATTGACAGAAGTAGTGGAACTCCTTCATCAAGACCTCTTTCAGTGTTCAGCACCGGTGGAAAATCAAATTCAGTATCAACTGTAAACAAGACATAGGTTCCGTTTATATCATTCTTATTAAAAAGTTCTGAACTACCTACGATGACTAAAAATAAAATTATTAGAACAAGTGCTATAACCTTTTTCATCGGATCAACTATTGAATGCCCTTACCTGTAGATACAATGATAAAATCTCCATGCTTAATACCTTTAATAGAAAGTAGGTATCTCGCAAAGTCTCTTATCTTTTCACTGTTTCCCTTGATAATAATTACTTCAAGGCAGTTCTCTTCATCAAGATGGACATGTGAAGTTGTTACAATTTCTTTTATGTGGTGGTGCTCTACATCTGTTATTTTTTCGGCAATGCCTCTTTTTGTATGGTCATAAACTAATGATATTGTGCATACAGCGTCCTCTTCTCCAGATATCCACTGTCTTTTGACAATATACCCTCTAACCATATCTCTTATAGCTTCAGAACGACTCTCGTATCCTTCAGATTCAATAATTTTATCAAACTTATCCAAAAGATCAGGAGGGATTGAAACACCAAATCTTAAGACGCTAGTCATGTAGAACTCCTCTACCCTATTAAGCATACATTTTTATATAGTTATGCTCAAATAAGATATAAGTCATTATAACTAATAATATATTGTATAGAAAGATTTATTAGTATATAAGTATATCTTATAGCATAAGGTGAGTTTATGAATAGTAATATCCGACTTGATGAGAAAGATAGACAGATAATAACTCTTTTCCAAAAGAATCCAGAGATATCGCAAAGCGAAATAGCTGAAATTATTGGCCTATCCCAACCTTCTGTTGGAATGAGGATAAAAAAATTGAAGGACAGAGGAATACTTTCTCATATAGTGGGTATGAATTTTAAGAAAGTAAATCTATTTCTTGCTAAGGTAGAAATAGCAGCAAAAAATTCACAAAATATTATTGATACATTTAGTAAATGTCCTTTCTTTATTAATGCTTTAATGGTATCTGGAAAATATAATATGACCCTACTATTCATGGGGGAGAATATATCTAGCCTTGAATCCATAGTAGACTATCATTTGAGATTAAATCCAGATGTGAAAGAAGTTGATTTCAACATAATTGTAAGTCCAGTAAAAGATTTTGTAATGCCGGTGAAGATTACATTAGAAGGAGAGCGAGGATGTGATCTTGATTGCGAAGGATGCCCTTACTACAAATCAGGGAGATGTTATGGATGCCCTGCAACTAACGCTTACAAAGGAGATTTCTGGAGAAAAGATTAATCTTTTTCTTCTTTTCTAATATCGCTAGAAGATATTTTTTTGTTATCTTTCAATATTAGTTCTACCTCAATTATGTCTAGTGGGTAAAGTCCATATTCGGCCCTAGCATCATTGATTTCTTCTGCACCTTCTAAGGTATCAGATGTAACTACAATAGCGTCTGCATCCATTGAGTCAACTGCGAATCCAAGTCTATCATTTATTTCAATTATTTCAAAATCATGATTTATTTCTTTTTTCTCATTTGAAAGGTATTCAATCAAGTTAGTTTTCCTAGTTTCATAATTTTGAATACTCTCTGCATATTTCTTATTTTTAATCATATTATCTGATGTAAGTCCGATATAGACAAAACCAAGGTTAAATGCTATCTTAAGAAAATGTTTATGGCCTTCGTGCAATCTATCGAATGTTCCAGATGCAATAACTTTCATTGACTCACCTTTGGTTTTGTGTATCCCTTTAGATTATCAAAATCTTTAAGAGATTTTTGGACAAGGTGGTATAATTCATTCTTCCTTGTTATAGCAATCATATGCGCCGGCGGGTGAATGCTTCTTAATCGGTCAATTATAAGGCCTCCTTCACCTTCAACTGATGCAATAACATTTGCTTTGAATTTTATTTTTACTTCTTCTTTCAAAGTTTTTTTTAAGATTGTTTCTGCGAATTCTTCAGTTATTACTTTGGGTTTTCCAATTATTTTTAGGTCTCCATATCTCTTCATATCGGATAGGGATGTTAGGATTTTATCAAAAGATTCGGACCTTACAAGCACGAAAGTAGTTTCCACAACTTCTTTATGTTAAGAATAAATAAAAGTTTTTGCCTAAAAAATAACCAAAACCTTTATATATATTTTTCAGGAGTAGAAAAATACTCTTTGAGATGCGGTTGTAGTGTAGTGGCTAGCACGCGAGCTTGCCAAGCTCGCAACTCGGGTTCGAATCCCGGCGACCGCACTTCTTTTTATTACAAATGCGTATTGATTTTAGGCTATTTTTACCATATTTTAATTAATAGAATAGATTTTCTAAAATAAAGTCTAATTGTAATTTATTTGGCCTTAAAAATAGGGCCAAATTCTAAAATAGGGATATTTTTAATAAAATTATCATTTGAAATGCAACTATGCCGAGATAAGGATAATCAATGGCTCAAAAATATTTTATCCATGTTTTCAATAGATGATAATTTTAGGGCCAAGATCCTAATAATCACTAAGGCCTTCTGTAAGGTGGCCTGATATTATGCTATTTTCTTATTGGGAAAAGAGTGGTATAGTTAAGCATGAAGGCATAATTCACGACGTCTACTTTGATGATAAAGACCTCGAAAGCTATCTAGAGTATACCAGTAATTATCCAGTTTCACATACTTGTTTAGACTACCCCATGATAACTAATGAGGATAGGGAAAAAAAGTTTCTTGAAGATCTTAGGGCATGCGCAAAGGACAAGCGTTTTCAGTATCTTGACCTGGATAATGCCGTACTTTTGTATGAGAATCTAGAGGCCCTAAATTTAGGGCCAAAAACATCGCTTGAAAGATTGTTCTTCCTTAAAGGGTTTCACTTAGCTATGTTGGAAAGCTTCGATATAGCTTCGAACTGGCAGCAGCCAACTTCTATCGAACTGGTCACATTGGATTGGGGAACAAATGAGCTTGCAAGAGTAGAGATTATCCTATTTGAATTAATCTACGATAAAATATTCACGCCAGTACTAAAGAGTGTACACAAAGAAGGAAATACATGGCGTCATGTCCATAGGACAATTTCAAAAGAAAAGGCCATTAATTTTTTGTGTAAGAATTCTCCAATAATTTATAGAAATCAGAAGGTTCCAGAAACTATCCTGACACTTTCACTTAGGTTAAACTATCCTCTAATTGATGAACTGGCCCAAAAAATATATCTCAAGGAAGTCTTATTCTTAGAGGATGCTCCTAACTTTTACGGAGACGATCTAAAGGTTTATGGCCCTTATAAAAAAGGAGATCTTGGAAAGATACCAAAAAGAACATATGAGATTCTAATTGAAAATGCAGTTGTAAAAGATACAGCTTGTGGCCCAAAGACACTGATGGATTGGGCTTTGACCTATTATGACGCAGGATTAAACATTTTGCCCCTCGTACCCCGTGATAAATTTCCAATGATCAAATGGGAGAAGTATGAGAAAGAGAGGGCAAGAAGAGAGGATGTTATTTCTTGGTGGACAAAACAGCCTGAAGCAAATATTGGAATTATAACTGGAGAAATAAATAACTTAGTAGTAGTCGATGTAGATAAAGAACAGGGCAAAAAATCTTTAGAAATACTGTACAACAAGGAAATGCCATTAACGGTCGTAACAAAGTCAATAAGAGGAAAACACTACTATTTTAAAAACACAGACAAATGGGGCAGTCATATTGGGATCTATCCTGATATCGACATAAGAGGGGAAGGGGGGCTTATAGTAGCACCTCCAAGCATACACCCTACTGGAAAAGAGTATAAGTGGATTAATCCCATACTTGAAACAGAAATAGTTGAAATGCCTACCGAGCTAGTTGAAGCATTCAAGGAAAAGATTAGAAGTAAGCCCAACATATTTGAAGGTAAGATAAAACAAGGGGAGAGAAATAAGGCCTTAACATCAATATCTGGAACTCTGAGAAACATCGGTCTTGATCCAGAGCACATCCGAGCCACACTCCTTGCAATAAACCAAATTAGAATGCAAGAGCCGTTGCCAGAAAAAGAAGTATCGAAAATAACTACAGATTTTCAAAAGAGTTTTTTCACTTTGAGTGATATGGGAAATGCAGAGCGCATGGTCAAGTACTATGGCGAGACTATAAGGTATTGCAGTTCTCTTGGGAGATGGTATATATGGAACGGGGATAGATGGGAAGAGGACTCGGTAAAAAAGATTAAGCTCATAGCTATGGAAGTTGCAAGATTTATTTTTTCAGAGGCTTCTATGGAGCCATATCTAGAAAATCAGAGAAAGTTATCCAACTGGGCGTTAACTTCTCAGATGGAGCCAAGATTAAATGCAATGGTAAATGCTGCGATGGCTATGGTGCCTATAACTCCAGATGATCTTGATAAAGATCTATTTCTTTTGAATGTTCGAAATGGAACAATAGATCTAAAGACAATGGAGTTTGATGAAACCCATTCTAAAGATAGCTATATCACGAAGATTGTCGATGTAGTTTATGATTCCGAGGCAAAATACCCTTTATGGGAGAATTTCCTTCATGAGATCTTCGAAGGTGATATGGAACTAATATCTTATATCCAAGAGCTCGTTGGATACAGCCTCACAGGAGATACAAGTGAGCAGATACTTATCTTTCTTTATGGTGGGGGCCAAAACGGGAAATCTACCTTTATGAATGTTCTAAAAGCCTTACTTGGTGACTATGCAAAACAGACTGACTTTTCAACTTTCACCGTTAGGAAGAACGATTCTGGCCCTAGAAATGATCTAGCAAGACTCAAAGGAGCTAGGCTTGTAAGCACGATAGAGATCGAGGAGGGAAAGCAGCTTGCAGAAAGCCTTGTTAAACAGGTAACTGGTGAGGATACAATTAAGGCCAGATTTCTATATTCAGAGGATTTTGAGTTTCTACCAAACTTTAAGATCTGGCTAGTTGCCAATAATAAGCCGATAATCAAGGGCGGTGATTTTGCAATATGGAGAAGGATAAGACTAATACCGTTTAATGTGAAAATCCCAGAAGAAAAGAAAGACAAAGAGCTTGGTAAAAAACTAAAGGAGGAGCTCCCAGGCATCCTGAACTGGGCGCTTGAAGGGTGCAGAAGATGGCAATCTGAAGGGCTAAAAACTCCAAAGTCAGTTGAACTTGCAACAAAAGAATATGAAGAAGAGATGGATCCAATCAAGGAGTTTTTAGAGGATATCTGCACGACAGAGACTCTAGGCAAAACAAAGACCGGAGAGCTTTACCAGACCTATGAAGAGTACTGCAATTTTGTAAAAATCAATCCAATTCCAAACAGGGTATTTGGAAGAAGACTTGCCCAGATAGGAATCAAAAGATCAAGAGATCACAACGGCAGATATTATGAAGGAATTGAGATTGATAATGATAAACTTGAAAGGATGAGAAATAGCTTTAGGCCAAATTTATATTAATCTAAGAATGTGACATTTGTGACATTGATGACAATATTTTCAGGAAACTTTTTTATTCACCCTATTATATGGACTTTTATTATATTTAATATTTTGATGTCACGTTTGACACGGAATAAAATAATATAGTATATTTGGCCTTAAAAATAGGGCTATGTCTTGATTCAGTCATACAAAAGTTTTTCACCATCTGGATCGCGTTCTTGATTTGCTGACCTGCAACTTGGGACTTTGAATGTACTACAAGAGAGTAATTCCCTCCGCACTCGCATTTTTCTGCAAACTCTTCGACTAGTTTATTATATTTTGTCCTCGCCTGTAGGATCTATTGGGTAGTTATCCTCGACATTCCCATCTTGACCTCCAGTTTCAATGTAGTAGGGCCTATCAAGACCCTTTATTAATATTAAATATATTCCACTAAGGCCCTAAAAAATATGCAATTTAGCTTTCCGTTTTTATTATAGTAGAGGTCATGAACAACGAAGCTAAAGCCAATACTGATATTGTACTCTGTAGCGTAGTTCTTGGATATAACATCCGAAATTAATCTCATTCATAATTTGGAGTATTGATAATATTTATCTTTTGCCAAATATATCGCCCTGAAGAGAATTAAAAAAAACTTGAATCTGATTTTAAGGCCCAGATATACACCGTGATTTTTTTTCACGAGATGGTAGTATTTCTAGGACTTGGAAGTATTTTGGTACATATATCTTAAGTTTTAATTGGAGCATATTTGAATTTTTATGATAGGAAAATATTTTTTCATCTATCCTAAATTCTTATATATGAAGAACTCTAGTCTAATTAAATAATCGATTATATAAAAATAGATAAACTGTTAGAATTTATTCGTTACAAACCACAAAGTGAATAAAAATGAATGATAAAGATAGTATATACCCAATAATTGACAATGAAGAAAACAATAAATTAAACAAGGCAATTAAAATCTTATCGAATAAATCTAAAGAAATCAAGATAGCAACAGGATATTTCTATATTGATGGATTCAACATTGTCCAAGAAGATCTGCTAAACTTGCGAAACTCAATAGAAGTTAAAGGATCTATTAATTCTCCTTTTAAAATAATTATGGGAAATCAAACTAATTTGTGTACGAGAGATCAAATTATTTTAGGCTATAAACAAGAGATTGAAAAAATAAGTGATCCCAATCAAATAAAAAACATTTCTAATCTATACCGATTTATTCAGAGCGGAATTGTTGATATAAGAGTTCATACAAAAAAACTTTTTCATCCTAAATTATACCTATTTAATCATAATATTGAAGATCGTTTTCTAGGAAAAAAATATATTATTGGGAGTTCTAACTTTAGTTATAGTGGAAGTACGAATAATGTTGAATTAAACCTTTATAAAAATGAAGACTTAAGTTTTGGGTATCTAGAAGAATGGTTTGATAAAATTTGGGAAGAATCTGATGAATTTAAGGCAGACTTAATTAAAATAATTGAAAATAGCAAGCCATATCAAACACATAGGGATATTTTTGAAGTTGAGCCAGAGTACAAATATATCGAATCAAAAGAATTTATTAAAATACTTATTAAAAATCTAAAGGCTGACTACTTATTTGATGAATTCAAAAAATCCAAACTATTGCAGTTTCAATATGTTGACTTTATAAGAATACTAAACAATTTCAATGCTAAAGACTACAGAGGATGTTTCGTAACTTCTTCAGTTGGATTGGGAAAATCCTATGTTGCTTCCCAGGTTGCAAAGTACTTTTTGAGCAACGACAAAAAAGTTTTGATAATAGCCCCAGCAGGATTGGTCCATACAGAAGATCAGTGGCCAAGATATCTAAAAGAGTTTGATATTTATGGTAAGATTGACCTAGTTTCTATGGGAGATCTCCAAAAAAATCCAGATATTTTTAGATTTAAAAAATATCATCATAAATATGGGCTGATAATAATAGATGAGGCACATAACTATAGAAATCCAGATACATACAGAACACGAAATTTAAAAAAAATAATTGATGATAATGGCGATTCTAAAATATTATTTTTAACAGCAACTCCAATTAATACCAGCTTAGATGATTTACTGAATCTAATAAAGTTATTTTATCGTAAAGGACAGAACCTACTCTTCGATAGATTAGTTAGAGAACTGGATTATTTGATACTTTTATTCAAGACAAATGAGTATGAAGATCTTGAAGAATCAGAAAAAGAAAAGCTCGCTCAAGTACAAGAAGAGATAGAAAAAGAAATGTTTGTAAAATCAACAAGAGAAACTATAAAGACTGAACTGGACTATATAAAAGAGCTAAAGGAATTTTCAGGCGTGGATATAGATAAATTAAATGATCCCTATGTTAATGAGGCTAAATATGAACTTGACTCTCGATATAAAGATATTGTAAATGGAATAGTTGATTTCATAACTGGCCTTTCTGCATCCCACTTAAGAATATTGGACCCAGAAAAGGGAATCAGATTGGGGGGAATGTTCAAATGGTTGCTGTATAAGAGATTTGAAAGTGACATTAGTTCATACTACCTTACACTAAAGAGGCTATCCCAAAAAGGAACAATGATCCTGACCGCAGTTGAGCAAAATGATACCAAATATCTCGATGAGGACGAATATGAAGACGATGTATATGTCACATTTGATATGGATTTTAAGGATAAATTAAAAGATGTTATTGAAAAAATTCAATCTGGGAAAGGGGACAGGTACATCAAGGTTCTAGAAGAGCTAAAATTAGATTTAGAAAAAATAAATCAACAAATATCAAATTTAGAGCCCTACTTAAAAGAAGGTTCTGAAATACTATTTAAAAATGATCAAAAAATAAATCAACTTTCAGGTATTTTTGATTATAACAAAAGTAAAAAAATATTGGTTTTTACAGAATACAAGGACACCATTAAAGCCATAAAAGAATATTTCAAAGATTCTATAGATTCTGAAGAAATAAGATTTATTGATTCAACTACCAAAAACAAACAGGCGTCGATAGAAAGATTCAATGGACCCGAAAACACGCCAAGAATCTTAATTACAACAGATACTTTATCAGAAGGATTTAATATCAGTGGTGCGGATTTGGTAATAAACTTCGATATACCCTATAATCCTGTAAGGATAATACAGAGGGTAGGAAGGGCCACTAGATTGGACACACCCAAGGAAATTGGAGTAATAAATTTCAGACCAGATGACGATATTGACGTGGAACTAAAACTTGTGGATAAAATGGAATTGAGAATCAAAGATATCATAAGATTTGTAGGTGTTGAATATAGAATCTGGTTTGAAACAGAAAAAGAATTATTGTCTAAAAGAAGAGAGAAAGATAAAAAAATATATCTTGATGTTCTCCAAAGAATAAGGAGCAACATGAGAGAGGGTAAGTTTGAAAAAATAGAAGTTTCACTTAATTACTCCAAACCTATATTGACATTCTTGCAAAAAGCCATTAAGAAATACGGCCTCAATAAGAATGAGATAAAAGAAGTTTCAATACCTTCTGGTAAGTACTATACAACTTTTAAGGGAGATAAGGACTTCAGCATATCTTATGGAGATGGAGATATATTCAATGAAAATATTTTGCTAAACAAGGAGTTATATGAAATTGATAAAAAAATAGATTTTAAATCTGTTTTTGAGAAAGAGCTTAAATCTTTTGAAAATTATAAAAATAAAAAGAAAGAAGAATATTTGAGAATGCAGTATTGCAACGATAAAATAGACAAATTAGTCAATTCTATACTTGATTATATTGCATCTGAGAAATTAGAACAGTTATATTCCGATGTGGCTAATCTAGAGGAAGCACTAGAAAATGTAAAAAATAAATGTGGAAGTACAACTGATAAAACACTAAAGAGGATAATGAAAGAAATAAGAGAAGATGTTACTACAGAAAAAATAATAAAATGGACAAATATTTTGGAAGAGAGCTTCACAAAGCTTAGTGAACAAAAAAAATTAGTCAATAAAAAAGACTATTTATATGCAATAGCATTTTTAGAGGGATAACATGCAAATTCAAGAAATCTTAGAAGGGAAAAAAATCGTTGAATTTCTTATAGAGAAAGGTTTTCAAATAGAAAAAGGCTATTGCGATCCAGATTTCAAAGAAGGGGTATATTTTAAAATAGATAAAAGAAAATTACTTGTCTTCTATGAAGTATTTGAAGAAGAGAAAATAAAAGAAGTCAAAGATCATTTTTTAATTGATATAGGACTAAGTTATTGCATTATTAAGTATAATTCTAAACTAATTTTTTATAGAAGCTTTGGTGAAAATAAATATTTTATTTATTCAGAAAGAACAAAGGATAAAATTTCTAAAATTGATAAATTAAAAAAAATAAGTGAAGAAGGATTTGACTTCATATTTCAGGCAGGATATGATATCTCAGGGCAATTTTATGAATTATTTAGGGATAAAAGAAATCTTCTTGCAAGCAATATAGCCAATGATATATTGCCAACTGAAAAATATCTTATAGCTCAAAAAATCTTTGATAGATTTTTTTTTATATATTTTCTATGTCATAAAGGTATTATTAAATTTAATAATGGCAATATAATCTCTGGAAAGAATCTATTTGAAATATTGATTAGTAGTGAAGATTTTATTGATAATACTAAAAAATTATTTAGTACTTTTAACTCACAAGAAACTAATATTCTTAAGATTAATAATTATGAAATAATGATTCCTTATCTAAATGGGGGTTTATTTAGGCCAGATGTTTTAGAGAAAGATTTGGATATAACGTTGAAAATAGAACAGTGGAAAGAAATATTTAGTTTTCTTAATAGTTACCATTGGATAATAGAAGATGTGAAGGCAAGTGAAGAATATGAAGATAAAATATTAACTCCTGAAATCTTAGGCCATGTATATGAAAGAAGTGTTGTTGAGTGGGAGAAAGAAGGATTTGAAAAAGAAGCCGAAAAAGCGGTAAATAAATTAAGCGAAAGAAAGAAAAAAGGTGTGTATTATACCCCCGAATCGATAACAGATTATATTTCAAAGAATACAATAATTCCTTATTTATTAGAAAAACTTGGAAATACATATAAATCATTTGAGGAATTAATTGAATCTAATAATAATAATTCTTATAATAATGCTATTACAATCCTAGATAATATTAAGATTATAGATCCGGCTTGTGGCTCTGGTGCATTCTTAATAAAAGCTTCTGATATAATTTTTGGACTTAAAAGAAGATTATTATTTTTACTTGGCCAAAAGAAAAATTATTATGACATGAAATTAGAAATAATCACCAAAAATATTTATGGAGTTGATATTCTAGCTGGAGCCATTGAAATTTCTAAATTAAGATTATGGCTATGGCTCATCTCTGACTACGAAGATGACAATAATCAAATTAATGCGCTTCCAAATATTGAATATAATCTAAAAATAGGAAATAGTCTTATAGGGTGGATAGATGAAAAACTTTCCCAAATGACTATTAATACCCCTTCTAATGAAGTTGATTACGTATTTACAGATCTTTTACATTGCTCAAAATTAGAAAATACAGAAAATTTGAAAAAAGCAAGAGAATTATTAAATAGTTATAGTTTAAATGGATACATAGAAGCCTATGACATTCTATACAATATTTACAGATTAGCCCATGGATTGGAAGCAGATAATTTAAGAATCATTCTTGAGAATGTCAGGGGATCTATATATAATTCAATTACGCCTGCATTTTTGAGTTATATAAATAACAAAATAAAACCTGGATATAACAAAAATAATCCTCCAATAACAAAGGAATTTTTTTCTAAACTTCAAGTATTTCATTGGAGGGTAGACTTTGGCACCATTATTATGAATGGCGGATTTGATTTAATAATTGGAAATCCGCCTTATATCCAAATAAAACAGATAAGCTCAGAATATAAAAAAATATATGAAACTAGATATGAATTTACTAATGGTAGATTTAATATTTTTTATTTGTTTATTGAACTTGCAGGAAAAAAATTAGTAAAATCACAAGGAATATCTTCATTTATTGTGCCGGATAGATTACTATTGAATACGCAGTGCTCTAACTTGAGAGAGTGGCTTTTAAGAAAACAGACTATACTTGAAATAGATTCATTCAAAAAAGGAGTATTTGAAAGTGCAGTTGTAGATAATATTATCATCTTTTTTAAGAATGAAATAAAGAAATATGATAATGTTAAAATTAAAAATAAGATTGAGCCCAAGGAATTAAGTAACGTGAAAGTTGAATTAGTTCCCACCTTATATTTTAATAATAGTCCAAATATGCAATTTGATTTAGATTTCATGCCGGAAAAATCTGAGTTAATTAAGAAAATTTGTAATAATTCTGTTAAATTAGGAGATATTAGTGATATACGTGATGGTATAATCCAGAGCAAAATTCCAGATATATTGTTCTTAAAAGAATATATTGATATTCATTCAAAGAAACTTTTATTTGGGAAAGATGTTAATAAATATAAAATCCATTTTAATAATAATTGGGTTAATTATAATCCAGAAGAGATGATGAAGATTGAACTCCAAAGAAATGGCGGGGGTTTAAGATTAAGAAATAAAGAGATTTTCGAAAGAAAAAAGATATTGACAAGACAAACTTCAGATAAAATAATAGCTGCATTTGATGATAATAGTTATTATTACTCGAACACTCTACATGGAACTACAATTACAAATACAGAATTTTCCCCTCTATTCGTACTGGCAATTTTGAATAGTTCATTAATTAACTGGTACTATAAAGTGACAACAGCAGAAGGTGGAAAAGTGTTTGCCCAAGTTAAAATTGAAATTCTAAAATTAATACCTATTAAGAAAACAAATATAATGCAACAAAGTCTTTTAATAGAACTGGTCGAAAAAATTCATAATATTACAAAAGATGAAGATTATTTAGAAAATTCTGATAAACAAAATGAATTTAAGAATTTAGAAAAACAAATCGATAACTTAGTTTATGAACTTTATGAATTGACTAATAATGAAATTAAGATTATTGAAGAATTTTTTATGAATAAAGATCAAATTAAAAATAAAATTTCTATCCCTTCGTCCATCTCTAACTCTCTTCCAGAAAAGTAGCCCCATTCCTCAGTTGGCCCTAAAACTAGCCCGTAGTAGATTATGTCGTTCTCAGGTTTACCATTTATCATTGAGCCGCCTGTCTCGTCCTCTACTCTCCTTATTTCAGAAACTTCAGTTGCAAACCAGTGCCAGCCTGTCTCGCTCTTCCAAGCGGCTATTATCTCATTGCCTTCAACAAACTTCTTCCCGTTCATTTCAACTATTGCTGCCGTTTTGTATCACCTGAATTAATTCTGCAAAGTCTTGACTAATACATTGTCATGATATGGATCTAAAAATAGGGCCAGACGTTGGCCCTGAATTCAAGATTATATCCGATTAAACAAGGCCTATCCTTTAAAAGAAGTTGGAATGTTAAAAGAACTTTTAATAAAAAATTATTAAACTTTAAAATTATTAGAATTGACTCTTTAGATTAAGTATTAATATAATCAAAATCATGATACTAGATTACCTTCACTTGTTAAATCGGAAATATATTGCTCATAAGAATAAGGACATTCAATTAAACTTAAGAATTTATTTTTTGGGATTTTTAGATCTTTTGACATCTTAGCTATTAGTGCTTCTCCAATTTCTATATGGCTACTTCCTCTACTAATTTTAGTTCTAATATGTGTATATTTACCATTTACAACTAGTATGTAGTGGTGATGGTCTCCCCGGCTATTCGATACGAATCCTTTTTTCTCAAGGCTTGTCATCAATTTATTTCTTTTGACAGTAGTCATTAATCTGCTTCCTTAAAATATAGCTAAAAGATGATTCTTTAGAATTTTTGCTTCTTCTGTTAGTTTATCATCAGGAATATCTTTATACACTTCATAATCAGACATTAACTCTTCCTCAAACATGTGCTTGGCTTTCTCTAAAGTTTTACCTACAGAATTAATTCCCAACTCTTTATTACTCAACATCCAAAAATCTTCATCGCCTTCGTAATCATAAGAAACATCGGCCAATATCGGATTAGGTATGTTCATTCCTTTTACAGAAGATATTTCGATGTTTTTTATTTCATCTATTTTATCGACTTCATAAAATTCAAATAATTGTTTTTTAGTTCCAAATCCTCTAATCTTAACAGGAGTTTTATTTATCATATAATCTATTATTTTTGATTTCATATCATCTTCCATATATATTCTAGCTAAATTTCCATCTGTCTGTTTTATTACATAAGAAGGATTGGGGACATCACACTTTACCCTTACAATTACTCCTACTCTTTCAGATTCTGATTCTAAAATCTCCCTAGAAAGTTCTGCATCAATTCTTCTTTTTAGTATGGGATTATTTAGACTTATTGGTTTTGTATTGGCTATTTTTAAACCTTTAACATTAACGGCAGCATTATATTCTTTTGACGTTGGGATTAACTCGTTAACATAATTAAATACCCTTCTTATTGTCCGAGGATCGTCAACAATATTACTTAATTTTATATTAAATGCATTAGTATTATCTCTTTCATCAGTAGTCAATTCAGAAAGGATATTATATATACTTTCGAAAGTTTTACCCTGAAGTGACTGGTCAGTTTCATCTATTATTTGTTGTTCATAAGGCGATTCAAATGACAAAGCTAAGCTTCCTCTACTAAAAGAAACTGAAAGAGTATAGATTGATTCCGATATCTTGGCTTTTCTCTTATCGATGTATCCCTTTTTTTCATGATATGAACCTAGTGAAGATACAAGATTTTGCATATTCAAAAGGACATTCCCTACAAGATTAGCAGGCGCATTATCGATAGAGATTTCCTTACCTTCCAGCTTATATATAATTGAAGGTCCTTCTTTAGAGGACATTAATTTCTCTCCTATCTCTTAAATTCGAAAAATAGATATACTTCAAGTATAAAGCTTTTTCTCAGGAGCTTTTTAAATATATCTATTTTTCCTTATCTAAACTTAATGTTTTTTGTAACTCAAATACCTTTTGTCTCATTTCAGGATTTGAATTTATAATTTCCATCATTTCCATGAACATGTTTACTCCCTTCAGCATTTCAGGGTTTTCCGCTGCCATTTCAAAGAATTCTTTTCTTACTACTTTACTATGTTTTTCCAACTCAAATATTTTTTCTTCCTTTAGGGGCATTCCACAACGATAACAATACTCTGAAGTAGGGCCACAGTTCTCCTTACACCTTGGACATGCCACAGGCCTTATCTTCTCTTCTTCCGGCCTATCTTCAGTTTTTATTCCATATACCTTACTGTAGATAGCCTTATCAATATCCCTCCCTGAAAGATGGACATAGACCTTTGGCATGCCTGAACCAAGCTGCCATCCAAGATAATGGCACATCTCAGACTCTGTTAATTTTGAGGCTAGATGTGTTGCTCTTGTATGTCTTAATATATGTGGTGTTACTTTCTTTTGGATTCCAGATTTCTTTACGGCTCTTTTAATTATGTTCATGTATGATTCATAAAATAAGGGCTTGCCATAATTTTTATTCCCAGTGCCTATAAATAATGATTCATTTGGATGAGGATTTGGATGTAGCTGAATCCAGTTTTTTATGTAAGGTTCAGCCATTACAAATGGTACAAGTCTCTCCCCTGTTTTGCCCCTTACTTTTGCTTTACCTCCGTAGTTATTAAAAGTCAAGTCTTTGAAGGTAATTGAAGCAAGTTCTCCAACTCTTAGGCCACCATCATAAAGAAGAGCGATAGCAGCTTTATCCCTAGGATGAATTGCAGATTCAATGAGCAAAAGTACTTCATCTTTTGTTAGTACATCTGGCTTTTTTGGATGCTTTCTTTCACCTTTCAGAGACTGAAGGCATTCCCAATCATCACCTTTTAGCCATTTGAAAAATTTTCTTAATGTCCTTCTGTATTCATTTTTAGATGATTCAGATATGTCTTCTATTTCTACCTTCTCAAGGACTTCAATTATGTCCTTTGAATTCCAATCAGCAAAATCTTTGTCCTTGTATCGGGTACAAATCATTCTAAGGTCGACCATGTAACGAAGTGTCCTTAGTATTCCAATTCGGCTTGCTATGAGAAAACTTTTAAATTCCTTAATGTAATTAATATTAATGTTAGATATAGATGATTTTAATAAGCGCTCTTCTTCTTTGAGAATGATTCTTTTTTCCTTATATATTCCCATGAATTTTTAAAAAGTTGATTAAGACTTATACATTATCTAAAGGCATTTGTAATAAAAAAAATGGCCCGGCGACCGCACTTCTTTTTATTACCAAATTAAGTCTTCATTATCGTCAAGTACATCTCTTTTTTCAAGAAACGGATAAATCTGCTCAATTCCTGTAATATATTTTTTAAGATATTTTTTTAGTTCACGATAGTAAATTACAATTACTTTTTTACCAGAAGATTGAAGTTCCTTAACATACCTCTTGAAAAGGAGAGTTCCTTTTTTATCAAAATCTGTTAATACAATCACTTCTTTTTCTGAGATACTTTCAATTACATCAAAAATATTGTACTGAGAAACAGCAATAATTCTAGCATTAATTCCAAGATTTATTAGAGATTCGATATCGTTTTGTCCTTCAACTAGGATTATCCCTTCTTCATCTTTTAATCTATTTAAAACTTCCAAAGTATTTTCGATATCCTCTTGAATAGACATCAAAACAATTGAAATTATGATCTTTATAATGTTAAGCAAATAATCTTGGATGGGTCCGCCATCCATTAATAACGTTTATATGTTAGGGAGTTCTAATTTAACCGAATAAATATTCTAAAAATATTAGGTGTTTGTATGGTGTCAAAAGAAGAAATTCTAGAAGGTTTGGCTAAAGCTGTAATAGATGGTGATGAAGTCAAAAGTGAAGAACTTGCAAAAAAATCTCTCGAGCTAGGAATAGACCCTTATGAAGCTCTGATGAATGGGTGCAACAAAGGTATGGCAAAAGTCAGTGAACTTTACGAATGCAAAGAGATGTTTGTTCCTGAAATACTGTTATCTGCTGATGCTATGTATGCAGCTATAGATATTTTAAAGCCACATCTAAAGGTAGATGCTTCAGCCAAAAAGCCTGCTAAAGTTATTATAGGTGTTGCCCAGGGTGACATACACGATATAGGAAAGAATCTCGTGAAGATGATGCTTGAAGTAGCAGGTTTCATTTTAATAGACGTTGGTAAGGATGTACCTGTTGATAAATTTGTGAAGAAAGCCGAAGAGGAAGATGCGGATCTCGTTACAATCTCTGCTTTAATGACAACAAGTATGATGTATATGGAGCCTGTTATTAAACAACTAAAAGCAAAAAATCACAAGGCTAAAGTTATAGTTGGAGGGGCCCCTATAAATCCTGATTTTGCCAAGAAGATAGGAGCTGATGGTTATGGAAAAGATGCTGTTGAAGCAGTTAAGGTAGCCAAGAATTTAATTGGAGCGTGATATGGTGGATAAAATGTCTCCTGCAGAAAGATTTCATGCAGTGTTAATGGGAGAAAAACCAGATAGAGTACCGATAAATCCTTTTATTTTAGGATTTGCTGCTAAAATAGTAGGTATGCCTTTAGGTGATTTCTATGCAGATGGAAATAAATGTTTTGAAGCACAATTTATGTGCATGCGACTATATGGATATGAATCAACTCCAATGTATGGATATGCTTCTTGTGGCCCTTGGGAATTTGGTGGTAAAATTGGATTCCCATACGGCGAAGGTCATAGTGCGCCTTATGTTATAGAACACCCTGTAATGGAAATAGGCGATATAGACAAACTAGAAGTTCCTGACTCAGACAAACCAGTTGGAGGTTATGTTGAAGCTCAGAAAGTCTGTGATCGATGCACTCAGATGGGGATGCCCGCAATATTCCAAGGTGGGAGTGTTTTCACTGCTGCGGCAGTTGTCGCCGATACTTCAAAGTTTTTAAGGTGGATAAAAACTGAACCTAAGTCTGCGCATGCTTTACTTGATAAAGTCAGCCAAATGTATATTAATCAAATAGAGTATTTTGTTAACAGGTATGGAGCAGAAAAATGTGTTGTCTTTGATGGAGGTCCCGTAGAAGCTAATACTGTTATTTCCCCACAAAGGTTTGAAGAATTTGCATTCCCCTATATGATGAAGGTTCATAAAAAGATAAGGGAATTTGACATACCCGTTACCTTAATGCATCCATGCGCCGATCAGAATTTGAACATACCATATTACATAAAATTGAGGGAATCTTTTAACTGGAAAGGGATCTATGCCTGGATATTTGGTCCTGAAACTCCTCTAAAAACTCAAATTGAAAAGTTTGGTAGCCATGATATAATTGGAGGAAATGTAGACCCACCATCAATACAGACAAAATCTTATGAGGAAGTAGTTCAGCTGTGTAAAGAAAACATTGAGCAAGGAATGAACAATCCAAGGGGATTTATACTATGCCCAGGTTGTGAGTTCCCACCACTTGCCGAACCAATTAAACCTATGGCATTTTTAGATGCGGCTAGACAGTTTGGAGTTTATAAATAATATTTCTATTTTATTTTTAATTTATTTAATTGAGGGAGTATATGACAAGCTTTACACTGAAAGAGAGATTACTAAAAACTTTAGAAGGAGAAGAGGTAGACAAAGTTCCAGTTTTAGCCGTTACACAAACAGGAACTAAAGATCTTATGAATCTAACCCATTACTTCTGGCCAGAAGCCCATTGGAATGCAAACGCATTGGCCGAACTTGCTATGAGTGCTCACAAAGAAATTGGATTCGAGGCAGTGAGAATACCCTATTGCCTAACTGTTTTATTGGAAGCAATGGGATGTGAAATTGAAAAAGGCGATGCAACTCGTCAAACCTCTGTAAGCGGACACCCGTATAATTCTAGAAAACCTTTGCCAATAAATAAATTTTCAAAAGATATTCTTTCTAAAGGCAGAATACCAACAATGATTCAAGCTATTAAGATTATCAAAGAAACTGTTGGGGATAAAGTCCCAATTATAGCGGGTGCAGAAGGGCCAGTTACAATTGCAAGCGGACTTGTAGAAGTTACAACATTGATGAGGTGGTTTATAAGGGAAAAAGAGGGTCTGAGTGAATATTTGAAATATGGGACTGATGCTATGACTGCCTATGCGAATGCTCTCTTTGAAGCAGGTGCCGATGTTTTTGCTGTACTTGATCCTGTGGCTTCTCCAGAATTGATAAATCCAAAAGATTTTGAGGAGATGATAATGCCATTTTATCATCAAATTTCTGAAGATCTAAATGGACACTCTATTTTACATATATGTGGTGAAATCAGTAAAATATTGCCATATATCAAAGAAAGTGAATTTCTAGGACTAAGTATTGAAGAAAAGACTGATATTGCAGAAGCGAAGAGTGTTCTTGGTGATAAAATCAGAATCATAGGAAACATTTCGTCTTCAAATACTCTATTGAATGGAACGTATAATGACGTCTATGATGAATGTATCACTGCATTAAAAAAAGGAACAGATGTCCTAGCACCTGGATGCGGTCTTGCTCCAATGACTCCAACTAAAAATTGTATTGCGATGATTAATGCTAGAAATGATTTTTATAAATGAAGTTCCATAGTTATCCGGAGGTATATAAAATAAAAATTATAGTTAATGGGATTGAGAAAGAACAATTAATAGAAACTAATGTTAACCTCTTAGATATACTTAATAATCTAGGAATAAGAATAGAAGCAATTTGTGGGGGAAAGGGAAAATGCGGAAAGTGTAAAGTCATTTTAGAAAATCCTGATTCTGCAAGCCCTATAACATCCGAAGAAAAAAGATTACTTTCCCAAGATGAAATAAGTATAGGGATGAGATTAAGCTGTCTTGTTAAACCTAAAGATGGAATATCTATCATCATACCAGATTCATCACTTCAAAAAGATCAGAGAATCCTCAGTGAAGGCATATCTACCAAGTTTAATTTTGATCCTGCAATAAAGAGTATTGGGATAAAACTACCAAGGCCTAAACTTGGCGGGGATGAAAGTTTCTTAGATTATATAAAAAAAGAACTAAAACGAGAGATAAATGTTGATTATCTCAGTTTGAAAAGTATGACAGATGAACTAAACTATGAAAATTTAGAAGCAAATTTAGTAGTTTTTAATAACGAGATTATTGGATTCAAAAAAAATGAAGAAAAGATTTACGGAATAGCTGTAGACATAGGAACAACAACTGTTGTAACATACTTAATTGATATTGAAACCGGCACCCTTGTTGACATTGAATCAATATTGAATCCACAGATAAAGTACGGTGAAGACGTAATTTCTAGGATAACTTATTCTTTAACCAAAGGTGTTTCTATCCTTCATAATTCTATAGTTGACGGAATAAATTCAATGATAAAAAAACTTTGTGATAGAAATCATATTAATGGTAGTTCAATTTATGAAATGGCGGCTGTAGGAAATACTGCGATGCACCATATATTTTTGAATATAAACCCTAGAAGCTTATCTGTTTCCCCTTTTACACCTGTTGTCTCAAAGAACTTAGATATTAAGGCTAGGGACATAGGTATAGAAATAAATCCATCTGGAAATATTCATGTCCTTCCAGTTATATCGGGTTTCGTAGGGGCAGATACTGTTGGAGTTTTACTTGCAACTGGGCTCTATAAAAATGATGAGATCTCCTTAGCAATAGATATAGGAACTAATGGAGAGCTGGTATTGGGTAACAAAGAAAAAATGGTCAGCTGCTCGTGTGCCGCAGGCCCTGCACTTGAGGGGGGGCACCTGGGTTTTGGGATGAGAGCATCTACTGGTGCAATTGAATCAGTTTTCATTGATAAAGATTCTTTCGATACTTTCTATAAGACAATCAACAATTCAAAGCCTAGGGGTTTTTGTGGGTCAGGAATAATTGACATAGTAGCAGAGATGCTAAAGGTAGGGATAGTTGATCATTCAGGGAGAATAATCGAAAACGGTAGCGATAGGATAAGAAAGAACAAAACAAATAATCATAAAGAATTTGTAGTTGAATGGAAAGAAAAAACTGATATAGATACGGATATTGTGATTACCGCTTCAGACATTAGAGAAATCCAGTTGGCCAAAGGTGCAATAATGACTGGGATAAATATTCTACTTGAAAAAATGAAAATAAGCGCTGATAAAATAGAGAATCTTTA
>Ga0116141_10001184_pt1 | contig 22095 bp, 1 predicted proteins | sample AD_UKC097_MetaG_FD_89744 | JGI IMG/M metagenome (GOLD analysis project Ga0116141, IMG submission 89744) | Active sludge microbial communities of municipal wastewater-treating anaerobic digesters from USA - AD_UKC097_MetaG | ecosystem: Engineered > Bioreactor > Anaerobic > Digestate | place: USA...
AAGGTGCAGTTGGCGATCGTCGGCGTAGCATACAGGTTGGTCGAGATACCGCCGCCGTCGCGCGTCGCAAGGTTGCCGCGGATCAGACAGTTGAAGACCGACGAGGAGTTCTCGCCACGCAGGTAGATGCCGCCGCCGGAGCCTTGGCACATGTTGCCCGCGATATTGCAGTCCTCGATACTGGCAGTGGCCGAAGAGAAGAAGAGGCCCGCGCCCATAGCGACGTCTCCGTCGCCGAGCACGTCGTTGGCATCGACGATGCCCATGTTGTTCTTCAACTCGCAGCCGACGACGCGGACCTGGCCACCCACGCCGGCCAGACCGGCGCCGCGAATCGCAGCGTTCGTCGCCATTCGGGTGTCGATGACCCTGGCCTCGGAAGCCGCCAGGTAGATGGCGCCGCCGGTGTCGGCATCGTTGTCCACGAAGTTGCAGTCCACGAACAGGACATCGGCCGTACTCTCGCCGGCGATGCCGCCGCCGTAGCCGAGGTACGGATCGATGCGGAAGTTCCCGGTGTCCGCCGACGCGGTGTTGTTCTCGAAGTTGCACTCTCGGAACGTCACCACGGTGTCGGCCGCACAGTAGACGCCGCCGCCGTAGCTGGGGATCTCAAACGGGATCAGCGGCTCGGTGAGCCTGCCGGTCGGCGGTTGGGCGCCGCCCTGGCCGGACAGACCACCGGCGGTGCTGTTGCCCCGAATCGTGCACTCGACGAACTCGGCCTTGCTTCTGGCGTCGATGAAGACACCGCCGCCGTAGGCGGAATACCAGCGATAATCGCCGGCATAGGGACCGCCGCCCAGAGTCAGGTTGGTCGTGTCCAGAGAGCTTGCCGCCGACTGGAACACGGCCTGAATCAGCATGGCGTAGTCCCACTGCCAGATCTTCCAGAGCTCATCAGTGGCAACCTCGGCTCCCAACCTCTCGGGATCGATGTTGACCCGCACCGGCGGCGTGTAGTTGCCGCCGAAGTTGGCGACGCCGCCGTCGACGACGCCGTCGCCGCCGTTACCGCCGTTACCGCCCTGAGCCGAGTTATTTTCGATGACGCAGTTCACGAACAACGGATTGGTGTTGGGCGCACAGTAAATCGCGCCGCCGCGAGCCCAGCCACCCCAGCCGCCGCGACCGGCGTTCTGGGCCGTAGTGGCCACGACGCCGTTGCCGCCGTTACCGGCCGTGATGGTGTTGTTGCGAATCACGCAGTTCTTGATCGTCGGGCTTGCCCCGGACAACAACACCATGGCCGCCCCGTGGATCGGGCGACCGTCCTCGCCGTTGGGATGGCCGGTGGCCCGGTCCCCGTCCCCGCCGTCCGCGGCAACATCGCCGAAGTTCTCGAGGGTGAACCCATTGAACACGGTCTTACGGGTCACCGTGCTGCTGAAGATGATACCCACCCGGTTCCACGGGTTGCCGCCGATACCGCCCGGCCCGCTGATCACGGTAGACGCCACCGTATACGGGTCGTCCGGATTACGGGACGTGATGGTGACCGCCTTATCGATGATCAGACCCAGCTCGCCGTATCCGCTGTAGTAGGTGCCTGAATCGACCACGATGGTATCGCCGTCCTCGGCGGCCGTCACAGCCCCCTGGATCGTCGGGAAGTCGCCGGGGATGCTGACGACACGCGGCGTGCGTTTCTCGAGCGATACCGTCACCTGGCGGTTCTCCGTCAGCGTCACGGAGTTGATCAGGCCGACCAGCGTGTCGTCGTCCGTGCCCGTCCACTTCTTGACGCGCCATCCGTCTTCCGCTTTCACTTCGAGGCGGATGGTGCTGTCCGCAGAGCCTTCATAGACCACGGCGAACGCCGGCGTCACAATGCCGTGCACCAATCCGTCGGTCGGGTCGGGCAGGACCTGCGCGGTCAAGGTATAGAGGGTGACACCATCGACATAGTGGTACCCCATATCCACCGTCCCGGTGTCGCCGACGCCGTCGGCCCGGGTGGTGCGCGTGCTCATATCGGGCACGGCGTTGGCCGCGGTGCTGCCGGCGTCGACCGCCGGGCTCTGCAGCGACTGGCCGGCCGCCGCCTGGCTCAGATAGTACCCGGCGATGAACTGAGGATCCTCGCCGATGTTGCCCGTGTTCGGATCCCACACGCCTTCGTCCGCATCCCAGCCGGGCAGAAGCGAGCCCTCGGAGACGTGGATCGACGGGGCGATCGTCGTGATCATGGAGATCCCCTCCATCACGCCGAGCCCGGCGTCGTTCACGTCGGCCACCTGGGTCATACCGCCCGCGGTGCCGCCGGCAATGGTGCGGAAGTACAGCGTAGTGGCGGGATAAATGCCGAGCTGGACCGCGAAGACCCGCTTGTTGGGCATCCGGGTGGCCGCCTGAGCCACATCGGACATGGTGTAACCGGTCGGGATCTCCGGATCTCGCGGAGGCGCATCGCCGATCAGCAGGATCACACGGTTGACTCTTCCGGTCCGCCACCCGCCGAGATCGTTGCCGTCGATGGCGCGAATCAGGGCGTAGTAGACCGAGTCCGGTATGTCGCCACCGGAGCCGACGGGCGTCTGGATCGAGTTGATCGCGTTGAGAACGCGGCTCGTATCCTCCGTGAACGGAAGCACGACACGATACGGACTGTCGGTGGCGGGGCTGCCGCCAACGCTGTTGAAGTCCTTGAAGTCGGCCACGGCAACGCGCACATCCGGTGTGGCCGCGGCGATCTGATCCACAATGTCGTCGGCCATCGCCTTGATAGCCACCATTTCGTCGTACATCGTGGCCGACGAATCGAACAGAAGGACGAGGTCCAACGCGCCACCGAGGGCGGACGAATCCAGATTCGGCTGGACGTCGCTATAGCTGATCTGCAGCGCCGCCGGTCGCTCGAGGTACGGACTGCCCACGGCAATCTGCGAACCGCTGTTGCCGCCGGTGTTGCCCCAGAGAATCGAGTTGATCACCACCGCATTCGAATCGTAGACGACGGACAGACCGCCACCGAACGCGTCGCCGAACGCGCCGCCCACGGCGTTGTCCACGATGCTGCAGTTGGAGAGGATCGGCTCGCTGTACCAACTGACGGACACGCCGCCGCCGTCCCGGCCGGCGCCGTTGCCCCAGATCAGACAGTTGTGCAGCAGAGGCGCCACGTTCACGTCCTGGTCCGAGCCGTTGAAGTACACGGCGCCGCCGGACGACAGGGCCCGGTTGCCCGTGAACTCGCTGTGGCGGATCTCCACCGGGGAGTTGATGCCGCAGAAACCACCGCCCGAGGCACTGGTGCCGCCGAGCGGGGAGTTCGGATCGCCCAGGAAGTTCGGATCGAGGACGCCCTGAAACGCGCGGTTGCGGGTGAACAGCGTGCTGTTGACCGTGCCCGTGGTATCGACCACGTAGACGCCACCGCCCTGATAGGCCGTGTTGTCGGCGATGTTGCAGTCGATGACGGTCACAGCGGACCCGCTGGCCCAGATTCCGCCACCTACGCACGCGTTACTATCCTCAATGATGCAACTGATGAAAGTCGGGGCACAGTCGTTCTCGACGGCGATGGAGCCGCCGAAGCTGACGTAGACATCATCCGGCGTGGCCACGGTGTTCATATCCGCCGAGTTCTGGTGGAAGACGCAGCCGATGAACTCCGGATCGCTGGCGTTGCCGATGTAGACGGCGCCGCCGAAGTTCTCGATGTTGTAGTTGGCGTCCGGGAGCGGGTCGTCCTCGCCGACGCCGGACAGGCCGCCGAACGTATGGTTGTCCGTGAAGTTGCAGTCGACGAACCGCGGCGAGCTGTAATACTCGATGTACACGGCCCCGCCGTAGCCGCTGTATCGCCAGTAGTCGTCGTAGTAGCCCCGGATATCCTGGCTCGAGTCTGCGATGCCCGTGAAGTAGGCGGCACGCAGGTTCCCGTATCTGTCGAACGGACCCCATTCCCAGCCGTCCCACCACAGGCGGATCGTCGCCTCGATGGCCTCGGAGAGCATCCAGTTGCCGCCCCGGCCGCCCTGAGCACCCTGGGCGCCGGCGCCGCCGTTGCCGCCGTTGCCGCCATAGGCGCGGCAGTTCTCGAACAGACAGTTCTCGAACGTCGGATTGCTCAGGAAGCCGATGTAAACGGCGCCACCGTAGGCGAAGCCGGCCCAACCGCCGTCATAGCCGATCGAATGGCTCTCCCAGCCGCCCGCACCGTCGCCGCCGTTGCCGCCGCGAACGCTGCAATCGATGAACCGGCAGTTGCGGATCGTCGGCGAGGCATACTGGATCATCATCGCGCCACCCCAGAGGGACGAACCCGAATAGCCGTCATGGTGACCGTCGCCGATATCGGCGCCGTTGTCGCCAGTGGCACCGACCCAGTTCACATCCCCGATGCTCAGACCGTCAATGACCGTTTCCGGTCCGGTGTTCGTAATCTCGAACTGGTAGCGCCGCAACATCGTGCTGGCAACGACCGCCGGATCGTCCGGATTCAAGCCGGTCAGCGTGATGCTCTTGTTGTGGATGCGGATGTAGTTCCACGGATACTCCTAGACCCCCACCGGCTGATAGACGCCGGGCTGGACCAAGACGACGTCGCCGTCGACGGCCGCGTCGATTGCATGCTGAATCGTCGTGTAATCGCCCGTGCTGCCCACAACGATCGTCCTGGGCTGCTCGAACTCGACGGTCACATGCCGATCCGGACCGATGATCACGACGTTGTCGGTCTTGCGGGTGGCGTCGTCACTGGTCCCGGACCACTGGGCGATGCGCCATCCCGGCTGCGGCGTGGCCTTGAGCGCCACGGACGTGCCGGCATAGTACGAACCATTGCTCGGACTGATCGTGCCGTGACCGCCGATGACCTCGGCCGTCAACGTATACTTGGGCATCTCCGTGTGGTCGCCGGCATGATAGCCGAGGTCCACGACGCCGGCATCGTCGACGCCGTCCGTCCGGGTCGTCAGTTCGGCCAGACCGACGTCGGCCGCGGAGTTGCTACCCCCATCCACAGCGGGGCTCGTCTCCGCCTGTCCGGCGTCCTGCTGGCTCAGATAGAACTCGCCCAGCGGACCGGCGACAAACAGCGGATCGCCGGCAGTGTTCGTGGCGTCCAGCTCAGTGCCGGCCGACGTCGCCGTCTTGCCTGTCGCGGAGTCATGGAGACCATAGTCGCCCTCTGCGTTCGCATAGAACAGACTGTGCTCGATCTCCGACTTGCCGGAGTCCTGCTCGGCAATGGCATGGGCGTCGTTGTCCTTGAAGATGGAGTCGCTGACCACCACGTCGGAGGCCCAGTCGCAGTGGATCGCGCCGCCCAGCCGCTCCGCCGTGTTGCCGGCGAACGTGCTGTTGCTGATCGTCGGCTTGGCGTGCAGCAAGCAGGAGATCGCGCCGCCCTGCCGGAGGGCCGAGTTGTCGGCGAACAGACAGTTCTTCACTGTGTGCTCGACATATCCGCCGTAGAAACTGATCGCGCCGCCGGCCCCCTTGACGCCGCCGGCCGAGTTGTTCTTGAACGTACAGTTCTCGATGGTCGCATCGGCAGCCGCAACCACAAGACCGCCGCCGACGTCAACGCCGTCGCCCGGGTCCTCCCGAGTGAAGCTGCCGCGAGGCAGGTAGGCAACGTCCAGCGCTGCGCCGTACGTCGCGGTCGTGAGGCCGACGGTCTCCGCCGCACTCAACATCGCGGGTTTCGTATTGGCGCCGCTGCGTCCGATGGATGTGTTGCCGCTGATGCTTCCGCCGCTGAGCTTCAGGGTGCCGCTCGTGGCAAACAAGCCGCCGCCGCTCTTGGTGCGGTTGTTGAGGAAGTAGCAGTCGGTCAAGGTCGCATTGAAGCCAGCCAGGTGGACGGCGCCTCCGCAGCCGTAGTAGCCCTCGGTGGCCTCGTTGCTGCCGAAAGTACAACTCGTCATGTTCACGTCGAGCGTGTACATGTGGTCCAAGCCGCCCGAAGGACGGTAGACCTCCAGAGCGCCGCCGCAGTCGCCGGCCGTGTTGCCCGCAAACGAACAACCCACCAGGTTGGCGTCGCTGAACAGCCGGACCGCGCCGCCATTGCCCGCAGCGGTGTTGCTGTGGAAGTCGCTGCGGTACAGTTCGACCGAAGGACAATTCGGCCCAACGTACAGCGCACCGCCCTCATAGACGAGTTGCAGCAGATTCGGGTCCGGGTAAACAACCCGGCCGTCAATGATCGCGTAATCGAGGCCGACGTAGATCGCCTCGTCGGGCATGCCCGCGGCCTCGTTCTGCCCGAACGAGCACTCGTTTACGTCCACGATCGACTGGCTTTCGACATGCACGGCGCCGCTGAGGTTCTTCTGGAACTGGCACTTCCGCAGAATGACGTTCGTGCCCGGACCGGCGGCAATCGCACCGCCGCGGGTGTAGACTCGCACTTCGGTCTCTTCATCGTCATACAGACCGACATATTCCAGAGACGCGAAGCCCGCGTAGGCCATGTTGTTCACAAAGCGGCAGCCCACGAATTGCGGGCTGGCGCTGACCTGATAGACGGCGCCGCCGACGACTGTGCCTCTGGTGACCACGCCCCCGCTGGAGCCGTCGAAGGCCGGATGCGGATACGGATCGGAAAGCTCACTGCCGCCGCCGCGTGCACCCCCGGAACCTCCCTGGCCGGTCGTTGCCACGTTGTTGGCAAAGACGCAGTTCTCGAAGATCGCGTCGCTGCCGTTGTCGCAGTAGACGGCGCCGCCGTGACCGTCGCCGATCGCGTAGCCGCCGTCGCCGCCCCAGCTCTCGTTGCCGCCGCCGTCAAGACGCTCGCTGCCGTTGCCACCGACGCCGCCGATGGCGCCCAAAGCGGAGCAGTCACTGATCGTACAGTTGACAAATCGCGGCTTGCTGCCACTCCGGCAGGCCACGGCGCCGCCGTAACCGGCGCCGTCGGCGTTGCCGCCGTGACCGCCCCAGTAACCGGGCGTGTCCTCGACAACAGAGTAGCCGCTCAGGCCGTCGCCGCCGGCCGCACCGACAACGGTGCACTTCTCGATGATACAGTTCCTGAAGGTCGGCGAGCTGCCGTTCTCACAGAGAATGGCGCCGCCGTAACCGATACCGGTGCCATCGCCGCCGGAGCCCATGATGTAGCGCGCGCTATCCGGGTTGTTCGGATCGTACGAGTTCGGGTCCGCCAGCGAGATCCCCATGCCCGGATCGCCGACATCGCCGACCCAGAAGGCGTTGCGGATCGTCACGCCGGCGATCACGGTCTGCTCGGTCTCACCGCTGTGGAAGTGGAACGCACGCTTCGGGAAGTATCGGGTGCCGCCGCAGTCGATAACCGTGGTGCGGACCTTCTCCGGATCGTTCGGGTCCACCGAAATGATCTGGATGTTCTTGCCGGCCAGATCGATGCCGGTCGCCGTAGTGATGCTGTGAACGCCCTCGCCGAGGACGATCTTCGTATCGCCGTAGCTGGCGGCTTCGACGGCCTCGTCCAACGTCGGGTACTCGAGCGGCACGTGCAGAAGGCTCGTGCGGTTCGGCTCGAACACGACGGTCACCGTCGTGTCCGCCCAGCCGATCGTCACCGTGTTGGTGTTCTGGTTCCACGACGGATCGTTGTCGCTGCCGATCCACCGTTTCACGCGGTACCCTTCCGCCGGACGGGCCACGAGCTCCACGACCTTGGACTCGTGGAACTCACCCTGATTCGGATCGACCGTGCCGTTGCCGACCACGTTCACGGTCAGCTTATGCTTCGGCAGCGCCTCGAACCGAACGGTCACGCGGCGGTTTCCCGTCATCGTCACCGAGTTCGTCGGAGCGGACGAATCGTCATCGTTGGTTCCACCCCACTCGGCCACGCCGTAGTTCGGGTCCGGATACGCCGTCAGTTGGACCACGGTCCCGTCCACGAAGGCGCCCTGATTGGGATCCACATACCCATGAATCCTGCTCGGATCGGTCAGCACGCGACCTCGGTCGTCAACCACGACGACCTCCAGCCCGGACATGACCGAGATTGGATAGTGGTAGCCGATATCGAGGGTGTTCACGTCGCCGACGGTGTCGGACCGCGTCGTATACTCGGTGGGATCGAACCCGCGAATCGGATCATCCGCCGCGACACTGCCGGCGTCCACCGCCGGGCTTTCCTCACTCTCGCCGGCCGCCGTCTGACTGAGGAAGTATCCCGCGACGAACAGCGGGTCGGATTCGAGGATGCCGACGTCCACACCCCACAGATCTCCATTCCAGGCGTCGTGCGTGTCGGAATCCGGGGCTTCCCAGCCGTTGATCCTGCAGCCCATGCCCACGTAGTACGGGGGCCCGTACGGGCTCATGACGGCCGCACCGAGGTTGACGCGAGGCCGTGTCAGAGGCGTCTTGATGTCCGTCACCGGATCGCCGGTGAGGACGAGCAACTGTCGAACCTCCTCGGGCGTCAGGAACCGGCCGACCCGTTCCCTCGCAGCGCCTTGAATCGACGCCACGCACCCGGCCACGAACGGGCAGGCGGAAGAGGTGCCAGCGAAGCGGTCGAAGTAATCCCCCGACGCGTAGCCGAGGGCGCCGACGATGTCCGTCGTGTAGACCGGGTCGGCAGGCGCCAGAACATCGAGGAGCTCGCCCGCATCGGAGTACTCGGTCACGACGCTGGTCGTATCGTACAATGCGCCGACCGAGATCACGTCGGTCATGGCCGCCGGCCAGGAGATGCCCCAGCCGGGGAATCCGTCGTTGCCGGAGGCAGCCACGATCGTGATGCCCAACTGTCTCGTGGCGATCCTCGCGACGGCGGTCATGGCCGGCGAGTACGCGTCGGCCACCGTCGCACTGGCAAATGGATAGCCGTACAGGCCCCAGCTATTGCTGATGACCATGATCGGATAGCGCGGGTTGTCCTTGTAGTGCGTCACGCACCAGTCCCACGCCCGCAGACTGGCGTCCGAGGCCCAGTACCCGGTGTCGGAGGTCAGCTTCAAAGCGTAGAGCTTGGAGCGGTAGGCAACGCCGCCGATGTAGTCTTCGACGGTCCCCAGCGAGCCGGCGGAAATACCGGCGCAACAGGTCCCGTGCGCCTCGTAAGACGGCATCGGGTCGGGATCGTTGCCGCCGACATCGAAGCCACCGACGACTTTCTCGTTCGGGAATTCGCCGCCGCCGAGCATCGGGTGCGTGTAGTCGATACCCGAGTCGACAATGGCGATGCCGATACCCTGGCCGCCGTAGGTGTGGCGGATTTCCTTGGCGTTGCCGAGCGCTTCGGCCTGCTTGAGCATCGGGCGGATCTCGCGGACCGGCTCGATCCGGCGGACCAACGAGTTCTTCTCGAGCTTCTTGAGCCCTGCGAGCGTGGCTTCGCCGGAGAAGGCCGCCACGTTCTCATACGTGTAGCGCGGGACGAACTCATTCCCGGCCAGCGTCTTCATCACCGACTGTTGCCGGCTCGCCACGTCCGCCCGGTACTGTGCCACCGAGGCAGACTGGGTCCAATCGACCGTGCCCGTCGGCTGAGCGAGCGTCACGATCACCTTGACCTTGTCCTGAACACCCACGAGGCCGTTGTAGATCTTGTCCCGCTCGATATACATCTGGCCCGACGTTTCCGAGGGAAGGGGCGTCGTCGACTCACTCGTGACGCCGCGTTCCACGACGGCCTCGATCGAACCGATCGCGTTGGAATCGAACCGCGGACCGATGTCGCTGTGCGAGATGATGACGCTGGACCGCCGCGGCACATTGCTGAAGCCCGTGCCGACAGCCACCTGGGCGCCTTCAACACCGTTGTTGGCCCAGATGATCGAGTCGGTCACCGTGGCGGTGCTTTCATAGGAGACGTACAGACCGCCACCGTACCCGGCGTCGTCCCCGAGAGCGCCTGTGACCTTGTTCTCGCTGATCGTGCAATTGGAGAGCGTCAACTCGGCGTACCAATTGACGGACACGGCGCCGCCGTCGCGGCCGGCGGTGTTGCCCGTCAGCAGCGAGTTGCGCAGCACCGGTGTAAGGCTGGGGTAGTCCGAGAGCCGAGCGCCGCCGAAGTAAACGCCACCGCCGGAAGCGCTGGCCTCGTTGTCGCGGAAAGTGCTGTCTATGATCTTCACGGGCGAGGAAATGCTGTAGTAGCCGCCGCCCTGGCCGAAGACCGCCCCCGCATCGTACGGGGTCACTATGATCCCAAGGTTCGGATCGTTGGGATCCAGCGCAATATACGTGCCGGGATGCTCGTAGGCCGCCACGTTGCGGGTCAGCAGCGACCCGCGAATGGTGCCGATCGTATCGACCGAGTAAATGCCGCCGCCGTGGTAGGCTGTGTTGTCGGCCACGTTGCTGTCGATGACTTCCAGCTTGGAATCCGTGATGTACACGCCGCCGCCGACCGTGGCCTGGTTGTTCGCAACCTTGCTGTTGACGAACCTCACCACGCAGTCGTTCTCGGCCGCCACGGCACCGCCGTAGCTGACGTAGATGTCATGTGGCTCGGTGATGTTAAGCGGATCGGTCGGGTCCGGCAGGGTGTTCGGATCCAGGTTCGGATCGGCAATGCCGCCCGTGATCTCGCATTCGACGAGCTCCAGTGTACTGCCTTCGCAGGCATACAGCGTGCCACCGTAACTCGGAATCTGCAACCGCCGATTCGGCATGCTGTACTCAATGCCCGCCGAACCGAGTCCCCCCAGGCCCGAGAGGCCGCCGAAGGTCCGGTTGTTCTCGAACGTGCACCGGAGGAACTTCGCCGCTGTCGCGTTCTCGCAATAGACCGCGCCGCCAAAGCCGCTGTACTTCCAGTACTCACGATACAGCGCCGGATAGCCCGGGCCCCCGCCAGGAGAGGGCTCCCCCGCCGAATTGAAGAGACCATAATCCCAGCCGTCCCACCAGTACCAGTAGGGATCCGTCACCGGGCCGCTCTCGATGGAACCCCTGGACAGTTCCCAGTTGCCTCCACGGCCGCCGATGCCAGGCAGAGAGTCACCGCCGGGGCCACCGTTTCCGCCCTCTGTGAAGCAGTCTTCGAACCGGCAATCCTCGAAGACCGGGCGACTGTCGAACCCAGCGTAGACGGCGCCACCATAGGCGTAGCCGGCCCAGCCACCGTCATGGCCAACTCCCTGTTCCGCGTCACCCGGCCCGCCGTCGCCACCGGTAATCCAGCAACCCGAGAACAAACAGTTCTGCACACGGGGCGCTGCGTCCACAATCTCCATGGCGCCGCCCTGGACCGAAACGCCAGGCGTGCCGTCGTCGAGAATCTGGGTGACGTTGGTGCCATCCCATCCGTAGAGGCCGCAATCGATGAACCGGCAGTTACGGATCGTCGGCGAACACGAGAGGATACGGATCTTCGAGAATCCCGTGAACGTCAGACCCTCGACGACCACATCGGACGAGGTGATATACACCGTATAGTTCTTGATGATCGCCGATGCGGCGCCGTCCAGATCATCCGGATTCGGACCTGACAGCGTGATCGCCTTGTCGAGAATCCACAGATCGGATCCCCAGTACAGACTCTCCGTCACCTGTGTGCCGGACGGCACGATGACGACGTCGCCGTCGTTGGCATCATCGATTGCGTGCTGAATCGACCTGTAGGCCGCCGCATTGATGACCCGCGGCTGCTCGAACTGGACGGTGACTTCCCTGTCCCCGGACATGATGACGAAATTGTCCACGCCGGCAACGTCGTTGCTGGTGCCGGTCCACTGGGCCACTCGCCAGCCGGAGTCGGGCACAGCCGTGACCTCAACCAGTGTGCCGGCATAGTACGTCCCGCGCTGCGGGGTGACGTCCCCGTGACCGCCGATGACCCGCGCCGTCAATGTGTACTGCGGCACGCCGTTCGGGTCCGGGTAATGGAAGCCCAGATCGACCTGGCCGGCGTCGCCGGCGCCGTCCGTCCGCGTGGTCAGGTCCGCCAGGGCAAGGCTCTCGGAGGACGCACTGCCTGCGTCAAGGCCGACGCTGTCCGCCGTCTGGCCGGAGGCCGTCTGGCTCAGATAGAATGCGCCGAACGGTCCCGTGGCGAATAGCGGATCGCCCGTCACGTTGGACGCATCCAGGTCCTTCGCGGCCGTGGTGGCCACGACGCCGGTCGTGGAATCATACAGGCCATAGTCGCCGTCAGGATTCGCATGGAAGAGGCTGTAACGGACTGTTGCCCCGCCCCAATCCTGCTCGACGATGACGCGGCCACTGCACTTCTGGAAGATCGAATCGATCACGTTGATGTCGGACGACCAGTCGCAGAAGATCGCGCCCGCATATTCTTCGGCCGTGTTTTCGACGAACGTGCAGTTCGCAACGGTGGGCTTGGCGCAGACCTCGCTCGAGATCGCGCCGCCCGCCGACGTGGCGGAGTTGCCCGTAAACAGGCAGTTGCGGACCACCTGCTCATCACCGTCGCCGTAGAAGCACAAGGCGCCGCCGCGACCGGCGATGCCACCGGCCACGTTCTCTGTGAACCTGGCGTCTTCGATCACGGCGTCGCTGGTCACGCAGACGATGCCGCCGCCAATGTCCCTACCCGCGCTCAGATCGACTCGTTGACTGGCGAGGAACCGACCGATGAAGTCGAACGTGGACGTGTCGAGGCCGCTGGCCCCCGTCGACTCGTTGCCCTGGATCGTGCCGCCCTTCAGGTCCAGGCGACCGCCCACGGTAAGCAGGGCGCCGCCGTTCTTGGCCTTGTTGCGCAGGAAATGGCACTCGTCGGCCACGACGTTGACGTCCTTGAAGTAAGCGCCGCCGCCCAGGCCGTTCTTATCCGACTCGTCCGGCCGTGAGGCGATTCCCCCGATGAGGCCGCTGAGGTCCTTCCGCTGCATCCGGCGCGCCGCCTCGTTCTCGACAAACACGCACCGATCCATCTTCACGTTCAGCAACGTCGGCTGATTCGGGTCGCCCGTGTCGTAGAACGCACGGATGGCGCCACCGCTATCACCGGATACGTTCTCGCCAAACATGCAGTCCACCAGATTGGTGTCGCTCTCCAGCCACAAGGCGCCGCCGTCGACAACCGCCAGATTCCCGTGGAACTGCGAGCGATGGACGTTCACGCTCCTGCACTCGGGACCGACGTACAGGGCGCCGCCGATGGGCTTCCATTCGGCCTCGGCCTCGACGTTCTGCCCACTCAACATGCTGGCAAAGGCAGCCGCCTGATCGGCGTCAAAGTACGAGGGCTGTAGCTGCAGGTAGTAGTACCAGAACCAGTCACCCGGAAACCTGCTGCTGCTTCCCGTATTCTCTGTTTCGAAGTACTTGAGATCGTTCGGCTCACGGAAGCTGGCAAACTCATTGCTCTCGAACCGGCAGTCATTGATATCGACAACGTTGCCACGCTCGAAGGCCACCGCGCCGCCGAAGTTCTTCATGAATGTACAGTCTTTCATGACCGCTTCGCAGCCGGCGCCGCCGTAGAAGGCGCCGCCCATCGCGTCGTAGCCGCCGTAGGTAGGCCACTCGGCCTTGCCATCACGATAGCCGGCGAACCGTCGTTGCCACGCCGTGTTGCTCACAAATGTGGTGCCCACGATGGTTGCCTTGGTCGCGCCGTCGTAACCTGCCCCGCCGCCTCGCGCGGGCTCCGTGGCCAACGTCAGGCCCACACCGCCCACCGATGCGCGCATCGTATCGGTCAGATCGTTACCGAGGCCAACAGCGCCGCCAGAAAGGCTCAAGCCGCTCAAGGCGACGTTGCCGATGAAGCGGCAGTTCGTCACGGTCGGCCTGCTGGTCGAGTCCGCATAGAGACCGCCGCCGATCGCCGTGCCGACGGCCATGCCGCTGGAGCCGCCGCCGCTCTCGCGGCCTCCCCAACTGCCCGTCGTGCCGGACGCGTTTCCACCGTCGCCGCCGTAGCCGCCCAGTGCTCCGATGGCGGCATTGTCCTGCAGCGTACAACCGATGATGGCCGGAGAGCTGCCCCGCCGGCAGGCAATGGCACCGCCGTACGCGGAGCCCGTGACAAATCCGCCGTCTCCACCCCACTGGCCATCCTGCGTCGTCTGATCGTTGCCGTCCAGATCGGTCCAACCCCACTCGCCGGTCATTCCGCGTCCGCCATTGCCGCTGCGGGCGCCGACCACGACGCAGTTCGTGATCACACAGTTGCGTATGGTGGGAGAACTGCCGTTTTCGCACAGAATGGCGCCGCCGTAGGCCTCGCCGCTGGCGTTGCTGCCATCCCGCGCGTAGGGCGGTAGATTGTCCGCATAGGGCGGGACGATTTGCAGAGGATTGACGCCCATCGGAGCGTTTGTGCCTATCGTGCCGGTGAAGAAGGCGTCGCGAATCGTCAAGCCGTCCAGGACTGCGTTGGCATCCTCGCCACGGTGGAAGTGGAACGCTCGCCGCGACGTGTACTGGTCGCCGTCGCAGTCGATGATCGTGGCCGCGACGACCTCGGGGTCGCCCGGGTCCGTCGAGCTCAAGGTGATCGCCTTGCCGCCGAAATCGATCCCGTCCGGATTCGTGATCGTGTGAACGCCCTTGTCCACGACGATCTTTGTATCGCCGTAGCCGGCTGCGGAGATCGCGTCCTCGATCGTGGCAATCTCAGTCGGGACGTGGATCACGCGAGTCTTGTCCCGCTCGAACTCGACGGTCACGTTCTTGGCGCCGGTGTCCATCGTCACGGTGTTGGTGTTACGGTTCCACGACGGGTCGTGGTCGGTGCCGATCCACTGCTTCACGCGGTAGTTCGGGTCGGGGACCGCCACGAGCGTGACGACCTGGAACTCATGATACTGTCCGACCAGCGGCTGCACGGTGCCGTGGCCGCCGATGACGGTGACCGTCAGTCGATGCGGACCCTCGCCGACATAGTGGAAGCCCATATCCGCCCGGCCTGCATCGCCGAGGTTGTCAGTCCGCGTGGTGTATGCATCGAGACCGAGCACGTTGGCCAGGGCGCTGCCGGCATCGACCGCCGGACTGGTCTGCGGCTGGCCGGCCGCGATCTGGCTCAGGTAGTACGACGCCGTGAACAGCGGATCGCTGTCGAGATTGCCCTGGAGCCAGTTGAGCGTGCGTCCGGTTTCAACGTGAATGCCCGTCTCGCCGCCCTGGACGTCGCTGAACCGCACGGTCAGCCCCGCCGGCCGTTGCAGATAGGTCGGATCGTCCTTGCTGCCGATGGCGATTTGACTGCCGAAATGGCCCTCGTTGCCCCACAGAATGCTGTTGATCAGGGTCGTCTGGCTGTTGTATGTGCAGAGCAGACCGCCGCCGTAGCCGCGACCTGAATCGTTCGGATCGGAGGCCTCATTCTCGGCGAGCGTACAGTTGGAGATCATCGGCGAAGCGTCCCACTCGACACCGACGCCGGCGCCGCCGATCCAGGCGGAGTTGCCGTTGACCAGGCAGTTCTTGAGCGTGGGCGTGCCGCCCGCGAAGTAGATACCGCCGCCGACGCCACGGACCGAGTTCTCGCTGATGAAGGAGTTCTCAATCAGCGCCCCGGAGGACAGGCAGTACAGACCGCCGCCGGTACCGCAGTCCGCATCGCCCGGCACCAGGATTGGCGGAGGTGTATAGCTCGGATCGAGGATGGAGTTCACGTCGCCCGGAACTGGCCAATCGCTCACGGGCGGCCACGTGGTTGAATCGTTCGGATCGATGGCCGGAGCCGGCACGTAGGTCGCCGCCGGTCCGCCGACGGCGGTGTTGCCCCGAACGATGCAGTTGCTGATCGTGGGCGAGCCGTCGCTCCAGTACAGACCACCGCCGTGGTATGCAGAGTTGTCGCGGAACGCGCTGTTGAGGATGCCGACATCCGCGTCATAGCCGTACCAGTACATGGCGCCGCCGAACGTGGCGAAGTTGCCTGTGAACTGGCTGTTCTCCACGTGGATCGTGCCGCCGTTGTAGAATCCCTGAATGCTGTTCTGAAAGACGCCGCCGCCGTAGACGGCGCCGCCGGCGCTCGTCTCGGTGCCGTTGGCGTCATTGGTCGTGAACGTCGTGTTGCGGATATCGAGGTCGCAATCGTACCAGCAGTACAGACCACCGCCGTCGCCGCTCGCCACGTTGTTCAGATAGCTGGACCCCGCGACGGTCACCGAACAGCCGGCCCCGAAGGCCTGACCCCCGCCGTCGCCATAGATGGCGTCGTTGGGGAGGACGTCGGCGACGTTGTCCCGGATCGTGCAGTTCGTCAGTACGGAGGTGCAGTTGTCGAAGTAGTACTCACCACCGCCGCTGTTCTGATAGACCGTGTTGCCGCTGATCGTGCAGTTCGTCAGTTTGACGCGGCAACCCTGGCTGTAGAGGATGCCGCCGCCGAAGTTCGTGAACGGACTCAATGCAATGAAGGCGCCGTTGGGGGCCGCCCCACCGGTTGCGTTGGCGCCGCCCGTGCCGGCCGGGTTGCCGTCGCCGCCCGCGCCGCCGTTGCCGCCGGCGCCGCCTTCGGTGCCGCCCGCGCCACCCGCGCCACCCGCGCCGCCGGCGTAGACCGTCGTGGGCACATCGGCCCGGGCCCGGCTCTCACTGATGACCGAGTCCGAGATCTCGGCCTCGCAGTTCTCGCCGAAGAAGATCGCGCCGCCCCAGGAGCGTGCGCCGTTTCTACCCATGCTGCCGCCGATACCGCCGTTGCCACCGTTGCCGCCGGCAGCCGCAGCCCCATCCTGTCCGGCTTCACCGGCCGGTTCGCCGCCACCGCCGTCCGCGCCGGCGCCGCCCGCGCCGCCATTGCCGCCCGCACCGCCGGAACCGCCCGCGCCACCCGGCGATCCAATGCCGTGACGCGTCCAGGCACCCTGGATCGTGGTGTACTTGATGATGGGCCGGCAGTTGTCCCCAAAGTAGATGGCGCCGCCGAAGGCCTCGCCTCCGTCGCCACCGTTGCCGCCGTTGCCACCGTTGCCGCCAACACCGCCGGCACCGCCGTTGCCACCGTTGCCACCGTTGCCGCCGGCGCCTTGCGCGCCGTCGCTTCCGTCGGCCGGGTCGCCGCCGTCCCCGCCCGGCTGGCCGTCCTGGCCGGCCTGGCCGTCTTGCCCGCCCTGACCGTCCTGGCCCTGACCGCCGAACCCGCCGTTGCCACCCTCCGCGTTGCAGTCGGTGATCGTACAACTCAGAATGATCGGAGCGCAGTTCGCGTCGAAGTACAGAGCACCGCCGTAGCCGTGTCCGCCACGACCGCCGTCGGCGGCGTTCGCTCCCGCCAAACCGTCCGCGCCCGCCGCACCGTCGGCTCCGTTCTGGCCGGCCACTCCCGGCAACCCGGCATTCGGGTCCGCCGGATCATTCGGGCCAGGAGGCGCATTCGGGTCCCGCGGATCCGGCGGATCCGGCGGATCCAGCGGATCGGCCGGGTCGTCCGGAGCCGGGTGAGGATCATAGGACGCCGGAGGATCGCTCACGTCCGAACCCGTCTGACCGTGCGCGCTGCATTTGCGGATGATCAGGTTGGAGAGAGTCGGGCTGCTGCCGTTGAAGCAGGCGATCGCACCGCCGAACGCGTCGGCGCCCAGAGTCCCGGCGCCGCTGGGCGCCGTGTTGGGATCGATCGTGCTCGGATCGGATTCATGGCCATTGCCGTTTTGGATTGTGAACCCGTCGATGACCGAATCGTGCCCTTCCCCGCTTTCGAACGTGAACGCACGGCCCAGGTTGTTGCAGTCGATGATCGTCGCAGCCACGCAGGCCGGATCGTCCGGATTGTCGCTGCTCAGCGTGATCGCTTTGCCGTGGAAATTGAGCGAATGGGTATTCCGGTAGGTCCCTCGTTTGACAATGATCGTGTCGCCGTGGGTCCGGGCGGCGCCGATCGCACTGGCGATATTCGGGTACTGCCCCGGAACCTCGAGGACCCTGGGCAGCGTGAAGCTGACGGTCACCTCTTTGTCCGCGGTCATCGTCACGGTATTCGTGACGGCCCAGGAGGCGTCGTCGTCCGTCCCGGTCCACCGATCCACAATGTAGGCGCCCACGGGTACGGCCGTCAGGGTGACGACCTCACCCTCGCGATAGAACGCGCCCCTGCTGTGGTCCGGATCGACCGCGCAGCTTTCGTTGCTGCCTTCGACCTTTGCCCTGCCGGCGACGCTTGTGGTCAGCCGATACAGCGGGACCTCTTCGAACTCGATTTGCAGGCTGATCGGGCCGTTGACGATGAACGTGAGGTTCGGGTCCGTCTGCGTGTCGTCCGCCGTGCCCACCCACCGTTTGATGCGATAGCCGTCGTTCGGCTGGGCCGTGACATGGATGACCTCGAACTGACGGAACGTTCCGGCGCTCGGGGTAACCGTGCCGCCCGCATTGTTCGGGTCGACCGGATTGCCGTTCGGGTCGATAATCGTGACCGTCAACGGATAGTGCGCGGCCTCGAAAGCGGCGTAGTGTACGCCGATGTCGATGACGTTGGCGTCGGGGACACCGTCGGTGCGAGTCGTCATGGCAGCCAGCTTGGCCGCGATCTCTGCAGCGGTGTTCGGGTCGCCCGCGTTGACACACGGGCTGTCGGAGACCTGCCCGGCGACCGACTGGCTCAGGAAGTAGACGCCATCAGGGCCCTGTGTGAGCCCGGGCAGGGTGTGGATATTGCCCTCGCCGCCGTCCGCATCTTCAATGCAGCAGTACGTGGCCGAGCAGGCGAACAGATCGTCGCCGTTGCCCCAGAGAATACTGTTGGTGATCGTCGGGCTGGAGCCGCTGAAGGCCCACACACCACCGTCGCGCGACGGCGTGCTGTCCTCGACGAGGATCGTGCAGTTCGTAATCGTCGGGGACGAGGCATCCAGGTCGATCTGGCCGCTGCCGCCCACCGCCGAGTTGTTGAGCAGGAAGGAGTTGAGAATCGTGCCCGAGGAGTTTGAGTACGCGATGCCGCCACCGGCGCCCATAGAGGAATTATTGCGGATGGTCGAGTCGGTAATCGTGGGCGAGGCATCCTCGAAGTTCATGCCGCCGCCGAACGCCGTGGAACCGAAGGCCACGTTGTCGCGGATGAGGCAGTTGAGGATCGCAGGCGAGCCGCCGAGGCAGTCGATGCCGCCGCCGAACAGACGCGCGTGGTTGTTGCGAATGATGCAGTTGCTGATCGTGGGCGAGGCGTCCTCACAACGGATGCCGCCGCCGTACTCCGCGACGCCCCACGCAACCGTAACGCCCATCAGGACCGTGTCGGGACCCTCTCCATTGGCGAAGGTGACGACCGAGCCCTGCTTCGCGAGCCCGAGAAAGATCGTGGTCTCAGGGTAGAGAGTCGGGTCCGAGGGATTGGTCACGTCGCCGCTTCGTACGGTGATGGCCTTGCCCTTGAAGTCGATCTGCTCCAGGAACAGCCTGTTTACGCCTTGGCCGCCCTCGGCGATCAGCGTGTCGCCGTCGTTGGCATCATCGATGGCCTCCTGCAGCGACATGTAGAGATTCGCAGGGTCGTTCGGATCATCCCGCGTATTGAGCACCCTGCCGAGAGTGCCCGCAGGCACCTGTCCCAGGGCGGCGGCCAGATTGACGCGGCCGTGAGACTGGCACAGCCCCGGCACAACCTTGTCCGAGGTCTGCAGCAGGATCTGCCTGACCTGGTGATAGGTCAGTGCGGGCGACTTCGCCCACAGCAACGCGCTGGCGCCCGAAACGTGAGGCGCGGCCACCGAGGTGCCGCTGAGCACGCCGTAACCGGCCGTCAGACCCTCTGCTTCCATAGCCTCCGTCGCGGCTGTGGGCATCGTACTGAGAACGCCCTCGCCGGGCTCGGCAATGTCCACCGTCTTGACGCCGTAGTTCGACGTCGAGGCCATGTGGTCCTGATCGTTGGTCGCCATGACCGAGACGACGTTGTACAGATCGTAGCCGGCGGGATAGACCGGCGCGTTGTCGTTGTTCGCGGACCCGTTGCCGGCGGAAGCGACGAAGAGAATCCCCTTCTTACCGGCCGCTTCGATCGCATCCCGCAGACTCTTGCTGTACTCGGACCCGCCCCAGGAGGCGTTGATGATCTTGGCGCCCGAGGCGGTGGCATACTGAACCGCCGCCACAGCGGCATCCAGGTTCACCCCGTCGGCGTTGGCAACCTTGCAGATCATCAGACTGATATTCCAGGAGACGCCGGTGATGCCCGTCGCATTGTTCCCGACGGCGCCGATGATGCCCGCCACGTAAGTCCCGTGGTAGACGTCGTCGGCTATGGCATTTGAATTGGCGATGAAGTTCCAACCGGAGGTGTCGTCGACAAAACCGTTGTTGTCGTCGTCGGTATCGGCCTTGCCGGAGGCCTCCCTCCGATTGGACCAGATGTTGGCCTTGAGATCCGGGTGGGCGGCGTCAACACCTGTGTCGAGAACGGCTACGATCAGGTCCTTGCTTCCGGTGGTGATGTCCCAGGCTTCCGGGGCATCGACATCCGCATCCTCCAGCCCGCCGTCCTGGGCCGTATTGTTCAGCGCCCACTGCAACGGGAAATTGGGGTCGTTGGGTGTGCGGGTGAGCTGATACCGGTAGTTCGGCTCCGCATACAGGACGTCCGGGCACGCCGTGAACTTCATGGCGGCGTCGGCCGCAGAGATCCCCTTGGGCAACGTCACGAGGGTCAGCCCCGGCACCACGTCATCGTACTGACGGTCGACGCCGGCCCCCTCCATGATCCGACTCGAGATCGCCGCACGTCTGGCCCGCTGGGTGCGCGGTCCGGCCAGGTCCGGACAGCTCTCGGGTGGAGTGTCGGAGTCCACAAAGCGCACGAGCAAGACGTCGTTCCCATTCGAGGCCGCGTCTTGCAGGTCGATCGTGTCCGATAAAGAGGAAAGGGAGAGTTCGCCCGCCGCTGCCAGGCTCACCTGTGCGCAGACGATTAGCACTGAGCTAATCAGCAGCCGCCAGGCGCCGGGTCGCTCCTGAATCTGCTCTTTCATATGCCTACTTCCATTCAATTGTGCCCAAGTCCATACTGACCGTATAGAAGTACCCCTCGCGTGCAGATTATCGTCAAACACACGACCGTTCTACACTACCGCCGCAGCGTGCTGGCGATCGGTTCCTCCAACGCCGCAATCGCTTCCTGTTCGGCCTCTTCCTGCAGGAGGATGGTCGGCTTGACCAGGATCAGGAGGATCTTCTGGTCCCGAACACTGCTGCGGTTGGTGAACAGTCGTCCGATAATCGGAATCTTGCTCAGGATCGGAACGCCGGCTTCTTTGTCCTGTTCCGACGCCAGCTTGTGGCCGCCCAACAGCAGGGTTCCACGGTCCGGCACACTGACTCGCGTCGAGACCGAGGCCGTCTCCGTCTCCGGGACCTGCACGTGGGTCGTAACGACGTCGTTGCCGTCGCTGGTCCCCGTGGTGGTGCCTGTGCCCGTATCATCCTGGTCCACCTCGATCGCATGCCTGGCGAACCCAAGCAGGTCGATCTGCTGCGTCTGGATGTTCAGCAGAACGTATTTCTTGTCCTTGGAAATCGTCGGCGTGATATACAGCGAACTGCCCACATAGATGAAGTTCACGTTCGGGTAGCTCCCCGACTGCGCCCCGGTTGTAGTGCCCGTCGTATTGGTCACATACCCCTGCGTCTCGGTTGGCGGCAAGGCGTAGGAGACCATGTCATACAACGAGAAGTTCGCGGTTTCGCCGCTCAGGACCGTCACCTTCGGAGCCGCCAGGGCCTTCGAATCGCTCCTCGCCTGCGTCGCCCGCACGAGGAAGGTCACCTGCAGGTCGTCCAGGATCGAGCCGTAACCACCCGCGATGCTGGCGCCCGGGTTCTCGCTCGTGATGTTGCCGAGGTTGCCCGTGATGCCCGAGCCGACCGAAGGCGCCGCCACCGTGGACGAGCCCTGATTAAACGTCATGATGCCGAACTTGCCGCCGAAATCGTACTGGAAGTCGAGGTCGAGCCCGATGTCTTCCAGGAAATTCTCCGTCACTGAGAGGAACCTCGCCTCGATCGAAACCTGGTGCCCCAGTGCCTTGCGAAGCTGATCGAGCAGGGCCTCGATCCGCTGGTGCACCTCGGGCGTCGCGCTGATCGCGAGCTTCTTCGGCGACTCCTGCGGGTAGATCGTGATCGTGCCTTCGGCCGTTTCCGGGTACAGATCGTACCAGCTCTCCGGATCGACGCTCTCTTGGATGAGCTGACGCAGGCCGTAGGCCATCGACATGCTTTGGTAGCTGCTCATCATGCCGCCCATACCCATGCCGCCCATGCCGCCCA